>Ga0070741_10007183_pt1 | contig 23272 bp, 26 predicted proteins | sample Coa_R1_4_FD_66440 | JGI IMG/M metagenome (GOLD analysis project Ga0070741, IMG submission 66440) | Surface soil microbial communities from Centralia Pennsylvania, which are recovering from an underground coalmine fire - Coalmine... | ecosystem: Environmental > Terrestrial > Soil > Unclassified ... | reverse complement strand
CTGGATCGACAGGGTGATCGACTGGCCGATATTGCCGCGCATCTTGTCGACGGCCTGATTCAGGGTCATGCCCTGGACGGATTCGCCGTCGAGGGCGACGATGTAGTCGCCGGCGAGAATGCCGGCCTTGGCGGCGGGCGTGTCGTCGATCGGCGAGACCACCTTGACGACGCCTTCCTCCATGGTCACTTCGATGCCGAGACCGCCGAACTTGCCGGAGGTCTGCACCTGCATGTCCTTGAAGTTCTTCGGGCTGAGGTAGCTCGAATGCGGGTCGAGCCCGGCGAGCATGCCGTTGATCGCCGATTCGATCAGCTGGGTATCGTCCGGCGTTTCGACATAGTCGGCGCGGATGCGCTCGAAGACGTCGCCGAACAGATTGAGCGAGCGGTAGGTGTCGGAGGCGGCAGCCTCAGCGGCGCCGCCGTCGAACATGTGCGTCTCGGTGACCGTGACGGCGATGAGCGCACCAAGCGCGGCACCGGCGAGGAGAAGTGGAAGCTTGCGATTCATCCGCCAACCTTTTCCAGAGAAGACGCGGCCCACCAGGGGGCCGGGTCGATCGAAGTCCCGTCCTTGCGGAATTCGACATAGAGCACTGGCTGGGAGGAGCCGATATTCACGGCTCCGGCACTTGCCAGGCGCTGCGAAGCCATCATCGCCACTGGCTCGCCGGCAAGGACGAACTGGCCGAGTTGAACATCGATTCGTTCCATCCCCGCCAGCAATACATGATACCCGCCGCCGGCATTGATGATCAAGAGTTGCCCGTAGCTGCGGAAGGGTCCGGCATAGACCACCCAGCCGTCGCTGGGCGAACTGACCTGGGCGCCGGCGCGGGTGGCGATCGAGATGCCCTGGGCCCTGGCGCCGAGGCCGTCGGGATCGCCAAAGCGGCGGATGACCGCGCCGCTGGCCGGGGCGGGCAAAAGCCCGCGGGCGTCCGCGAAATTGACCGCCGGGGCAAGCCGGTCGGCGTTGCCGAGCGAGGTCGCCGGCGCCTTCCCGACAACGGCGCTGTTGGCCGCGGTCGCCTTCTCGGCGGCGGCGGCAGCTTCGGCGGCGGCGGCGATCTGGCGCTCCATGCCGCTGATCAAATCTTTGAGATTTGTCGCCTTTGCGGCAAGCTCGGCGGCGCGGCGGCCCTCATCGGCGAGCGCCGCGGCCGAGGCGTCGGCCTGTTTCCGCTTCTCCTCGACGAGAAGCTGGACCCGGGTGCGGTCCTCGACGAGGGCGGTGGCATCGGCGCGGAGCCGGTCGCGCTCGCGCTCCATCTCGTCCTTGAGCGCAACCAGCTGGCGGAGATCGGCGGAAAGCTTGCCCGCGGCGGCGCGGAGATCGGGAACCACCGCGCCGAGGAGCATCGCGCTGTGGATCGCGGCAAGCGCATCCTCCGGCCGGACGAGGATCGCCGGGGGCGGATGGCGGCCCATCCGCTGGAGCGCGGCGAGCACCTCGGCGAGAACGTCGCGGCGCTCCGCAAGCGAGGCGCGGATCGCCTGCTCGTCGCGGCCGAGGGAGGCGAGCCGGGTCTCGGTGGCGCCGATCTGGCCCTCCAGGGCCTGGACGCGCTTGCCGGTGTCGATGAGCGTCTGGTTGAGGGTGGCACGATCCTTGTCGAGGGCGGCGATCTCGGCCTTCAGCTCGGCCTGGCGGGCGCCGGAGAGGGCAATATCGCGAGCGACGGCCTCGAGCTCCGCCTGGCGCGCGTCCTTGACGGCGGCCGGGTCGGCGGCGGCCCCGGCGGAAGCCGCCGGGCTGTCATCGACCGCGCGCGACGGGGCAGACGCCGCGAGCGCGACGGCCAACGTAGTCAGGGCGGCGACCTGCGCGAAACGTCCGGGCAAGCGGAGACCCCCTCGCGCCGGCAGATCGCCGCCGGCGGCAGAAAACGAACCTAGGACGGCAGAGACTAACGATTTGTCAACCACGGGAACGACGGGGCGCGAGAGCGTTCCGCCCGTCGATGCGCGGAATCGCCCCCGGCAAGCCTCGCGCCGCCAAGGAAGCAGGTCAGGCGATGGTCTGGCCGCTCTTCTTCCAGTCGGCGAGGAAAGTCTCGAGGCCCTTGTCGGTGAGCGGATGGCGGACGAGGCTCTTGAGGACGGCGGGCGGGATCGTTGCGACATCGGCGCCGGCCGTCGCGACCTGCTCGACATGGAGCGGGGTGCGGATCGAGGCGGCGAGAATCTCGGTCTTCAGGCTCGGATAATTGTCGTAGATGCGGCGGATGTCGCGGATCAGCTGGACGCCGTCATAGCCGACATCGTCGAGCCGGCCGACGAAGGGCGAGATGAAAGTGGCCCCGGCCTTGGCGGCAAGCAGCGCCTGATTGGCCGAGAAACAGAGCGTGACGTTGACCATGTGGCCCTCGTTGGAAAGGGCGCGGCAGGCCTTGAGGCCGTCCCAGGTGAGCGGCACCTTCACGGCCACGTTGCCGGCGATGGCGGCGAGCTTCTGCCCCTCCCGCATCATGCCGTCATAGTCGGTGGCCGCGACCTCGGCCGAGACCGGGCCCGCGACCGCATCGCAGATTTCCTTGATGACGTCCTTGATCGGGCGGCCGGCCTTGCCGATGAGGGTCGGGTTGGTGGTGACGCCATCGACGAAGCCGGTTGCGGCCAGCTCCCTGATTTCAGCGACATCGGCAGTGTCGATGAAGAACTTCATCGCTTCTCTCCATTGGCCCGTCCCGCGACGCGCTACGGGCGCTTATATAGGTCGCGGAGGGGGGTTGCGGGAAGCGGCGTTGCGCGACTGGCGGCGGGCGGAATTCCGCTCGGCTGCCCCCTTTATCGTCATGCTTTGACGGAGGATGACGAATTCTGGTCCGAAGAGCGCTTTCCCTCGTTTCAAGGCTGCGCTAAGGCCCGGACATGGCCGACGACCAAACCGACCTCTTGGCCCGCGCCGGCCTCGCACCGCGATCGCCCGTGGTCTCGGTGATGATCCCGGTGGCGGTGGAGGGCACCTATTCCTACCGCGCGCCGATGGGCGAGAGTCTCCATCCCGGCGATATCGTCGAGGTGCCGCTCGGCACGCGCGACACGGTCGGCGTGGTGTGGGACGACGCGCCCGATCCGGAGGTCGGGCACAACCGGCTCCGCGAAGTCGCGGGCAGGTTCGACGCGCCGCCGCTGTCGAAGGAGATCAGGTCCTTCGTCGACTGGGTCGCCGACTACACGCTGACGCCGCGCGGCATGGTGCTCCGCATGGTGCTGCGCGCGCCCGGCGCGCTCGCACCCGAGGCGCCGGTCGAGGGCCTGCGACTTGCCGGCCCGCCACCGGGGCGGATGACGCCGGCGCGGCAGCGGGTGCTCGACATTGCCGTCGGCGGGGCGCCGTGGACGAAGCGCGACCTTGCCGACGCCGCGCATGTCTCGACCGGCGTGATCGACGGGCTCGTCGAGGCAGGCACGCTGGTCAGGGTCGAGATGCCGGCGGCGCTGCCGCGCCAGCCCAGCCCGGCCCATGCCCAGCCGCGGCTCAACCGCGAACAGGCGGAAGCGGCGGTGAAGCTGCGTGCCGCGGTCGCGGCCAATGCGTTTTCCGTGACGCTTCTCGACGGCGTCACCGGATCGGGGAAGACCGAGACCTATTTCGAGGCGGTCGGCGCGGCGGTGGCGCAAGGCAAGCAGGTGCTGATCCTCCTGCCGGAAATCGCACTGACGGCGGAATTCCTCGAGCGCTTCCAGCGCCGCTTCGGGGCGAAACCGGCGGAATGGCACTCTGAGGTCGGGCCGCGAACGCGCGAGCGGGTCTGGCGGGCGGCAAGCGACGGATCGGCCAAAGTCGTGGTCGGGGCGCGTTCGGCGCTCTTCCTGCCCTTCCGCAACCTCGGCCTCGTCATCGTCGACGAGGAGCACGACCTCGCCTACAAGCAGGAGGAACGCGTCTTCTACAACGCCCGCGACATGGCGGTGGTGCGCGGGTCGCTGGGGAAGTTCCCGGTGGTGCTCTCCTCGGCGACGCCCTCGCTCGAATCGCGGGTCAATGCCGATGCCGGCCGCTATGCGCGGATCGTGCTCAACGACCGTTACCAGGGCGCCAGCCTGCCGGAGATCGCGGCGATCGACCTGCGCGCGGCGCAGCCGGAACGGGGCCGGTTTCTGGCGCCCCCGCTGGTCAAGGCAATCGGCGAGGCGATCGCGGCCGGGGAGCAGACGCTCCTCTTCCTCAACCGGCGGGGCTACGCGCCGCTGACGCTCTGCCGGACCTGCGGACACCGCTTCCAGTGCCCGAACTGCTCGACCTGGCTGGTCGAGCACCGCTTCCGCGGGGTGCTGCTCTGCCATCATTGCGGCCACTCGGAGAAACGCCCGACGGCCTGCCCCGCCTGCGGCGACACGGAGAGCCTGACGCCGGTCGGGCCGGGCGTCGAGCGGCTCGCGGAGGAAATCGCGGCGCGGTTCCCGGCGGCGCGGACTACCGTCCTCTCCAGCGACATGCCGGGCGGCGTTGCCCGCATGCGCGAGGAGATCGCGGCGATCGCGCGGGGCGAGGCGGATATCGTCATCGGCACGCAGCTGGTCGCCAAGGGCCACAATTTCCCGATGCTGACGCTGGTCGGCGTGGTCGACGGCGACCTCGGGTTCGCCTTCGGCGACATGCGCGCGGCGGAGCGGACGTTCCAGTTGCTGTCACAGGTGACGGGCCGCGCGGGGCGGGCCGGCGGCGCCAGCCGGGCGCTGGTCCAGACCTGGGATCCGCAGAACCCGGTGATCGCGGCCATCGTCTCGGGCGACCGCGAGGCGTTCTACGCGCGCGAAATCGAGGCACGGCGGCGGGCGCAGCTGCCGCCCTTCGGACGCCTCGCGGCGCTGGTCGTCTCCGGGCCGGACCGGGCCTCGGCCTTCGGCTATGCCAGCGCGATCCGCCGCGCGGCGCCGGCGAGCGAGACGATCACGGTGCTCGGCCCGGCGGAAGCGCCGCTTGCGGTGGTGCGGGCGCGGCACCGGTTCCGCCTGCTCCTGCAATCGCCGCGGAGCGCCGACATGCAGGCCTATATCCGGGCCTGGCTTGCCGCGGCGCCGCCGGAGCGAGGCGGGCTCAGGGTCCAGGTCGATATCGACCCGCAGAGCTTTCTCTGAGGACGGGCGCCGGATCGAGCCGGACGGGCCTTGGCGAGGCTCGCCGGTGCGCCGCTCAGGGGCGGACCTGGCCCGACCCGCGCACGCGGTACTTGAAGCTGGTGAGCTGCTCGACGCCGACCGGGCCGCGGGCGTGGAGGCGGCCGGTGGCGATGCCGATCTCGGCGCCCATGCCGAACTCGCCGCCGTCGGCGAACTGGGTCGAGGCGTTGTGCAGGACGATGGCGCTGTCGACCTCGGCGAGGAACTTCCGGGCGGACTTCGGGTCGGCGGTGACGATCGCATCGGTGTGATGCGTGCCGTAGCGCTCGATATGGGCGATGGCGGCGTCGAGCCCGTCGACGATCTTCACCGAAATGACGGCATCGAGATACTCGGTCGACCAGTCGGCTTCCGTCGCCGGCGTCGCGGCCGGAAACGCCGCCTGCACCGCCTCGTCGCCGCGGATGGCGCAACCGGCCTCGGCCAATGCGGCAAGCAGCGGCGTCAGATGGGTGGCGGCGACGGCGCGGTCGACGAGCAGCGTCTCGGCGGCGCCGCAGACCCCGGTGCGGCGCATCTTGGCGTTGACGACGATCCGCTTCGCCATGGCGAGGTCGGCGGCGCGGTCGACAAAGACGTGACAGACGCCTTCGAGGTGGGCGAAGACCGGAACGCGGGCTTCCTCCTGGACGCGGCCGACGAGGCTCCTGCCGCCGCGCGGCACGATCACGTCGATCGACCCGCCGAGCCCGGCGAGCATCATGCCGACGGCGGCGCGGTCGCGGGTCGGGACAAGCTGGATCGCCGCCGCGGGAAGTCCGGCCTCGGTGAGACCCTCGACCAGGCAGCGATGGATGGCGGCGGACGAGCGGAACGAATCCGAGCCGCCGCGGAGGATCGCGGCGTTGCCGGCCTTGAGGCAGAGGGCGCCGGCATCGGCGGTAACGTTCGGGCGGCTCTCGTAGATGACGCCGATGACGCCGAGCGGCGTGCGCACCCGCTCGATATGGAGCCCGTTCGGCCGGTCCCAGGCGGCGGTGACGGCGCCGACCGGATCGGGCAGGGCGGCGATCTCGTCGATGCCGGCGGCCATCGCCTCGATCCGCTTCGGCGTCAGCGTCAGCCGGTCGAGGAAGGAGGCTGCGGCGCCGCGCATTTCGGCAACGTCGAGCACATTCTCGGCGAGGATCGAGGCGGCGTTGGCGCGGATCGCCGAGGCCATGCCGCGGAGCGCGGCATTCTTCTCGGCGGTGGTGGCGACCGACAGGCGTCGGAGCGCGGTGCGCGCCTCGCGGCCAAGCGCCGCCATCTCCTCGGCAAGCGGCGCGGCGCTTCTCCTGTCGGCTTCGGCGAGACTCATGGTCATACCCTCGGAAGCGGGCTCCGATCCTAGCCCGGCGCGCGCCGGTGGAATACGGCTGCGCCGGGTGGCGGGCGGAACGCCGCTCGGCTATTCCCTGTGACCCGCCATGTCAAACGCTTCCGCACCGCCGCAGAACCAGAACATTCCGGCCGGCATCGGTCTCATGGTGCTGGCGATCTTCCTGTTTTCGGTGAACGACGTGCTCGGCAAATGGCTGGCCGGGCGCTACGACGCGCCGCAGATCCTGCTGTTCCGCAGCTTCGCGGCGCTCCTCGTCCTGTCGCCGGCGATCGCGCGGGTGGGATGGCGAGAAGCGGTCAGGGTCGAGCGGCCGCGGCTGCAGGCGCTCCGCGCGCTGCTCGCCACGCTCGAAGTCGCCGCCTTCTACGCCGCGGTCCGCTACCTGCCGCTCGCCGACGCGATGACCTACTACCTGGCGGGGCCGATCTACGTCACCGTGCTCGCCGCGCTCTTCCTCGGCGAGCGGGTCGGCTGGCGGCGGTGGACGGCCGTGCTCGTCGGCTTTGCCGGGGTGGTGATTGCGCTTCGCCCGACCACGGCTTCGTTCGGATGGCCGGCGCTCATCGCCTGCACCGGCAGCATCTTCTACGCCGTCTTCCTGATCATCACGCGGACGCTCCGCGGCACGCCCGACTCGGTGATGGCGGGATGGCAGACGGCAGCCGCCTTGATCCTCGGGCTGATCGGCACGCCGTTCGTCTTCGTGCCCCTCGCGCACTGGTATGACGGGCTGCTCCTCCTCCTCCTCGGCGTGGCCGCGATCACTGCGATCGTCTGCGTCAACCGCTCGCTGAAGCTCGCGCCGGCATCGGTGGTCGTGCCCTACCAGTACATGCTCATCGTCTGGGCGATCCTCTTCGGCTACCTGGTCTTCGGCGACGTGCCGGAATGGCCGATGCTTCTCGGGGCGGCGATTATCATCGGGGCCGGGCTCTTCATCTTCTTCCGCGAGCAGAAGCTGGCCAAGCCTGCCGAACTGGAACTGCCGCCCGAGGTCTGACGGAACCAGGGACGGTCGCGGTCCGTTGTCTGACGGATCCAGACCGGAGCTCCCCGATGTTCAAGAAGATATTTGCCCTGTCGTTCATTGCCACGGTAGCCGCCACCATTGTCGACCGCCTCTTCGGGAAGCCGGCACGCTCGGTCAACCGGTTCGCGCGGCGCAACCGCCGCGCCTGACGGGCGCCGTCCTTCGGCCCTAGCCCTGCCATTCGACGCGGGTCACACCCGGCATCTCGGACGCCAGGGCGACGAACGGCGGCGCGGCCGCCCGCGCCGGATCTGCGAGCCAGGTGACCCTCAGACGAATGCCATAGACAGCCCCGCCGTCCGGCAGGCGGGTGACGGTCTGCTCCTCGACCTGGAGGTTGCGGGCAAGGGGCTTCAGGCGGGCCAGAACCGAATCGAGCACATCCGAGGTCGAGAAGACCGCGATGGTGCCGCGATCGTGCTGCCGCATGCGACGCTTGAGCGCGCCGATGCCGGGAACGAGAGCGGGCGCCCGCCGTTCTACCGGCATGAGCGGACCGACCAGCGCCGCGCCGGCGAGATCGTCCGGCGGGATTTTCGTCAAGCTCCATCAGATCCGCACCGAGCGCGGCCTGTCGATCAACGAACTCGCCGCCCGGGTGCGCATGGACCCGGCACATCTCGAACTGATCGAGCGAGGATCGAACTACGCCGCGCCGAGCAGGCAGGAACTCGAGGAACTGGCCCGGGAACTGGGCGTGCCCGCCGACGAACTGCTCGATTGACCGCGGCTAGCGAGGCGATTCAATTCTTGCATTCGCATCGAGCGGGAAGTTCGCCCCTCGCTCCTATTGCGGCCAGAGGTCAAGCACCGCGGCGGTGTCCGCGATCTCGATCTGCTCGCTGAAACGGCCGCGGTAGAGCGTGAGCAGGGCGTCGTGACCGGTGTCCGACGAACTGCAGATCGCATCGGTGACCACGACGACGCGATAGCCGTGATCGACCGCGCCGAGGACGGTGGCGAGGACGCAGACATCGGTCTCCGCGCCGCTGACGACGAGCGTGTCGGCGCCGCGCTCGCGCAGATGCGCGAGCAGGCCGGAGCCGGTGAAAGGGGAATAGACCGGCTTGTCGATGACCGTCGCCGGCGGGACCAGCGGGGCAAGCTCGGGCAGGAGTTCGAGGAGGGCCGGATCGAGGCACGCCCGCGTCACGTTTCGCCAGCGGCGATAGTAGCGCTGCCACATGCCGGGCAGGTCCTCGGCGTGAAGCGGCGGGATGAAGCGGGTGAAGATCGTGCGGGCAGGGTCGCGCGCGGCAAGCGCAACGATCCTCGGGAGCGTCCGTTCGAGCCAGGGCGTCGCCCACGGCCCTTCCGGCCCGAACAGGCGCTGCATGTCGACGCAGAGGTGAACCGTGCTCGGCGGCAGCGGGCCGTGAAGGTGGATATCGGCGGAGAGACCGGTCGGACGCATCCGAGTTTCCAGCAGGGAAAACCCCGGGTGCTGTAACGCCCGGACCGGGCGAGGGTTCGCTATGGGGTAGCGGGCAAAAGGATGGGGTTGGCTGACCGGAGAAGGCCGTGCCGCCGGGAAACGGCGGCGCCTGAGGGAGCCGGGTTCCATCGCGATCGATCCGAAGGGCCGAGGGATGAAATCGGCTGCCCGGCTTCCTATGTCGAGGCAATGACGCCCTCCGAAGCCATCCGTACCGCGATGCTGCAAATGCCGGGTGTGACCGCCGCGCCGCATCGTTTTGGCGCCGTCGAGTTTCGAGTGGGAGAGCGCGAAATCGGCCACCTGCACGGGGACCGGCTGCTCGACGTGCCATTTCCCCGGCGCGTAAAGGACGAACTGGTCTCCTCAGGGGCGGCAGAGCCGCATCACGTCCTGCCGGAGAGCGGCTGGATCAGCTTCCGCCTGAAGACGGCGGCGGATACGGAGCACGCCATCGCGCTCCTGCGCCGGTCCTATGATCTGATCCGGGCGCAGCTCGAGCGTCGGCAGGCACAGTCGGATAAGGTGCGGGGGCGCCCGGACGGTTGATCCAGGGCTACGCCTTCGCGACAGCACGGTCTCGGTTACCGGGTCCCCGCTTCGGCGGGGATGACAGGCGGGGCTACTCGCCGCGGAGCGCCATGTCGTCGCGATGGATCATCTCGGCGCGGCCGGCGAAGCCTAAGAGCGTTTCGATCTCGCGGCTGTTGCGGCCGGCCAGACGCTCCGCATCGTTCATGTCGTAGGCAACGAGGCCGCGGCCGATCTCCTCGCCGTTCGGTCCCAGAATCGCCACGGCATCGCCGCGCTGGAAGCGTCCCTCGACCTTCCTGACGCCGGCGGGGAGAAGGCTCTTCCCGCCGCGGAGCGCACGCACGGCGCCGTCATCGATGGTGAGCGAGCCGCGCGTCTCCAGCCGGCCGTAGATCCAGGTCTTGCGCGCCGTGACCGGATTGCTCTCCGGCAGGAACCACGTGCAGGCGGCGCCCTCGGCGATGCGGCGGATCGGGTTCGGCTCGCGGCCGCTTGCGATCACCATCGCGGTGCCGGCAGCGGTCGCGATCTTGCCCGCCTCGATCTTGGTCAGCATGCCGCCGCGCGACAGTTCCGAGCCGGCGCTGCCGGCCATCGCCTCGATCTCGGGCGTGATCTTCTCGACGACAGGGAGGTGGCGGGCATCGGCGTTCGAGGCCGGCGGGGCGGTGTAGAGGCCGTCAATGTCGGACAGAAGAACGAGCAGGTCGGCGCCCATCATGGTGGCGACGCGGGCGGCGAGCCGGTCGTTGTCGCCGTAGCGGATCTCGCTGGTCGCGACCGTGTCGTTCTCGTTGATGACCGGGATGGCGCCGAGGCGGAGCAAGGTGCCGATGGTGGAGCGGGCATTGAGGTAGCGGCGGCGCTCCTCGGTATCGCCCAGCGTCAGGAGAATCTGGCCGGCGACGAAGCCGTGGCGCTGCAGCGTCTCGGCATAGGCGCGGGCGAGCGCGATCTGGCCGATCGCGGCGGCGGCCTGGCTTTCCTCCAGGCGGAGGGTGCCGGAAGGCAGGTCGAGGACACGGCGGCCGAGCGCGATCGCGCCCGAGGAGACGACGAGGAGGTCGCGGCGGCCGGCGGCGAGACCGGCGAGGTCGGCGGCAAGCGAATCGAGCCAGGCCGCCTTCAGCCCTTGGCTGTCGACGAGGAGAGAGGAGCCGATCTTGACGACGATCCGGCGAAAGGAATCGAGCTTGGGGGTCACGGGCGATCCGAAAGAGACCTATTCCGCCTAAAGCGGGACCCTACCGCCTTCAAAATACAGTCGCCGCAACGTCCGAATCTTTCCCATGAAGATGTGGTTCGCTTCGGTGAGTTCTTCACCTTTCCCTTCCGCATACTCGAGGAGCGCGAACTTCACTATGTGAGTCATCGGTATTCCGAGCGCTTTCGACCATCGCGACGCGATCTCGTACGCTTCATCGCTCCGAATACAGAGGCGCTTCTGTCTCCTGGGGCTACCTTAGCAAGCCCGACCGCCGACCAACAGTTGCGTCTGCACTTCAGGGCCGCCAGGCTTCCACTTCCTCCGCCGGCACCGTGTTCGGGTCGGCGGTCTTCGCCGCAAGGATGGCCCGGAGGATCATCTGGAGGGCCGTGTCGACGCCCTCGCCCGACACGCCGGAGAGAAGGAGAGGCGGCTTCCCGGCCGCCCTGGCGACCGCCCGGGCGGCCTTGTCGCGAGCGGCCTTGGTGAGGGCGTCGACCTTGGAAAGCGCGACGATCTCCGGCTTCTCGTCGAGGCCGTGGCCGTAGGCGGCGAGTTCGCTCCGGATCGTGCGGTAGGCGGCGGCGGGATTCTCCCCGGTGGCGTCGACGAGGTGGAGGAGGACGCGGGTCCGCTCGACATGGCCGAGGAAACGGTCGCCGAGGCCGGCGCCTTCATGGGCACCTTCGATGAGACCGGGTATGTCGGCGAGGACGAAGGTGCGCCCGCCGACGCTGACCACGCCGAGGTTCGGGTGCAGCGTGGTGAAGGGATAATCCGCGACCTTGGGCTTGGCCGAGGAGACGGCGGCAAGGAAGGTTGACTTGCCGGCATTGGGAAGCCCGACCAGTCCGGCATCGGCGATGAGCTTCAGGCGCAGCCAGATCCAGCGCTCGCTGCCCTCCTTGCCGGGATTGGCGCGGCGCGGGGCGCGGTTGGTCGACGACTTGAAATGCGCGTTGCCGAAGCCGCCATTGCCGCCGGTGGCGAGGAGGACGCGCTGGCCGACCTCGGTGAGGTCGGCGATCGGGGTCTGGTTGTCCTCTTCGAGGATCTCGGTGCCCACGGGAACGCGAAGGACAACGTCCTTGCCCTTGCCGCCGGCCATGTTGCGGCCGGCGCCGTCGGCGCCGCGGTCGGCCTTGAAATGCTGCTGGTAGCGGTAGTCGATGAGCGTGTTGAGGCCGTCGACGCACTCGACCCAGACATCGCCGCCGCGGCCGCCATCGCCGCCGTCCGGCCCGCCGAACTCGATGAACTTCTCGCGGCGGAAGGAAACGACGCCGTTACCGCCGTCGCCGGAGCGGATATAGACCTTCGCCTGGTCGAGGAACTTCATTGCCGCACCCGTTCGAATTCGGCGCGCGTCAGCAGCGTGTCGATATGTTCGACACTCTCGCCGCGGGCAAGGCACGGGACAAGCCGCCGGCCGACCTGGCGGAATCCGAGCTTCTCCTGGACGCGCAGCGAGGCGGGATTGTCGATGAAGACGCCGGAATGCAGCTCGGGCAGGCCGAGGAAGTCGAAGACGAAGGACAGGAACGCCCGCGCCGCTTCGGTGGCGTAGCCCTTTCCCCAATGCGCCCGGCCGAGCCAGTAGCCGAATTCGGCGCGGCCATCGAGGCTGGAGGCGCCGATGCCGCCGATGACCTTGCCGCCCCTTGCGATCATCAGGGCGAGCTCGTTGCGGGTCCGGGCGACGTGGGCGAGGAACGCCTCGGCCTCCCGGCGGCCGTAGGGGTAGGGGACCTTCGCCAGCATGCGGGTCACGGCGAAATCGTTGACCTCGGCGACGAGGTCGCCGAAGTCGGACGCCGCCAGCGGGCGCAGGACCAGCCGCTCGGTGTAGATCGAGGTCGTCTCAGGCAGCGTCGTGCGTGCGTGAAACATCGGACGCTCTCCTCCCTCGCAAGGCCGCACCCCAGGCCATCAGACTCTCCCAGTTGCGGCGGTCGAGCATGTAGCGTTCGACCGGCACGGCCCCGACCGGCGCCGGCGCCCGCACCATGCCGGCGCCGCGGAACTGGAAGCCGCACTTCTCCATGACGCGCCGGGCCGACGGGTTTGTCGCGCGGCAGGCCGCCCAGATGGTGACGAAGCGGCCATCGGCAAAGACATGCTCGACGAGGCTCTGGATCGCTTCGGTGCCGTACCCCTTGCCCCACCAGGATTCGGCGAGGAAGGCGCCGATCTCGGCGGTGGCCGCGCGGTCGGCCAGTGGAACCATGCCGGCGCCGCCGATGACGCTGCCCGAAGCGCGCTCGACGATGGCCAGGGCGACATTGCCGTTGGCGCAGGGCGAAGCGGCAAGGCTCTCGGCGATCCGCCGGTTGGCGGCGATGGCCCGCAGTGTCGCCTGGTCGCCGGCATCGGGGCGGCGGAGGTTCAGTCTGGGCGTCGCGATCGTCTCCCGGAAGCTCCAGGCTTCCTCCGTCTCTCCGTCCCGCATGGCATCCTCCGATCGGCGGCGAAAAAGAAAAGGGGAGATGGCGCCCCATCTCCCCCTGAAAACCGCTGATCTCGCCGGGTCGATGAGACGCCGGCGGTGAGTTCTGCCGGCTATTTTTCCGTGGTGGCGGCCGGACGGACCGACACGTAGGAGCGTCCGTTGGCTTTGGTGTCGAAGGCTACGATTCCGTCCATGAGTGCGAAGATGGTGTGGTCCTTGCCGACGCCGACGCCGGTGCCGGGGCGCCACTTCGTACCGCGCTGGCGAACGAGGATATTGCCGGCGAGCACGCTCTGGCCGCCGAAGCGCTTCACGCCGAGGCGCTGCCCCGCGGAATCGCGGCCGTTGCGCGACGAACCGCCTGCTTTCTTGTGGGCCATGGCGGGTTCTCCTTACTGTGCAGCGGCTTCGGCCGAGGCGGCCTTGGCGCGGGACTTCCGCGCGGGCTTGGCGGCCGGCTCGGACCCGGCGGCGCGGGAGGCGGGCGCCTTGCCGTCCGTCAAAATCTCGGTGATGCGCACGGTCGTCAGGTGCTGGCGATGGCCGCGGCTGCGCTTGGAATTCTGCCGGCGCCGCTTCTTGAAGACCAGGATCTTGGGGGTGCGCGCCTGCGCGACGATCTCGCCCGTCACGCTAGCGCCACCGACGAACGGGGCGCCCATGGTGACGCCGCTGTCGCCGCCGACCATGAGGACCTCGCCGAAGGAGACGGCGTCGCCGGCTGCGCCGGCGAGCTTCTCAACCTCGATTAGGTCGGAGGCGGCGACCTTGTACTGCTTGCCGCCGGTCTTGATCACTGCGAACATGAAGGGAGCCTATTCCTGCCGGTCCATGCGCGAACCGGGGCCGCCAGCCAGAGTGTTCAGAATTTTGGGGAACCTGACCGTCGCCCGGTCCCCGAACCGGCGCGCACTATAGGTATGGCGGGCGACCTGTCAAGAAAAGACGCCGGAACGAGGTGCCTCCATCCAAAAAGGGCGGTCCGCCGCGGGCGATCCGGCTTGTTCCCGCAGGACGGCTTATATATGGTCCCGCGCTCGCGACCGCCGGAGAGGTGCCAGAGTGGTCGATTGGGCCGGTCTCGAAAACCGGTGTGCGTGCAAGCGTACCGTGGGTTCGAATCCCACCCTCTCCGCCAGCAACGCCTTGCCAAGTCCGTGAACCACCGGCGACGCGCGAGTCTGTCATCGCCGCGATCTCTCTGGCTGAAAGACGGAGCGCGCTGGCGCGAGACCGACGCCAAGGGAATCAGTGTCGAGGGGAGTGATTCGATCCGGCTCATGTTGCAGCGCTTCGTCGTGACGGGACGCCGCATTCGGGATCGCGATCTCGAACTTCTCGCCTACTGCGAGGCCGAATTGGAGGGCGTCCTCCCGCGATTCCACTCTCGGGGAGGCGGGATGCTTTCGCGGCGTCCAGATAAGGCCCTATTGGCCACTACTCCTCAGGTATTGACGATCCATAGGGATCCTCCGGTTGAGGTGCGGCCCTCTGGTAGACACCTGTCTCCTCGTCCGCCGTCATCGAGTTCGGATCATCCCACTCCAAGAGTTCGCTCTCCATTGGTCCTCCATCTCTAGGGTGGCGGAAAATGGTGAAATCGAACTCTCCATGTTTCTCGACCGACCAGGTTCCCTCGATCACCTCGGTCCGTGAGATCTCGCCCATCTTCGTACGCCGGATGCCGGAGTAGGTGCCATCCTCGGCGTAGACGATCTCGGTGATAATCGGGACGTTGTCAAAGGAGGGCTCGATGCTGTTCTCCCACCGGCCAACCAGGAGAGATCGAGTGTCGACCTGGGCCCAGGCTGCGCCAAGGCTTAGACTTATGACAGCGACCACGCAGGCAATAGCTGCCACCGTTCTCGTTATGGGCATCGTCCACCTCGCCGGAGCCTTCTAGCGTTTATTCCGAAACTCGCCTGAGCCTCCGGTCAGGCGATCGAGCCTTTATACACGGACGATTCCCATTCAATCGCCTCCTCGACCGCTGCGATCACTGCATCAACATCCGCACTCGCCGAGGCGAACTGCTCGTCACCGCGCTCTCCAGTGTTCAGCGTGGCGCGATAGAAATATCCGCTATGCGCGGATATCTGGAAAAAATGATGATGATATTTCTTTGCCGGGTTGATCATTTCGACAAGGGCCATAGGGGCCCCGTAGCGGAACAGGATGTTTGCGAGGCCGGCGCCATGGGGCCCCACGACAATGCTTGAGCGCGCAAAACGGGCCATCTGATCGGCCAGAGGATACCTTCCGGGATCGACCAGCGAAAAACCAAGTTCCCGCAGGCGCGCGACCAAGTCTCCTTCATTGACGATCTGCCGGCTCGTACCCGGCACGCCGCTCCGGGATATGTAGAGCCGATCACGCCCTCGCGGGTCGGCAATGCCTCCGAGACGCTTTGCCGGGAAACTCAGCTGACGCTCGGTATAGGCATCGGGCCTGACGACATACAGCTCGCGCGCCGCAATGATTTCTTTCTTTCCCTGCACGATTACCGGTCGAGGTCCGAAGAGCCCAAGCTGGGTGGCCTCGACAAAGAATTTCTTGGCGGCAAGGTCTTCCGTCACGATTACCGGGACAGCGGGTGCGATTCCGGCCCGGTCAATGATTTCCAGCTTTGGAACGACGTCGAACAGGAAATGGTAATAGGAGCCCTCATAGCGGGAATGGAGCACGATTGCTTTCTCGACCTGCCGAGCGCCCCGGCCGAAGATGGCAAGGGGGTTGGTCGGAGGAATGTCTGCGTGCAGACCATCGGTCGAATCGAAGACCGGCCTGACGCCGGAATAGATAAGCCCGGTCGCATATTCCAGCCGAAGGTCGCCAAGAAAAATGCGCACCCAGCCATTCGGGCGCGTACCCATGTGGCGAATGGGTCGTTTGTCGAAAGGCGCGATGCTGTAGTCACCGGGATGTGGGTGAGGTTCGGCTACCGCTCCGACAATATAGTCGGAGACGCCTTCCGCCGGCAGGATCAGGCCAAGCTTCCTCAAGAGATCGTTGAGCAGGGAGCGGGAGTTCAGGCGAAGCATGGTTGCAGAATTATGCCGGGAACGATCGGGCGCTTAAACATGGGGCATGGTTAGGCCAAAGCGGGACCCGGACGACCCCTCTGCATCGAGGGAACGCATCTTCCGCGGGCCTTTCTCTTGTCGCCTGAAGCCAGCCGGCAAGACCACGTTGCCCCCCGGTTTTTTGCCCATCGAAGCCGGGACGAAGGTTCGGGCACGTCTTCCGCCGGCCGTTGGTTTGTATGTAGTCAGGATCAGTCTGGCGGAGGACGCATTTGGTGTCACGGCTTTCCAAGGCCTGGCGGGCATTGTGGCGCTCGACCGAGCGGATAGAGCTCGCCCGAGTCGAGGGAGGCACGGTCAGGGTCGAGGGGACTCTCGTTGCGGGCGCCCCAGTATATTTCCACGGCGATTGCTCAGTCGGAGCGCGCAGCTATTTCGGCGGTTCCGCCCAGGTCTTCTCATCCGACATCGGCCGCTATTGCTCCATCGCCGATGGCGTTGCGATCGGCGCGCGGACTCATCGAACCGATCGACTGAGCACGCACCCCGAAATCGGTGGCGAACCCGACGAGCATCACCGGGTTCAGATTGGGCATGACGTTTGGATTGGCCTCAGGGCGATCGTGATGCCCGGCATCACGATCGGCAACGGCGCCGTGGTAGGGGCAGGCGCGGTGGTCACCAAAGGCATTCCGCCTTACGCGGTTGTCGCCGGCGTCCCGGCGCAGGTGCTACGGTTTCGCTTCGACGAGAGAACGATCGATCGCCTCCAGACGGTCGCATGGTGGCGCTACCAGATCGATCGGCTGGATCCGCCGCCCGATTATTCGAACATTGCCGACACGCTGGAGCGGATCGAGCGCGCGTCCTTGCCGTTACTGGCTCCTGCCGAAGTCACGTATATCGGGAGGAATCGGGAAACAGACGCGCCCGCGGCGAGGTAATCGGAGTCAATCGGCCAGTCCCAGGGTTTGCGAGCTCAGCGCGTTTTACGCGGGCTCCAAATTGTGGATCAGCCCGGCCGGCTGCCCAGCCGGTTTGCTTGCGAGAGGATCGTCTCGCAAATGCGCATCGTCTTCACCGTGTCGCTGAAGGGGGAAGAACAGACGCTGGTGCCGCTCTTCAGCGAGTCGACGAATTCCCTGCTCTTGCTGGCGAACCCGCCGAAAACAAAACTCCTGTCGCTCCCCGCCGCCTGCTGCGTCGTCAGCGTCTCGCCCGCATAATTGTTGTCCAGATAGATTCTTGCCTCAGCCTCGACCTCGACGTCGGCATAGCCGCCGGGCACGTGCATCTGGACGCGGAACACCCGACGGCCCGAGGCCCAGTTGCACACGACAAAGCACGTCGCGCCCGTGTCGAAATGCAGCGTCGCGCCGAACCAGTTTATGTCGGGGACGCCGATGCGCCGACAGGTACTCTCAACCGCGATCACCTCGCCGCCGCAAATCCAACGCGCCGTGTCGACGGCATGAGTCCCGTCATCCATCATCCGGTCACGCACCGTGAGCATCGGGACCATGTCGCATTTGAAGAATTCCACCACGCCGTGAACGATCGGGCCCTTTTCGAGCAAGCGGGCCTTTGTCTTCCGCAGGATGGGCGCCGAACGGCGCTGGTGACCGACCTGGGTGATGAGTTTGCCGCGCTCGGAGAGGTAGGCGAGCGCCTCCGCCTGGTGCGTGGTCAGGCCCATCGGCTTTTCAATGAAGAGGTTGAACCCCTCGCCAAGGCACCATTGCCAGATCGGGTACATGACCTCGGGCTGACCAATGACATAGACCCCATCGGGTCTCAGCGCCGTCAGCACGTGCTGATAGTCGGTGTCCGAGCGGCTGAGAAACCGGGCCGGTTCGGGTATCCCGAACCGGTCGCACGTGGCCTGCAGCCGGTCCGCGCGGGTCTCGATGACGCCGACGATCTCCACGTCGTCGAAGGTAGCCAGCGACGGGTAGTGGACGTTGTTCGCCAAAATGCCTGCGCCGATCATGCAGAGTCGGACTTTGCGCCCCTCGATCATTATCCCCGGCCCTTTTGTCAGGTGCCCGCCCACTCGCCTTCGACAAGAGAACGCAAATAAGCGATGTCGTGCGACAGGAAAGGCAGGACATCATCGCCCATTCGCTGAGGCTCGCCGGCCGGACTGGAATATTCCGCCGGCAGGACGAAGGTGCCGGTGAAGTTTCGGCGGCGGAGTTCGCTCACCAGCGCCGCCCACGAGAAGGCGCCGTGTCGCGCCGTTGTCCAGTGGGTGCGGTAGACGGCTTCGGCTTCCTCTGGTCCGTTGGCGCGTTCGCGGAAAGCGCTCTTGAAATTGATCAGGCCCGGCATGCGCTGCCAGAGCAGGTCGACGCACAATTCGAGGGGCTCGCCGGCGATGCTGCAATGGGCCATGTCGAGGATGGCGCAGACGTGGCGCGGGTCATAGGGCTCGATGAGATGGTAGAGGCCGATGGCGCTGCCGATGGCGTAGCCTGAGTGGTTCTGAACGCCGATGCGGACGCCGGTCGCTTCGAGGAGCGGCAGGAGTTCATCGTAGCGGGCGCGTTGCCGGGAGATCGTCTCAGCGTAACCGGCGTGGCTGAGTTCGACTGGCACCATCGTGCGAACGATCGGGATCCCATTTTCGCCGCACGCAATGATGATGGCCTCGTCGAGCGGCGCGGCGACGCTGCAGATCGAGAGGGCCCGGCTGGCGAGGGCGCGCACCGCTTCCGGGAGCCTCGCGGTGACGGTTTCGGGGGTGACCTGATACCCGGCGCGAATCGGCAGCTCCACCGCCTGCGCGCCAAGCTCGGCCACCCGGTCGGCAACCGCTTCGATGGCGCTCGTCCAGGGCTTGGAGAAGATTGCCAGCTGCACTCCGCGCACGGGGCGACTCCTTGCGCCGCGAGGCCAAGGCCACCGCGGCGGGCTCCATCCGACACGCGTCGCTTGCAGAAGGCAACTAAAATGATAACGTTTCAAGTTAGTTGAAACGCCGATCAAGGCGTCTGCAAGGGAGGAGAGGATGTTGATGCTGAAAGGCGCCGGGATTCACCGGCGTTCGATGCTTGCCGCAAGCGCTGCCGTGGTTCTCCTGTCGGCGGCCTCCGTTCGCGCCGCCGATGTCAGCGGCGATCTGGTGTTGCTCGACTGGGCGAGCGGCAACGAGCAGGACATGATCCGGGCGCTGGAGGAGGGCTTCATGAAGGCCTATCCCAACGTCCACTTCAAAGAGATCAACCTGACCACTCAGGGTGATCAACGCGGCGCCATTCGCGCGGCATTGCAGTCGGGCGAGAAGGCGGATCTGTTCGTCAACACATGGCCGGCGTTCCGGAAGGAACTCGCCGACGCGAACATGCTTCGTGACCTCGGCCCGCTCTGGGAAAGCGCCAAGATCGGCGAGAATCTGTCCGACTCGTGGAAGGCCCTCGGATCGACCGACGGCAAGCTCTACGGCATCACCTATACGTTCGGTGACCGCAGCGCGATGTTCTACAAGACGGACACCATGAAGAAGGCGGGCATCGACAAACAGCCGGCCAACTGGGACGAGTTCATCGCCAGCCTCAAGAAGCTCAAGGACGCGGGGATCACCCCGATCGCGGTCGGCGCCAAGGTCTGGTCGCACACCGAGTGGTTCGAGTCGATCTACGAGCACCTCAACGGCGTGCAGAAGTCGTCCGATCTGGCGGCTCACAAGATCCCGTGGACGGACGCCTCGGTGAAGAACACGCTCAAGAAGTGGGCCGAGCTGCTCAAGGCCGGCTGCTGCGGATCCGCCGAAAGCATGCTGGCAATGGACTGGGACAACGCCTCGGACGCCGTGTTCCTGCAAGGCACCTACGGCTACCAGATGATCGGAATGTGGAACAATGATCGGGCGCGTTCGGTCGACAAACTCAAGGAAGGCGTCGACTATTCGATCCAGCAGTTCCCGGCCATGGGAGCCGGATACGACAACGTTTCGTCCGTCGATTCCAAGGAATTCTCCGGCCTCACCGGAGGCTCAAACCCCGCGGCTGCCGATGCCTTTCTCGCGTGGGTGACGACCGCCGACGCCGCGAACATCATCGCAAGTCATGGCCTCGCCTCGCCGAGCAACAAGGTCGACAAGTCGCTCTACGGTCCGGTCATGCAGGCTTCGGCAAACGCGGTCGCGACCGCCAATGTCCAGTTCGTCCTCGGCGACCTCCTGCCGGGCGACCTCGTCGACGAATATCGGGTTCAGTTGCAGAAATTCCTTCAGGATCCGAGCGACGCAAACATCGACGCCGTGACCCAGGCGATTGAAGCCAAGGCAAAGACGTTCGACTGATGGAGGAAGTCGCGCTTCGTTCGCGCGGCTCGCGGACCGGCATTCCTTCAGGCTCCCAGGGAGGTGCGCGATTGCTCGCCTCCCTGCGGGGCTGGCTTGCCGATGCCCCGACGGCCTATCTGCTGCTGCTGCCGGTACTGGTCCTCTTCGGCTTCGCCGTTGTCTATCCCGTCATCCAGACCGTCGCATTGAGCTTCTGGGATATCCGCGGCCTCGCCAAGCCGCGCTTCTACGGCTTCGGCAACTTCATCGCACTCTCGGAGGACGTCAATTTCCGGCGGGCGGTCACGACCACCCTGCTGTGGACAGCCTGCACGACGGCGATATCGGTGGGTCTCGGCTGGCTGATCGCGCTCCTCTGCGCGCTCGCGCCGAAGGAAACGCTGGTGCCGCGGGTGATGATCTTCGCGGCCTTCGGCGTTTCCGAGGCGGTGACGGGCTACGTCTGGCTTGGCGTATTCCGCGGCGACGCGACGGGACTCCTCAACGCCATCCTGACCGCGATCGGCCTCGGCGGATTCGCCCATCCGTGGCTGGGCGACTCGAACACGGCGATATGGTGCCTGATCATCGCCTACGCCTGGGCGCAGACCGGCCTGCCGCTGCTGCTCATCTTCGCCGCGACACAGGCGATTCCTCGCAATGTGATCGAGGCGGCGGTCGTCGACGGCGCCTCGCACGTCGCAATCATGCGGCACGTGATCGCGCCGCTGTCGATGCCCGGTGTGCGGGTGGCGCTGTTCATCAATCTCCTCGGAAGCCTGCGTGCCTTCGACACGATCTACGTGTTGACCGGCGGCGGACCGGTCCGCAGCACCGAGACAATCGGTTTCTTCATGTTCCGCGAGAGCTTCACCCAGTTCAAGCTCGGCTACGGCGCCGCCGCGACCCTCGTCCTGCTGGTCGCGGTTCTCATCGTATCCCTGCCGGCAATCATCCAGCGGACCGCGGGTGCGCGATGATTGGAAGATCTCCGCGCTGGGTTTCGGCAGTGGTCTGGGCGCTCTCAATCGTCTGGATCATCCCGCTGCTCGGGATCGTCATTACCTCGATACGCCCTGAGGGCGACACGCTGCTCGGCTGGTGGCGGCTCGACCACGTCGAACTCACCCTCGACGCGTGGTTCCAGGTGTGGAGCAAGTACAAGCTCGGCGAAGGATTCTGGGTATCCCTGCAGCTTGCCGGCATAGCGACGATCGGCTCGATGCTGTTCACGCCGGCGGCCGCGTACGCATTCCAGTTCCTCAAATTTCCGTTCCGGCGAACGCTGCTCATCATAATCATCAACGCTTTCGTCCTGCCGCAGCAGATCGTCGTCATTCCCCTGTTCACGCTGTGGCGCGAGATGGGACTGATCAACAACATCGCCTCGGTGCTCATCCCCTATGTCGGGCTGAGCTTTGCGTGGTCGGTCTTCCTGGTGAAGAACTTCCTCGAGGACTTCCCGCACGAACTCGTCGAGGCGAGCCGTATCGACGGCTGCGGGCCGCTGGCGAGTTTCTTCCACGTGGTGTTGCCCAACATGCTTTCGCCGATCTTCGCGGTCGGCATCCTGCAGTTCCTGTTCTGCTGGAACTCGTTGCTCATCCCGCTTCTGTTCCTGCGCACCCAACTGCCGCTGCCGGTCATCTTCGCGCAGATTTCCGGGATGTACGACACCAACTGGAACCTCCGCGCCGTCGCGGCAATCGTCACGACAAGCATTCCGCTCGTCATCTTCCTCCTCTTCCAGCGCCAGTTTGCTGCCGGCGCCCTCGTCTCCTCCGGGTCCAAGGAATAGTCATGCCTGCCGAGATCAAGCCGCTTCGCTACCGCCAGATTCATCTCGACTTCCATACGTCCGAGCATATTGCCAACGTCGGGGCGGCGTTCGATGCGGACGATTTCGTCCGCACCCTCAAGGCTGCACACGTCAATTCGATCACCGTCTTCGCAAAGTGCCACCACGGCTGGTCGTATTATCCGACCAAGGTCGGCTCACCGCATCCGCATCTCGCGCGACCCGATCTCATGGGCGACATGCTGCGCGCGTTGGATGCGGCGGACATCGAGGCGCCGGTCTACATTTCGGTGCAGTGGGACGAGCGGACGGCGCGAATCCACCCCGAATGGCGCGCTCTCAGCGCGACCAACAGCTACCAGCACGCCATCCCCGGAGATGTTTCCGCGGCACGGCAACTCAGCCCCGCCTGGCACACGATCTGCCTAAACCACAAGGGTTACCGCGATGAAGTCCTGGCGCAGGCGCGCGAGGTCCTCGCCTCCTACAAGACGGCGGGACTGTTCTTCGACATCATCCTGACGCCGGACTGCGTCTGCGCGGCCTGCCTGGCGACGATGGAGGACATGGGCCTCGACCCGGAGAACCCGGCAGACCGTCTGAAGAAGGACGAATGGGTGAACGAACGCTTCCGCACCGAAAACAGCGCGGCGCTGCGCTCGGAATTTCCCGGCATCCGCATCTTCTACAATTGCGGCCACATTCATAAGCAGGGACCGCAGCGCTTTGCCGCCTACACGCACCTCGAGATCGAGAGCCTCCCGACTGGAGGCTGGGGCTACGACCATTTCCCGTCGAGTGCCCGCTACGCGGCGTTTCTCGGCTTCGATTCGGTCAGCCACACCGGGAAGTTCCATACGAGCTGGGGCGAGTTCGGCGGCTTCAAGCAAGCGCAGGCGCTCGAGTACGAGGCCGCACAGATGGTCGCCCTCGGGGTGAAGTGTCTGGTGGGCGACCAGCTCCATCCGAGCGGCGCCATCAATCACGACACCTACGCGACGATTGCGCCGGCATACGCGCGCATCGAGAGGCTCGAGCCCTATCTCGTCGGTGCC
>Ga0070741_10007182_pt1 | contig 23276 bp, 25 predicted proteins | sample Coa_R1_4_FD_66440 | JGI IMG/M metagenome (GOLD analysis project Ga0070741, IMG submission 66440) | Surface soil microbial communities from Centralia Pennsylvania, which are recovering from an underground coalmine fire - Coalmine... | ecosystem: Environmental > Terrestrial > Soil > Unclassified ... | reverse complement strand
GATCGCGTGCAGCACGCCGCCGCCGAGCGTACCGAGCCCCGGAAACGCCTTCAGCGCGTTGCCGGCAATCGCGAGCACGAGCGATGCGCTCGTGCGTACCGTGAGGCGCATTTCGCCGACGAACGCGTCGATGTCGATGTCGCGCAGCGGCACGCCGTAGAGCGCGCCGAGCTCGCGCACGAGCGCCGCGGCGAGCACGCTTTGGATCACGAGATCGCTGCCCGGCATCACGGCCGCGAGCGCTCCGATCACCGCGCGTTTCGTATACTTTGCGACAATTTCCGCAGCGCTGCGCTCGCGCGCGGCGCTTTCTGCCGTCTCGGCACGCTGTGCGACGGCGCTCAGCACCGCGGCCTCGCGCGCCGGTTCGAGCGCGGCTGCGCCCTGTGCGGCGATGCGCGCGAGGGCGCCGCGCAGCGTCGCGACATCCGGCACGCGCTCGCGACGCACCTGTTCGCGGCGGCCGTCGGGCAGGCGCCGCTCGAAGCTCTCGCTGCCGCCGGCGCTGACGACGACCTGCGCATCGGTCAGCGGCCCGTAGCGCTCGCGCAGCTCGCGTTCGAGCGCCGCACGGTCGGTCTCGTCGAATTGGTCGGCCTTGTTGATCGCCAGCACGAGAGGCTTGCCGAAACCGCGCAGCCAGCGCAGCTCGGCGTCCTGGGCGCGCGTCAAATCGCCGGCACAGACGTAGAGCACGGCATGCGCGCGCAAGGCTTCGTCGCGCGCAAGCTGCTCGCGCACCGCGCCCGCGGCTTCGTGCGTGCCGGGCACGTCGGCGAGCGTGAGCGCAACGGCGCCCACCCGATCGCGATAGTGCGCGACGGCGCGCGTGGTGCCGCCGAGCACGTCGACTTCGGCGTCTGCCGTCGGCGCGAGCGCGCGGATCACGCTCGACTTGCCGGCGCTGATCTCGCCGAAGACGGCGACATAAAGTTCTTCCGCGCGCGCGCGCCGGTCGAGCTCCTCGAGTTCGGCCGCGAGCGCCGCCGTGTCGACGCGTTGCTCGCCGAGCGCCGCGATGCGCCGATCGATCTCCGCGCGCGTCGGCGGCGCCGCGGGAACGCTGCGGCGCTTGCGCGGACGCAGGAAGCGCAACGCGAACCACGCAAGCGCGCCGACGATCGCGACCAGGATCGCCGCGACGGCGAACTGTGCCCACGTCGGCAGTGCGCGCACCTCGTTCCATAGCGCGACGGCGCTGCGCAGCGCGCCGACGGTCGCCCAGAGCAGCGCCGCCGCGGCGAGCGCGAGCAACGCGAGGACCAGCAAGCGAACCGGGCGAGCAGGCGAAGGCATCGCCGCATTGTAGAACGTCGCGGAGGCCGAGCCGCGGACGGCGAGCGGAAATCGGAGGCCGCCGGCGCCCTCGCGATCTGGCATCATGTCCGCGAAGGGGGAAGGAACCAGAGGGAGCCTGCGCATGTGGATCAGCGCGATCGTTGCGGCCTCGTTCGCGGCCGCACCGCCACCCGGCGCGCTCGCCGCGCACCCGTTCTTCCACACGCTCGGCGCCGCCGACGGGTTGCCGTCGAGCACGGTCTGGAAGCTCGCGCAGGATCGCGAAGGATATCTTTGGATCGGCACCGCGGATGGCTTGGCGCGCTACGACGGCGCGGGCTTCCGCGTGTTCCGCCACGACGCCGGCGATCCCGGCTCGCTGTCGGGCAACGACGTCACGGCGCTGTTCGTCGATCGCGCCGACCGGCTCTGGTGCGGCGGGGAGGACGCCGGGCTCAACCTGCTCGACGCACGGCGCGGCGCCTTTCGCCACTTCCGGCACGATGCGAACGATCCGACGAGCCTCGACAGCAACGACGTCTGGACCATCGCCGAAGATGCGCGAGGAGCCATCTGGGTCGGCACTTACGCAGGCGGACTCGCACGGCTCGCGCCGGATGAGCGCGGCTTCGTGCATTTCCGCCACGCGGCCGGCGATGCGGCGACGCTCGGCTCGGACAACGTGTTGGCCCTGCACGGCGACGCCGCGGGGAAGCTCTGGGTCGGCACCGACGCCGGCATCGACGTGCGCGACGTCGCCGGCGCCTTCCGCCATGTCGATTTGGCCGCCGTGCCGGGCGGCGGCGCGATCAACGCCATCGCGTTCCTCGAAGCGGACGACGCCATGCTCGTCGGCACGCGCCGCGGCGTGCTGCGCGTCGGCGCCGATCTTCGTGCGAGCGTGCTCGCCGACACGGGCTTGAGCGACCGCGTCGTCTACGGGCTCGCGCGCGACGGCGACGGAGCGCTCTGGATCGCCACGCGCGACGGTCTCGATCGGCGCACCGCGGACGGCCGTCTCGACGCCTATGCGCAGAACACGGCGGTGCCGGGCAGCCTGCCCGGCCGCAAGCTCTTCGACGCGCTCACCGATCGCGAAGGCAGCCTGTGGATCGCGAGCACCGACGGCGGCATCGCGCAATTGCCCGCGCAGTGGCGCAACTTCGCCCTGTTCCGCCACGACCCGGCCGATGCTGCGAGCCTCAGCGACAACCGCGTGCAGGGCCTCGCCGCCGACGCTGAAGGCCGTCTCTGGACCGTGAACCTCGCCGGCGGCATCGACCGGCTCGACCCGGCCACCGGCGCCGTCGAGCGCTACGGCGAGCGCTGGACGGCTCCTGAAAAGGCGCTCTGGTCCGTGCTCGCCGACCGTGCGGGGCGGATCTGGGTGGGCCACCCGCACGGCCTGCGGGTATACGAGTTGCAAAGTGGACAATGGCGCGACGTGCCGGCGGCGGGACGCGGCGATGCGCTGTTGCCGGGCGTCGTCGATCTGCTCGTGGAAGCGCCCGACGGCGCGGTCTGGGCGAGCGCGAACGGCGGCGGCGTGCAGCGCATCGACGCGTCGACGCTCGCCGTCGCACGTTACGGCGACGAGGCGGGCTTGCGCAGCGCGGATGTCGGCCAGATCGGCTTCGCGCCGGATGGCGCGCTGCTCGTCGCGAGCGCGGCCGGACTCGACCGGCTCGACTCCGCCAGCGCTCGCTTCGCCGCGGTCGCAGGCGCGCCGGCCGAACGCGTGCTCGCGTTCGCGTTCGCGCCCGACGGTTCGCTGTGGCTGCACACGATCGGCGCGCTCGCGCACTACCGGTACCGCGGCACCGCGCTCGCGCCGCTCGATCGCTATGCCGCGGCGGAGGGCTGGCCGAGTCTCGCCGCGGGCGGCATGCAGGTCGATGCGCAGGGTGCGGTCTGGGTCAGCAGCGCGCGCGGGCTGTGGCGACTCGATCCACCGCGCCGTGAGATCCGCGCCTTCGGCGTGCGCGACGGTCTCGCGAGTCCCGAGTTCAACCGTTTGCCGATGCTCGCGCGTGCCGACGGTGCGATCTTCGGCGGCACGCTGGCCGGCATCGTGGGCTTCGTGCCCGCCCGCATCGTCGAGCGCTCGCCGCCGCCGCCGCTGTTGCTCGACCGCATCGCGGTCCGCCGCAACGGCCGCGACACCGCGCTCGACGCGGCGTCGGGTGCGGCGAAGCTTCTGTGGGGCGACAACGACCTGCGCGTCGCGGCGCGCGCGCTGAGCTTCGTGAACCCGGCGGCGAACCGCTATCAGTGGCGGCTCGATGGGCTGGACGCCGACTGGACCGACACCGGCAACCGCGGCGAGCGCGAATTCGCACAGCTCGCGCCGGGGCGGCACGTGCTGCGCTTGCGGGCGGCAGCGCCGGGCAGCGGCTGGACCGAAGCGCCGGCGCTCGAACTCGACGTCGCGCCGCCGCCGTGGGCGACGCCGCTCGCCTATGCGGCTTACGCGAGCGCGGCCGCGATGCTGGCGATGCTCGTCCTGCGCACATCGCGCATGCGGCTCAAGCGGCGGCATGCCGTCGAGCTCGCCGAGCAGCAGCGCCGCTTCGCCGAGCAGGCGAGCGCAGCCAAGACGGATTTTCTCGCCACGATGGGCCACGAGATCCGCACGCCGATGACGGGCGTGCTCGGCATGACGGAGCTTCTGCTGCGCACGCCGCTCGATGCCGCGCAGCGCGGTTACGCCGAGGCGATCGAATCGTCGGGGCGCATGATGCTGCGGCTCGTCAACGATTCGCTCGATCTGGCGCGCATCGAGGCCGGCAAGCTCGATCTCGAAGCGGCGCCCGTCGATCTGCATGCGCTCGCGCGCGACGTCGCCGCACTCGCCGCGCCGCTCGCACGCGCGAAAGGTCTCGATTGGGGGTTCGCGATCGCGGCGGACGCGCCGCGCTACGTCGAGGCGGACGCCGTGCGCATCAAGCAGATCGTGCTGAACCTGGTCAACAATGCCATCAAGTTCACCGACAACGGGACGGTCTCTCTCGCGCTCGCCGCCGGCGAGAACGCCGCGGCCGAATTCGCGATCGGCGATAGCGGTCCCGGCATCGCCGAGACGACGCGCGCCCGCTTGTTCCGCCGCTTCGAGCAAGCCGACGGCCCGCAGCGCCGCGCCGGCAGCGGGCTCGGTCTGGCGATCTGTCGCGAGCTCGTGACGCGCATGGGCGGCACGATCGCGCTCGACAGCGCTCTCGGCGCGGGCAGCACCTTTCGCGTCACCTTGCCGCTGCCGCCCGCGCCGCCGCCGGCAGCGATGCAAAATGTGGAAATTGCACAAAAAGCGATGCTGCCGCCATGCACGGTGCTGCTCGTCGAGGACGATGTCACGGTCGCAGCCGTCATCGAAGGCTTGCTCGCCGCGCAGGGACATCGCGTCGTGCGCGCGCCGCACGGGCTGGCGGCATTGAGCGAAACCGAAACCGGCGCGTGCGATCTGGCGCTCGTCGATCTCGATCTACCCGGCATCGGCGGCCTCGCGCTCGCGCGCATGCTGCGTTCGCGCGAACGCCAGACGGGCCGGCCGCCGCTGCCGCTCATCGGCATCAGCGCACGCTCGGTCGGCGACGAAGAGGCGCTGTGCCGCGAGGCCGGCATGCAAGCCTTCCTGCGCAAGCCGTTGACGGGCGACATGCTCGCGTCCGCCCTGCGCGACGTGCGTGCGCCGGCTGCGGCCGCTGTGTCGTGACGCTGCGCTGTGTTTTCTTGAAACCGCGCTGAACGAGCAGGCTCCGCCGTGGACGCGCTGTTTGCGCCGGATTCATCGGCGCGGGACTACTTTTCGCGGCAGGAGCCGTGCGGATGCGCAGCTCCGCGAAGGAATCGTCTTCATCAACAAGGAGAGCATCATGACCATCCATCGCAATCCTCTCGCCGCCGCACTCGTTTCGCTCGCGTTCGCTGCGCTGCCGGCACTTGCGCAGAACACCACGTCGATGCCGCAACAGGAGCAGTCGAGCCAGGATTCGTACTCGCAGAGCGACTCGACGATGCCGCGCGACGAGGGCAACCGCTCGACGACGACCACGACCACGACGACCACCACGAAACATCGCTACGTCTACTACGCCGACCACAACATCTACTTCGCGCCGGAAACCAAGACGTATTACTGGCAGTCCAACGGCCGCTGGACCTCGGGCACCACGCTGCCGCCCGAAGACCAAGCCTATGTGCACGGCAAAGGTTTTTCGATCGAGCTCGATACCGATCGTCCTTACGAGCGCAATGACTACGTGATCGCGCAGTACAAGCGGCACCCGCTCGACCGCGACCACGACGGCGATCGCGATCGCGACCGCGAGTGAGCGGCGAGCGCAAAATCGAAGACCCCGGAGCAACGCCCGGGGTCTTTTGCGATCGTCAGCGCTTGCTGCTCGATGCATGCACCGCGTCGATCAGCACGCCGAGCCGCTCCGGGTCGACGTCGGGCGTGATGCCGTGTCCCAGATTGAACACGTGACCGGGATGCGGGCCGAAGTCGGCGAGCGCGCGGGCGACTTCGGCGCGGATCGCCTGCGGACTTGCGTGAAGTACGGCCGGGTCGAGGTTGCCCTGCAGCGCGACACGATCGCCGACGCGGGTTCGCGCGTCGCCGAGGCCTATCGTCCAATCGAGGCCAAGCGCGGCGCAGCGCGTATCGGCGAGCGCTTCCAAGTGGGCGTTGGCGCCTTTGCTGAACAGGATCAGCGGCACCGCCGATGCGACATTATCCACTTGTAAACTTTGTGCGATCTGCGCGAGATAGCGCAGGCTGAATTCGCGGAACATTCCCGGGGCGAGCAAGCCGCCCCAGGTATCGAAGATCATGAGCGCCTGCGCGCCGGCCGCTGCTTGCGCGGCCAGATAGCTCGCGACCGCCCGTGCCACGACGTCGAGCAGGCGGTGCATCGTCGGCGCGTCGTCGAGCGCGAGCGCCTTTGCCCGCGCGAAGCTCGAAGAGCCCTCGCCTTCGATCATGTAGCACGCGAGCGTCCACGGGCTGCCGGCAAAGCCGATCAGCGGTACGCGCTCGCGCAGCTCGCGGCGGATCAATCGCACCGCGTCCATGACGTAGCCGAGTTCGCGCTCGGGATCGGGCACGCCGAGGCGCGCGATATCGGCCTCGCTGCGCACCGGTCGGGCGAGCCGCGGACCTTCGCCCTCGTGCACCGACAGGTCGAGGCCCATGGCGTCGGGAATCGTCAGAATGTCCGAAAAAAGGATGGCGGCATCGAGCGCGTAGCGGGCGATCGGCTGCAGGGTCACTTCGCAGGCGAGTTCGGGCGTCTTGCACAGCGCGACGAAGCTGCCGGCGCGAGCGCGCGTGGCGCGATACTCCGGCAGGTAGCGGCCCGCCTGGCGCATGATCCACACGGGCGTGCAATCGACGGGCTCGCGCCTGAGCGCGCGCAGGAAGCGATGATCGGTCATGTCCTATTCCCCGGTGCGCCGCAATTCGGCCTGGAGCGGGCCGACGCGGCGTGGCCATCCCGGCGTGGCGCCGCCGGGCAGTTCGGCGCGCGCGCTGCGCGCGGCATCGACGTTGTCGAAGCTGCCCCAGGCGAGCACCCAACGGTCGGCGCCGTTTTGACGGAATCGCAACGCGTAGAGCTCTCCGCGCGGCACCGTCGCGGCGGCAGCGGCAGCGTTCATATCGGCTTCGCTGTCGCCGTGCGCGAGCTCGATCACATAGCTGTCGGCCGGCAAGCCGAGGAACGCGCGTGCGCCGAGTGCTGAATGCGGCGAAGCCGTGGCAGCGGGCGCTGGGGCCGGCTCGGCATTCGATTCCGGCGGCGCAGGCGGCTTGGTCGGTTCGGGCGGCGACGGGCTTTCGGTTTTTGCGGCTACCGGTTCCGCGACCGATGCCGGTGCGGGCGGCACGGGTGGCGGGCTCGGGGCCGGAAGCGGCTCCTGACGAGGCGCCGGTGGATTTGTGGAAATTGCGGCATCGGACGCAGGCGTCGTTTTCGGCGTTGGCGCCGGCGCGGCAGTCTCGGCCGGTGCCGGCGCGGCTGGCGGTGCGTTCCCCGGCACGGGCTTCGGCGCGTGCGGCCCCGGGCCGCCGGCGGCGGCATCGGCGCTCAGGTAGCTTGGCAGGTCGCTCGCGCGAGGGCTCGACGCAGGTGCCGCCGGGGGCGGCGCCGCAGCAGGTGCCGGCGGCGGCGGAGGGGGCGGCGCCGGCGGCGGGCTCGACGGAATGTCCGCCTTGCCGGTTTGCACGCAGTCCCACCCTTTGCGGTCCGCGGTCGGCACGCAGTTGTATTTCTTGCCGGGCTCGAAGGTATCGACCTTGCCGTACTTGGGTTCGTCCCCTGCGACGGTTCCCGTCGCCAGCAGCGCCAGCAGTGCGGCGATCCGTTCAGCCCATCGCATACGGCGACTCCGGACCCTGGCTGAACATGATGTGGAAACCGCGCTTGAGCTGCGCGTCGCGCGCATGCTCGAACGCGGCGAGCGCGTCGTCGCGCTCGAGGAACACCTCGCGTTTGAGGCTCACGCGCCCGCCCTGCTGGCCCCATTCGCGGATCAGCGTCCAGCCGCCGAGCAGGTCCTGCTGCAGGGCGATCTGGTAGTACTTGGGCGCCTCGGCTGCGGCGGGCTTGGTCTGCATGAAAATGCGCATGGAGGCGATTGTAGCCGGCGTCTTGCCGGCGGCGAAGCCGGATCGCCATGGCGCGTCGGTGGAACGGGCGGCGCTCAGGCCAGCACCTCGAGTATCGACGCGTCCGCGACGTCCTGCGCCACTACGGCCCGCCCGAGGCCGTCCCACAGGATCAGCCGCAAGCGTCCGCTCAGATTCTTCTTGTCGAGCCGCATGAGGGCGAGCAGCGCTTGCGGGTCGGCGCGGGTGGGAATCGCGCTCGGCAGGCCGAAGCGTTCGAGCAAGCCGGCGAGGCGGACGGCATCGGCTTCGGGAGCACGGCTGAGCCTCGCCGAAAGGCGCGCCGCGAGCACCATGCCGATGGCGACGGCTTCGCCGTGCAGCAGATTGCCGTAGCCGCTCGCGGTTTCGAGCGCGTGGCCGAACGTGTGGCCGAAATTGAGCAAGGCCCGGTCGCCTTGTTCGGTTTCGTCGCGCGCGACGATCGCGGCTTTGTGCCGGCAGCTCGATGCGATCGCGTGCGCTAGCGCCGCAGGGTCGCGCTCGAGCAGGGCTTGCGCATGTGCTTCGAGCCAGACGAAGAAAGCCGCATCGCCGATGGCGCCGTACTTGACGACTTCGGCGAGCCCCGAGCGGAACTCGCGCGCGGGCAGGCTCGCGAGCGTGTCGGTGTCGATGACGACCGCGCAGGGCTGGTGGAACGCGCCGACGAGGTTCTTGCCTTCGGGCAGGTTGACACCGGTCTTGCCGCCGACCGACGAATCGACCATGGCGAGCAGCGTCGTCGGGATTTGCAGGAAGCGGATGCCGCGCATCCAGCACGCGGCGGCGAACCCGGCCAGATCGCCGATGACGCCGCCGCCGAGTGCGATCAGCGTGGCGTCGCGGTTCGCGCCCATGCCGGCGAGCGCGGCGAAGATGCGCGCGGCGTTGTCGAGGGATTTCTGCGCCTCGCCGGCCGGCAACACCACATGCGCCAACGTGCGGTCGGCGAGCGCGGCCGTGACGTGTTGCGCATATAGCGGCGCGACGTGCTCGTCGCTCACGATCAGTACGTGCCGCCCGCCGACCGCGCGGCGCCAGCGTGCCGAGTCCTCGAGCGCACCTGCGCCGATCCAGATCGGATAGCGACGCGTACCGAGCTCGACCGGTATTTCTTCGAGCTGCATCGGCGGGGCCGCGGCGCTCATGCGACGCGCTCCGTACTGCCATTGCGGCGCCAGATGCGCGCGATCTCGCCGGCCAGGCGCTGCGCAACCTGAGCCGAGCCCCGGCGCGGCGCGGCCGGCAAGGTGAGATCGGCGATTTCGCGGTAGAGCGGGTCGCGCACGGCGGCCAGCGTGAGCAGGCGTTCGCGGCGGTCGGGGGTGGCGAGCAGCGGCCGCTTGCGGTCTCGCGCGAGCCGCTCGAGCTGCTGGCTGACCGTGGTTTCGAGGTACACGACGAAGCCGCGCTCGCTGAGCACCCGCCGGTTTGCGGCAGCGAGGACGGCGCCGCCGCCCGTCGCCAGCAGGATGCCCTCGCGCGCGCAGAGCTCGGCGAGCACGGCGCTCTCGCGCTGACGGAAACCGGTTTCGCCTTCGAGCTCGAAGATCAGCGGGATTTCCACGCCGCAATGCACCTCGATTTCGTGATCGAGATCGAGGAACGGCAGCCCGAGGAGATCGGCCACGCGCCGGCCGATCGTGGTCTTGCCGGCGCCCATCGGGCCCACGAAGACGAGGTTGGGGGCGGGATTCATGGGAAGGATGCTAACAGACGGGGCAGGGCGGAGGTCGCGTCGAACACGCGGCCCGTGCACGCGGCTCGCGTCACCGGCTACAATCCGCACGCCTCAGCCTCAAGCACGCCCCGTGTACCGCTTCATCGCCGTCTTCGTCGTCTGCCTCGTCGTGCTGTTCACGGTCGATATTCTCGAGCCCGTGCAGGAGCACGTCATCCTGGGCTTCACGACGGGCATCGCGCACCTCGCCGTGTGGCTCATGCATCCGTTCGACGCCACGGTCGTCGCGCAGGCGAACGAGATCCGGCATGGCTACAACGGGCCCGGCATTTCGATCGTGGCCGGTTGCAGCGGCGTGGAAGCGGTGCTGATCCTCGTGTCTGCCGTACTGGCCTTCCCGTCGCCGTGGAAGCACAAGCTCGCCGGCATCGCCCTCGGCTTCCTCGCGATCCAAGCGCTCAACATGGTGCGGATCATCAGCCTTTACTACCTGCACGAACACGCGCCGGTGTGGTTCGACTGGTTTCATCTCTACCTATGGCAGGCGCTCATCATCCTGGACGCACTCGTGTTCTGGCTGATCTGGCTGCGCTGGCTGCCGCGCGAGCCCGCTCCGCCCGCGGCGGCCTGACCGGACGGCTCGCCCACGCTGCTACACTGCGCGGGTCTCCTGGGAGGGCAGGGCATGAGCGTCGCAAAAGTCATCGAGATCAGTTCTTCATCGCCGAGCGGCATCGAGGATGCCGTCACCCAAGGCTTGAAGCGCGCCGCGCGTTCGGTCAAGAACATCAAGGGCGCGTGGCTCAACGAGATCAACGTCGTCACGAACGACGACGGCGAAGTCAGCGAGTGGCGCGTGAACATGCGCGTGAGCTTCGTGCTCGAGTGAGGAGGACGAGATGCTCGCCGTCCAACCTTCGATGGTGACCACCGCGCTCGAACTGCCCGGTCATCGCATCGTGCGCAACATCGGTGTTGTGCGCGGTATCGTCGTGCGCTCGCGCAGCATCGTCGGCAACATCGGCGCGGCTTTGCAGAGTCTCGTCGGCGGCAACATCACGCTCTATACGGAACTCTGCGAAAACGCGCGCGCCGACGCGTTCAAGCTCATGCTTGCGCACGGCGCCGAGCACGGCGCCAACGCGATCGTGGGCATGCGCTACGACGCCAACGAAGTGGCCGAGGGCATCACCGAGGTGCTTGCCTACGGCACGGCCGTTGTCGTCGAGCCCATCGTTTAGCGTGTAACGATGCGTCGCACGCGACGCTGCGGGTCGAGCACGATGCGCAGGTCCGCGCGCTTCGGCAGCGTGGCGAGCGCATGGCGGCTCAGCCGCTCGTAGTGCATGAGAAAACGTTCGAGCGCCGCCGGCGACATCGCTTTCGGCGCAGCGCGTGCTCTGAGTGCGCGCTCTTGCTCGTCGCGCCAGCGCGCGACGACCTCGAAGCCCGGTGCTTCGATCGTCACCAGCCGGGCCAGGCGCCGCCACAGCGGCACATAGTCGGTTTCGAGCCGCGCGTTGACGTAACGGCGCCAGCGCGCATCGCGGTCCGCCTCGCGTTCCAGCGCATTGATCGCACGGCGCAGCGCCGCCTCGCTTTGCGGCGGCACGCCGACGCACCACCCTTCGAACACGATGAGATCGGGCACGCGCGTCATGCGTCTCCAGCGCGACGGCGGCACGCGCGTGTCGCGGCCCTTGTCGAAACGCGGTACGCAAGCGGGCCGTGCGGGCGAGGCCTGCGCGAGCGCATCGAGCGTCGCGAGTACGAGGGCGATCTCGTGCGTACCCGGCACACCGCGCGTCGCGAGCAGCGGGTGCACGCGTCCGGCGAGACGCCGCCGGTGCGCACGGCCGAAGTAAAAATCATCGATCGAAAGCGCGAGCGCCGTTTCGCCGCGCGCGGTCGCCGCTGCGACGATCTGCGCGGCGAGCGTGCTCTTGCCGCTGCCCTGCAAGCCGGAAAGCCCGAGCAGCCACGGACGGCGCGGATGGGCGGGCGTCAGGGCGAGCGCGGCCTCGACGACGGCATCGGCGTAGCCGCGGCGCGTGCTAGCATCGTCGGCCATTCGATCCTTCCAGCGACGTGACCGATGGAACTCTATCAGGAAGCGCTGACCACGTTTCGCACGCTGTTGGACGATGCGTCGCGAGCGGGCGATCCCGAGCCGACCGCGATGACGCTCGCCACCGCGAACGGCGCCGGACGCGTCTCGGCGCGCATCGTGCTGCTCAAAGCCGTCGACGAGCGCGGCTTCGTGTTCTACACGAACTACGCGAGCGCCAAGGCCGCCGAACTCGCGGCGCACGCCCAGGTGGCGCTGTGCGTTCATTGGAAGACGCTGCGCGACGGTATACAAGTGCGCGTGGAAGGTGCGGTCGAGCGCGCGAGTCCGGCCGAATCCGATGCGTATTTCGCTACGCGGCCGCGCGACAGCCAGATCGGCGCGTGGGCATCGCAGCAATCGCAGACGCTCGCCTCGCGCGACGAGCTGGAGGCGCGCATTGCCGAATTCGAGGCGAAGTTCGCCGGTGCACCGGTGCCGCGGCCGCCGCATTGGGGCGGCTACCGCGTCGTGCCGGATCTGCTCGAATTCTGGTACGGCCAGCGCTTCCGCCTGCATGAGCGCGTGCGGTACGAGCGCTCGGGCGGCGCCTGGAGCAAGCGCCTGTTGTATCCATGACCGACAAGCCGTGAACGCCGACGACTGGGCGCTGCGCCGCGCGCAGCCATGGGATCGCGCCGGTTGGGCCGCCTTGCGCGCGGCGCTCTGGCCGCGAGAGGACGCCGCAGGGCTCGAGGCGGAGATTCCGAACATGCTCGCCGCGCCTGAGCGTCTCGTCGCGTTCCTCGCGTTCGATGCGAACGGCCGCGCGATAGGCCTCGCCGAAGCGGCGTTGCGCCACGACTACGTGAACGGCACCGAGACCTCGCCCGTCGGCTTCCTCGAAGGCTGGTACGTCGCGCCCGAATGGCGTTTCCGCGGCATCGGGCGCGCGCTCGTCGAGGCCGTCGCGCAATGGGCGCAGGCGCAAGGCTGCGCTGAGCTCGCGTCCGACGCCCTGCTCGAGAACGACGAGAGCCACGCAGCGCACGCGGGCTGCGGCTTCGAAGAAACGGAACGCGTGGTCTATTTCCGGCGTCGACTGTGAACATGGGTCCGAAGCGCATCGTCTGCCTCACAGAGGAGCCGACCGAGGTCCTCTACGCCATCGGCGAGGAGCACCGCATCGTCGGCATTTCGGGTTTCACGGTGCGGCCGCCGCGTGCGCGCAAGGAGAAACCGAAAGTCTCCGCCTTCACGAGTGCGAAGATCGGCGAGATCCTCAAGCTCGCGCCCGACTTCGTCGTCGGCTTTTCCGACATCCAGGCCGACATCGCGCGCGAACTCGTCGCCGCGGGCGTCGAAGTCTGGATCAGCAATCATCGCTCGGTCGACGGCATTCTCGACTACATCCGGCGTCTGGGTGCGCTCGTCGGCGCGGCGGACAAGGCCGGCGCGCTCGCCGGGCGCGCCGAGGAACATCTGCGCAATGTGGAAAATGCGGCATCGCGCCTGCCGCGGCGGCCGCGCGTCTATTTCGAGGAATGGGACGAGCCGATGATCTCGGGCATCCGCTGGGTCGCCGAGCTCGTGCGCATCGCCGGCGGCGACGACGTATTCCCCGAACTCGCGGAGAAATCCCTCGCGCGCGACCGCATCATCGCCGATCCTGCGGACGTCGTGCGCCGCGCGCCCGACATCGTGCTCGGCTCGTGGTGCGGCAAGAAGTTCCGTCCGGACAAAGTCGCCGCGCGGCCGGGTTGGAACGCCGTGCCTGCCGTTCGCACGGGCTGGCTGCGCGAAATCAAGTCGCCGATCATCCTGCAGCCCGGGCCTGCGGCGTTGTTCGACGGGCTCGATGCAGTACACGCAGAAATAGCCGCCTGGGCGGCACAATCCGATAAGATGCTTCGCCGCGATCCATCCGCCTAGTAAAGAGAGGAATCATGTCGTCGCGCTATATTGTATACATTGCAATGTTCGCCGCATGTTCGTCGAGCGTCGTCGCCCATGCCGAAGTCAAGCAGTCCGCTCCCGATCACTTCGTGCTCGAGTACACGTTCACGACCAAGGCGACGCCGGCGAAAGCGTACGCCGACGCCGTCGACGTCGCGCATTGGTGGAGCGCCGATCACACGTATTCGGGCAATGCGAACAATTTGTCGATGGCCGCGCGCGCGGGCGGTTGCTTCTGCGAGAAACTGCCGGGCGGTGGCGTCCAGCACATGACCGTGATGCTGGCGATGCCCGGCAAGCTGCTTCGGCTGGCGGGCGGTCTCGGTCCGCTGCAGGCCGGCGCGTTGAGCGCGACGCTGACGTTTACGTTCAAACCCGTCGAGAGCGGCACCGCCGTGAACGTGAGCTATGTCGCGGCAGGTTACCTCGAACCGGGCCTCGACAAGGTCGCCGGCGGCGTCGATCATGTGCTCGGCGAGCAGGTCGAGCGTTTGCGCCAGCTTACGGAAGGCTTGGCGCCGGCGGCCGGGAAGAAGAAATCCTGAGCAAAGAGCGAGGGCCAGCAATAGGTTTTCTTCGCGAATCGCCTTCGCGTTCTTCGCGTCTGCTTTCGCCGCTCTCTTGGCAGCAGCTTCAGTGTGCCAGCGCCGCGCCGAGTTCGGCGATCGTGCGCGCCATCGCGCCGGCTTCGCGCGCGCGTTCGTTCGAGGCGTTGCCCTGCAGCGCGCGCTTGAGCACGCCCTGAGCGATCGCGGCGAGGCGGAAGAACTGGAACGCGAGCAGGAAATTCCAATGCGGCCGCGGATCGAGCCCGGTGCGTTCGGCGAAGCGGGCGATCAGCATCGCTTCGTCGGGAATGCCCAGCGCCGCACGATCCACCGTGCCAAGCCCCGGCAGCACGGGATTGCGCGGCAGGCGCAGCGCCATGCAGAAATAGGCGAGATCGGCGAACGGATGTCCCAATGTGGACAATTCCCAATCGACGATCGCTGCGATCCGCGGCGCGTCGGCGTTCCAGATCAGATTGTCGATGCGGAAATCGCCGTGGACGAGTGCGGTGCGGCCGTCTTCCCGCGGTGCGGCGGCCGGCAGCCAGGCGATCAGCGTTTCCATGGCAGCCGTCGGCTCGGTCTCGGCTGCGCGATACTGCTCGGTCCAGCGTACGACTTGCCGCGCGAAGTAATTGCCGGGCTTGCCGAAGTCGGCGAGTCCGACTTCGGCGACGTCGAGCGTCGCGAGCGCGACAAGACTGTCGAGCACCGCGCCGTAGTGGGCGCCGCGGCCGGCCGCGTCGAGCTCGGGCAGGGCAGGGTCCCAACGGATCGTTCCGGCGACGAACTCCATGACGTAGAACATGCTGCCGATCACCGCCTCGTCCGTGCACAGCACGAGCGGCCGCGCTACGGGAATCGCCGGATTCGCTGCCGCGCTGAGCGCCGTCAGCACGCGGAATTCGCGATCGACCGCGTGCGCCGACGCCAGCAGCTTGCCGGGCGGCTTGCGGCGCAGCACGTAGCGCCCCGATGCGGTATCGATGAGATACGTCGGATTCGATTGGCCGCCCTTGAATTTCGTCGCCGCGAGCGGACCGTGGAAACCGGGCAGGTGCGCTTCGAGCCAGCCGCGCAGCGCTTCCGTGGGCAGAGTCAGCGGGTCGTTCATGCGGCGCGCTCCGCGGATTTCAGCATCGATTTCGCCAACGCCGCGATGTGGACTTCGTCGGGCCCGTCGGCGAGGCGCAGCGCGCGCGCAGCCGCGTAGGCGTGGGCGAGGAAGCGATCCTCGCTCAAGCCCAGAGCGCCGTGCACCTGGATCGCACGGTCGACGACCGCACAGGCCATGCGCGGAGCCACGATTTTGATCATGCCGATCGCATCCTTGGCGCCTTTGATGCCCTCGCGATCGAGCGCCGCCGCCGCGGCCAGCGTGAGCAGCCGCGCCTGCTCGATCTCGCAGCGCGATCGCGCGATGGCGTCCTGCACCGTGCCTTGCGCAGCGAGCGGTTTCCCGAACGCGATACGCGATCGTGCGCGCGTGCACATGGCCTCGAGCGCGCGTTCGGCGAGCCCGATCAGACGCATGCAGTGATGGATGCGGCCCGGACCGAGGCGCCCTTGCGCGATCTCGAAACCGCGGCCCGCGCCGAGGATCAGATTCGCGGCCGGCACGCGCACTCGGTCGAACTCGATCTCGGCGTGGCCGTGCGGCGCGTCGTCGTAGCCGAACACGGTGAGCGGCCGCAGGATCTTGACGCCGGGCGCGTCGCTCGGGACGAGAATCATCGCGTGGCGGCGATGCGGCTCGGCATCGGGATCGCTCATGCCCATGACGATGTAGAACGCGCAGCGCGGATCCATCGCGCCCGTCGTCCACCACTTGCGGCCGTGCACGATGCAGTCTTCGCCGTCGCGCTCGATGCGCGTGGCGATGTTCGTCGCGTCGGAGCTCGCGACCTCGGGCTCGGTCATCGCGAACGCCGAGCGGATCTCGCCCGCGAGCAACGGTGCGAGCCAGCGCTCGCGCTGGGCCTCGCTGCCGTAATGGAGCAGCACTTCCATGTTGCCGGTGTCGGGCGCGTTGCAGTTGTATACTTCGGGCGCGACCGGCGAGCGGCCCATGGCTTCCGCGAGCGGGGCGTATTCGAGATTCGACAGTCCCGCACCGCGGGCGGCGTCCGGCAGGAACAAATTCCAGAGCCCGGCGGCGCGCGCCTCACGCTTGAGGCGCTCGATCACGGGCGGGATCGTCCAGCGTTGCGCGGGCACGTCGACATGGGCGAAGTACTCCGCCTCGGCAGGCTCCACGCGCTCGCGCTGGAAGCGGATCAGGCGCCCGCGCAGCTCGAGCGCGCGCGTGGACAGCGGGAAGAGATCGGGCATCGCGGGCCTCGTCGGTCGATCGCCGGTCAATAGTACGTCACTGCGTCGCGCCGGTCCGGCGCGATGTGCGGCAGCGCGTTCCAGGTATGCAATTGCCAGGCGCCGCCGCTCGTGCGGAACTGGCAAAGCGCCGTGTTGCGCAAGCCGAGATTGAGCGCGACGGTGCGTTCCGTGTCGCAGCCGAGCGCCGCCTGGGCACAGCGTGCGATGACGCCGCCCGAGGTCATCACGAGCGTTTTGCCGGGCGCGCGATCGAGCCGTGCACGCGCGCGGGCGACACGCGCGGCGAATTCCTCCCAGCGTTCGGGGACGCCGTCGAGCGTATCGGCCGCCCATGCATGGAGCGCCGCGGCAAGCAGCGCATGCACCGCGCGCCGATCGCCGGCGCGAGCGGCCTCGAGCGCCGGCTCATCGGGATGCAGGCGTACGTAGGCACGGATCACGCGCTCGTGATCGAACTCGTTCCAGTCGGGGTCGCGCACGGGCTCCGGCAAGGGGCGGCCGGCGGCATCGAAGGCGTGTGCGAGCGCGGCGAGCGTCTGCACGTGCCGCTGCTGCGTGCCGGAAACGACCTGCGCGAACGCGAGATCGCGATCCGCAACGAGCCACCGGCCGAGCATCTCCGCCTGACGATGGCCGCGCTCGGACAAGCGATCGTAATCGTCGCTGCCGAACGAAGCCTGCGCGTGCCGCACGAGCCAGGTCGTGCGTTGCGCCGCGTCGGCCGCCATTCCGTTCAATCGATCACGTAATCGTGGTTGAAGCGCAGCACGTAAGGCTGCGCGTGTCCGGGCGGCGTGACCTTCACCGTGAACACGTACGCTCCCGAACCGTCGAGCGCGAAATCGCCGAGATAGTCGATCTCGCCTGCCTCGTTCGTTTCGCGCAGCCGGATCGGCGTGCGGTGGCCGGCGAGGTCGCTGACTTCGGCGCTCACGTCGGCGCCGACCATGTGGGTTTCGCCGCTCGCTTTGCGCTCGATGGCGATGTTGATGAGGCCGCGCCGATCGGAGCGCTCGATGCCGTAGTTCTTCGCCGCCGCAGCAGGAAGCTGCTCGGTCGAGATGGCGTTGTAGTGGACGACGTAGTCGCCGAAATCCTGCACTTGTTGGCCCTGCCCGTGGCGCGGCGCGAGCAGCAGCAGGAGCAGCAGCACGATGGCGATGACGAGCACGCTTGATTTGTGAGCGACGCGCATGGCGCACCTCGCGCAGTCAGCGATCGACGCGGGCATCTTACACCGGACGGCGCATCATGCGGCTGCCGCGAGATCCGCGAGCGGCATGATCACGAGCAGGCGCACGAGAATCAGCGCGATGGACGCCACCCAGCACGAGAAGTCGAGTCCGCCGACGGGCGGCAGCAGGCGCCGGAACGGCCGCACGACCGGCTCGACCACGCGCGCGAGCAGGCCGAAGTTGCCGTCGTAGCGCGCCGCCGGAAACAAGCTCAGGACGCAGTACACGAAAATCGCGACGAGCTCGATCAGAATGATCCAATCGAGCGTGCCGACGACGCTGCTGAGCGCGACGCCGAGCACCCCGATGCGGTGTCCGCCGAACAAGACGAGCAGCGAGAGCTCGATCGCGACGAGCACCCACGCGACGAGCAACGAGGCGAGCTCGATGCGCCCCCAGCGCGGCACGACGCTGCGCAACGGCGTGATCACGGGGTTCGTGAGCGCGTAGACGAAACGGCAGACCGGCTCGTAGAACGAGGCGCCGACCGCGATGAGCAGCATGCGCCCGAGGAACAGGCAGATCAGGAAACCGAAGATCGTCGTGACGAGGAAGGCCGCGGCGTTCAACAGATACGACATCGCGCGTCAATCTCCGAATTGCTGCGAAAGCTCGCGTCCGCGCCGCGTCGCGGCTTCGACCGCGCGGGCCACGACGTCGGCGAATCCGCTCGCCGCGAAGCTGTCGAGAGCGGCCTGCGTCGTGCCGTTCGGCGAGGTCACGCGCCGGCGCAGCTCCGCGGGCGCGGCGCCGTCTTCGACGAGCATGCGTCCGGCGCCGAGGCAGGTCTGCACAGCGAGCGCACGCGCGATGTCGCGCGGCAGGCCCTGCGCGGCCGCGGCTTGTTCGAGCGCCTCGACGAGCAGGAAGAAATAGGCCGGCCCCGAGCCCGACAGCGCCGTGACCGTGTCCATGAGCGCTTCGTCGTCGATCCAGACCGTCGTGCCTGCGGCCGCCAGGATCGATTGGGCGCGCTCGCGCTGCGTCGCGCTGCACACCGCGTTCGCGCAGAGCGCCGTCGCGCCAGCGCCGATCAGTGCCGGCGTATTCGGCATCGCGCGCACGACCGCCTCGCCGCCGAGCCAGGTTTCGATCTGCGCAATGCGGATTCCCGCCGCGATCGACACCGCGAGCGGCCGCCGCGCGGCAGTCGCGGCGCGCAGCCCCGTGCAGACGGTCTTCATGACTTGCGGTTTCACCGCGAGCACGAGCACGTCGGCCGCGGCCGCGGCGCTCTCGTTCGCGGCGTGCACGGCCACGCCGAAATCGTGCGCCAGCGCTGCGCGGAGCTTGGCGTCCGGCTCGGACACCGCAACCGCCTGCGCCGGCGTGCCGCTGCGCAGCAGCCCGCCGATCAGGCTGCGCGCCATGTTGCCGCCGCCGACAAAGGCGATGCTGCCGGGGTTCGGGATTCGGGAAGCGGGAATCGTAGACATGCGTTGAGGATAGCAGCCGCATGCGGAATTTTGGATTCGGTCCTGGATATTCCGCTTCCCGATTCCGGCTCTACGGCTCCAACGCCTCGACCGGCACGATGATCACGACGCAGCGGTTCGTCGCGCGGCCCTCGCGCGTGTCGTTGGGTGCGAGCGGATTCTTCGGACCCAAGCCGATCTCGGCGATGTCGGCTTCGGAGAATCCGTGCGCGACGAATTCGTGCGCGACGGCATGCGCTCGGCGCTTGGACAGGACGACGTTGTAGTCGGCAGGACCGGTGTTGTCGGTGTGACCTTCGATGCGCAATTTGCGCACGTTCGCCTTGAGAAGCTCGTCGGCCGTTTGCGCGATCGACTGCTGCACGTTCGGCTTGAGGCCGTCCTTGTCGAACTCGAACGAGATCGGCTCCGGCAGATTGAGGAGCCAGCCGTCGTCGGTCTTCGTGAAACCGAGCGAGGCCAGCGTCGCGCTCTGGTTCGGCCGCGGCGGCGGCGGTTCCGGCTTGACGTCGGGTTTGCACGCGGCGAGCGCGAGCACGAGGCAAACGAACGCCGGCCATGACCGGAACACGGTCAAGCTGCCGGTGTGCACGCCTCTGGGTGGCGCGGGCTCGAGCAAAGCCGTCTCCGGGGGTTCCCCGCCCGCATGCTAGTCGGCGGTGCGACCGGACGCAATCGCTTCGGCGCCAGCCGGCGCCGTTTGCCGCGCCGCATCGTCGCGGTAGTGCAGCTCCTTCATGCGGTACATCGACTTGTCGGCCGCCTGGAGCAGCGCTTCCGCGTCGATCCCGTCATCCGGATAGAGCGCAGCGCCGATGCTGACGCCCGGACGTATCACATGCCGATCGATCGCGAGCGGTTTGGTGAGCTCGCTGCGCAGCCGTTCGATGAGCGGCCCGACCTCGCTCGGCGGTGGCGAGATCAGCGCGACGAATTCGTCGCCGCCGACGCGCGCCGGCAGCGCGCCGTCGGGCAAGGCGTTGCGCAGGCGCGCCGCGGTCACGGCGAGCAAGCGGTCGCCGGCGTCGTGGCCGTAGGTGTCGTTGACCGGCTTGAAGCCGTCGAGATCGAGATAGAACAGGGCGGCGCGAGCGCGCGTCGCAGCGCATTCGTTGAGGGTAGCGGTCAGTGCGGATTCGAACATCGCGCGGTTCGGCAGGCCGGTCAGCGTGTCGTGGAAGGCGAGCCGGCGCAGCACCTGATTGTTCGCACGCAGGGCCTGGTCGCGGCGCACGACCTCGTCGAGCAGCGCATTGAAGCCCATGCGCAAGTCGTCGACTTCGGCGATGTCCGCCGCCGGCGCGCGGTGTGTGAAATCGCGGTGCTGCATCGCCTGCTGCATCAGCGTGCGCAGCTGTGTGAGCGGCTCGGCGATGCGTTGGGTGTTGCGTCGCGAGGTGACGAGCGACAGCACGCCGACGAAGGTCAGCACGAGCACGTCGGCGAGGATCAGGCCGAAGAACGCCTGCAGCATGGGCTCGCGGCCGCCCGCCAGCCGGACTTCGCCGATGCGGTGCCCGTCGGCGTTCACGGGCGCGGCGACCTCGTCGTCGCCGAGCGCGCGAGCGAGCGCGCCCACGAAGCCGCTCTGCGGTGCCGCTGCGCTCGCGCGCAGCGTTCCTTTCGCATCGAAGAGCTCGGCGCGGGTCACGCCTTCCTCGGCGGGAATGCCATGCAGCACTTCGCTGCCCGCAGCGTCGTCGCCGAACACGAGCGCAGGCTGGCTCTCGAGCGCCGTGATCTTCGCGAGGCTCTCGAGGTGCCTGAGCGAATGCTGGTGCAGGAAGTGGAAGCCGACCACCGACGCCCCGAGCGTGGCGAGCGCCACGGCGGCGGCGTAGACGAGCATCTGCGCCCGGCCGATGTGCTCGGCGAGACTGCGCCGCGGCGAGCCCGGGTTCACGGGCTCGCCTCTGCGGTAGGCGTGCGCGCCAGCATGAGCAGTCTCGCATTGATGCTGAATCCCGCGTTCTTCATGCCGCTCAAATTGATTTCGAAGCCGCCGCGGGCGTCGTCGGCCCGCAAGCAGATGAGCCCGCCCCCGCTGCAAAAAACCCGGCCCGTGCCGACCGTGAGCAGTCCGCGTTGCGACTGCGCCGCCTTGAGCAAGGCCTCGGCCGCTGCCACATCGGCGCCGGTCAGATCGAGGATCTGGCACGAGGCGAGCGCGTCCCCCGCGGCGACGCGGCGCAGCTCGAACGGACGCTCGCGCACGACGAGTTCGGCGTAGTGCGCGTCGGCGGCGTCGCTCGGGCGAGCGACGCAGATCTGCCAGCGTTTGATCGCCGCGTCGTCTGGCCAGCGCACGTACAGCACGAAGCCGCTGATGTATTCCTGCGGCGTCGTCGCGAAGGCGCACGGCGCGAGCGCCATCGCCGCGAGCACCGCGGAACATGCCGATCGGAAAAAGCGCCCCGCGCGCATGTCGGCCTAGCCCCGCGCGCCGAACAGCGCCGTGCCGATCCGCACCATCGTCGCTCCCTCCTCGATCGCGAGCTCGAAATCGTCGGACATGCCCATCGACAGCGTGTCGACATGCGGAAAAGTGGATTTCAGCGCATTGTACAACGCCGCCATGCGTCGGAACGCGGCGCGCCGCCGCTCGGGCTCGGCCGGCGCCGGAATCGCCATGAGGCCGCGCAAGGCGAGCCGCGGTGCGGCCGCGATGCGCTCGGCCAGCCGCGGCACGGCCTCGGGCGGGCACCCGGACTTGCTCGTTTCGGCGTCGACGTTCACCTGAATCAGCACGTTGAGCGGCGCAGCATCCGCCGCGCGGTGACGGTCGAGCGGCGCGACGAGTTTCTCGCGATCGAGACTCTGCAGCCACTGGAAATGCGCGGCGACCTCACGACACTTGTTCGATTGCAGCGGGCCGATCAGGTGCCATTCGAGGTCGAGGCCGGCTAGCTCGCGCTGCTTGCCGAGCGCCTCCTGCACGTAGTTCTCGCCGAATGCGCGCTGGCCGCTGCCGGCGAGCGCGCGCACGGCCGCGGCGGGCTTGGTTTTCGACACGGCGACGAGGCGCACCGGCCGCCCCGCGCGGGCGGCGGCCGCCGCGATGCGCTCGCGCAGCGCGAGATAGGCCGAACTCACTCAAGTAGCTCCCAAAGAAACTGCGGCAAGGGATTGCGCCGGCTTGATTTCATCGCGTTATACTGCATCGGCGTACTGCGTGGGGCCGGGCGGCCCGTCGATCGAGGGGAATGTCGCATGGATATCGCCGAGCTGCTAGCGTTTTCGGTCAAGAACAAGGCCTCCGACCTGCACTTGTCGGCCGGCCTGCCGCCGATGATCCGCGTCGACGGCGATGTCCGCCGCATCAACATCCCGGCGCTCGACCACAAGCAGGTGCATTCGCTCGTCTACGACATCATGTCGGACAAGCAGCGCCGCGACTACGAGGAATTCCTCGAAGTCGACTTCTCGTTCGAGATCCCGGGCCTCGCGCGCTTCCGCGTCAACGCGTTCAACCAGAACCGCGGCGCCGGCGTGGTGTTCCGGACGATTCCCTCCGAAGTGCTCACGCTCGAGGACCTCGCCGCTCCCAAGGTGTTCAAGGAGCTCATCAATCAGCCGCAGGGTCTCGTGCTCGTGACCGGGCCGACGGGCTCGGGCAAGTCGACGACGCTGGCGGCGATGGTCGACCACATCAACAAGAACGAGTACGGCCACATTTTGACGATCGAAGACCCGATCGAGTTCGTGCACACCGCGCAGAAGTGCCTGATCAACCAGCGCGAGGTGCATCGCGACACGCACGGGTTCAACGAAGCGTTGCGCTCGGCCTTGCGCGAAGACCCGGACTACATCCTCGTCGGCGAAATGCGCGACATCGAGACGATCCGCCTGGCGCTCACCGCGGCCGAGACCGGACACCTCGTGTTCGCCACGTTGCACACCTCGTCGGCGTCGAAGACCATCGACCGCATCATCGACGTGTTCCCGGCCGCGGAAAAGGCCATGGTGCGTTCGATGCTTTCCGAGTCGCTGCGCGCGGTCATCTCGCAGTCGCTGCTCAAGAAGGTGGGCGGCGGCCGCATCGCGGCGCACGAGATCATGGTCGGCATCCCGGCCATTCGCAACCTCATCCGCGAGGACAAGGTCGCGCAGATGTA
>Ga0070741_10007181_pt1 | contig 23282 bp, 24 predicted proteins | sample Coa_R1_4_FD_66440 | JGI IMG/M metagenome (GOLD analysis project Ga0070741, IMG submission 66440) | Surface soil microbial communities from Centralia Pennsylvania, which are recovering from an underground coalmine fire - Coalmine... | ecosystem: Environmental > Terrestrial > Soil > Unclassified ... | reverse complement strand
TGCGCCACGGCGGCGGCGATCGCCGCTGGCGGCTCGTCGGCCGTCGACCCGGCCCTCGGACGCCGCCCCCGCCAGCCCGCCTACGAGGGCTCGTTCCGGCAGCGCCGGGGCCGGGTCCTGGCCCAGCTGCGGGCCGGCCCCCGCCCGTCCGCCGACCTCGACCCTGCCGCCCTCGCCGCCCTGGTGGAGGACGGCCTCGCGGCCCTCGACGGCCTTCTAGCCCGCCTGCCCTGAGGCAGCCGGCGAGCCCGCCCGGGCCAGGAAGTTCCGCAGCAGCTGGTGCCCACCGGCCGTGAGGATCGACTCCGGGTGGAACTGGACGCCCTCGACCGGCAGCTCCCGGTGCCGCAGGCCCATGACGACGCCGTCGTCGGTCTCGGCGGTGATCTCCAGGCAGTCGGGGACGCTGTCGCGCTCCACCACCAGCGAGTGGTACCGGGTGGCCTCGAACGGGTTCGGCAGGCCGGCGAAGAGGCCCTCGCCGGCGTGGCGGATCATCGACGTCTTGCCGTGCATGACCTGGCCGGCCCGGACCACCTGGCCGCCGTAGAGCTGGCCGATGCACTGGTGCCCGAGGCACACGCCGAGCACCGGCACGCCCCGCCGGCCGAATTCCTCGATGGCGGCCCCGGAGACGCCGGCGTCCTCCGGCCGGCCGGGGCCGGGGGAGATGAGCACGGCAGCCGGGTCGAGGTCGACGAGCTGGTCGAGGCGGGCCTCGTCGTGCCGGTAGACGAGCGGGTCGGCCCCCAGCTCCCCCAGGTACTGGACGAGGTTGTAGACGAACGAGTCGTAGTTGTCGATGACGAGGACGAGGCCCATCGACCCAGACGGTAACGGCGCTAGCCGGCCCGGGCGAAGCGGACCTTCGAGGTGCCGGTGTAGGCGGGGACGCTGACGTGGTCCTTGTCCTCCACCTTGAAGCCGAGGTGGAAGCGGTCGGCGTCCTCGGCGAAGCGGGCCACGAGCGTGTCGCCCAGGAATGCGCTGTGCAGCCCGGCCCCGATGGCGGTGAACCGGAACGGCGGCGAATGCACCGTGCCGTTGATGAGCAGCGTGTTGCCGACACAGAGGATGGCGCTCGTCGGCACGACCCGCTGGCCGTTGACCGCCAGCGCCTCCGCCCCGGCGGCCCACAGGCCGTTGGCCACGGCCTGCACGTCCTGGGAGTGGATGACGAGGTCGTTGAGGTTGCCCGACGGCGACTGCCGGTCGGACGAGTCGTCGAGGGTCACCACCAGCCCGGGGCCCTCGGCCGCCACCAGCCCCATCCGCTCCCGCATGGCGGCCAGCGCGGCCGACGGGACGGCGCCGACGGCACCCCGGCCCCGCTGGAAGCCCGACACCTGCCGGCGGAGGCCGTCGGCCGTGGTCCGGAGCTCCGACGAGCGGCCCTGTTCGGCCCGGATCAGCGCCGCCAGCCGCTCCTGCTCCGGGGCCCGGACACTGACCCGGCCGGGGAGCGGATTGAGGCGGGCGGTCATCAGCAGGAAGCCGACCAGCGCGGCCACTGCCGGGGCCCCCAGTCGCCGCCGCACTATCCTCGCCCCATGCCTCGGTCGAAGAGCAAGCGGTCGCGGTACACGCCGCCGCCGCCGAAGAAGGCCCCGCCGAGCCCTCCCTGGGTTCCCGCCCTGATGTTCACCGGCTTCGGCCTCGGCGTCCTCATCATCATCCTGAACTATCTGGGGCTGCTCCCCGGCGGGGCCAGCAACGGGTACCTCTTCCTCGGCCTGGCCTTCATCACCGCCGGGTTCCTGCTGGCCACCCAGTATCGCTGACGGTCACCAGTCGCCGCCCTCCACCACCAGGTTCATGTCCTCCCGGCAGTGCCGGGGGGCGTGGGGGATCTCGTCCTCGGGTGCGGAGGTCATCGTGACCTCCGTCCCGCAGACGGTGCAGCGGTAGCGGTAGTCGACCTTGCGGAGCCGGCCGATCTCCGGCTCGGGGGGCGGGACGTGGGTGAAGGACCGCACGACGAACGTGCCGGTCAGGTAGATGCAGAAGAAGGCCACGATCGCCACGACGACCTTGAACAGGGTGAACACCATCGCGGCCGTCAGTCTAGGAACCGCCGGTTCTCCCGCCGCCTCAAGCGACCGCCCCCTCCGGCCGATGAGAAAGCGCCGCAACGAGACGGCCAGAGAGCGAACGCGTGCCGACGCCCACCACCCGACAATCGCTCGGGGACCAGTTCCCGGGGATCCTCACCGCCGCCCAGGACGGCGGCGAGTGGGCTGTCGCCGTCCTCTACCGGTGGCTGCACCCGGCGCTGATCGGCTACCTCCGGGGCCGGGTCGGCGCCGACGCCGACGACCTCGCCTCCGAGACCTGGCTGGCCGTGGCCCGGCGGCTGACGTCGTTCTCCGGCGACGAAACGGCCTTCCGGTCCTGGGTCTTCACCATCGCCCACCGCCGGGTCGTCGACCATCACCGGGCGACGGCCCGCCGTCCCCGCCTCCGCAGCCTGGCCCGGGCCGAGGGCGACGACCACGAGGGCCCGGTCGAGGTTCCCGCCTCCGACGACCCTGCCGGCGAGGTCCTGGCCGCCCTGGCCGGCGCGGACGCCGTCCGCCGCATCGTGGCTCTCCTCCCGAAGGAACAGGCCGACATCGTGCTCCTGCGGGTCGTCGCCGGCCTCCCGGTCGAGGACGTCGCCGCCATCACCGGCCGACGGCCGGGGACGGTTCGGGTCCTCCAGCACCGGGCGCTCCGCCGACTGGCCGACCGCCTCGCGGACACCCCCGGGGGTCTCCGGAACGACACGCCGGTGAACGGGCTGTAACGCCGATGGACCGACCTCCGATTGCCAGGGGGATGCGCCCCAACCGCCCCCCGCTCGATGACGACAGCGCCACCCGGATGCTCCAGGGCCTCGTCCACGCCGACGACGCCCCGCCCGGGTACGGCGCGGTGGCCGGCCTCCTGGCCGCCGCCGCCGCCCGGCCGGCCTCCGTCGACGAGGACGCCGCCGCGGCCACGGTCTCGGCCATGGTGGGGGCGATCCGGGAGGGCGCTCCGATTCCCCAGACCTCGCGGAGGAAGTCCATGCTGACCAAGCTGCTGGCCGGAAAGGCCCTGGCCGCCCTGGGCGTCGTGGCCCTCACCGCCTCCGGAGCGGCGGCCGCCACCGGCTCGCTCCCGACCCCCGTCCAGAGCGCGGTGTCCGGCGCGGCCAGCCACGTCGGCGTCGACCTGCCCCACCCGAACCACGGCAACTCGGCCGCCCACCGGCAGGACGGCAAGCACCGCCCGGGCACCGATACGACGTCGACCACCGGCGGGACCGGCGACAACGGGGCGTCGTCGAACCACGGCCAGACCGTCTCCCAGACCGCGCATTCGACCCCGGACGGACCGGGCAAGGGCGCCGCCGTCTGCGCCGTCGCCAGCGGCGGCAAGTGCCAGGCCGGTAACGATCCAGGCAAGGACAGTGCGTCGGACGACGACAGCTCGAGCACCACGGCGACCACCGGCGGCATCCAGACCGGCGAGGACCACAACGGCGACCACGCCACCACGCCGACCACCGGCAGCATCCAGACCGGCGAGGACCACAACGACGACCACGCCACCACGCCGACCACCGGCAGCATCCAGACCGGCGTCGACCACAGCGGCGGATCGGCAGGATCGGGGAAGGGCGGCTCCGGGAGTTCGGGCACGGACGACTCCGGCAGCCAGCACTGAGCGGCGCAGTCGGCCGTTGACATCCCCCCAGCGCGAGGCGGGGAGCCCCCCGGGGCTCCCCGCCTCGACTCTTGTTCCCGGATCCGGCTAGCCGAGGCGCTCGATGATGGTGGCGTTGGCCATGCCGCCGCCCTCGCACATCGTCTGCAGGCCGTAGCGGCCGCCGGTGCGCTCGAGCTCGTTGAGCAGCGTGGCCATGAGCTTGGCGCCGGAGCAGCCGAGCGGGTGCCCGTTGGCGATGGCGCCGCCGTTGACGTTGACCTTGGTCATGTCGGGGTGGTGCTCCTTCTCCCAGGCCAGCACCACGGAGGCGAACGCCTCGTTGATCTCCACGAGGTCGATGTCCGAGAGCCGCAGCTTGGCCCGCTCCAGCACCTTGTCGGTGGCCGGGATCGGGCCGGTCAGCATCGTGACGGGGTCGACGCCGGCCAGGGCGAAGGCGTGGAACCGGGCCCGGGGCCGCAGGCCCAGCTCGTTGGCCTTCTCCTCGCTCATGATCAGCAGGGCGGCGGCCCCGTCGCTGATCTGCGACGAGTTGCCGGCGGTGACCTTCCCGTCGGGCTTGAAGGCCGGCTTGAGCGTGGCCAGCTTCTCGACGTTGGAGTCCGGCCGGACGCCCTCGTCACGGTCGAACACCCCGCCGTCGGCGCCGGTGACCGGGATGATCTCCTTCTCGAAACGGCCTTCCGCGATGGCCCGGGCCGCCCGCTGGTGCGACTGCACCGAGTAGGCGTCGAGGTCCTCCCGGGAGAGGTTCCACTTGTCGGCGATCATCTCGGCCGAGATGCCCTGGGGCACGAGGCCGCCCACGGCGGCGTAGCGGTCGTTGAGCCGGCTGCCGAACGGGAGGCCGGGGCCGCTCATGACGGTGGCGCCCATCGGCACCCGGGTCATGACCTCGACGCCGGCGGCGATGACGATGTCGTGGACGCCGGCCATGACCCCCTGGGCGGCGAAGTGCGCCGCCTGCTGGGAAGACCCGCACTGGCGGTCGATGGTGGTGCCCACCACGGTCTCCGGGAAGCCGGCGGCCAGCGCGGCGTTCCGGCCGACGTTGAGCGCCTGCTCGCCGACCTGCATGACGCAGCCCATGATCACGTCCTCCACGAGGGCGGGATCGAGGTCGTTGCGGGCCACGAGGGCCTTGAGCGTCTCGGCGGCGAGATCGACGGGGTGCCAGTCCTTCAGCTGGCCATTCCGGCGGCCGACGGCCGTCCGGACGGCGTCGACGATGACGGCGTTCGGCATGGGAGCTCCTGTCGTCGTTCTAGACCGATCGGTCAAGAAATAATCCTAGATGTCTCTTCCAGTGCAACACGAAGTGTCCTCCGCTGCTTCCCCGGGTACCCCTTGGCCGACCGGAACGTGGATGAGACGAAGGAGGGTGACCGCCATGGCGACCATCGAGGAGTCGGTCGAAGTCGAGGTCCCCGTCCGCACGGCTTACAACCAGTGGACGCAGTTCGAGGAGTTCCCCCGGTTCATGGAGGGGGTCGAGCAGGTCCGCCAGCTGACCGAAACCAAGCTCCACTGGGTGGCGGAGATCGCCGGCCGGCGCCGGGAGTGGGACGCCGAGATCACCGAGCAGGTGCCCGACCAGCGGATCTCCTGGTGCAGCACCGAAGGGGCGACGAACTCGGGCGTGGTCACGTTCCACCGCCTCGGCGAGGGCCGGAGCAAGGTCATGCTGCAGCTGGAGTTCGAGCCCGAGGGCATCGTGGAGCAGGCCGGCGACAAGCTCGGGATCGTCAAGGTCCGCACCAAGGCGGACCTGAAGCGGTTCAAGGAGTTCATCGAGTCGCAGGGCCGGGAGTCGGGCGCCTGGCGCGGCGAGGTGCAGCAGTCGAAGGCGAACTAGGGGCCTTCGGGGGGTCCTCGGGGGGCGGACCCCCCGAGTGCCTACTTCTTGGCGGATTCGAAGTAGGGGTTCTCGCCGCTGGCGTGGTCGGTGACGTCGACGACCCGCGTGACCTCGGGCACCTGCTCCTTGATCACGACCTCGATGCCCTGGCTGAGCGTCACGCTGGCCATGCCGCAGCCCTGGCAGCCCCCCGACAGCCGCAGGTAGGCCGTGCCTTCCTCGACCGCCACCAGCTCGGCGCGCCCGCCGTGGGCGGCGATGCTGGGGTTGATCTGACCGTCGAGGACCTGGAGCACCCGCTGGGCGACGTCGCCGCTCAGGTCGGCCTGGGGCCGGGCGCCGGCCACCCCGACGGCCGGGCTCGGACTGTTGGGATTGTCGAGCACGAGCCCGCCCTCGACCGGGTCGCCCTGGACGTCGAGCGTGGCGCCGCGGACCTTGTCGACGGAGAAGGCCGGGATCACGACCGACAGGTCGTCGTGGCGCTGGACGACGTCGGTCGGGCCGGCGTAGTCCAACGGCTGGAAGTACATGTCGTACTTGTACTTCCCGTTGGCCACTCCGGCGATCTCCAGCCACAGGGCGAGCGTCTCGGGGTCGGTCTCGTTGGCCCGCACCCGGAGGACCTTCTGGCGGGCGACCTCCGTGACGTTGAGGACCATCTCGGGAACGCTGTCGTCCGGCATGTGCGACCACCCAACCTCATCGTCGACGTAGAGCCGCCATGATACCGGGCGTGGCTCGCGTGCTGCTCCTGCTCCCCAGCGGTACCTACAAGGCTCCCGACTTCCTGGCCGCCGCCGCCCGCCTCGACGTCGAGGTCGTGGTGGCGTCGGACACCGAGCAGACGTTGGCCGACGCCATGGGCGACCGGGCGCTGGTCATCGACCTGGCCGACCCGGCCGGGTCCGCCGCCGTCATCGCAGACCTGGCCGCCCGCCGGGCCCTCGACGCCGTCGTCGCCGTCGACGACCAGGGCGTGTTCGTGGCCGCCCTGGCCGCCGAGCGGCTGGGCCTTCCCGCCAACCGACCGGACGCCGTGGCCCGGACCCGGGACAAGGCGGCCATGCGGACGGCCCTGGCCGCACAGGGCGCCGTTCCCGAGCTCCGCCAGCCGGAGTTCCGCATCGTCGGCCCCGGCGACGCCCCGGAGAAGGCCGCCGGCGAGGTGGGGTGGCCGGTGGTGGTCAAGCCGGTGTCGTTGTCGGCCAGCCGGGGGGTGATCCGGGCCGACTCGCCGGCCGAGGCCGAGGCCGCCGCCGCCCGCGTCCGGGCGATCCTCGATGCCGACGGGCATGCCGCCGACGAGCCGCTGCTGGTCGAGCAGTACGTGCCCGGCGAGGAGGTGGCGGTCGAGGCGCTGCTGCGGACCGGAACGCTGGAGGTGCTGGCGGTCTTCGACAAGCCCGACCCCCTCACCGGGCCGTACTTCGAGGAGACGCTCTACGTGACGCCGTCCCGGCTGCCGGCCGAGGTGCAGGACGCCGTCGCCGCCGCCGTGGCGGGAGCGGCCTCGGCCATCGGGCTGACCGAAGGCCCGATCCACGCCGAGCTGCGCATCGACCCCGACGGCCGGCCGTGGATCCTGGAGCTGGCCGCCCGCACGATCGGAGGCCTGTGCGCCCGGACGCTGCGCTTCGCCGCCGGCGTCACGCTGGAGGAGCTCGTCCTCCGCCACGCCCTCGGCCTGCCGATCGACCCCCGCCGGGAGACGCAGGCGGCCGGGGTGATGATGCTGCCGATCCCCCGGGCCGGCCGCCTGGTGGTCGTCCACGGCCAGGACGACGCCCGCGCCGTCCCCGGGATCACGGCCCTCGAGATCTCGATCGCCCCGGGCCGGCCCGTCCAACCGCTGCCGGAAGGCGACCGCTACCTCGGCTTCCTCTTCGCCCGGGCCGCCTCGCCCACCGAGGTCGAGGACGCCCTCCGCACCGCCCACGCCCGCCTCGAAGTGGTGATCGACCCGGCCTGACGAACCCCGGTGTGCGGCTCCCGATGCCTTTTGGAGGGCGTGGCGCACCGTGCCGGTGCGCCACGCGCTCCAGAAGCGGGAAGCGGGACGGGTTTCGCGGGGGCCCACCGTTAGGCTCGGTGCCGTGAGGGTGCTGCTGGTCTCGACCTACGAACTCGGCCATCAGCCGCTCAACCTCGCCTCCCCGGCCGCCGCCCTCACGGTCGCCGGCCACGACGTCCGCACGCTCGACACGTCGGTCGAACCGTGGGACACCGACCTGGTGTCCTGGGCCGACGCCGTGGCCTTCTCCGTGCCGATGCACACCGCCATGCGGCTGGCCCTACGGGGCGCCGCCGCCGTGCGGGCCGCCCGGCCGGGGCTCCCGATCTGCCTCTACGGCCTCTACGCCACGGTGAGCGGCGACGTGACCCTCGGGCCCGCCGGCGTCGCCGACCACGCCATCGCCGGGGAGTACGAGCCCGAACTCGTCGCCTGGGTCGACGGGCTGGCCGGGAGCGCCCCACCCGGCGGGTCGCGGGGCGTGATCGACATCGGCCGGCACCGGCCGGCGGCGCCGCCCGACCGGGCCGGCCTGCCGCCGCTCCGGCGCTACGCCCGGCTGGCCGTCGGCGGCGAGGAGCGCACCGCCGGCTACGTCGAGGCCAGCCGGGGCTGCGTACACCGGTGCCGGCACTGCCCCATCCCGGTGATCTACGACGGGCGGCTCCGCATCGTCCCCGAGGACGTCGTCCTCGCCGACGTCGAGGCCCAGGTCGAGGCCGGAGCCCGGCACATCACCTTCGGCGATCCCGACTTCCTCAACGGCCCGCACCATTCCCTCCGGGTGGTGGCCGCCGTCCACAAGCACTGGCCGGAGCTGACCTTCGACTGCACCACCAAGGTCGAGCACATCCTCCGCCACGAAGGCGTCTGGCCGCAGCTGGCCGACGCCGGCTGCCTCTTCGTCGTCAGCGCCTTCGAGAGCGTGAACGACTCCATCCTCGCCGTCCTCGACAAGGGCCACACCACCGCCGAGACGGCCGCCGCCGTCGGCCTGCTCCGCCGTCACGGCATCGAGATCCGCCCGTCGTTCCTGCCGTTCACGCCGTGGACGACGGCGGCCGACGTCGCCGACATCGTCGACTTCGTGGCCGCCCTCGATCTCGTCGGCAACGTCGACCCGGTGCAGTACACCGTTCGGCTGCTCGTGCCCGAGGGTTCGCTGCTGGAGCCGATCCTGGAACGGGAGGGCCGGCTCGGGCCCTACGACGCCGAACGGCTGACCTGGTCGTGGAAGAGCCCCGATCCCGCCGTCGACGAGCTGCAGACCCGCCTCGCGGCCCTGGTGGAAGGAGCCCAGACCGCCGGCGAGCCTATCGGCCGGATCTATGGCCGCGTCCGGGCCGCGGTGCACGCCGCGGCCGGCCGGCATGCTCCGGAGTGCGCGTCGAGCGCCGAGGAAGGGAGGCCACGGCTCACCGAGCCGTGGTTCTGTTGAACGGAGCCCACCGAGGGCCAGTTCGGCTCTCTCCAGAACTGAGCTGGCTGAACTACGGAACCGGCGCGCCCCAGATCGGGAACCAGCGGCTGAGGTCGGCCTCCAGCGGCACCTCGCCCTGGAGCGCTCCCTGGAGCTGGAGCTCCCGCTGGTTGTCGCGCTTCTCGCCGCCGCCGGGTTCGGGGGCGAACGGGTAGAACGTCCCCCGCTTGAAGAGGTAGACGAGGTAGCTGACGCCGCCGCTCTCACCCCGGAAGGCGAAGACGCTGGCCAGCAGCTGGTTGCCGTAGCCCCGTTCGGCCAGCGTGGAGTTCACCATGTGGACGGTGGTCACGAGGTCGCTGACGTCGGGGTCGCGGATCACGATCCAGTGGTAGCCGTAGGAGTCCTCGCTCTGGCTGACCTCGGACCCGGTGTCCTTTCCTGACAGCTCGAGCAGCTGGCCGATCTCGGTGCAGGTGGCGGCGAAGTCGTAGGCCGACGCCGGCTTGAAGCACACCGCCGCCGATCCGGCCGAGGTGACGCCCATGGCCGCCTCGAGCGTGATGGCCGCGCCCGGAACGGCGAAGAGGGCGTCGAGGTTGGCCGGCTTCGGCTTGGTCCGGCCGAGGATCGTGTCGAGGAACTTCATCGAGCCGGCCTCATGCGGGGTGACCCATCTGGCGCTCGAGTTCGGCCAGCTGGGCCAAACGCTGCTCGAGCGTCGGGTGGGTCGAGAACAGCGAGGAGAAGGAGAAGCCCGGCGCCGCCGCCGGAGTGAAGAAGAAGGCGTTGAACGGCTCGGCGGCCCGCAGGTCCCGCGTCGGGATGCGGCCCATGGCCCCGGTCACCTTGACCAGCGCCGAAGCCAGCGTCGAGGGCGCGCCGGTGATGATCGCCGCGCCCCGGTCGGCCGACAGCTCCCGGTAGCGCGACAGGGCCCGCGTCAGCAGGAACGAGATGGCGTAGACGACGACCGACACCAGCATGATGAGGAGCATCTCGTTCTCCTCGTCGCGGCCCCGGCCCCGCCCGCCGCCGATGCCCGCCCCTCCGAACCAGAACATCGACCGGGTGATGAACCCGGCGGCCACGCCGAGGAAGCCGGCGATCGTCATGACCGCCACGTCGCGGTGGGCGACGTGGGACAGCTCGTGGGCCAGCACCGCCTCGAGCTCGGCCGGCTCCAGTCGCCGCAGGATGCCGGTGGTGGCACAGACGACGGCGTCGCCCGGGTTGCGGCCGGTGGCAAAGGCGTTGGGGACGTCGGTGTCGGCGATGGCCACCCGGGGCTTGGGCATGTCGGCCAGGGCGCAGAGCCGGTCGACGATGCCGTGGAGCTGGGGCGCCTCGGCCGGGCTCACCTCCTTGGCGTGCATGGAGAAGAGGGCGATCTTCGACGAGAAGTAGTACTGGGCGAACAGCAGCCCCCCGGCGAGGATGAAGACGAAGGCGAAGTTGACCCCGGCGGCGATCAGCGCCGCCATCACGGCCACGTAGAGAAGGCCCAGCAGGAACATGACGAACGTCATGCGGGCGGCCAGGCCGGCGTCTTTGGGATAGCCCCGAGTGGTGCTCATGACGTGATCATCCCAGGAACCGGGAGCGGCCGGGCAGTCACCCCGGGATCAGCCCTTCCTCGGACAGAAGCTCCCGCACTTCCTCGAGGGTGGCGTCGTCACCGGGGATGATGTACTCCGACGGGCCGAGGTGGTCGGCGGGCACGGGATGGCCGACCTCCCGGACCCGCTTGACCAGGTTGGCCAGACAAGTGTGGAAGCCCGGCTCGTCGCCCTTCTCCACGGCGTGGAGAAGGGCTTCGTCGAGCTCGTTGATCTCGTGCAGGGAATCGGCCGCCACCTCGAGCTGGCCGTGGCCCAGGATGCGCAGGATCACTTCGACTCCTCTCCGGCCGCGCCGATCTCCTTCGGCGGCGGCGCTCCGGAACCGAGCTCGGCCTTCATCTTGGCCAGCTCGGCGTCGACCGACGAGCCGGCCGACAGGGCATCGAGCTGGGCCTGGATGTCGCCGCCCGGCTCGGCGGTGACGTCGTCGAGGGCGCCGGACGCCAGCAGCTCGTCGACCGCCCCCGCCCGGGCCTGCATGGTGGCCGTCTTGTCCTCCGCCCGCTGGATGGCCAGGCCGACGTCGCCCATCTCCTCCGAGATCCCCGACACCGCCTCGCCGATCTTCGTCTGGGCCTCGGCGGCGGTGTAGGTGGCCTTGATCGTCTCCTTCTTCGTGCGGAAGGCCTCGACCTTGGCCTGGAGCCGCTGGAGGGCGACGGTGAGCTTGTCCTCCTCGGCCTGGAGCTGCGTCCGCTGGGCGTCGATGCCGTCGAGCTGGCTCTGGATGCCCGCCCGGCGGTTGAGGGCCTCCCGGGCCAGGTCCTCCTTGCCGGCGGCCACCGCCTGGCGGGCCTGCCCCTCGAGCTTTTCGGCCGAGGCCTTGAGCTGGGTCTGCTGGAGCTCGAGGCGCTTGCGGGAGGTGGCGACGTCGGCCAGCCCCCGGCGTACCTTCTGGACCATCTCCAGCTGCTTCTCGTAGCTGTAGTCGAGGGTCTCCCGCGGATCCTCGGCCTTGTCCAGCAGCTTCGAGGTCTTGGCCTTCATCACGTCGGAGAACCGCTTCATGAGTCCCATGGACGCGGAAACTACTCCCCGAAGGCCGGGATCGCGCCCGGGATTTGCTTCGAGTTTCCTCAGCGCACGGCCCGAAAGGGCGGCGAAGCCGCCACAAAATGCTCCCGAGCGCGCTAGCGCTCGGGAGCCCGGCGCAGATGTACCCGGAATGTCGAGCCCCGGCCGCCGGGCCCCGGCTCGTAGGCCACCCGGCCCCCCATGGCCTCGGCCAGCCCCCGGGCCAGGTAGAGGCCGATGCCCGACCCCGGCCGGGTGAACAGCGTGGGGACGGCGCCGACCGGCACGCCCGGCCCGGCGTCGGTGACGACGAGCTCGATCCCGTCCGGTTCTTCCCAGGCCTCGACGACCACCGGCGGGGCGCCGTGGTTGAGGGCGTTCTCGACCAGGCCGGCCACGATGAGCTCCAGCCGCCGGCCGTCGGCCAGCACCTCGAGCCCCTCCGGGACCTCGACCTCGACGCCGGCCGGGTCGCCGACGGCGGTCAGGGCGGCGTCGACGGCGCCGGCGACGTCGGTCGGCCTCAGCGTGAGGCGCAACGAGTGCGTCTCCAGCCGGGCCACCTCGTAGAGGTCGTCGGCCACGCGGCTGATCCGCTCCGCCTGACGGCGGATGGAGGCGCCCGTCCGCCGGATGCGCTCGACGGACAGCTCGTCGGCGTAGGCCTCGAGCGTGACCCCGAGCCCGAGGACGGTGGTGATCGGCGAGCGCAGGTCCTGCGTGACCATGGCCAGGAACTCGTTGCGGGCCCGCTGCGCCTCCCGGACGGCGGTGACGTCGGCCACGACGCCCTGGTGGCCGACGACCTCGCCGTCGGCGGTGCGGGGGAAGGTCACGACATGGAACTCCCGGCGGACGCCGTCGGCCCGCAGCGCCTCGAACGTGACCTCGGCCTGGCCGTCGGGGTGGGAGGCGGCAGCGTCGAGCCGGGCCAGCGCTTCGGCGCCCGAGTCGCCGACGACCTGGAAGATGTGCTCGAGGCGGGCGCCCTCCAGCTCCAGCGGCGACTGGCCGACCATGGCCGACAGGCTGGGGTTGGCGTACGACAGGCGGCCGTTGGGGTCGAGTTCGTAGATGCCGTCCGACGAGTGCTCGACGAGGTGCTCGTAGCGGGCCCGCTCGGTCTCCTCCCGGCCGATGACCGCCGCCCAGTAGCCCTGGGCCAGGGCATCGGTCAGCCGGTCGAGGGCCGGCAGCACCCGGGTGAGGAGGAGGGCCAGCGCCGGGCCGGACCCCTGGCCCCGGGCCTCGGCGAGCTCCACCGCCGTCCGGACGACGAGGTCGCGGGAGATCCGCAGCACGACGAGCAGCTGGGGCAGGGGGCTGCCGGCCCAGGCGGCGGAGGCGCCGACCTCGCGCAGATCCTCGATGAGCGAGGCGTCGACCTCGTCGCCGGCCCGGGTGACGGCCAGGATCGCCTCGAAGCGGGCGGTCGACTGGTCGACGAAGTGCTGTTCCTCCTCGGCCGTCCAGATGGTGGCCTCGGGCATGACGTCGCGGAAGAGCTCGAGCGAGCGGCGGGCCATCTCGGCGCTGCGGCCCTCGAGGGCCTCGAGGAGCTCGGCGGCGTCGCCGTCGTCGGGGACGAGCAGGGCCGAGCCGCCCTCGGCGTTGCGGGCCAGGAACGCCTTCACGTCGGAGACCGAGAACGACGGGCCGGTGCCGTCGTCACCGCTCGGCTTCAGATAGCCCGCCGTCGCCAGCGCCCGCACCGTCTCCACCGGGAGCCGGAGGGCGTCGGCCGCCTCGGGCAGGCCCAGCAGCCGCTTGCCGGTGCGCTCGGCGATCTCAGGCCACCTTCCAGGCGGAGTTGACGTCGCGCCCGGTGACCCGGCCCTCCGACTTGAGCTTCTGGAGATGGGCGAGGACCGACCGGCCGGCCATGTCGTGGAGCGTTTCGGGGACGTCGACGTAGATCCTGGCCACGAGGTCGGGGATCTTGCTCGGACCGGCGGCCAGCGCCTCGAGGATCTGCTTCTCGCGCTCCAGGCGGTGGGCGACGTACTCGGCCAGGATCGCCTTCGGCTCGTCGAGGACGTCGCCGTGGCCGGGGCAGAGCCGGGACAGGCGCCGCTTGCGGAGGCGCTCCAGGGACTGGAGGTAGGCGGCCATGTCGCCGTCGGGCGGGTTGATCACGGCCGTCGACCCCGACAGGACGGTGTCGCCGGTGAACAGCACCCGCTCCTCCTCCAGGAAGAAGCAGAGGTGGTCGGAGGCGTGGCCCGGGGTGTGGAGCACCTCGAGGCCCCATTCGGTGCCCTCGATGACCTCGCCGTCCTGCGCCTTGCGGTCGGGGGCCCAGTCGGCCCCTTCACCGGAATCGGCCGCCGACTTCGGCGGTCCGAAGGCCACGACCTCGGCCCCGGTCTCCCGCTTCAGGCGGTTGACGCCGGCGGAGTGGTCGACGTGGTGGTGGGTGACGAGGATCCACCGAATCCGTTCCCGCATCGAGGCCCCGATGATGGCCTCGATGTGGCCGGCGTCGTCGGGGCCGGGGTCGATGACCGCCACCTCGTCGATCCCGACCAGGTACGTGTTGGTCCCCGTGAGCGTCATGCGGCCCGGGTTGGGAGCGACGATCCGGCGGACGAGCGGGGAGAGGGCGCTGGCGACGCCGGGCGTCATGTCGGGCATCGGGACTCCACGAGCTCGGCGACGGACGAGAACCGGCCGAGCGTCTCGAGGTTGGCGACGGTGGGGATCAGGAGCCGCAGCTCGCCGGCCGCGCCCCGGGCCAGGGCCTCGGCCGGCGTGGTCCAGATCGACTCGACGGTCTCGGCGGCGTCGTGGGCCGCCACCTGCCCGGGGGGCACGGCGGCGACGAAAAAGCGGGTGTCGAACCGGCGGGCGTTGCCCCTCCGGTTCGGCGTGATCCAGTGGGAGACGTAGTGGACCCCGGACAGGTCGAGCACCAGCCCTTCGGTCTCGAGGACGGCGGCCAGCGTCGTGGCGCCGGAGTGGACCTCCCGGCGGTAGCGGGCCAGGCGGGCGGCCGCCAGATCGCACGACGGTTCGAACCAGGCTCCGGTGCCGGGATGGCGGGCGAGCAGGATGCCCGCCTCCTCGAAGCACTCCCGGGCGGCGGCGACCCAGTAGGCCAGGCCGCCCGACGGCAGTCCCAGCTCGGCGCTGGCCTCGGCGTCGGACGGGCCGATGGCGATCGGGGCGCCGTGGCGGTCGCCGTCGTCCACCCGGCCGCCGGGGAAGACCCAGGCGTCGGCGGCGAAGACGGACTCCGGGTGGCGGCGCAGCATCAGTACCTCGAGTGACGGGCCCCCGCCGCTCGAACGGGCGTCGCGGACCAGCATCACCGTCGCAGCAGGTTGGACCTCGACGTTCGATGCCGGCTCGCTCATGACCTCGACATTCTAGGGGCGGGCTCACACCGGCCTCTCAGGCGGGTGCGACCGCTCCGGGGCCCTGTCGCTTACGATCTCCCCCATGCGCACCGAGGCACCCGAGGAGAGGCCGGTCGTCGCGCCGGCGCCCAACCGCAGGCAGCGGCGGGCCGACAGCGCGCCGAGGCAGGCCCCGTTCCGCCAGCGGATCTTGCCCAAGACCGTCATCGGCATCGTCGTGCTCCTGCTGGCGGCGGCCGTCGGCTTCGCCTTCGGGGGAACGGTGCTGTTCGCCTACTACCAGTACCGGACGGACAAGCTGGAGAAGAAGGTCAACTCCTTCGTCAACGGGTTCGAGGACCGCTACAAGACGGCGATCGCCGGCATCGACAAGGAGCGGGACGACGCCAGGGCCGAGGTCCGCAAGGAGATCGAGCCGATCAAGGAGCTGCGGGCCTCCGGCGCCACCCTGAAGTCGCTGATCGACCAGGTCAAAGACTCCGTCTACCTCGTCCAGACGCAGGACGAGTTCGGCCGGCCCGAGGTCGGCTCGGCGTTCGTGGTGACCTCCGACGCCGAGAAGTCCTACCTGGTGACGTCGCTCTCGGTGGTGAAGGCGGCCACGAGGAAGCCCGGCCCGGCCATCACGCTGAGCAAGGGCAACGACAAGCTCGACGCCACGCTCTGGACCTGGCACGAGGAGCGCGACCTCGCCCTGCTCATCGTCAACAAGGCCAACCTGCCCCGGGTGAAGTGGGCGGCACCCGACGCCCAGCCCCAGTACGGCGAACGGGTCTTCGACGTGGGCGGCGTCGGTGGGGCCGGCGGCTCGATCACCCAGGGATTCGTGGCCGACGTGTCGGCGTCGGGGATCGAGCACGACGCCGCCGTGACCGGTCCCTTCGCCGGCGGGCCGATCCTCAACTCCAAAGGCGAGGTCCTCGCCGTCGCCACCCCGGGCTACATGCCCCTCGGCTTCACGTCCGACCGGGTGACGTACTCGCCCTTCATCCGGGCGACGTGCGAGAAGATCCTGAAGTGCCCGGCCGGGGCGGCCAACGCCGGCGGCGCCGGCGAGCGCCGGTAGCGCCCGTCAGCCGAACGGGCCCCGCTGGGTCGTCGTCGTCGTCGACCGCCGGAAGAAGTAGCCGGTCGTCGTGGTCGTCGACGGCGGGGGTTTCGTCGTGGTGGTCGACGGCGCCTCGGTGGTGGTCGTGGTGCTCGACGGCTCGGTGGTGACCGTGGTCGAGGTGGTCGGCACCTCGACGCCGGGAAGCGGCGCCGACGGGTAGTAGTTCATGCCGCCGGGCAGGCCGGCCGGGGCCGACGGCGTCCCGAGATCGAACCCGCCCCGGGCCTCCCGCTTCGCCTTGTCGGCCAGCGACTCGATCGGCGCCGGCTGGTTGAAGTCGGTCACCGGCACGCCCTTCATGGCCTCGGTCATGAAGTCGTGCCACATCCGGGCGGGCCAGGAACCACCGACGACGACCCCCACGCCGTGGATCCCCCGCATCGAGATGTTGCCGGCTTCGTAGCCCATCCACACGGCCGTGGACAGCGTCGGCGTGAAGCCCACGAACCAGGCGTTCTCGTAGTTCTCCGCCGTCCCCGTCTTGCCCGCCGCCGGCCGCCCGATGTCGGCCGCCCGGCCGGTGCCGTGCTGGATCACGCTGGTCATGGCGTTGGTCACGTTGTCGGCGATGGGCTCTTCGAGGACCCGGGTCGTGCGGTCCTCGGACGTGTTGTCCTCCACCACCGTGCCGTCGCGCTGGGTGATCTTGAGGACCGGCGTCGGCTCGGCCCGCAGGCCCCGGGCGTCGAAGACGCCGAAGGCCGACGCCATGTCGAGGGGCGAGACCTCCTGGGTACCGATGGCGATGCCGCCGTAGACCGGCTTGGAGAGGTCGATGCTGGTGATGCCGAGCCGATGGGCCAGCTCGGCCGTCTGCTTGATGCCGACGTCGACGATCAGCTGCACGAACACGGTGTTGATCGAGTGGGTGAGGGCCGAGATCAGGTTCGCCGACCCGAAGCTCTCTCCCTCGTAGTTGCAGACCGGCGACGTGAAGCCCCGGGGCGTGACGCAGTTCGGCGCCGGATACGTCCGGTTGGGTGACACGCCGGCCTCGAAGGCCCGGGCCAGCACGAAGGGCTTGAACGACGAGCCGGCCTGGCGGCCCGACCCGCCGCCGAGCTTCCCGAGGGCCATGTTGACCTTCGACTCGTTCCAGTCGGTCCCGCCCACGAGGGTGCGGACGTAGCCCGTCTGGGGCTCGACCGACACCAGCGCGGCGTCGGGGTCCTTGGGGTTGGGGAGCGTCTTCTTCAGGATGTTCTGGGCGGTGTCCTCCAGATGGGGGTCGAGCGTGGTGTCGATGCGCAGGCCGCCCCGGTAGATGAGCTCGGGGTCGTACTTCTTCACGTCGAGGAGGTAGATACGCAGGTAGTCGAGGAAGTAGGGGTACCGGCCGACGACGCCGGGCGGCGGGTAGACCTTCGGCTTCTGGGCCCGGGCGGCGGCGACGTCGGCGGCCGACGCCAGGTTGTACCGGAGAATGCGGTCGAGCACCTCGTTGCGCCGCTGCTCCGCCTGCACCGGGTGGGTCCGGGGCGAGTACAGGCTCGGGGCGGGCAGGACGCCGGCCAGGAGCGCCGCTTCGGACAGCGTGAGGTCCTTGGCGTCCTTCTTGAAGTACGACTGGGCGGCCGCCTGCACCCCGAACACCGAGTCGCCCATGTAGACGGTGTTCAGGTACTTGGCCAGGATCTCGTCCTTGCTCAGCACCCGCTCGATCTGGGCCGCGATCAGCGCTTCCTTGGCCTTGCGGGTGAACGTCCGCGCGCCGTCGGTGTAGAGGTTCTTGGCCAGCTGCTGGGTGATCGTCGAGCCGCCCTGCTTGAGCTGATGGTGCTGGACGTCGGCCCAGAAGGCCCGGGCGATGCCCCGCCAGTCGACCCCGGCGTGCTGGTAGAACTCGTGGTCCTCCGAGGCCACGACGGCGATCTTCATCGACTTGGCGATCTGGTCGGCGGGGATGACCACCCTCGACTCCGCCTCCCGGAACTCCCCGATCGGGCTGCCGTCGACGGCGTAGACCGTGCTCACCCGGGAGTCGGCCTGTGGCTTCTCCTGGGGCAGCGAGGCCGGCAGGGGCATGAAGAGGTACGTCGCCAGCGCCACGCCGGCGGTGGCCGGCGGCACGACGATCACGGCCGCCAGCGTGATCGCCAGGAACTTGAACATCGTGCGCAGGCGCGGCAGGCGCGGCCGGGGGAGGCGGGGGCTCATGGTCCGAAAGCCTACGCTTCGGTCGTGGATTCCCGACGCACGCTGCCCTCCGTGACCCGGGTGCTGGGCGAGCTCTCGTCGCTGCCCCACGGTCTGGCGGTGTCGCTGGCCCGGGCGGTGGTCGACGAGGCCCGGACCCGGGTGGAGGCCGGCGAGGCGGTCGGCGAGGAGGACGTGCTGGCCGAGGCCGGCCGGCGGGCGGCCGAGATCCGCCGCTCGCTGCTCCAGCCGGTGGTCAACGCCACGGGCGTGATCGTCCACACCAATCTCGGACGGGCGCCGCTGGGGACGGCGGCCCTGCGCGCCGTGGGCGACGTCGCCGCCCGCTACTCCAACCTCGAGTTCCGGCTCGACCGCGGTGTGCGGGGCTCCCGCCAGGAGCACGCCGGCGCCCTGCTGGCCCGGGCCTGCGGCGCCGAGGCGGCACTGGTGGTCAACAACAACGCCGCCGCCGTCCTGCTCGTGCTGGCGGCGCTGGCCCGGGGCCGGGAGGTCGTGGTCTCCCGGGGCGAGCTGGTGGAGATCGGCGGCGGCTTCCGGGTCCCCGACGTGATGGCGGAGTCCGGCGCCCGGCTGGTCGAGGTCGGCACCACCAACCGCACCCGCCTGGCCGACTACCAGCGGGCGCTGTCGGCCGACACGGCGCTCATCCTGCGGGTGCACGCCTCGAACTACCGCATGGTGGGGTTCGTGGAGTCGACGCCCATCGCCCCCCTGGCCGGGCTCGGGCCGCCGGTGGTGGTCGACATCGGCTCCGGCCTGCTCGACGAGACGACTCCCTGGCTCGCCGAGCGGCCGGCATGGCTGCGGGACGAGCCGGGCGCCCGCCAGTGCCTGGAGGCCGGGGCGGCGCTGGTGACGTTCTCCGGCGACAAGCTGCTCGGGGGTCCCCAGGCCGGCGTCATCGCCGGCCGGGCCGACCTCGTGGCGGCGGTGGCCCGCCACCCTCTGGCCCGGGCGGTCCGGGCCGACAAGATGGCCCTGGCCGCCCTGCAGTCGGTGGCGCTGGCCTACCTGGCCGGCGACGGCGACGCCATTCCCCTGTGGCGCATGGCGGCGACGCCGGTTTCGGCCCTCCGGGCCCGGGCGGAGGCGCTGGCGGCGCAGGTGCCGGGGGCCAAGGTGGTCGACACCGAGGCGGTGGCCGGCGGCGGGTCGCTCCCGGGCCTGACGATCCCCTCCGTCGGCCTGGCGATCGAAGTAGACGACGCCGACGCCGCCCTAGCCGCCCTCCGAGCCACCGGCATCGTCGCCCGCGTTGACAACGATGCACTTGTCCTCGACCTCCGAACCGTAGATCCCGACGACGACAACCGCCTCGCCACGGCCCTCTCCGCCCAACGCGTCGATCCCGCCCGAAGGAGGACGGGCGCCCCCTCGGCGCCGTCGACTGAGGGGTGCGGAGACAGCGTCGACGGGGCGCCCGTCCGACCGCCACAGGCGCCCGTCCGACCGCCAAGGGCACCAGGCCCCGACGAGGTATGAGGGTCGTCGCCACCGCGGGCCACGTCGACCACGGCAAGTCGTCGCTGGTGCTGGCGCTGACCGGGACCGACCCCGACCGCTGGCCGGAGGAGAAGACCCGGGGCCTGACCATCGACCTCGGCTTCGCCTTCACCACCCTGCCGTCCGGCCAGCAGCTGGGGTTCGTCGACGTGCCCGGGCACGTCCGGTTCCTCAAGAACATGCTGGCCGGGGTCGGGGCGGTGGAGGCGGCGATCCTCGTCGTGGCGGCCACCGAGGGGTGGATGCCCCAGAGCGAGGAGCACCTCCGCATCCTCGACCTGCTCGGCATCTCCCACGGCCTCGCCGTGATCACCAAGGCCGACCTGGTCGACGACGACCTCCTGGAGCTAGCCCGGCTCGAGGTCGAGGAGCGCCTCACGGAGGCGGCCTCGTTCACCCCGACCGAGGTGCTGGCCGTCGACTCCCGCTCCGGCCGGGGGCTGCCCGAGCTGCGAGTGGCGCTGGACGCGATGCTGGCCGCCGCACCGCTGGCCCTCGACCGGGGCCGGCCGCGGCTGTGGGTCGACCGGGTCTTCGCCGCCAAGGGCGCCGGCACCGTGGTGACGGGAACGATGGCCGGCGGGACGCTGCCGCTCGACGCCGAGGTCCTCATCCTGCCCGGCCGCCGGCGGGCCCGCATCCGACACATCGAGAGCCACCACGAGGAGCTGGCCGAGGCCGGGCCGGGGCGCCGGGTGGCGCTCAACCTGGCCGGCGTCGACCACACCGAACTGACCCGGGGCTCGGCGCTCGTCCTCGCCGACCAGTGGGCCGTGACCGCCGTGGTCGACGCCGTCCTCACCGCCCTCCCGGAGATCACACTCCGCCAGGGCGCCTACAAGGCCTACATCGGCTCGGGAGAGCACGACGTCGGCCTCCGGCTCATTCCATCCAGCGGCGACGGGCCGCGGTTCGGCCGGCTCCGGCTCGCCGTGGCGCTGCCGCTCGAGCCCGGCGACCGCATCGTCCTGCGGGACTCGGGCAGCCAGACGACCGTCGGCGGGGCCGAGGTACTCGACGTCGCCCCCGTCGGACGGGCCCGCCTGGCCGCCGCCCGGCTGCCCCTGGCGCCCGGTCCCCGGCTGCTGGCCGGCCGCCCCTGGCTGCGCCCGTCCGACATCGGGCCGCTGGCCGGGGTCGGAGCCGGGGAGGCGAAGCAACTGGCCGAGGACCTCGTCCGCTCCGGCGCCGCCCGTCCGGCGGGGGAGCACCTGGTGGCCGCCGAGGTCCTGGCCGACGTCCGCCGCCGGGCGCTCGACCTCACCGCCGACCACCACCGGACCCACCCGCTGGAACCGGGGCTCGACCTGCCGGCCCTGGCCGCGGCGCTCGGGCTCGACGCCGCCCGGGCCCGGGCGGCGCTCGAGGGCACGGAGGGCCTCGTCCTCGAGCAAGGGCGGGCCCGACTCGCTTCCCACCGGGGCCGGGTCGCCGGGGAGCCGGAGGCGCAGCGGCTGCTGGCGGCCCTCGACGCCGTGCCGTTCTCGCCGCCCGCGCCGGCGGAGGTGGGCGGATCGGCGGAGATCGTCCGGGGGCTGCTGCGGGAGGGTCTGCTCGTCGACCTCGACGGAACCATCTTCACCGCCGCCGCCGTCGAGAAGGCGCGCCAGGTCGTCCGGGAAGGCTTCGAGCGTCACGGCTCGCTGACCGTCGCCCAGGCCCGCGATCTCCTGGGATCGTCCCGGAAGTACGTCCTGGCGATCCTGGCCCACTTCGACGCCGTGGGCGTCACCCGCCGGCGGGGAGACGAGCGCCTGCCCGGCCCGCGGCTCTAGCCGGCGCCGCCTCACCCCGCCCGGGCGGCCAGCTTCGTCTTCCGTTCGATCTCGTTGAGCCCGCCCCAAATGCCGTGGGGCTCCCGGATCCGCAGCGCGTAGTCGAGACACTCGCGCCGCACCGCGCAGGTCTTGCAGATCGCCTTGGCCCGGTCCTCCCGGAATTCCTTCTCGTCTTTTCGTTCGAAGTGGCTGGGGGGGAAGAACAGCGAGGCGTCAGGCCCCCGGCAGGCAGCCCGCAGCTGCCAGACCTCTTCGAGCGTCCGCGCGCTCCCGATCATGGTCCCTCTCTCACGACCGCCGGCCGGGGCGGGGTCCGCCGGCCGCGGGCGGGAACCTATATCGCGCCGTCACCGCGGACAAGGGTCCAGATGCCCTTCGCAACCGAGTGTTCACACCTCGGCCGCGGCGTCCCCGGGTTCGACCTGGAGCACGAGTCGGTCCACCGCCACCACCCGGACGGGGCCGCCCTTCGACACCGGGTGCCCCCGGCCGGTGCGGGCCCGCCAGGGCGCCCCCCGGACGGTCACCACACCGTCGGGATCGAGGTCGGTGCGGGCCTCTCCGAGCTCGCCGATCATCGAGTCGCGACCCACGGTCGGGATCGAGAACCGGTTCCGCACGGCCACCGTCATGCCGCCGAGCATGAACACGATCTGCCCGACGAAGATCAGCCCCACGAGCCAGAGCGGCACGGCGAGTTCCGACGAGCCGGTGAAGAGCTTGAGCGAACCGGCCAGGAGGGCGATCGCGCCCACGCCGGTCCAGAAACCCTGGTGCCCGGCCTGGACGTCGACGGCGAAGCCGAACGTCGACACCACCAACAGGGCGAGGGCGACGTCGTTGACCGGCAGATGGGACGAGCCGTAGAGGGCGCCGGCCACCGCCGCCGCGCCGACCAGCCCGGCGAGGCCGACGCCGACGGTGAAGAACTCGAAGACCATGAGCGACAGCCCGACGACGAGGAGCAGGAAGACCATCGACGGGCTGGTGAGCGAGTGCTGCACCGATGCCAGCGTCCCCAGCTTCATGAAGCTGACCGGCTGGTCGGCCGTCTGGCGGGGCCCGCCCTTGGTCTTGATCTCCTTGGCCGTCGACAGCTGGACGGGCCCGGCGGCGGTCGGCACCGTCCTGCCGTTGAGGGCGACGATGAGGTCGCCGATGGTGGGCGCCACCGTGTCGACGAGGTGCTGGTCGGCGGCCGCCTGCCCGCTCACGCGCCGGCCGGCGAGCGTCCGCAACGGCGTCATGACCCGGGGTGGGAGCCCGGCGAACCCGCCGCCGGCCAGGTCGGCCGGTCCCTTGCCGTCGAGCCGCAGGGGGTCGGCGGGCCCGAAACGGGCGTTGGGCGAGGCGGCCGAGTACGAGGCAGCGGCGACGAGGGCGGCGGCCGCACCGCGGGCGGCGGCCTTGCCGGGGCCGACCCAGACCGCCACCGGCACCTGGGAGCGGAGAACCCCGTCGACGAGGTCGAACGGGTCGGTGTCGAGCGCTCCGTTCGAGTCGAGCTGGAGGATGACGACGCTGGCCCCGTCGGTCTGGGCCCGACGGAGGGAGCTCTTGATCAGCGAGGCGACCATCGGGTCGATCGCCCCCTGGACCTGGACGACCTCCATGTGCCGTTCCGGCGGCTTTGCGGCGGCCGCGCTCGCCGGAAGGGCCACGCAGAGCAGCGTCATCAGGGCGAAGAGCGGGCGTCGCAGGGGGGTCTCCTAGCATGAAGGGCGATGGAGCTGGCCGAGTGGTGCTCCTC
>Ga0070741_10007179_pt1 | contig 23287 bp, 21 predicted proteins | sample Coa_R1_4_FD_66440 | JGI IMG/M metagenome (GOLD analysis project Ga0070741, IMG submission 66440) | Surface soil microbial communities from Centralia Pennsylvania, which are recovering from an underground coalmine fire - Coalmine... | ecosystem: Environmental > Terrestrial > Soil > Unclassified ... | reverse complement strand
CTCGTAGCCGAGGTGTTCGAGTGTGAACTGCAATCGCTTCGAAAGAGCTTCTGTGTTCGCGATTGCTTCCGGTAGATCGGCAAAGAGCTGTTCCATTTCGGCAGGCGTGCGAATGAAACGCTCGGAGTTCAGCGAGAGCAGGCGTCCTGCATTTTCAAGTTGCCGGTGATGACGAATGCAGGTGAAGACATCGAGGATCTCGCGTTCCGCAGCCGCCGCATACGAGACACCATTCGTTGCCAACAGCGGAAGATGCAGCTTGCGTGCGATCGCAATCGCCGCCTGGTTGCGCGCTTCTTCGCGTCGATCGAAGTGGCGCTGCAATTCGATGAAGACATTCTGCGGACCGAAAATGCGCATCATGCGCTCGACTGCACGCAGTCCTTCTTCGTATCCACCGCGCGCCAATGCCTCAGCCAGCGGTCCTTCATCGCCACCGGTGAGACACACAAGTCCGCCGGCATGCTCTTCAAGCTCTTCGAATCGTGCTGCGCTTTCTTCTTTCTTGGCACGCAGCTTGGTGCGCGTGATCAGGCGGCATAGATTCTGATATCCAGTGCGCGACTCCGCCAGCACTGGATAGCGCGCCGGTCCGGTTTCGCCAAAGAGCGTGTCATCGATTGTGACTTCCGCGCCGATATGCGCTTTGATCCCGCATTTCTGGGCTGCCAGATGGAAGCGCGGCGCGCCATAGATACCATTCCGATCCAGCAGAGCCATCGCCGGCATTCCGTAATCGGCACACACGCCGATCAGGGCTTCGGGCAGCGAGGCGCCTTCGAGGAAGCTGAAGGCCGAGCGGGAATGGAGTTCTATGTACATCATTGTGTGTGTATGTCATTCCGAACCGCCGTGGTTTGGCGGTGAGGAATCCCTACTGAACCCATGCGTTTTCGGTTCGGTAGGGATCCCTCACATTCGTTCGGGATGACAAAGACAAAGGTTTTTAATCCACGCTCGATTCCACATACCACTTCGCGGAGCTTAGATCGCGATATACATGCACGAGCCAGGGACGAAGTTCTTCCGAGCGCAGTTCGAGATCCCACTCATCGCGCGTCCATGCCTTCTCGGTCCACCATCCGCCGTTGTTGCGCCAGGGACCTGCGACGGCGGTGACCTGGTGCGGCTGTCCTTTCACGAAGACGCGAACCGGCACACCCTGCTTGCTCTGGACCTTGGCCTCGAGCGGCGGACGAAAGATGCGCAATGCTGTCTTCTGCTCTTGAGGTTGTCTTTCATGCTTTGTGACAGTTGCATGCGGATGAAATGGACGCACGCGAAATGCGTCGGGAGCATGCGTGTCCAGCAATTCGGGCGAACCTACGCGATCGTCTCCGACAAGACCGCGAAGTCGAGCCAGCGTGAGCTCAAGACGCTCGGGAGCGAGCCCGCGCGGCAGAAACAATCCCCATTGAGCAAAGCGCGGCGGCGCTGCTTCTGCGGCAACCCATAACTTCTTCACCGGACCTTGTGGAGGATGAGCGGCAAGTTCAAGCTGCAGCAGCTTGAGAAACGTCCTGCTGTCCTGCAGAGGGACCGGAAACTGCAAAGTGCGCTGGTGGATCGATCGACTCGCTTCTTGTTCTTCGGTCGATTGGTCTTCATATCCGGTGATCTCCAATGCAACCCGCAGCTCAGTCGCAGCCAGAGCGCGCGATTCCAGCCGCACGCAAATGCATTCGAGCATACGGTTCAGAATGAACATCAATGGATCGAGCAACTCGACCGCGTCTTCCAACTCAATGGCCTCTTCAAACTTCGTTATCGGCTCGACAGGAAGCAGCGTTCGCTGCGCGCATCCACGCGCAAGCTTCTGCAATCGCAAACCTTCTTGTCCGAGCCGCTGGCTGAGTGCGATCGTTGGCAATGCGGCAAGTGAGCGAAAGTCTCGAACGCCCCAGCGCTCGAGCGTCTCCAGCATCTCTGGTGAAAGGTCCAGCAGAGCGATGGGCAACGATCCAAGTCGCTCGGCCTCTTTTCCTGGAGGAATTACAGTTATGCCGGAAAAGCCGCGCGCAGCGCGCATGGCCACATCCGGATTGCCGGCAATAGCTACATTTACATTCAGTCCCATTTTGGAAACCTGTGCAGAGAGCTCACGCGCAATGATTGTTGGCGGCCCAAGGAGGCGGTCGAGTCCATCGATATCAAGAATGATCGTGTCTGCCGGTATGGGCTTGTCATCGTTGCCGAGTTGCCGATTCGTGTCTTCTACGCGAGGCGAGAAAGTATGTGCGCAATCGAGCAATGCATCGTGAGCGGAAGCCTCTTCCACAATCGACCTGCGCTTCAGGCGCACACCCGGACAAGCTTCTGCCTGAAGCTTGGTTATACCCACTTCGATTCCTGCTGCGCGCGCCTTTGCATTCGCGGCAGTTACGGTGAGCATGGGCGGGGTGCCATCGAGAACGACAACAGCCTGCTCGCGCAATTCAGGCGCGGTGCGCAGGAGAGCCTCGATGGGAAAATCAGGAACGTAGATGCAGGCAAAAAGCATAACAGTTGTGGTGTCATCCCGAGCAAGCGAGGGATCCCTATTGAACCGATAGTGCATCCGAGGTGGTAGGGATTCCTCGCGCAACTGCAGCGCTCGGAATGACAGATTCTGAAGCTGCAGGAAATTTGTGAACATTTCTGAGATTGCGCGAACGCGTGACCTGCAGATGTACATGAACTGTGTTCAGCAGACGCGCATGTGGCGTACTCCAGCGTTGTGGCATAGTGAAGGACGACGTTGCCGGTTGTTCAAAAGGGATCGCGATTCCTTCTGCCGTGACGCGGAACAAAGGAGCGGGATTTCCGGCATGCGCTTCCATCACAGTTCCATTTTGGTCTGAAGCCTCGCTCCAGCTTGCCTGCTGCGCTGTCAAATCCATCACCAGCGTGGCGCAGCTTTTGGCATGCGGATGCTGTTCGATAACGATGAATGCAGTAGAGGTGTTCTCCACCGCGCGCCGAAAACGAAACCAGGTAGCGAGCGGAATGCGCCGCGCAGCGGCAATCGGAAGATCCCCAAGATCGAGAACTACAACTCCGAAACCTCCCGCTTGGAGCAGGAGGTCGGTTGCTTTGAGTGCTTGGGAAAGCGGATCGGGCCATCGGGTGATCGGGTGATCGGGCGAAGTGAAAAGCGGTGGCATTTTCGATGCCTTAGTATTCAATTGGTTTTTTGGGGCCGACTGCCGAATGCCAAATGCCGAGTGCCTTTTTACTTCACCCCATGACCCGATGATCCGATCACCCGATCCTTTGCAACGGACCCATAGCAGTCGTTCAAGCTCAACTCCCGCAGTTGCTGCTGATTGCGGATCGAAAGCATCGCTGGCATCGACTAGCGCGCAGGTTTCATCGCGACGCATGAATTCGGCAAAGATCTGAAGCAGGATGCTGCTGCGTCCGGATGATGAAGGCCCGCAGATCTCCGTCAGACAGCCGAGGGGAATGCCGCCGGTGAGCGCGTCCACCGCAGCGATGCCGGTGAGAATCCGCTCCGGCGAAGGTCGCTGGACAAGGGTAAAAGCGCGAGGAATACGATGTTCCAGCGCCTGTTCGAGACGTGTTCGCAGCTCCGTTGCAGCAGTCATAATCGGAAGGTATATTCGTTTTTTATTCGCCTAATGAATGGATTCTGCGCCTTCAATTTTGAGTTGTCAAGCTGTGGAAGTTTGTTCCAGGTATGCCGGTCTGAGCAGCTGTTAATGGCGTCTCTTGCGGAGCCATCCGTGCCAACTTCCGCCAAATTCAGCAGCTCTCGATTCCGATTGACTTGCCCGTACGGCAGCAGTACTGTTTTCGCCGTCACCCCTAAACAGTTATGCACCGCAGGCGCATTCTCGCTTATGGCGAGGACACCCTCGTCATCTCTACCCGCGCGATGATCCTGAGCCGCGCTGGGTACGACGTCACTCACACTACACGCGCCTCGGAGCTAGTTCCGCTGCTGCGCGGTATTTTTTTTGACATGCTGCTGGTCGGCGATTCAATGCGCACGCCGGAGAACGTCAGACTGGTGACGCGGCTGCGTGAACACTTCCCTACGTTGGTAATCATGACGGTGCAGGACGAGAAGGAAGACCGGGATCCCTGCTCGACCGCATTCGTCAGCAGCAGCCCGGAGCAGATGCTGATCGCAATTGGTGTTGTGTTTGCACAAGACAGTCACAAGCCTGTGCCGAGAGATGAAATTGCGCCCCAGGAAAAGGTAATGCATACCGTGGCTGGGCGATAACAATCGCAAAAGAACGCCGCAAACAATATGCCGATGCGGCGAACCCTTCGCGCGCGGATTCACCGATTCAACTCAATATCTTCATCGGCGCAATCCGCGATCGAAGTCTGGTGCCAATCCGGCTCTCGGTTTCGTTCTAGTTTCCTATCAGCGGCGGAAGCGGCCGATGAAGCCTGCCAGGAACGTTCCCAATCCCATCAGCCCCAATAGTGGAAGAACGGACGCGGTCTGCGGAAGCTGTGCGCTGCTCGATGCTGTTCCATTTTGGCTCTGAGCCGCCGAGTTAGTAGCTTCCGAGCCGGAGCTTGCGCCGGCATTGCTCTGATCTGCCGCATTGCTGCTCGCGCTCTGATCGTTGCGTGGAGTAGTTGAAGTGCCGGCCGCATTGGGATCATTTTTCGGAGCGGTACTGGAATTGCTGTTCTGGTCAGTAGCCGAAGGCGCACTTGTCGAAGAGCTGGAGCTGGAAGTTGCATTCGCTCCCTGATCACTCTGCGGTAGAGCCGAGCTGCCGCTCGCACTGTTCTGCTTCGGATTCGCCGAAACACCCACTCCAGTCGATGCTCCCGTCGCGTTTGACTGCGCTCCCATCTGATCGTTTCCGTTCGTGCTGTTCTGATCCGTAGGATATGCGTTGTTCGCGCCACTATTCGTCGAACTCTGGCTGTTGGAACTGGGCGAGCTCGGATTCGCCGAATTGCTCCCGACAGAACTCGTGTTGCCGGAAGTTCCAGTTGCGCCGGTCTGGCTCGTGCTGCTTTGGTTTGTTCCAGCCGAGTTCGTGCCGGTCGTTGTAGTCGAGCTCTGATCGGACGGAGTCGTCGAGCTGCTGCCGGTTGAACCGGTAGCACTGGCTGGATTCTGACTCGAGCTGGTCGGACTGCCATTCGTGCCGGTCTGGCCTGTGCTCGTGGTTGTGGCCTGAGTCGAGGACGAGCCTTGATCGGCGGCTGTTCCCGACGTTCCTGCTGTCTGTGCTGCGGCAAAACTTAATGCCAGCAGCAGCGCTGGTGAGAGATACCATGCCTTCTGCATTGAAACTGCTCCTGTAATTCCCTGAACGGAACCTGGTGCACTTTGGGTGCTTTTACGGTTCGATGCCAGGAGCAGGTCGGGGATGTCTTGATGCTGCAGAGTACAGAGTCGCGCGCCACAGGAAACGCGACATGGATTGCGCGCATGCTCGAGAATTTCGCGATTTTCAATCAATAAATCGCGAAATCACACGAAACGATGCTCACTGCGTGTAGCTCAATGCCGACAATGCCTGACGAAATCTCTGGCGATAGTTGCGGCTCATCGTCAGCTCCTTGCCGTCGACGAGCTTCACGAGGTAGTCCCCATGCGGCAGAGGCCGAAATTCCTTCAGACATTCGATGTTGATGATCGTGCAGCGATGAATGCGTACGAAGTGACGAGGATCGAGCTTGCGTTCGAGTTCGCCCATGGTCGATCGCATGCGATGCTGCTGAGGCCCGCAGTGCACGTTTACGTAGTTTGCAGCAGAGGTGAAGGAATCGACGCTTTGAACCTTCTGGAAGAAAATGCGGTCACCATTCCGTAGGGCAAGCCGCTCCAGGTACCTCGGGCTTTCCTGTATTGGGACGTGAAAACCGTTGGGTGGAGATTCAAGAGACTTGGGGAGAATCACGCCGTTTCGCTCCATGCGCACGCGGAGCTTGGCCCGTTCGACCGCCTGCAACAGCCTGTGGTCTTGAAATGGCTTGATCACGTAATCGGCTGCGTCCGCATCAAACGCGCGCGCGGCAAAACGATCGAGTGCACTCATGAAGACGACCGCAGGAATTTTGCCGCCGCTCGATTCGGCAATCTGAAAACCATGGACATCGGGAAGTTGCACGTCCACAAACAGCATGTCAGGCGAATGCAGTTCGATTGCAGCCAAGGTCTCACTGCCGGTCGAGCATTCGCTCACGATTTCGATCGAGTCATCGTCTTCGAGAACACGCGAGATCGCCTGGCGAGCGGATGCCTGGTTATCCGCGATCAGCGCACGGAATCTCGTGTGTTCGAGAGGGGAGGCGGTGTGTACTGAGTTCGTTGCCATAACGTCTTTAACTCCTCGTCGTTCTGTAATGTCCGTGGTTCCCTCGCCATCAGTGTGGGCGTGGGCGCGTGGTTCAGCTGCAAAGGAGAACGCGGATCGACTGCCGGATGCTGCGCAACCCACTGACTGGAGCTTATTTGTGCTGCCTGAAGCTGATCCTGCGTCAGCTCACGGCCAATAGCAGAAAACCTCTTTTGGAACGGTTCCGGAATGGGAACGCCGGATTGCTGAGCGCGGAGATACCAGGAATACGCCACGGTGGGATCGATGACCCCCGTGCAGCCGGTCAGGTGACAGAAGGCCAAATTGAGATAGCTTTCTCCGTTGCCTTGTTCCGCCGCCTGGGAGAACAATCGAAAAGCCTGGCCACGATCTGCAGCGACACCTTTACCTCGCAGGTAAAGGCGGCCAAGGTTGTTGCGCGCTCCTGCAACTCCCTGATCGGCCGCATTGCGATAGTGCTCGGCAGCCTTCTTGTAATCTGTCTCGACGCCCTGACCGTTTTCATAGGCGATGCCCAGAATGAATTGTGCTGAAGCAAGGTCGTGCTTAGCAGCTCGCTTCAGCCATTTGATTCCCAGTTGAGGATCAGCCGTGACAGCGTTGCCGTTCAGGTATGCAAGTCCCACGTCCACCTGCGAGATATCGACCCCAGCCGTCGCCGCGCGCAGCAGCAGTTCGAAGCCGTGCGTTGGATCTTTTGCGACTCCCCATCCATTGTTGTAAAGAATGGCGAGATCGTGAAGCGCGAGCGGGTAGCTGGACGATGCGGCCCGCTGTAGCCAGCGAAATGCTTCGGTGTCGCTGCGCTCCACTCCGCGTCCGGTCAGATAAAAGACAGCGAGGTTCGTCTGCGAATCAGGGTCGCCCTGATCTGCGGCCCTTCGGTACCAGCGCGCCGCCTCTTCGTAATTGATTTTCCCGGTTCGACCCACTGCGTAGGCTCTTGCTACCTCAGTCTGAGCACTTAAGGAACCGTTCTCGGCTTTGCGCAGCAATTTTTCGAATTCCTGTTCAGTGATCGGCTTCAACTCCGCAAGACAAATTGAGTGAACGAGTGCAACTACTGCCGCAAGGAGAACCCCTCGCATAACAAAATTCTTCGCATGTAGCCCGATACTGCTGATGGCTGTCATCTCCCACCGCCTGAAAAAGCAAAAGAGGCTGTCCGATCTGCAAATATTGCGGATCGCGACAGCCTCCGGTGATACGGTCAGCTTGTCTGTTAGCTGAACTTAATTTTTTGTCTCGATACCTCTACCAAAACGGGAATGCCGTCCTGGATCTTTAAGCGTTCAATCTCGCCGTGGCCCATTTCCTGGCAATAACGCACGAAAGCCCGCCAGGCTGGGTGTAACGAACCCTCCTGCCCGCTTCGATTGGGAGCCGTTCCATTTCGGTTCGACTCATGCGCGTTGTTGCCCTGACTCATCCAGACTCCGTCTGGTTGCCGTTTGTACCTTTGACGACTCGCTTCAAATTCGGTTAGCAGATCAAAGTGCGTTCTTCGTTGTTTTGGAGTTCAGCAATCAATACGCCAACAGATGTTCGCCAGTTCCCTTGGGGTTCGGTGTTCAAAGATTTTTTTTTGGGACAGAATTGTTGATGTTCTCTGTTCGAATTTGAACAAGGTTTGTGCGAATCCGAACAGCATGAAGTATTGGTTTCACAGCGGGGAGCTTTGTGCTGAATTTAACTTTGACACGAGCATCGAGCGAACCGCTTGGAACCAGTACGCGAAAAATGAGTGCGAGTGCCGCTTCTCTAGGGACGGGTTCCCAAGCCGAGTTCCTGCTCGCCTGCGTAGTGCTCAATCGCGTAACGCGGAGGTAAAGGCGCGAGTTTCGCCGTTTGGGTACACTTCTTATTACGCGAGGGCACGCGTGGACGCTGCGTACTTCATCCATCGGCTTCACTTCGGATTCCTGATTACCTTCCATTACCTCTTCCCGCAACTCACGATGGGGCTGGCTCCCCTCATCGTGGTTCTTAAAACCCTGGCACTCAGGACGGGCAACGAGGATTACAACCACGCTGCACGGTTTTGGATGAAAATCTTTGGCATTAACTTCGTGGTCGGAGTCGTGACCGGCATCCCTATGGAGTTCCAGTTTGGGACGAACTGGTCACGCTTTTCTCAGGTGACAGGCGGAGTAATCGGGCAGCCTCTGGTGATGGAGGGAGTGTTCTCCTTCTTTCTCGAATCGGCCTTCCTTGGTTTGTTCCTGTTCGGTGAAAAGCGCCTGAGCCGCGTTGCACACTGGTGGGCTGGATTTCTTGTTTTCGTCGGCTCGTGGCTGTCGGGGTTCTTCATCATCACTACCGACGCCTGGATGCAGCACCCGGTGGCGTATACACGCTTTCCCGATGGTTCCTTTCAGGTAAACAGCTTCATGGGTCTATTGCTGAATCCCTGGGCGCAGCTGCAATACGCGCACAACATGAGCGGAGCCGTCGTGACCGGCGCATTCGTGATGTCCGCCGTGGGGGCCTTCTATTTGCTGAACCGCCGATCGGAGGAATACGGACGCATCTTTCTCCGCGTCGGAGTGATCGCCGGTTTCATTTGCTCGGTCGCGCAGGTGTTCCCAACCGGCGACCTGCACGGCCGCTATCTGGCGAAGCATCAACCCGTCACAACGGCCGCGATGGAAGGATTGTTTCGAACTGAGAAAGGCGCCCCAATGGTTCTGATGGGGCAGCCGGATGTAGAGAAGCAAAGGATCGATAATCCCCTTGTTGTAAACAAGGTTCTCAGCTTTCTGATCTACGGCACGACCGAAGCTGAGGTGAAGGGACTGAATGAATTTCCCCGCGAAGATTGGCCGACCAACATTCCGCTCCTTTATTTCGCGTATCACATTATGGCTGGTTTGGGCACGCTGTTCATCGCCGTAATGACGCTTGCAATCCTTCTTCTCTGGCGAGGCAAGTTGTTCTCCACGCGCTGGCTGCTGTGGGTGATCATGCTGTGCCTGCCATTTCCCTATATTGCAAACACCGCCGGATGGCTGACCGCAGAAGTTGGACGTCAACCCTGGCTGGTGTACGGACTGATGCGCACTAGTGTCGGATACTCAGCGAATGTGTCCGCTGGAAATGGTTTATTCACGCTGCTCGGCTTCATGGGCTTATACACCGTGCTGGCGATTTTCTTTTTGTTTCTCGTGCATCGCGAAATAGCGCATGGCCCGGGAATAGGTCCCAATGTAGAACCGCAGCCGATCACAGTGGCGGGAGATTAAATATGGCAACTGTCTGGTTCGTTCTGGTTGCCTTCATGCTGGCAGCTTATGTGGTACTCGACGGATTTGATCTTGGAGCCGGCATCCTGCACTTGTTCGTCGCGCGCACTAACGAGGAACGCCGCGTGGTGCTGCGTGCCATCGGCCCAGTTTGGGACGGCAACGAAGTCTGGTTGCTTGCGGGCGGCGGAACAATCTTCTTCGCCTTCCCGCTCCTCTACGCCTCCAGCTTCAGTGGCTTTTACCTGCCGCTGAATATGGTGTTGTGGCTGCTGATCCTGCGCGGAATCGGCATTGAGTTCCGCATGCACCTCGACAACGAGGTCTGGCGCGACTTCTTCGACGGCCTGTTTTCGATCGGAAGCCTGCTGCTGACCATCTTCTTTGGCGCGGCCCTTGGCAACGTGATTCGCGGAGTTCCCTTCCAGCCGGATCATTCTTTCTTCGAGCCACTGTGGACCAATTTCCGTCCCGGTGCAGATGCCGGCGTACTTGACTGGTACACAGTGCTGGCCGGAGCGGTCGCGCTGATTGCGTTAACGGTCCACGGCGCCAATTATCTTGCGCTCAAGACCGAAGGCGATCTTGGCAGACGCTCACGGGCTGCCGCCCGGAGCTTGTGGCCTCTGCTGACGGCGTTAACCGTCGCAAGCTGTATCGGCACGCTGGTGGTTCGTCCGCAGGTCAGCAGCAATTACACCTCTCATCCGGTGGGATTCGTAATTCCAGTTCTTGTCGCGGCGAGCTTGGTCACCATGTTCCTGGCACATCACGCAGCAAACGATCAGAGAGCATTTCTCAGCTCGTGCGCGTATTTGGCGTTCATGTTGGTCGGGGCTGCTTTTGCGCTGTATCCCTCGGTACTGCCTTCGAGCAACCGAGCGGTCGATGACCTCACGATTTACAACACGGCGGCCGGGTCGTATTCGCTGACTTACGGCTTGATCTGGTGGTCAGTCGGCATCGCCATTGCAATCGGCTACTTTGTCCTGATTTATCGCATGTTCCGTGGCAAAGTATCGCTGCAGAGCGGAGAACACGGATACTAGAAACTTTGGGGCCTCCAAACGACGTGCTCCACGTTATCGGCGAAGATGGAGTTGCACGCCAGCACGTGCTACCACGGGAGACCCAAGGGTCACGATCGGAGTACGCGCCACCATGTAGTGCTGATTGAGAAGATTTTCTCCCGCCACGTAAAGATCGATATAGGAATTCAGACGCCGCGAAATAAAAGCATCCATCTTGAAATAGGAATCCAGAGTGAGAGTGTTCTGATCGTCGTCGAAGGCAGAGCTGCTGCTGCGACCTTGGAGAGCAAGCGTCAGTAGACGAGGGTTGCTGTAGTGGAATTGAAAGGTAAATTCATTACGCGGTACTTCCGGCACGCGCCGTCCCACGAGTGTGGGATCGGCCGGAAATGAAGTGACGGTTGCATCGACAAACTGGTACTGCGCACTGAGACCCGTGAACTTCGCGATCTCTACTTCTGCCTGGGCTTCTAGTCCAGGTACGCGGGTGCTGCCGAGATTCTGACGCTGTCGCGTGATCAGCGCCGGCGTGACACTTTGGGTTACGTTCGCAATCGGCCGGTGAACATCAGCCCAGAAGAAGCCTTGGAAAAGATTCAGCTTCCCATTCAACAGCTTTTCCGCTGGCCCCAGCTCCCATCCCGTGAGCCTCTCTGCCACGAGCTGCTGATTAGCTTGGGTGAGAATGTTCCCTAAACGGAACGAGCGATAGAGTTCGTTGAGCGTGGGCGATCGGAACGAGCGATAGACAGAACCGCGAATAGCGAGCCGGTCGTTAATCTGGTAGTGCGTCGCGAGCTTGGGATATATGGCCGTTTCCCAACGATCGGGAAATGAGGTCAGCGTAATTTGCCGCGACGGAAGTGCAGTCGTCCGGTTAAATCCGGAGACAGTTTGCCAATCATCGAAACGGAGTACGCCGGTGAGAATCCAGCGGTGCGTGATGCGCGCAATGTCTTCAATGAAGACGCCGGTGCTGCGGTTACGCCCGCCTGCATTCACCGCGCTTGACGGAGCTGCATTGATGAAAATCTCGTCATCGCTCTCGCCGGTGACTTGCGAGAAATCGAGGCCGCCTAATAAAGTCTGTCGACGTGTGATCGGACGCAAATATTGTACGCTGAGTCCCCACTGACGCGAGGGAACCTGCTGCACTCGCGCGAGACTTTCGCTATTGCGACCCGCAGCTACTGACGCAAATGTCTGGTGATAATCCTCCGCGGCACCGTACCCTCGCAGTTGTAGAAGATCGTCGGCTGCTCCAGACCAATCGAATCCCACCGCAGCTTGCCAGGCGCGCGTGCGATTCAGTTCAATGATGGTTCCGTTGTGGCGCGAATCATCATAGCCCAGTCCGCGAACGAAGAAGCGAGACCGCTGCGAGAGTTGCCGCTGGACCTGCAGTTCGCCGTTGCGGTGGAGTGAACTGGCTGGGTTGTCGACGGCTCCGCGCTGCGAGGGCTGCACTGGAATGTAGCCGCTTGTGGAGAAGTATTCTCCCGCAAGCGACGACAACCAGTTACCTGTTGCGGTTCCAAAATAGGCCGACGCATTGGGGGTGGTCTGATTACCATACGAGAGATCAAGATCCGCTTCCGTCGTCTCAGGAGTTTTGGTCAGCAGTTGCACCGCGCCGCTCAAGGCTTGTCCGCCGTAAAGGTCCGACGCTCCGCCGCGCAGCATCTCAACACTTTCAACTGCTTCGCGGGGAATCTGGCTCCAGTTCATCCAGCCGCCGAAGGGATCGGTTGCGGGCACACCATCGAGTAACACCGCGGCCCGGCTGGCGCCGCTCGATCCCACCCCGCGCATCGAGACACCTTGTGTTGTCGGATTCGAGGTGCGACTGCTGCTGCGACGAAAGAGATCGAAACCGGCGACCTGGCGGAGGACATCGTCAACTTCGAGCGCTCCGCTGGTGCGGATCTGATCGGCGCTGATAACCTGGATGCTCGACGGAGTTTCCGAGAGCGCCAGCGTTGTGCGCGAAGCAGTTACATCGACTTCTGTACTCGCAACCGCGGGCTGCAGAAGAATGAAGAGCACGATGTCCGAGCTGCCGGCATCGATGCTTCTGTGAGTGTCGGCGAATCCGGTCGCGGTGATGATGAGTTCTGCCCGCTCAGCGGTCGCAGACTGAAAAGCAAACGCTCCCTGCTCGTTGGTAGTCGCCGTTCGACGGGAACTTCCCTGCTTCAACAGCAAATTCGCCCCTGAGATCGCGGCGTGAGAGAGGTCTTCGACGGTGCCTCGAATCTCTCGAGTATTCGCTGTTTGAGCAAAACACGAACACGAGAGCACAAGCAGGATTCCACTTAGCATGCACTTTTGTGGGCCAGCGGAACTGGTTAGGGACATGCGCCGCATCAGCAACTCACAACTAGGATGCCCATTCTGCAGCACAGAGGCAAACCGGCATCAGTTCAACACCAGGAACCGCTCACGGCCGCATGTCCCCGGTTCGGTGGCGCGGTTCTGTAGAATCACGTTGTCTCATGAACTCGATTCTCGTAGTTGATGACGAAGCCGATATTCGCAAGTCGCTGCGCGGCGTGCTGGAGGATGAAGGTTACAAAGTCACCGCGGCGGAAAGCGGCGAGGCTTGTCTCGATGTCCTGAAAACGCGCTCCTTTGACGTCGTTCTGCTCGACATTTGGCTGCCGGGAATTGACGGCCTGGAAACGCTGGAGAAGATCAAACAGCAGGAAGATCCGCCGGAAGTCATCATCATCTCCGGACACGGCACCATCGAAACCGCAGTCAAAGCCACCAAGCTCGGCGCTTACGACTTCCTCGAAAAGCCGTTATCTCTCGAGCGAACGCTCATTGTGCTGAAGAACGCCATGCAAGCACGCAAGCTGCGCGGCGAGAATCGTGAATATCGCAAACAGCTTGAATCCAAGAGCGTGATCGTAGGCGAGAGCGTGCCTACCAAAGCTCTGCGGCAGCAGATTGCACTTATGGCGCCGACCAACGGCCGCGTCCTCATATATGGTGAATCCGGAACGGGAAAGGAGCTGGTTGCGCGCGCCATCCACAATCAGAGCTTGCGGCGTGAGAACGTGTTCACCGAAGTTAACTGCGCCGCCATTCCCGAGGACTACATCGAAGCCGAGCTCTTCGGCTTTCGCAACTCAGCAGGTCCCGGCGGCTCCGCAGAGAAGACTGGCACCTTCGAGCGCGCGGATGGCGGCACTTTGTTTCTGGATGAAGTCGGCGACATGAGCTTGAAGACACAGTCAAAAGTCCTGCGCACTCTAGACGAACAGCGCTTCACTCCCGTCGGGGCCACCGAACCGGTGACGGTAGACGTGCGTGTAATCGCTTCAACCAACAAGAACCTGGAAGAGGAGATCGCGGCAGGAAATTTTCGCGAGGATCTGTTCTACCGTCTGAACGTCATTCCGTTTTACGTTCCGCCCTTGCGGGATCGTCTCGAAGACGTACCCCTGCTGGTCAGGCACTTTTTGAAAGAGTTTTCTTCCCGATACAGTCGCCGCACACGCGAGATCGCCGACGACGCGCTCGATGCGCTCATGAAGTACGCCTGGCCTGGCAACGTGCGCGAGCTGCGCAACGTGATCGAGCGCATCGTGATTATGAATCCCGGCGCTGCGAAGATTGAACGCAAGCATCTGCCTCCACTCATTTATCGCGATGGCTCGCGACGCGGGTCCACGCCCGAATTCTCCTCGCTGCATCAGGCGCGCGCTGCATACGAGCGCGATTACATCCTGCGGAAGCTCGAGGAAAGCAAAGGCAACATGAGCCGCGCCGCGGAAATTCTCGGCATGGAACGCAGTCACCTCTATCGCAAAATGAAGGCGCTGGGAATTTCCGTTAAGGAATGAACGCCAAAGTTCGTCCGTTGCTGCTTTTTCGTAGGCGCACCTGATTTTTTACTGCTTATCCACAGGCATTTCGATTATCCTTCGCTGCATGGTGCGTATGACGGTGCTGGCGTCGGGTTCGGGCGGCAACACCGCTGTCCTTTCCAGTTCGGGCACCAGCATTCTGATTGACGCCGGCATCTCCTGCCGCGAAACTTTGCGGCGCATGCGCGGCGCCGGCGGGGATCCCGCGCAGCTCAGCGCGGTCGTGATCACTCACGAACATTCGGATCATGTCAGCGGACTTGGCGTGCTGGCGCGCAAGCTGAAGATTCCGGTTTACATCACCGGACATACCCATCAGGAATGGCAGCGCTGGGTACGCGGTCCGACGACCAAGCAAGCCGCGCTCTACGAAGATGACGACAAAGCTCATCTCGATCGCTGCGAGCACTTCCGCGCGGGCGAGCGCTTTACCATCGGCGACATCGAAGTGCTCCCGTTCACCATTCCGCACGATGCTGCCGATCCCGTTGGATTTGTCTTTCGCACCGAAGGCATCAAGATCGGCATGGCTACCGATTTGGGATACATGCCTGCGAGCGTGAAGATGCATCTCCGCGGATGCGATGCGCTGGTGCTCGAATCAAACCATGACTTGGAAATGCTGCGCGGCGGCCCGTATCCGTGGTCGGTGAAGCAGCGCGTTATGTCCCGTGTTGGGCATCTTTCCAACGATTCTCTCGCGGAATTCTTCTCTACCGACTATGATGGAGGAGCAGCATTCCTCGTATTGGCACATTTGTCTGAGGCGAACAACCATCCCGAATTGGCACGGCAAGCGGCCGAGCGGGCTCTGGGTGGACGCCTGAGCCTGATCCAGAACCGTCTGGTACTGGCGTCGCAAAATGAGCCGATGGAAGCGATTCGTTTTTGATGTCTGAGTGCGTCGATCGAGTAGTAGGCGATATTCTGGCTGGCTGGCGGTACGACATCTCCGGCCTTGCTCCGGAGATGCGTGGCGACTACGAGCAGCATTTTCTTGACTGCCTCCATTGCCGCTCGCGCCAGCGTCTGCATCGCACTATCGACATTGGTCTAATCGTTGTCGCCAGCATTTCTGCGGCGATGTTTCTGATCGCTTTTGGTGCGATTCGCCACTTCGATCCTAGAAACGCTCACCTGCTGGAATTTATCGCGCTGGCAGGATTCGCGTTCTCCAGTCTCGTGTGGCTGATAGTTGCCCTGGCGACTCCCGCGCCGGTCGTAATTCAGGATGTTGCTCGAATGGGAGCAAAGCGAATCCAGGAAAAGCTTCCACCGGAGATTCGCGAGAGAATTCCTGCGATTGGCAATAGGCATTGAGATCTTCTCGTTTGTCATTCCGAACCGCTGCTTTTTGGCGGTGAGGAATCCCTATTAGCGCAATTCGGTTGACTTCGAGAAATAAGGAAGGCCGCTTCAGCGAACCGAAGCGGCCTTTTAGCTAGCTAGACATCGATTTCTAACTTCAATGCATAGTCACAGTAGGGATTCCTCGCGGCACACAGCCGCTTCGGAATGACGGTGCATGCGCGACTAACTCTGTGTTCCTTCCTCGGCGGCGCCTTTCTTTCCGTGGCGACGATGTCCGCGGCGTTCCGCTCGCATCTCTTTAAACTTCTTCTGCTGATCGGGAGTTAGTTTGGCCATCATCTGCTCACGCGAGCTCTTGCGCAGCTCTTTGAATTTGGCCTTCTTCTGATCTGCTGTGAGCGAAGAATCATTCTTGATCGCCTGGGCTTGCTGGCGTGTGTTTTCATGAATGCTCTTCAGGTCCGATTTCTGCTCCGGAGTCAGGTTGAGTGCTTCTGCAAACTTCTCGCCGCGCTGGCCACGTTCGTTACTGGTCGCCTGCTGAGATGTAGTGGCATTGGCGGTGTCACCGCTGCCCGCGCTGCCTGCCTCCTGGGCGAGCGCTGCGAGTGGCAGCGTCATCGCGCCGGAAAGAATAAGTGCTAAAAATCCGTTGAATTTCATTGATGTTTGATCACCTCTGGGGAATTCAAACCCAGGGGCTGTGGAAAAGTTGTTGGGGGGAGGGCTGTCGGCTATCGGCTGTCGGCGTTCGGCCAGTACACCGAATAGCCATCTAGGTCACTCTTTTTAAGCCAGTTTAGGAGGTCGACCAGTTATCGTGACCAACGAAAGCAACGGGTCGTTCCAAATCAGAACTGCCGATTAGATTCCATTAGAAACAACCACAATGGCGACTGGCCGAAAGCCGAGTGCCGATAGCCGACAGCCGCTTTCACGGAACCATATTCAACATGCTGCTGTCGTGGCGGCCAGCAACTTCGAGGCGGGTCTTAGCGCGCTCGATCAGCCGGAGAGCTTCTTCGCGGTTTGCGTTGGGATCTTTGAGTTGCTCTTCGGCTATCTGCTGCTGGCGTTTTGCGACTTCAACGTCGATCTCAACCGCCTTCTCCGCGCGTTCGGCAAGGACTGTAACTTTGTCTGGCAGAACCTCGGCAAAGCCCCAGTGCAACGCCAGGCGCTCGATCTTGCCGTCTGAGCGTCGATAGCTGAATTCGCCGCTTTTCAGCTCTGTGATAAGCGGAGCGTGACCGGGCAGCACGCCCAGGTAGCCCGACATGCCGGGCACCTGGACTTCCGTCGCCTGATCGCTGACGAGCAGGCGCTCGGGCGTGACGATCTCGATTTGTAGTGTGTCTGCCATCTTTTATGCTGCGGTCGCAGACTTCATCTTCTGCGCGTCTTCGAGCACTTCGTCGATCGTACCCTTCATGTAGAAAGCCTGTTCGGGGACATCGTCGTGCTTGCCTTCGATGATCTCGCGGAAGCTGCGCACCGTGTCCTGGACCTTGACGTACTTGCCCTTGTAGCCGGTGAACTGCTCGGCCACGTGGAACGGCTGCGACAGAAACTTCTGCACTTTGCGGGCGCGGGCGACGGTGATCTTGTCGTCTTCAGAGAGCTCGTCGATTCCCAAAATGGCGATGATGTCCTGCAGGTCTTTGTAGCGCTGCAGAATTTTCTTCACGCCCTGGGCAACGTCGTAGTGCTCCTGGCCAACCGCACGCGGCGAAAGAATGCGCGACGTCGAGGCCAGCGGATCAACGGCTGGATAGATTCCGAGCGCGCTCAGCGGACGCGAGAGCACTGTCGTAGCGTCGAGGTGGGCGAAAGTCGTTGCCGGAGCAGGATCGGTGAGGTCGTCGGCAGGCACGTACACCGCTTGAACTGAGGTGACCGAACCTTTCTTCGTGGAAGTAATGCGCTCCTGCAGTTCTCCCATTTCGGTCGCGAGGTTCGGCTGATATCCGACGGCGGACGGCATACGCCCAAGCAGCGTCGATACTTCAGAACCGGCCTGCGTGAAACGGAAGATGTTGTCGATGAAGAGCAGCGTGTCAGCGCCTTCTTTGTCGCGGAAGTACTCAGCCACGGTGAGACCCGTAAGCGCCACGCGCAGGCGCGCTCCGGGCGGTTCGGTCATCTGTCCATAAACCAGCGCGGCTTTGGAAGCGCTGCTATCGCCGGGCTTGATGACTCCGGACTCGCTCATCTCCAGCCAAAGATCGTTGCCTTCGCGGGTGCGCTCTCCGACCCCTGCAAACACCGAGTAGCCGCCGTGCTGCTTGGCGACGTTATTGATCAGCTCCATGATCACGACGGTCTTGCCGACACCGGCGCCACCAAAGAGTCCGATTTTGCCGCCCTTCAAGAATGGTTGAATAAGATCGATGACTTTGATGCCGGTCTCGAACATCTCTTCAGACGTCGATTGTTCTTCGAATGTCGGAGCGGGACGATGGATCGGCCAGCGTTCGGCAGCATTCACCGGGCCTAGTTTGTCCACCGGCTCGCCAATCACATTGATGACACGTCCCAGAGTGGCTTTGCCCACGGGTACCGAAATGGGACCGCCGAGATCGATGGCCTTCATGCCGCGCACCATGCCTTCAGTAGCTTCCATGGCTACGCACCGCACGCGGCCTTCACCCAGATGCTGCTGTACTTCCACGATTACGCTGATGGGTTCGGGAACGTGGAAACCCTCACTAGTGATTTTTAACGCCTCATAAATCGGCGGCATGGTAGCTTCTTCGAACTGAACGTCTACTGCCGGACCGGAAATCTGAATTACTTTGCCGATATTTTGTGCCATAAAAACCTTTTATAGAGCGGCAGCGCCGCTGACGATTTCGATAATTTCTTTTGTGATCGACGCCTGGCGCACGCGGTTCATCGTGAGCGTGAGCGAATCGATCATGTCCGCGGCGTTGTTTGTAGCCGAGTCCATTGCCGTCATGCGCGCGGCATGCTCGGCAGCCACCGATTCGAGGAGCGCGCGGTAGATCTGCACGGCAACGTATCGCGGAAGCAAGTCATTGAACAGACGACCGGGCGTTTGCTCGTAGATGTAGTCGCCTGTGCCAAATTGCTTCAAGCGGTCATCCTGCGCGGAGGTGTCTTCGGCGCGAACACTGACTCCGGCACTGGCGGCAGCATGTGCAGCTTTCTGACGCTCTTCCAGCGTGAACTGATCGACCTGTTCGACGTCCTGTTCGCCAATGTGCACAATCGGCAGCACGTGGTCGACCACCAGGCGCTGAGCAATAACCGACTTGAACTCGTTATAGACGAGATAAACGGAATCAACTTCCTTGCGCGTATAGCGCTTAATGATCTCGGCAGCTAATCCGCTGGCTTGACCAAATTCCACCTTATTGAGAACCCCGACCTGCTCACCGATAATTTCGACGCGCGCATTACGGCGATACTCTCCATCTTCGCTGCCTGCCTGCGCGTAAGGGAAGCGACGGCGAAACATATCCCGCCCCTTGCGTCCAATTGCGATGATGTCAACGTTCTTGCCCGCCTTTGCTTCAAGAAAGCGGTTTGTCGTCTTCACCACGTTGGCGTTGAAAGCGCCGGCGAAGCCTTTATCGCCGCTGATGATAACGAGCAGAATGTTCTTCTCTTCGCGACGTTCGAGCAGCGCATGGTGCGGCTCGCCCGTGACTGGATCGTAGATCTCCGCCCGCGAGACCAGCGATTTGAGCACATTCACGAGCATCTGGGCGTACGGACGTGCCGCGAGCGCGCGCTCCTGGGCGCGGCGCAGCTTTGCCGCTGAGACCATCTTCATGGCCTTAGTGATCTGCTTCGTGTTCTGGACGCTGCGTATGCGTCGTCGTAAATCGAGAACGTTAGCCATTGATAGCTGCGAAGCTCCGAAGCTGCGAAGCCGCGAAGCTTGTGTTCATATCTTCCTGGCCGGCATGAGAACCACTGCCGGGTAATCATTTCAACTCTCAGTTGCGACGATAACCATTAGCTCGCGAGAAACCGAGCTTCGCAGCTCCGTGGCTTCGCGGCTCCGAAGCTTCTTTACGCGATTGCTTTCGCCTTTTCCGGTTCACGCGAGCTTATAAATTGCTGCTTTGCTTCTTTGATCAGCCGCGTCATTTCCGACTTCAGGCTGTCGTCGAGCTGCTTCTTTTCCATGATCTCGTTCAGCAACCCCGGATTCGCTGTATCGACATACTTGTAAAGAGCGTCCTCAAACGGACGCACGTCGGAAACCTGCAGGTCGTCGAGATAGCCATTCGTTCCAGCAAAAATCGCAAGAATCTGCTTGCTGAATGGCAGAGGCGAAAACTGCGGCTGCTTGAGCAGTTCGGTCAAGCGCTGTCCGCGATTGAGCTGTTGCTGCGTTGCCTTGTCGAGATCGGAGCCAAACTGCGCGAATGCCGCAAGCTCGCGGTACTGCGCGAGTTCGAGCTTCATCGAGCCTGCGACCTGACGCATGGCTTTGATCTGTGCCGATCCACCGACACGGCTCACCGAGATGCCGACGTTGACTGCCGGACGTACGCCGGAGTTGAACAGATCGGTTTCAAGAAAGATCTGGCCATCGGTGATCGAGATGACATTCGTAGGAATATACGCGGAAACGTCACCAGCCTGCGTCTCAATGATCGGAAGAGCCGTGAGTGAGCCACCGCCGAGTTTGTCGGACAGCTTGGCCGCGCGTTCGAGCAGACGCGAGTGCAGATAGAAAACGTCACCCGGATACGCCTCGCGGCCTGGCGGACGGCGAAGCAGCAGTGAAATCTCGCGATACGAAGCAGCGTGCTTCGAAAGGTCATCGTATATGACGAGCGCGTGGCGTCCGTTGTCGCGGAAGTACTCGCCGATGGCGCACGCAGCATAGGGGGCGATGTATTGCATCGGAGCAGGTTCGGAAGCAGACGCTGCCACGACGATGGTGTAATCCATCGCGCCGTAATCAGTGAGCGTCTTCACGACGTTAGCGATCGACGAGCGCTTCTGGCCAATGGCGCAATAGATACAAATCAGGTTGTTGGTTTTGTTGTTCAGGATCGTGTCGAGCGCAACCGCCGTTTTGCCGGTTTGGCGGTCCCCGATGATCAGCTCGCGTTGTCCACGACCAATCGGAATCATCGAATCGATGGCTTTGATTCCGGTCGCCATCGGCTCGCGCACCGGCTGACGATCGATAACGCCCGGAGCGATGCGTTCAATGTGAATCGTTTGTTTGGTATTAATTGGGCCTTTATCGTCGATTGCCTGCCCGAGCGCGTTCACTACGCGTCCAATCATGGCATCGCCTACGGGCACGGCCATGATCTTGCCGGTGCGGCGGACTTCGCCACCCTCTTTGATCTCCGTGTAGTCGCCCATGAGCACGCTACCAACCTGGTCTTCTTCGAGGTTCATCGCGATGCCGGTTACCCCGTGGCCGAAGTCGATGAGCTCGCCGGCCATGACTTTGTCGAGGCCGTAGATGCGGGCGATACCATCGCCCAGCGAGATCACGGTGCCGACTTCGTCGACCGCAACTTTGGATTCGTAGTTTTCAATCTGCTCACGAATGAGCTTGGTAATTTCGTCTGCTTTGATCTGTGCCATATTGAAATTTCGTGATTTCGTGATTTCCTGATTTCGCGATTTCAAATCACGCAATCGCGAAATCGAGAAATCACGAAATTGTAGTGAGTTGCTCTTTCATGCGCTGCAACTGCCCGCGCACGGAGCCGTCATAAATTGTGCTGCCGACCTTCACGACCACTCCGCCCATCAGCTTGGGATCAAGAGCATAACGTACGCGCAGCTGCTTGCCGGTAACCTTCGTTACCTGATCTTCCAAGCGGCGCCGCTCTTCTGCACCGAGTTCGCGCACGCTAACGATCTCAGCTTCGGCGATGCCGAGCCGCTCGTTGATTTGTCCAATGGCGTTCTTCGCGACTTCGCTATAGGCATGCATGCGCCGATTCGAGATAAGTACCGCGACAAAGTTCCGTACTTCGCGGGAAATGCCGAGCTTCTTCGCAACTGCATCGAGCAAGCCAAGCTTTTGATCAGAGGCGACTGAAGGACTGTCCCAGACTGTCCGCAGTTCGGCACTTTCGCCGAGCACGCTCCCAATCGATTGCAATTCGGAACTCACGCGAGCGGCGTCGAGCCCGCGATCGACAACCACGTCGGCCATCGCGCGTCCATAAATGCTGATGAAGGAAGCCATGATTAGCCGTTCCCGTTTCGGCGCGGCTGCGAGCCGAGCTGCTCGGTGAAGTCTTCGACGAGCGATTTGTCTTCGGTCACATCGATGCGAATTCCTTTTTCCGCCATCGCTACGGCAAGCTCGACCGCATACTTCTGCAAATCGCGCCGAGCGGTGTTCGTGGCTTGCGTGACTTCGTGCTGGGCTGTATCCAGGATTTTCTGCTTTTCTTGCGCAATGGATGTGCGAATCCGTTCTTCTTCAGCCTTCGCCTCAGCGTCGGCGTGCTTCTGCATCTCACCAATCTCGACGCTCATGCGTGAAAGACGCGATTCAATTTCCTGCAGCTTGAGCCGAGCCGCTTCGCTCGAACGCCGCGCCTCTTCCATCCCTTTTTGGATTTCCTGCGTGCGGCCGCGGAACATTGCAGGAAGATTGGCTTTCATCGCGAGGGTGATCAGTACAGCCACAATCCCAAAGTTGATGACTACGCAGAGCCAGTAGGCACTCTCCATGGAGAGACCAGTAACATGAGAAATACCGCGCACCGCTGGAGAGAACTTGAAAGCTGCCAACTCCTCGTTCTCGCCTGCTCCACCCTCCTTACCAACCGCTGATTCCTCTGGTGTGCGTCCCGCAGCCTCGTTGGACGCGTGCGTTAGTTCCTGATTGGAATTTGCCGATTCCGGCGCAAAGGCAGAGTCCGTTTTCGAACCTTCAACGGGACGGTTCGCAAGCGCAGGCTTTTGCGCGCGCGTAGCCGGGTTGGACGCAGGAGCAGCCGTCTGCTGCGCAACTGCACTCAGGCAAAAGTTCGCAAAGAATGCGATTACGAGGATAACAGTGCGTCTCATCCCCGGCCACCGATAGCGGGCTGCTTGGCCTCGGATCCGGCACGCAGGATGGAGCGGATGATCTCCTTGGCCAAATTGGAACTTTCGGCCTCGATGCGCACCTTGGCGATCTCGCTCTCTTTCTGGATTTGCGCGCGGGCGCTGGCGATCATCGCCTCCGCGGCGGAACGAGCTTCGGCAACTGCCATAGTCTTCTCTTCCAGCACCTGCTGACGCCGCGTTTCCTGGCTCTTGAAGATAGCCAGTCGAGCCTCACGGAGTTTCTGCTCATACTCAGCCGTTTTGCGATCGGCGGCAGCCACATCGGTGCGGGCTTTTTCCGTAGCGCCGACGGTCTGGCTGCGGCGCTCGGAGAGAGCGCGAATGAGCGCGCTATGGACGATGACGCGATACAGAATCCATATGAGAACAAAGAGGATGATGGTCGGAATGGCTCCGAACGCAAGTTCGCCTAATTGTCTGAGCGTCTCGTCCATTAACTTGAGTGCTTATTG
>Ga0070741_10007178_pt1 | contig 23288 bp, 20 predicted proteins | sample Coa_R1_4_FD_66440 | JGI IMG/M metagenome (GOLD analysis project Ga0070741, IMG submission 66440) | Surface soil microbial communities from Centralia Pennsylvania, which are recovering from an underground coalmine fire - Coalmine... | ecosystem: Environmental > Terrestrial > Soil > Unclassified ... | reverse complement strand
GTCCTCGTGCGCTTGCCGGAACTGAATTTCAACGATGACAAGGCCGACAAGCCTGTCGGCATCAACCAGCACATCGGCCGTCGCCCGATCGCGGCGTTCGGCAATTCCCGCGGCGACAAGGAGATGCTGGAATACACCCAGGGCGGCAGCGGTGCACGGTTCGAGCTTCTGGTGCTGCACGACGATGCGGCGCGCGAATACGCCTACGGTCCGGCGCTGGGGCTGCCGGAGCCCAAGCTCGGGGCATTCCCGCAGGCTCTTTACGACCAGGCAAAAAAGGACGGCTGGACCGTCGTGAGCATGAAGAACGACTGGCGCCAGGTCTTTCCGTTCGAGCCGTCGCCCGTCACCGCCATCGATATCCTGCTCGAGCCGGACGCCACAATGCTTCGGCACGCCGAAGCCGCGAATGCAAGCCTCCTGAAAATCTTCCCGAGCGGTTTTGCGCTGGATGCGGCGCACCGGCCGCACGTGACGATGATCCAGCGTTTCGTCCGCACGGCCGACCTCGACAAGGTCTATGAAGCCGCCGGAAAGGTGTTCGCCAGCGCCAATATCACCGGGATGAAGCTCGAAGCCGTCAAGTACTACTATGCCCCAAGCAATGATCTCGGTGTCCCGGGGATCGTTGCGAGACCCACGCCCGAGCTGCTCAAGCTGCAGGCGGACCTGATCGCCGCCGTGGCTCCCTTCACAGTGCCGAGCGGCACTTCCGGAGCGTTCGTTACGACGCCCGATGATCGCGTCATTGATCCGGGCTTGATTGAATATGTTTCAACGTTCGTCCCGAACTACTCGGGCGACCACTTCAATCCCCACGTCAGCGTCGGTGTCGGTCCGCGAAGCTACCTCGACAAGTTACTCGCCGAGCCGTTTGAGAGGTTCACTTTTTCACCTGCGGGCGCGGCTGTCTTCCAGCTCGGCCAGTTCGGCACCGCGGCGAAGAAGCTCAAGGAATTTGATTGAAGCCTTGAGGCGGGTTCGGGCTCGCTACCTTGCGAGCTTTTGCCTCGGGCAAATGCGAAAGCGCTCCTTGCTGGCATTGATGGTTGACGGTCGTCGTAAAAGAGAGCTCACATGCGTTCGACCGCTGGACGGAAGCTGATCTCTCTCTTTCTCGTGCTGGTGATTGCCCTGATTGCAACACGCGCTGCTTCGGCACAACAGGCCGCTGACGGCGCCGACGGGGCCAGTATCAACAACGACATCAGCAAGCCCATCCACCGGCTGGATTATTTTCTGGAATACATGCGGGCGGTTGGCGGAGCGGACACCTTGACGCCGAAAATCCGCTACGAGCGTCCCTTTGATCTCTATAATTCATGGAAGCTGGCCCTGCGCGTCGAATTTTCGGCAGTCAGCACCAATGATGCCGGAGGATCCAATCCGCCCGGAGCGTTTGTCACCGGGCTCGGCGACACACAGTTTCAGGGTGTTCTCAGCAAGGAGTTCGATGCTCGTCAAGGAGCGGGCTTTGGCGTCAGGTTCTGGGCCCCGACGGCATCAGGAGACGAGTTCGGCAATGGTCGGTGGCGGATGGCGCCGACGGTCGGCTATCGCTACAGCCTGCCCGAATTGTCGAAGGATTCGTATGTACAACTAGTCGCACGTTACCAGTTTGATTTCGCCGGTGATCCGAAACGAAGCCACAGCAGCAATCTGCAGCTCGGTCCAACGCTGAACATCGCATTCGCGGACGGATTGTCTTTCGCGCTCTTTCCGTCAACCGACATTCGCTACAACTTCATGACGCGCGAGTGGTTCGTTCCGTTCAATTTCGAGATAGCAAAGCAATGGAACAAATATTTTCTGACGGGACTCGAAGTCGGCGTTCCGCTCTTCGACACCGCAAGCCCGCTCTACAAATTCAAGATTGAGGGACACATAGCGCTGCGCTTCTAAGCCGTTCGCTGATTGACGACAACAGGAACAACGTCAGATTGGAGCAGACGTATGACAACGCTGTGCAACGATCAGAGCTTCCAAGATGTCTCTCACATGATGATCCCCGTTGAACGCATTTTGGCAACTTCGTTCGCGGAGTAGCCGATGTCACCGAGCAGCTTGGCAGTTACGGTCTCGCCACTCATCATTGCGGTCGGCTCGTTTGTCGGGGTTGCCGAATAGCGCGGCGCCGGGGCGGGCTGCACGAGGCCATCGATTTCCACAAAGGCGTTCCGCGCTGCATTGTGGGCGTGCGCAGGCGCTTCCGCCATCGACATCACAGGCGCGAAACACGCGTCGGTGCCTTCGAAAACCATACACCATTCGTCCCGAGTTCGCGTCTTGAACAATACGGTCAGTCTGTCCTTCAATCGCGGCCAGCGCCGCTTGTCCATCTGGGCCTGGAATTCGTCGTCATTCGACAGCCCGAGCAATTCGAGCAGTTGCCTGTAGAATTGCGGCTCAACGGCACCGAGCGAGATGAATTCTCCATCGCTGGTCTCATACGTGTCGTAGAAGTGGGCTCCGCTGTCGATGATGTTGCTGCCACGCTCGTCCGACCAGTGACCGGAGCTCCGTATCGAATACATCATCGACATCAGGACGGCGCTGCCTTCCGTCATGGCGCAGTCGACGACCTGACCGGTGCCGGACTCGCGGGCCTTGAGAAGGGCCGCGACCATTCCGAATGCCAGCATCATGCCGCCGCCGCCAAAATCGCCAACCAGGTTGATCGGGGGCAAGGGCTTCTGGCCAGCGCGTCCGATAGCGTGCAGTGCGCCCGACAGCGCAATATAGTTGATGTCATGCCCGGCCGTGTGGGAATAGGGACCGCTCTGCCCCCAGCCCGTCATGCGGCCATACACGAGCTTCGGATTGTCGTTCAACAGCACGTCGGGACCCAGTCCAAGTCGTTCCATGACGCCCGGCCGAAAGCCCTCGATCAGTCCGTCGGCGGAGCGGCACAGCCGCCGCACCAGCGCGGTCCCCTCGGGATCCTTGAGATTGACGCTGATTCCCGTCCGCGACCGGTTCAAGACGTCCTTTTCGGGAGCGCCAAAGAGAGCCGGTGCGGCCGCCGCGCGATCAACGCGGATCACTTCGGCGCCGTGATCGGCGAGCATCATGCCGCAAAACGGCCCTGGGCCGATTCCGGCAATTTCGATGATACGGATGCCTGAAAGGGGACCCATGGCTCAATGCTTTCTTCGATTCGATTCTGGGCGGAACGCGATGACGCGAGGTGGGGCGTCATCGGCGCCGGTACAGCCTGAAGGCGTGATCCGACGCCTGCGGCAAGACGGCAGGTCTAGCTCACCCGCCGCTCCCGGTTCTCCCAGAACGGCTTGCGCAGGTCGCGCTTGAGAACCTTACCAGCGCCGGACAGGGGCAGGGCGGTGGGGCTGATTTCCACGCTGCGCGGGCACTTGTAGCCGGCAATCAACGTCTTGCAGAACTCGATCAGTTCGCCGGCCGTCAGCTGCGCGCCCGGTTTTGTTACGACCACGGCATGAACCAGTTCGCCCCAGCGGTCGTCCGGGATCCCGATCACAGCGCACTGCGCCACAGCGGGATGCTGGCTGATCGCGTTCTCGACCTCGACCGAATAGATGTTCTCTCCTCCGGAAATAATCATGTCCTTGACCCGGTCGACCACATAGATGAAGCCATGCTCATCCATGTAGCCGCCATCGCCGGTATGCATCCAGCCATGGATTATGGCCTTCGCCGTCTCTTCGGGCCGTTCCCAATAGCCCATCATGACGTTCTCGCCGCGTACGACGATTTCGCCGACCGTCCCATTGGGGACCGGCTGGTCGTCGGCATTGACGATTCGCACCTCACAGCCGAGCGTCGCCCGGCCGGCCGCCCGGTGGCGGCCCTTGGCGCGGCCTTCGCCGATGTGCTCCTTCCAGTGCAGCAGGGTTGCGATCGGCGCCAGCTCGGTCATGCCGTAGGCCTGGGTGAACTCCACGTTCGGAAGCGCCGCCATCGCCCTGCCGAGCACGGCGTCGCTGATCGGCGACGCGCCGTAGATGACGTGCTTCAACGACGACAAGTCATACGAGCCGATTGCGGGATGATCGACCAGCATCTGGATCATGGTTGGCACCAGCAACGCGTCGGTTACCCGCTCGCTTTGAATCGCCGCCATCACGCCTTCCGGGGTGAACCCCTGGATCATGACGTTGGAGCCACCGCTGAGCAGTAGCGAATACATCGCCGCGCCGTTGGCGAGATGGAACATTGGCGCAGCATGAAGATAGATGGCAGAGCTCTGAAAGAGACCCTCACCGAGCGCGTTCAGCGCATTAACCATGAGATTGCCGTGGCTGAGCATGACGCCTTTCGAGCGGCCGGTGGTGCCGCCGGTGTAGAAGATGCCGGCGAGGTCGGCAGCGCCGCACATCGCATCCGGAATCGGCTCGCTGCGAAACAGCAGCGCCTCGTAGCTTTCCATTCCGGCCGGTACGTCGCCATCGTCGGCATAGATCAGCTTCAGACCGGGAATCGCCTTCGCCAGCGCGGTGCCCGTCGACGCAAACGCCTTGTCGACGAAAAGGACGGTGGCGCGACAATCGCGCATGGCATCCTCGTTTTCCAGCGGGCTCCAGCGGATGTTGAGCGGCACTATGACCGCGCCGGCCCATGCCGTTGCGAGGTAAAGTTCCAGGTACCGGTCCGAGTTGAGGGACAGGATCGCAACGCGATCGCCGGGATTGGCGCCGAGCAAACGCAGTCCCGCAGCCAGCCGCGGCACGCGCTCCCCGATTTCGCGCCAAGTGCGACGTCGGTTGCCGAAGACCGTCGCGAGCCCTTCGGCGTTGACCTGCAGCGCCCGTCTCAATCCATGGGTAATGTTCATCGTGATCCTCCGCTTGATTGTTTGCTCCTGACGGGCGTTGACGTTGTCTTCTTTCTTGTTTGCTTGGCTGCTAGTCCTTCTGTCAGCCGGAGGGCGAATTCATCTGCCACGGTATTCGCCGACCATGCTCCGCCGCGCTGGTACCAGTGTCCGATCCAGTTCAGCGACCCGGCAATGGCAAAAGCGGCGAGCTTGGGGTCGCATGGCTTGATGGAGCCGTCCGCGATGCCTTCAGCGATGTAACCGCGAAAGGTGCGGTCGATGCTCTTCATGGCTGCGCGAACGATCTCGGCATTCTTCTCGGTCAGGTCGCGCGGGTTGAATCGCACCATGCTTGCGCCGTAGTCCGTTGCCATCACCTCCGCATACGCCCGAACTAGTTTGCGCAGCTTGGCGAGGCCGGTCCCGCCGCCGGCGCTGATTTCTGCGATCAATTCGTCGACCCGCTCCTTTCCCAGCATCCAGCATTCGAACAGGATTTCTTCCTTGCCGCGAAAGTAATTGTAGAGCGCGGGCTTGGTGATGTTCAGCCGCTCGGCAACCTCGTTGAGGGTGGCGCGGTGATATCCCTGTTCGAGAAACAGCTGCACCGCAGTTCGCAGCACGGCCTCGCGTTTCTCGTCGCGCGCGCGGCGGCGGCTCTCGAACGGCATCCAGGGCGAGGCGCCGGGAGTGGGGGTATCTGCGTCCATGTCGGTTTTCCGCCTGCGTGGCATTGACTCGTCGATTGTTGACGTATATTACCCATGGGTAAGAAAAAGTCCAGTGGGTAATTTATGGAGAGCGACATGACATCCCGAGCCTACGTTGCCGGTGTCGGCATGATCCCGTTTGTGAAGCCCGGCGCCAACGAGCCTTATCATCTGATGGGAGCGGCGGCCGCGAAGCTGGCGCTCAGCGATGCCGGCCTCGACTACGGCAAGGTCCAGCAGGCCTATGTCGGTTACGTCTACGGCGACTCGACCTGCGGGCAGCGTGCGCTTTACCAGGTCGGGATGACCGGTATCCCGATCGTCAACGTCAACAACAATTGCTCGACCGGCTCGACCGCGCTGTTCCTCGCCCGACAGGCCATCGAATCGGGGGCGGTCGATTGTGTGCTTGCGCTGGGCTTCGAACAGATGAAGCCGGGAGCGCTGGGCTCGGTGTTCACAGACCGGCCAAGTGCGTTCGACGAGTTCGATGCGGCCGCCGACAAGCTCGTCGATGCCGCCGGCATCCCGCTGGCGCTGCGCTATTTCGGCGGCGCGGGCCTCAGCCACATGAAGAAGTACGGCACGCCGCTGGAATCCTTCGCCAAGATCCGCGCTAAGGCAAGCCGGCACGCCAAGAACAATCCGTTGGCGCTGTTCCGCAAGGAGGTGACGGCGGAGGACGTCATGAACGACCAGGTGATCTGGCCGGGCGTGATGACGCGGCTGATGGCGTGCCCGCCGACCTGCGGCGGCGCGGCCGCGGTCCTGGTGTCGGAAAAATTCGCCAGCCAGCACGGCCTGCGCAAGGATGTCCGGATCGCTGCCCAGGCAATGACTACGGACACGGCGTCGACCTTCGCTGCCGGCGATATGATGCAGGTTGTCGGTTGTGACATGTCACGCGCGGCCGCGAGCAGTGTTTACGAGACAGCCGGTATCGGTCCGGAAGATCTCGATGTGGTCGAACTGCACGACTGTTTCGCTCATAACGAATTGATCACTTACGAAGCGTTGGGCCTTTGTCCCGAGGGCGGCGCGCAGCGGTTCATCGACGCCGGCGACAATACCTACGGCGGCAAGATCGTCACCAATCCCTCCGGTGGCCTGCTGTCGAAGGGGCATCCGCTCGGCGCGACCGGACTGGCACAATGTTACGAACTGACGCGCCAGCTGCGCGGATCTGCCGCCGCAACGCAAGTCGAGGGCGCGCGGTTGGGACTGCAACACAATCTCGGGCTCGGCGGCGCCTGCGTCGTCACCCTCTACGAACGCGCGTGAGGTCAGTCATGGTCGACAAGTCAGCTATTGGCGTCACTTTCATGCCGACCCGTGCCCAGGTCGAAGCCGGGCGGCTGCGTTATTTCTTTGAAACCCTGCGCGAGCGCAATCCGATCTATCGCGACGCCGCCGCGGCCAAGGCGGCCGGTTACGCCGGCGTTCCAATTCCTCCCACTTACTTGTTCTGCCTCGAAATGATGGATTCCGAAAAACCCTTCGAAGTCATCGAGAAGTTAAACATCGATCTGGCGCGCGTCCTGCACGGCGAGCAACGCTTCGACTACCTCGCTCCGATCATGGTCGGCGACACCCTGACGTTTGATTCGCGTGTCGCAGACGTCGTCGACAAGAAGGGCGGCGCACTGACGTTCGTCAGTGTCGCGACCAAAGTCACCAACCAGCACGGCCAGCATGTTGCGGATACGCTCCGCTCCATCGTCGTGCGAAACTAGGAGATTCCGGATGGGCTCGAATCCTGACAAATCCGTCGCGGTCGGCGATCGTCTCGTTCACAAGACGTTTCCGCCCATCAGCCGCCATACCCTTGCGCTCTATTGCGGCGCATCCGGGGATCACAACCCGATGCATGTCGATTCCGATTTTGCGAAGAAGGCCGGCTTCCCCGACGTCTTTTCGCACGGCATGCTGGTGATGGGCTACCTCGGGCAGGCGCTGACGGATGCGGTGCCCCCAGATGCCATCAGGTCGTTTTCGACGCGCTTCTCCGCCATCACGCAACTTGGCGCCCGACTGACCTGCAAGGGCGCCGTGACAGAACTGCTTGAAGCCAACGGTGAGAAGCGTGCACGGGTCGCGCTGACCACCGAGGATGAAAATGGCGAGATCAAGCTCGCTGGCGAAGCCATTATCGCACTCTGATCAGGAAAACCAAATGTCCAAACTCAAAGGAAAAGTCGCGCTTGTCACCGGCGCGGGGCGCGGAATCGGTCGCGCCATTGCCCTGAAGCTCGCAAGCGAGGGCGCCAAGATCGTGGTCAACGACCTCGATGCCGGGCCGGGCGACGCCGTGGTCGCCGAGATCAAGGGGGCTGGCGGCGATGCGGTCGCGGTCAACGGCAGCGTTTCGGAGGCCGGCTTTGCCGACCGTTTCGTCGGGACGGCCATGGAGAAATTTGGCGGCATCGACATCATCGTCAACAACGCCGGCTACACTTGGGACTCGACGATCCAGAAGATGACCGATGAGCAGTTTCAGGCGATGCTCGATGTTCATCTTGTTGCGCCGTTTCGCGTTCTGCGCGCCGCCGCTGAGCCGATCCGGATTCTCGCAAAAAAAGAAGCCGAAGCTGGCCGCGAGGTATTCCGCAAGGTCGTGAATATCTCGTCGATTGCAGGTCTCTTTGGCAATGCCGGGCAGGCGAGCTACTCGTCAGCCAAGGCATCGCTTGTCGGGTTGACCCGGACGCTGTGCAAGGAGTGGGGACGTTACAAGGTCAACGTCAATTGCGTGGCCTTTGGCCTGATCAATACGCGCCTGACCCAGCCCATCGAGGCCCAGCAGAAGACCATTGACGTGGCCGGCCGCGATATCAAGGTCGGGGTGCAACCCCAGCTACTCGACGCCATGGCCAGGATGATCCCACTCGGGCGAGGCGGCACGCCGGAGGAAGCCGCTGACGCGGTCTATCTCTTCTGTTCGCCGGAATCGAACTACATCAGCGGCCAGACGGTCGTCTGTGGCGGCGGTCTCCTCATCTAACCATTGGCGCGAGGGTCTCATGGAATATCGTTCATCCTGGATGACGGAAGAGCTGGACGTCTTTCGCGAACAGTTCCGGAGGTTTCTCGCCAAGGATCTGGCACCGCACGCCAAAAGGTGGCGCAAGCAGAAGATGGTCGATCGCTCGGCGTGGCGGGCGCTCGGCGAGATGGGCGCACTGCTGCCCAGCGTGCCCGAGGCCTATGGCGGACTCGGCGCGACATTCGCCTATGACGCCGCGGTGATCGAGGACCTCGAAAGCGTGGTGTCGGAAGTCACCGGCGGCGTATCGGTGCACAGCTGCATCGTCGCACACTATATCCTCAGTTATGGGTCGGAGGAGCAAAAGCGACGCTGGTTGCCGAAGATGGCAACGGGGGAATTCATCGGCGCCATCGCCATGACCGAACCCGGCACAGGCTCAGATCTGCAGGGCGTGCGGACGACTGCGCGAAAGCAGGGCAACAACTATGTGGTCAACGGGCAGAAGACCTTCATTACCAATGGCCAGGCCGCCGACCTCATCATCGCGGTAGTGAGAACGGGCGGACCGGGGGCGAAGGGCCTGTCGCTGATCGTCGTCGAGGCAGAGGGCAATGAGGGTTTCAGGCGCGGGCGCAATCTCGACAAGATCGGTTTGCACGCATCGGACACGTCCGAACTGTTCTTCGACAATGCGGTCGTTCCTCCCGAAAATCTGCTTGGCGGCGAGGAAGGCAAAGGCTTCGCTCAGTTGATGCAGCAATTGCCCCAGGAGCGCCTCACGCTTGCCGTCGGCGCCGTGGCCGCGATGGAGCGCGCGATCAAGCTGACGACCGACTACACCAAGGAGCGCAAGGCGTTCGGCCAGTCCATCATTGAATTTCAAAATACCGGCTTCAAGCTCGCTGAGCGCAAGACCGAAGCCATGATTGCCCGCGTGTTTGTCGACTGGTGTGTGGAACGGCTCGTCGCAGGCGAACTCGATACTGTCACCGCCTCGATGGCCAAGTGGTGGTGCTCGCAGAAACAGGTGGAGACCGCGGACGAATGCCTGCAGCTTCACGGCGGTTACGGCTACATGCAGGAATACCCGATTTCGCGGATGTTCGTGGATGCGCGCATCCAGAAGATCTACGGCGGTACAAACGAGATCATGAAGCTGCTGATCTCGCGTTCGCTCTGACCGGCTTCATGCGACATTGGCCTCCACCGTTCGAGACGTCTCACAAATCGAGCGACGGGAGGTTCACGGCTAATTGCCGATGAAGGGATTGCATGACATGTCAATGGTACTATCGGAGCGCCGCGGCTCAGCTCGACAGCGAAGCGACCGCGCAAACCCGCGCCTTTGTGACCGAGGACTTGCGCGAAGGCTCGGCCGCTTTCGTCGAAAAGCGAAATCCGCGGTCGTCGGCAGATAGGCGTTCGGGCGGAAGAGTGACCACGCAAGCCCACCGGCAAGGTCCAGAAATTCGTGCTGGTCGAGCGGTACAGCTAAGACGCGAAACGCATGCATCGCCGCGCCGACCGGAAACGGACGGCGGGCGAGATCGGCGCTGCTAACGGCGCGCGCCTTTTTGCTTGGTCGGTGGGATAGAAAGACTCTGCCGGATAGCTGCAATTGACGATTTCGCGATCAGATCGATGTCGGTCTTGGGATTGACCAGCCATTGGATGCTCATTCCCAAAAAAAGGCTGCCGATCATCAAGGCGCTGGCCGAAGGATCTGCGTCCGGCCGGATGCTACCAAAGCGCTGGCCGCGCCTGATGGTATCTTCCAACCAGGCGATCCACCGATCGTTTGAGGCCGCGAAAGCCTCACGCATGGGCGACGTGTCGGCTACCGCCGAGGCCATCAGCATGACATAGGCGCGCCTGCTGTATTCGCGGCGGAGTCCCCGAGCAAGCTGCTCCGTGAATTGAGCGATGGCGTCAAGGGCCGGCATTTCGTTCAGGTGCTCGGCCGCTATGATTTCCTCGCGCTGGCGCTGCAGATAGGCGATCACCGCCTCCATCACGGCGGCCTTGGAGCCGAATTTCTTCGCTGCCAATCCCCGGCTGTATCCGGCCTCTTCGCCGATGGCGTCCAGCGTCGCCGCATTGACTCCACGCGTCGCCACGATCGCCATCGTCGCCGCCATGAGTTGTCGCTCTGACTCTTCGCGACGTTCGGCTTGGGAACGCCTGATGCGGACCGGGCCCCGGGCGGTATCGGACATCGTGAATCTCCAATTTAGTTGGTTGACGTATACCAAATAAATGATAGCATCGTTTCCAAGCTGATTGCCACGCAAAGATCAGCACTCAGGAAAAGAGACGGCGCCAAGCAAGAAATCCGCGACGACGGGACTTCGGTCAAGCCGTTCGGATTGGTCTTCTTTGCGCGCGTCTGGGATCGCGGGACCTTCGCCGATCCCGAGAAAATCGGGAGCAGACGAGAATGGCGCTCAAGGAATATAAGCCCGGCACCACCTTCACCGGGATCATGGGACGCACGTTCGAGGTCTCGCAGCCAGCGTGGCCGCAGCCGCTGCGCGCCGCGCAGGGCGCGCCAAACGTCCTGTTCATCGTGCTCGACGACGTCGGCTTTGCGCAATTGGGCTGCTTCGGTTCACCGATCCGCACGCCGAATATCGATGCCCTCGCGGCAGACGGCCTGCGTTACGCCAATATGCATACGGCTGCGCTATGTTCGCCGACGCGCGCCTGCCTGTTGACGGGGCGCAACCATCACTCCAACCATATGGCGAGCATCACCGAAGTCTCGATGGGCTATCCCGGCTACGACGGTTACATTCCCTTTGAAAACGGCTTCCTGTCCGAGATTCTGCTCCAGCACGGCTACAACACCTATTGCGTCGGCAAATGGCACCTAACGCCCGCCGAGGCCACCTCGCCGGCGGGTCCGTACGAACGCTGGCCACTGGGTCGCGGTTTTGAGCGCTATTATGGATTTCTCGGCGCCGAGACCAATCAGTATTACCCCGACCTCGTTCGCGACAACGCTCAGGTCGAGCCGGAGAAGAGGCCGGAACAAGGCTATCATCTGACGGAAGACCTGACCGACAAGGCCATCGGCATGATTGCCGATGCAAAGCAGGTCGCGCCCAGCAAGCCGTTCTTCCTGTATTTCGCGCCGGGCGCGATGCACGCACCGCATCACGTTCCCAAGGAATGGCCAGACCGCTACAAGGGCGCCTTCGACGGTGGATGGGACGCCTATCGCGAGGCCGCCTTCGCGCGCCAGAAGGAAATGGGCATCGTGCCGGAGGACACCGTCCTATCGCGTCATGATCCCGACGTTCCCGACTGGACATCGCTCCCACCGCATGAGCAGCGGCTCTATGCCCGCATGATGGAAGTGTTTGCCGGATTCCTGGAGCACACCGACCACCACATCGGTCGGCTGATCAAATTTCTCAAGGAGATCGGCGAGTACGACAACACGATGATCATGCTGGTTTCCGACAACGGAGCCAGCCCCGAGGGTGGCCCGACCGGCTCGATCAACGAGAACGACTTCTTCAACAACGTGAAGGACAGCCTCGAAAACGCGCTCGAGGCGATCGACGAAATCGGCGGCCCGAACCACTACAATCATTATCCCTGGGGCTGGACGCACGCCGGCAATACGCCGTTCCGCCGTTGGAAGCGCGAGACCTACCGCGGCGGCATCAGCGATCCCTTGATCGTCAGCTGGCCGAAGGGCATGAAGACGCGTGGCGAGGTTCGTCACCAATACGTTCATGCGATCGACCTGCTGCCGACGGTGCTCGAAGCGCTGGGACTCGAATCGCCGACGAAAATCCGGGGTGTGGCGCAAGCGCCGGTCGAGGGCGTCAGCTTCGCAGATTCGTTCGACGAAGCAAATGCGCCGGACCGGCATCTCACCCAATACTTCGAAATGATCGGCCATCGCTCGCTCTATCACGACGGCTGGCGCGCCGTCTGTCCGTGGCCCGGGCAATCCTTCATTGAAAGCGGCCGGTTTTTTGGCGCGCCGCTGAAGCACGACGAACTCGTCGCGCTCGATGCGGACGGGTGGGAGCTCTATCATGTCGCCGAGGACTTCGCCGAGACGCGGAACCTGGCAGGCGATCCCGCGCACCGCGGGCGGCTAATCGAAATGATCAATCAATGGTACGTCGAAGCCGGCAAGTACAATGTCCTGCCGATCGACAGCCGCACGCACGCCAAGCTGATGACAGAGCGGCCGCAGATCACGCCGTTTCGCGAGAGTTTTACCTATTATCCTAACACGCAGGCGATCGCCGGCAGCGTCGCGCCGCGCATCTTCAACCGGTCATACGCTGTTGTCGCGGACGTCGTGGTGCCCGAAGGCGGCGCGGAGGGCGTCCTGCTCTCTTACGGCGGAAGCGAAGGCGGCATTTCCTTCTATCTGAAAGACGGCAAGCCGCATTTCGTTCACAACTACCTCGCGCGAAACTACTTCACCGCGGCCTCGGCGGAGGTCGCGCCGGGCGGCCGCCGGAAGCTCGCCTTCGTGTTCGAGGTGACGGGACAGCCGGATATGGCCAAGGGCGAAGGCGCGCCGGGGACCGGTTACTTGTTCATCGACGATCGCGAAGTCGGTCGTGTCGAGATGCCGTTCACCACTCCCGTCACATTCGGCCTCGGCGGGACCATCAAGTGCGGCGCCAACAGTGGTTCGCCCGTCACGCCTGAATATGAGACGCCGTTCAAGTTCACCGGCAGCATCAACACCGTCCGCGTCGAGGTCATCGGCGCGACGGTCATCGACCGAATAGCATATCTCAAGGAAATGATGGCGCGCCAATAGCAGCTTTGGCCCTATCTGCCTGCAAGCAATCGCAGAGGTTGTGGTCTACGAGAAGTAGTCAATCGCAGTTCAAGCGGCCAACGGGCCTGAAGGAGGTAACGTGTCGAGTGGCTTCACCCTCCCAGGCAATGCGCCGCAAGCGTTCCACGTCCTCCTGAAACCGACGGGAGCGATTTGCAACCTCGATTGCGCGTACTGCTTTTTCCTGAGCAAGGAAGCACTCTATCCCGACAGTCGCTTTCGGATGTCGGACGACCTGGTCGAGACCTACGTCCGGCAATTGCTGGAGAGCCACCGGGGGCCGGACGTCTCGGTCGCCTGGCAGGGCGGCGAGCCGACATTGATGGGTCTGGAGTTCTTCAAGCGTGCGGTCGCCTGCGTCGAGCGGCACAAGCGTCCGGGCCAGACGGTCCAGCATACGATCCAGACCAACGGCACGCGGCTGGATGACGAGTGGTGCGCCTTTCTGAAGGCGAAAAATTTCCTCGTGGGCCTGAGCGTGGACGGTCCGCGCGAGATGCACGACGCCTATCGCGTCGACAAGAGGGGCGGCAGCACCTTCGATAGCGTGATGCGCGCCTGGAATCTGCTCAGGACACACAAGGTTGACGTCAATATACTCTGCTCCGTACATGCGGCCAATCAGGACCATCCGCTGGAGGTCTATCTTTTCCTTCGGGACGTTCTCGGCGCCGAGTTCATGCAGTTCATTCCGATCGTCGAGCGCGCGTCGGAGCCAGAGAACGGTCTCGTCACGAACCGTTCAGTTGATCCCGAGGCCTATGGAAGATTTCTCATCGCCGTGTTCGACGAATGGGTAGGCCGCGATGTCGGGCGCATATTCGTCCAGCATTTCGATTCGTCGCTGGCGAACTGGGTGAGGGCGCCGGGCGCAGTCTGCGTCTTCACGGAGACCTGCGGCCGGGCGCTGGCTCTGGAACACAACGGCGACCTCTACTCATGCGATCATTTCGTCGAACCGGCGTACAAGCTCGGTAATATCAGAGATCACCGGATGATCGATTTGATCGCGTCACCGCAACAGATCAAATTCGGCCGGGACAAGCGTGATACTCTGCCGCGCGCATGCCGGGAGTGCAAAGTGCGATTTGCATGCCATGGCGAGTGCCCCAAGAACCGTTTTGTCAGGACGGCCGACGGGGAGCCGGGGCTCAATTACCTTTGCCCCGCATACAAGGCGTTCTTCACACATATCGACCGGCCGATGAAGATCATGGCCGATCTTCTTCGCCGACGACGTTTCGCCGACGAGGTCATGTCGATCCTGGCAGCAGAGGAAAGTGTCACCGTCCCCGTAAAGGGTCGGGCGGTACCCACTCAGGGACCGACGGCAACAGCCTACTAACAATAAGCTCGGGAGGGCCATCATGAGCTCACAAGAATTCGATTATGTGGTCGTCGGCGCAGGTTCGGCTGGATGCGTGCTTGCCGCGCGACTGACCGAAGACCGGAAGGTCACGGTCTGCCTTCTCGAAGCAGGTGGCCCGGACAAGAGCGTGCTGATCCATGCGCCCGCGGGTGTAGTGGCGATGCTGCCGACCAAGATCAACAACTATGCCTTCCAGACCACGCCACAGCCCGGCCTCAACGGCCGCCGTGGCTACCAACCGCGCGGCAAGACCCTGGGCGGTTCGAGCTCCATCAACGCCATGGTCTATGTGCGCGGCAACGCTTGGGACTACGACCATTGGGCCTCACTCGGAAACTCCGGTTGGTCCTACGCCGATGTTCTGCCGCTGTTCAAACGCGCTGAAAACAACGAGCAGATCCACAACGAGTTTCACGGCCAGGGGGGCCCGCTGAACGTGACCTATCAGCGCCACGAGAGCCCAGTGAACAAGCTGTTCCTTGAGGCGGCCGCGATGCAGGGTCTGCCGCTCAATCCCGACTACAACGGCGCGGCTCAGGACGGCGCCTTCATGTACCAGGTCACGCAAAAGAACGGCGAGCGTTGCAGTGCGGCGAAGGCCTATCTGACGCCGAACCTGTCGCGGCCCAATCTGCAGGTTCGGACACATGCGGTATCCGCAAGGGTGTTCTTCAAGGACGGCCGTGCCTGCGGGGTTTCGTACTACCAGGATGGTGCGCTGAAGGAGGTCCGTGCACGCCGCGAAATCATCGTGGCGTCGGGCGCATTCGGCTCGCCGCAATTGCTGCAGCTGTCGGGCATCGGTGCGGGCGGAGAATTGCAGAAGCTCGGCATACCCGTTGTCAGCGATGTGCCGGGGGTCGGCAAGAATCTGCAGGACCACATCGATTACGTTCAGACGTGGCGGGTTCCCAGCGCCACCGAGACTTTCGGCGTCTCGGCACGCGGGTCAGCCAAGATCGCCGCGGCCATGCTCGAGTGGCGCAACAAGCGTTCGGGCCAGATCACGTCGAACTTCGCAGCCGCTGGCGCCTTCTTCCGTTCGTCGCCCGACGTCCCCGCACCGGATTTCCAACTTCACTTCATCATCGGCATCGTCGACGATCATGCGCGCAAGATGCATATCGGGCATGGCATCTCCTGCCATGTCAGCGTCATGCGCCCGTACAGCCGGGGAACGGTGGGCCTGAGCAGCGTCGATCCGCGCGACGCGCCGGTGATCGACCCGAAATTCCTGTCCGACGAGCGGGATCTGAGACTCTTGCTCAAGGGCGGACAGGCCCAGCAACGCATCATCGAATCCAGCCCATTTGATTCGATCCGCGGCAAGATGCTCCATCCGGTGCGTGTTGATGACGACGCAGCCATGGTAGCGGACATTCGAAACCGCGCAGACACGCAGTATCACCCGGTCGGCACCTGCAAGATGGGCCCCGACAGCGACCCGATGGCGGTGGTCGATGCGCGTCTGCGGGTCAGGGGCGTCGCAGGCCTCCGTGTGGTCGACGCCTCGATCATGCCGACCTTGATTGGTGGCAACACGAATGCGCCGACCATCATGATCGGGGAGAAAGCCGCGGCGATGATACGGGAAGATGCGCGCGACTTCGCGCAGCGATCGCCGCGCGCCGAGGTTCAGGTGGCGGCCTACTAGTCGCTGCCGCTTGTGACAAGGAAGGAAACGATGACTTTCATTCTGTTGAAGGTCGGCTGCGCCGTCATCTACGTGCTTGCCTTGGCGCGGGCAGTAGGCCTGTTGCCGGGCAGGCTGGCGACCACAATGGAAGTCGCGACGATCGCGCTCCTGGCCGTTCACGCTCCAGAACTGATTTTCTTGTTCGGGAAGTTGCCCCTGTATCGTGGATCGCTGGCCGTCAGCATTCTGCTGACGATGCTGTTTGGCCTGTTGCACTGGAAGCCGTCGGCCGAAGCGCACGCCACGTAAATCCAGTCGAGCCCGCTCGCACACGCACATGATCACCCGTCCGGGCCGAAGCGCCGCCCGGAATGGATAAAAAAGATAACGCGACAACCGGAGCAAACAGGATGACCGACCAACAGCCGCCAAGGGGTGCATGGGCGATCGTCGCCCTGCTGTTTCTGTTCATGATGATCAACTTCGCCGACAAGGCGATCATTGGCCTCTCCGGCGTTCCGATCATGACCGAGCTCAAGCTCACGCCCAAACAATTTGGTCTGGTCGGATCGAGCTTCTTTCTGCTGTTCTCGATCTCCGCGGTCGTCACGGGCTTTCTCGTCAACCGCATCAGCTCGAAGTTGGCCCTGCTCGTCATGGGCCTGTTGTGGGCGCTTGTACAATTCCCGATGCTAGGCACGGTCGGCATCGAAACCCTCATCGCCTGTCGAATCGTCCTAGGCGCGGGCGAAGGGCCGGCCTATCCGGTCGCGCTTCATGCAGTCTACAAGTGGTTCCCGGACGCCAAACGTGCAGTTCCGGGTGCCATTGTCGCGCAGGGCGCCGCCATAGGAGTGATCATCGTCGTCCCCACTCTGACATGGATCATCTCGCACTACAGTTGGCATCATGCCTTTGGCGCGCTCGGCGTGGTCGGGCTTGTGTGGGTGGTCCTCTGGGCGATTTTTGGTAAGGAGGGCGATATTGGGACGCCGATCTTGGCAGGCGCAACCGCCGTTAACCGCATTCCCTACCGCGAATTACTGCTAAACCCGACAAATCTCGCTTCCTGGTGCGCCTATTTCGGAGGCTATTTCGGGCTGGCGCTCGTGCTGTCGTGGTTTACCACGTACTTGGTGAGGGCCCTCGGCTTCTCACAGTCGACGGCCGGCAATCTGACGGCCCTGCCGTTCGTCGCAGGGTTCTTCGTCGTGATCGGCGGAAGCCTCGTGTCGGAAAAAATGCTGAAAGCCGGTGCGAGCAGCAGGGCGGCCCGCGGCATCTTCAGCGGTTCTGCCGTTGCCCTCGGCGGGCTGGCCTTGCTCGCCGAGCCGCAGGTATCGAATACGGCGATGAAGGTTGTGCTGATTCTGGCCGGCACTTCGCTGCCATCGGTCATCTACACGCTTGGGCCGGCTATTCTCGCCGAAATCACGCCACCAAGCCAGCGCGGCGCCATGCTCGCCATCAACAGCGCCGTTGGGACATCGGCGGGCATAATCGCGCCGTACCTGATGGGCAGCGTGATCGAAGGCGCGGCGAGCGCCGTGGAAGGCTATGGCCTCGGCTTCTCGATTTGCGGCGCGGTGACTTTCGTCGGCGGCATGATCGGCCTCGTGTTCCTGCGACCCGAGGTACAACGCGCCCGCTTTGCCGCGACTAGCACCGCGGTCGCCCAGCCCGCCTGATGAGACATGCGCAGGCAATCGAAATTTTTCATCGAATATGGCTGGGGCGGACGCGATGTTGACGCGTCTCGGCTCTCGCTGTTCGAACCGCAAGGACACGCGGTCTTAGGCGCTCACGGAAAACCGATTGAAGGCGGTCAAGGTCTGGAGCCGCGGCTCGACGTCACGAAGATAGATCTCGGTCTTGAGGAACGCGATTTCGTCTTCTAGTTTGCTTTCGTCCACGTCGACGTACCATGACCTCGGTCTGCCGTCGCTCCCGTCGCTCCAGCCGTAGCCCCGCCGCTTGAGCGCGTCCTTGAGGTCGAATGGCGATTGCTCCGCCCATACCTTCATCATCTTCTTTCGGGCCTGCTCCAGCACCACCGCAAGTGCTGGCTTGCCGATGATCGGCAATTCAAAGGCGAGAATCTCGAGCACGGCATGGCAATCGTCGACCGCCCGATGAGCCTGGTGGAAGAGGTCGGCGCCATTCAGGAGATAACCAAGGCGCGAGCCCTCGAAGCCGTATCTCCTCCACTCGACCTCGGTCGCCGAGCAACCCCACGCCTTTGCGTTGGAATGCCGGCCAGTTGCGTTCCGCGAATTTAAGGTCGAAGCTCGCATTGTGGGCGATGATGATCACGGCGTCGTCCGCGAATGCAGACACGGCCGCCTCGTCGGTCCGGTGTCCCGCGACGTCGAAAGCGCGCTCGCGCGCGTGCGGGTCGGCCCGGTCCTGCATCCAGCCGTGCTCCTAGCATTCGCGGATGGCGCCCGCATCCAGCAGAACGCTGATCGCCCATCCGTGCAGGGTCCGGATCGCCGGTCGCCTCTCTGTCGTCGTCAGCATCGATTCGCTCCTGCCCGGCACGAATCCTTCGGGCCACTCCGCCGTTCCGCGCGCTTAGCACAGGGCAGGGATTCGCGATCTCGGGAGCCGCCGCTTGTCCACCTGTTCCGCCACCCTGTGCACAGCGCGGATTCCAATTCGGGATCGGCCTGCTGCCCGTTGCCTGTCGCTCAGGCGGCCAGCGCCGGGTCTTCCTTCTCGCCGGTCGCGACGATCTCGAGCGACCCGTCCGGAAGCGGCCGCTGCAACGCCTTGGCCTCGTCCCAAGGAGCGCGCAGCCAGACATCGTACTCCTCGGTGGTCGTCAGGATCACCGGTATCGCCTTGGGATGGACGCGGGCCACTTCGGCGTTCGGCTCGCAGGTGAGGAAGGCGAAGATGTCGGCGGTGATCTCGCCCTCCTTCCGGACGCTGGTCCAGCTGGTCCAGAGGCCGGCGAAGGCGAGGAGGGGGCGGGACTCGTCAGACGCAAACCAGACCGGCACCTTCTTGCCGTCCACGGTGTCGTACTCGCTGAAGCTCGTGAACGGCACCAGGCAGCGGTGCTCCGATCCCAACCAGCGCTTCCAGTGGGCACTGTTGACGTTGCGGATGTTGGTGGTGCCGCCATCCGGCTCCATCCGGAGCAGCTCCTTGAAGTCGACCGGCTTGCCCTTGGCTTCGAGCTTCTGGGCGCGCTTCTTGGCGGCATCCATCAAAGCCCGCTGCGAGCTCGGCATGCCCCAACGAGCCATGGCAATTTCCCGTCCCTCGTCCGCGTTGCGGACGATCGGCGCCGGGTAGTCCGGAAAGATGCCGGGCATCGAGGGCAGATTCCCGACGCGGCTGTTGAGCGCTGCGAACAGGCGACGGATCGCGTCGACGTTCTTGGTCATGCTGTAGAGGTTATGCCGACGTCGGCATAACCTGTATTGGACTAAACCGCTCCGCGGTAGGCAGCGACGGCGGCGGTCTGAAAAAGGAAGCGGCACAGAGTGCGCGGCAGCGGGATTAACGATCCTTCGCTGTGCGTCGCGCCGTCCGACCCGTGGCCTCGCTGAACAGGTGGCGGGGGATGTTGATTATCGCAAAACGTCGCCGCTCTTCCGGGTGCGTTTCAAAATCTGCCTCCACAAAAATCTCGACGGTCTCCTCACTGGCATGAACGTCGACGCGAACCGGCGCGTCGTCAAACTCCACTTCATATCGGCGACCATTCTTTCCTCGGATAATCGCGTGCGCCATTTCTATGCTACCTCCGGCCCTGCTTCTTAAGCTTCTTCACTCGGTGCTTCTGATAATCCAGAACGGCGGCTGCAAGTGGCATCGAGCGCGGCACGCGCACATGTGTGAGGGAGACGACAAGCGCACTGCCTGTTTCTTCCGAGCGAGACAAATGGCAGATGATGCCGCCCTCGTCACCAGCGTATGACAAATCCCAGACGACGTGGTGCATCCGATCAGCATCGGCAACATTCTGGGCTTGCAGATATTCGATCAACGACGGTGCCAGTTCAACGTCAAATGGCGCAGCTGCCTTGAGTGCGGCGAGCAGCCGGGTGGTCTTCTCCGGATTGTCGAGCATAGCGTCGTCCATCTTTAACGGGCGAATCAGGGAGCCGACGATCCGCGATGATAGGGAATATGGCTCAATAGAGCCATATTCCCTATCCGTCGCACAACCCGCCTTCCTCCCATTGCTGGTTGACCCGATCCAATGGCGATGAACTCACGGGCATTACCCCGCTTCCTCGCTAATACAAGGCAGTCCGCCCCTCTCCGGCGCATCACCGCTTCGCGGTAGGCGACTCGTGGCAAGCTTCGGTGCCACCATCTGAACTTCCTGCATTCCCGACGAAGTTCGATTGCGAGACGCTGGAGGCGCTGCTTTCAGCGCTTTCATATCGCAAAGGAGCTTCCCATGACTGTTCTTCGACAGCGGATGACCGAGGACATGCAAGTGCGGAATCTGTCGCCGCATACGCAGGCATCGTATCTTCAGCAGGTATCGCTGCTCGCTCGCCACTTCCGCATGGCGCCGGATGCTCTGACCCCCGAGCACATTCGGACCTATCAAATCTACCTCACAAACGAGAAGAAGCTGGCCCCCAACTCGATCCATACGGCCGTTGCGGCGCTTCGGTTCCTTTACCGGGTTACACTCAAGAAAGAATGGGACTTTGGAGAAGAGATCCCGCTACCCAAGAAGCCACAGAAGCTGCCTGTCGTCTTAAGCCCTGAAGAAGTTGTGCATTTCCTCGGCTGCGTGGATTGCCGCAAACACCGTGTGATCCTGACCACCTGCTACGCGGCAGGTTTGCGCATTTCGGAGGCCGTCCGTCTGAAGGCTACCGCGATCGACAGCGCCCGGATGGTTGTTCGCGTCGAGCAGGGCAAAGGTGGCAAGGATCGGTACGTGATGCTCTCGCCCGTGCTGCTGGAGATCCTGCGCAGTTACTGGAGAGCCGCTCGCCCTAAAGAGTGGCTGTTCCAAGGCCTTCATGACGATCGGCCGATCACGAAAGACGCTGTCGAAGCTGCCTGCCAGAAAGCACATCGTTTGTCCGGTCTCTCTAAACCCGTCACGCCACATTCGCTTCGGCACGCATTCGCTGTACATCTCCTCGAATCCCGCACCACCGATCTGCGGACCATTCAACTCCTGCTTGGCCATCGCAGCCTTGCGACCACGGCCAGGTACTTGCGCATTGCGACCAATAAGGTCTGCGCGACGTCCAGCCCTCTGGACCTGCTGCCGCGTCCATTGCCCACTGAACCACAGCCGGCACCGCCAAAACACTTCTGAGTTTCAGACCGATGGCCCGCATGGGGCCGGAAGTGGCGGATATATTCCGCCGCTACGGCGCGGCCTATCGTGAGACCCATGGTGCCTCGCTATGCACTGCACAGCGTCGCGTCATGACCGCGATCGAACTGTGTCGAACTGCGGCGCTTGGTGGTCACGTCGAGCGCTGTGATCGCTGTGACCACCAGCGCGTCTGCTACAACAGCTGCCGCGATCGCCACTGCCCAAAATGCCAGTCGCTGGCGCGCGCCCAATGGCTGGAAGACCGTCAATCCGAGCTTCTCGATATCCCGTATTTTCATGTCGTCTTCACGATACCGCAGCCCATTGCTGCGGTTGCCCTGCAAAATAAGCAGATCGTCTACAACATTCTGTTTCGGGCTGCCGCCGAGACGTTACGCACCATCGCGGCTGACCCCAAGCACCTGGGCGCCCAGATCGGCTTCTTCGCGGTGCTTCACACCTGGGGCCAGACTCTTTGTCATCATCCACATCTTCATTGCGTGGTTCCGAGTGGTGGCATCTCCCCGGACGGGGCGCGATGGGTCGCGTGCCGGCCGAATTTCTTCCTGCCCGTTGCGGCGCTCGCGCAGCTGTTTCGTCGACTTTTTGTCGATTATCTCACACAGGCCTTTGATGCAGGAGACCTCCAGTTCTTCTCCTCCCTAGAGCCACTTCGGGTCCGCGACGCCTTCCTGCGTTACATCGCTCCCATTCGGAAGAAGGACTGGGTGGTCTACGCCAAGCGACCGTTCGCCGGACCTGAAGAAGTCCTCAAATATGTCGCACGGTACACGCACCGCGTCGCCATCTCCAACAATCGTCTGCTCGATATCGATGACGGCCGGGTTGCCTTTCGCTGGAAGGATTATCGCGATGACAACCGCCAGAAGACGATGACGCTCAGTGCTGACGAATTCATTCGTCGGTTCCTGCTTCACGTTCTCCCCGACGGCTTTCAACGTATTCGCTACTTCGGCTTCCTCGCCAATCGCTATCGAGCAGAGAAGCTCGCGCTGTGCCGGCAGCTCATGCAAATGCCGCCGCCGACTACCCGCGAAATCAAAAAGGACTACCGAGACCGATATGAGGCCCTCACGGGTATCTCCCTGAAGACATGCCCGCGGTGCCGCTGCGGCACCATGGTGGTCATCGAAACTTTCGAATGCACCTCCTGTCGCGCGCCGTTCATGGATACCACATGACCGTCATCAGCCGCTCACCAGCATATCTCGACCGAGCTTGCGCGATCACGCGAACAGGACAATTTCACCATACAGCTTCAGCTCGCGTTTCCAGTGCAATTTCGCCGCGCTTTGCACGGCATCGGCTCCTTCTACGCGTCACCGCATCTACTCAACAGTCCTGTCCCCGTCCTTCGCGGCCGCCCTTTTGATCCTTCGCAACTCCTCGGCCTGTTGCAATCCCCATAGCTGTGGCGCTGCCGTGCCCTGCGGTTTAGTCCAATACGTTTTTAGCCCACCGGCGCGGATCAAAAGTTGCGCGCAACCGCTCTATCGTGGCCGCGCCGCTGCGCTAAAAACGCTCTGCATTATGCCGACCCCTGGATTATGCCGACCATTGGCTCAGAACCGGCTCGGGCGGCAGCGATCGATGCGTCGGAGTCGGCATAATCCGATTGATCTCACAGCGTATGGCCTCCTTCTTGCT
>Ga0070741_10007177_pt1 | contig 23294 bp, 21 predicted proteins | sample Coa_R1_4_FD_66440 | JGI IMG/M metagenome (GOLD analysis project Ga0070741, IMG submission 66440) | Surface soil microbial communities from Centralia Pennsylvania, which are recovering from an underground coalmine fire - Coalmine... | ecosystem: Environmental > Terrestrial > Soil > Unclassified ... | reverse complement strand
CTTGCGCTATGCCGACCTCGGTATCGGTGATGCTCTCCGCCAGCTCGTGCGATGAGACCGAAGTCAGGTTGTCGAAGACCGTGGGGCCGCTTCCGCAACGTCCACTACAGCCAGGTGCTGAAAGGTCTGGCATCACCCCGTAAGGAATTGAGAGACTGTTGTTCACATAGGTGCCGTGATAACCGCAGAATTGCACACAGCTGGAAAAGCCTTGGAGGGTAATGGTATAACCCAAAGGGAAGTAGACCATGTAGAGAGTATTTACGTTGCCTGAGCCATCGGTTGCAGGAGCAGGCAGAGTATGGGCATCGATTTGTGCCTGAAGTTCTGCCTGGATTTGAGTGTCATCAATTGTCGTCGCGTTTGTAGAGGGCGTAATTGTATAGGGGCCAATGACAGTGCCGTGCCCGATGAGCTGATTGCTTCCGCGCAATCCGTCAGCAAAGCCCGTTAACCCCACCGTGTCATACTCGCTGAGCATATCCAAGTAGGGGCTGTTCGTGATCGTGGTGTAAAAGCCCCCAATCTGGCTTTGGGTCGTTGCATCCACACTCCCGGTCCAGAAGACTACAACCACCTGGACATTCGAGATCACTCTGCCGCCGTAGTACTTCAGGAGGCCCGAAAAATTCATGATTTTTCCCGAAGAGAGGGCCGTTCTCGCCGGGCCCAGGGCGACAATGCGTTGTTGAGCGCTTGCAGCGGAAGAAAGCACAAACAAGGCAAAAATAAGAACCGCAAGTTGAATGGTGTCGTGCAGGAAGTTGCACGTTTGAGGTGAAGAAGCGAAATTTTTGCGCATTAGTTTTCTTTGGGCCGGGGTTTGCCCCGCGGAAATCAAAGCCGAAACAGAGGGGGAAAAGCGATTATAACCCGGTTTCGCGCTGCATCCGATAATGAGTAGTTTCCAATTCGGCAGGACCATAGTCCTGCAAATAATCCGTGGAAATCCGCGTAATCCGCGGTGAGCTTTTAGCTCTTACATATACCAACTGGTTAACAAGCCACGATCCTCTTGCGCAAGAGTGGCCCGAGATGGGAAAATTAAGAATTGCTCCAAGGGCGAGGCAGGCGACTGTGGATTGTTTGCGTCCGCTGAAGCGGTGGGGCATCTAAGCAAATAGAGTCACAAGAAATTCTAACGGCTTCAACAACCCCGTAGGTCGGGGCCTTGAACGCAAGGTCAGTGGATCTACTGGAGCCGATAGGTGCTTTCAACATCCCCGTTTCGGGCCTGAAATCAAGGGCGCCGGAACTGAAGGCGGAACAAAAAATGGCTACAGCAACACCAGCAGTAACGTGCTCGCTTGAAAACTATCTGACGCAGCCCGATCACTCAGTAGATCCGCGTATTGCCGCGGCCCGCGCCGAGTTGGGGCGCGACCTGGTAATTTTAGGCCACCATTACCAGCGCGACGAGGTGATCCGCTTTGCGGATTTCCGTGGAGATTCTTACCGGCTCTCAAAGATCGCCGCCGAAGCCGAGAGCCGCTACATCGTCTTTTGCGGCGTACACTTCATGGCTGAGAGCGCCGATGTGCTCAGTCGTTCAACCCAAAAAGTGATTTTGCCCGACCTTAACGCCGGCTGCTCCATGGCCGATATGGCCGAGATTGGGCAGGTGGAAGATTGCTGGGAGCAACTTGTGAGCCTGGGGCTGAGCGACGATGCCGGCCAGGGCATTACGCCTATCACTTACATGAATTCGACCGCGGCCATCAAGTCTTTTTGCGGACAGCGCGGAGGCATGGTTTGTACTTCGTCCAATGCCGCCGGGGCGTTCAATTGGGGTTTCGCCAAAAACCCTAAAGTCCTTTTTCTCCCCGACCAGCATCTCGGCCGCAACACCGCATATGCCATGGGCATTCCACGCGAAGATATGGTGGTTTGGGACCCGTATCAGATCATGGGCGGGCAGACGCCCGAACGGTTGCGGCGCGCGCGGGTGATCCTGTGGAAAGGGCACTGCTCGGTGCATCAGCGCTTTCTGCCGGAACATGTGGATAAGATTCGCCGGGAGTATCCTGATATTCAGGTGATCGCTCATCCGGAATGCCGCTGGGAGGTCTGCCAGAAGGCAGATTCGCTTGGCTCTACCGACAAAATTATCAGCACCATCGCCAAGGCTCCCTCCGGCAGCAAGTTCGCCGTGGGGACAGAAATTCATCTTGTAACCCGGCTGGCGAAGGAGAATCCGGATAAAATGGTGGTCACGCTGGATAACTCCGGCTGCCTGTGCACGACCATGTTCCGCATCTCGCCCCAGCATTTATGCTGGGCGCTGGAGAACCTGGTGGAAGGCAACGTCGTCAACCAGATCAAGGTCAACGATAACGATAAATATTGGGCGCGGGCAGCGCTGGACCGTATGCTGGAAATTCAATGACGGTTTAACGGGAAATTTTAGAAGATTCATAGAAATTATGGCAGAACGAACTTTTACTTTAGAAGAAGCACAAACACTGGTTCCCGTTCTGGAATCTCTGCTGCGCTCCGCCATGGAGGGCAAGAAATTAATTCAAGACGTTGAGGCCGAACTGCAGGAAACCTGCCACAAGATTTTTCTCAATGGCGGGACCTTCGTAGACGTGGTACCGCTTGCCCGGCGCAAGGCCGAGCGCGATAAGGCCGTGCAAACCGTCAAAGACTCTCTCGCCGAAATTGATGCCACCGGCGTTCAGGTGAAAGACCTGGATATTGGCCTGCTGGATTTCCCTTGCCTGGTCGAAGACCAGGTCATTCTGCTGTGCTGGAAGCTGGGGGAGCAAAGAATCACTCATTGGCATGGGATGACCGAGGGCTTCCGTGGCCGCAAACCCATTGACGAACGCATCGTGAAGGCTAAAAAAGAAGACAAGCCGAATTAGTGGATTTACCGCGGAGCCTCTGAGGAAGAAATTTCACCACGGAGTCACGGGGTCTAATTCTGCTTACTGCGCTGTCGTAGTCTTCTTTCTCTACCCCACTTAACAAAAAGAATGAAAAACGTTGCAATCACCAAGCCTATAAAGCTGCTCACGATCAGATTAGGTTGTTGCCCGAACGGCGAATTCCTATAAGTGTCAATCGCTATCCGCACCCCGCCCAGTCCGAACAACAGGGCAAGAACTCTGAACAGAAGCGTGACTTTGGGTCCGTATTTTTCTCGGATGAAGTAGGTGCTGGCTAGATATTCCGGCCTGAAGACGCAGACAAAACAAAATACCGTGAATCCCAAACACATTCCGACGGGTCCAGAGGCCATCTACTTTACCGCTGCCGACTCGGTGGCTACGACTGCTCTTATGACTTTGTTACGGCCGGCGTCTTTAGCGGCGTAGAGAGCGGTATCGGCGGCTTTGACCAGGGCGTCGCGCGTGCTGCCATGCTCGGGAAAATCAGCCACGCCGATGCTGACGGTTAAAGGGCGTCCCAATCCGGGGAAGGGGAAATTTTCCACATAGCGGCGCAGTTTTTCAGCCACCCCCATGGCCTTTTCTCCCGTTGTTTCCGGCAAAAGCACAGCAAACTCTTCGCCGCCGTAACGGCACACGACATCGGCCTTGCGCAGGTGTTTGGTGAAAAGGCCTGCGACCTGGCGCAGCACCTCATCGCCCAGGATGTGGCCAAACTCGTCATTCAGGTTCTTAAAATTATCAATATCAATCATCAGCATGGCCATGCCGTGTTCGTAACGGGAGAGGCGGTCAATTTCGGCGATCAGCACTTTTTCCAGGTGACGCCGGTTATAGATGCCGGTGAGGCCGTCGGTATCTGCCATGTCTTCGGCTTTCTTGAAGGACTGCGCATTATGGATGGCATCGGCGCAAATATCGGCTACTGCCTCGAGGGCGTGAATATCCTCGTCGCGAAAGGAATCAGGGGCCTCATTTTCCAGGGCCAGCACCCCCACCTTCTGGCCGAGCGAGACCAGCGGAATGCAAATTTGCGCCTGGGTCTCTTTGAAGCCCGCAACATATTCTGGATGAGATTTTGCCTGGTTGGCCACGATCGTTACACCCTGAGCCAATGCGTGTCCGCAGATTCCGGAGTTGTGGGGCATCTCGAACCCCAAGGTAACAAGCTCATGGAGCTTCCCTTTATGGGCACGCAGGACCAGCTTTCTGCGCTCCGCCGTGAGCAAGATGGCGTGGTCCACGGGAAAGTATTGCAGCACCAGGTTGCAAATTGCCGGCAGCAGCTCGTCGAGTTTCATGAGAGCGCGAGTTTCTTTGGCGACGGCATTGATGGCCTCAAGCTGCCGGGTGCGGCGCTGCTCGCGCGAGTACAGCTCGGCATTCTGGATGGCAATGGAGGCTTGCGTGGAAAAAAGCGTCAGCAGGTCGATGGTCGCGCGGTCGAAGCCGTCGACAACATCTTTTTGGATATCCAGCACGCCCACCACCTCGTCGCGCACAAGCAGCGGGATGGCCAGCTCAGAACGTGTGCTTTTGAAGGCCTTGGATTTTAGATAGCGATGGTCTTTCTGTACATCGGGCGAATAGATAGGCCGCTTAACCTTGGCGGCGGTGCCGGTGAGTCCGGTTCCCAGCGGGATACGCAGGTTCAACGGAGGCTGCATGCATCCAAAATGATTTCTGAGGTACAGCTCCTGGGTTTTCTTGTCTAACAGCAGAATAGTTCCGTTATCGAGATTAAAGTAATCGCGTACGGTGTGGAGAATGCGATCGAGCACCTCGTCCAGATCAAAAGTGGAGAGCACGATCTGGCTGGCATCGTATAAGATGGCGATTTTCTGCATATCCAGGAAATGGGAGAATTGAAAAATTGTACAGCGAAAACGGGCCTAATGACCGTTAATTTGTTAGTTACTTCAGTTAGTTACCTCCGGTCAATCCACAAAAGCAGGCCATAAATCGCGCTGGATATCAGGCAGTACAGCATTAATCCCAAATCGAAGTGAAAAATCCGGTGTTGTGCCGCCGCCGGCAGATGAGGCCGCAGGACCCAGTAAATTGCAGCCCCTGCCAGCACCGCCGCCAGGGCTTTAAGGAATCGGCGTAGCATAAATCCTGCCTGCTTCTAAGGATAGTGCATGGAGAATGCTTTGCAATTCGGCGGGTGGTTCCGAGCCTGAGAACCCAGAATGTTATGCTAGAATTAGCTAAGTTGGATTAGCTAATTAACAATCAATGAAAACTGTGACTATCCATCAAGCCAAAACCAATCTCTCGCGGCTGATCGAGCAGGCCTGCGCGGGCGAAGAGATCTTGATCTCCCGCGGTCCTGACCCGGTGGTGCGGTTGGTCCCAATTGCAGACTCCAAAGGCCGGCGCCAGCCGGGTGCTTTGCGCGGTAAGCTGCGCGTTGGACCGGAGTTCTTCGAGCCGTTGCCGGCCGAAGAGCTGGCCGACTGGGAGCCGTGAAGTGCAGCTGTTGCTTGACACCCACGCGCTGCTTTGGTGGCTGAGTGATGATCCAGGGTTGAGCGCCGCAGCGCGCAAGCTGATTGCCCGCGCTAATAACACGGTGATGGTAAGTGCGGCCTCGGCATGGGAGATTGCCATAAAATTTCGTTTAGGCAAGCTTCCCGGCGCGGCGGACTTAATAGCCGACTTTTCCGGATATCTCAAGCGCGAACATTTCGAAAGCCTACCGATCACAGATGACCATGCGATTCGAGCCGGGCTGCTGCCCGAACCTCACCGAGATCCATTTGACCGCATGCTGATCGCGCAAGCCCAGGCAGAGAACATTCCCATCATCAGCAATGATGTTGCTTTCGATTCTTATAAAGTCCGCCGGGTTTGGTGACCTCAGTTAACAATCCTCCTCTCAATTTCCATACCGCAATCAGGAGAAATTCTGAGAACCGAGAACTTGAGAACCGATAACTTCTATAATCCTTCTCAGACCTGAGACGGAACCCTAAGAAATGCCCGACCTCACCACACCAGTGCAATACCTGAAAGGCGTTGGCCCGCGCATTGCCGATCTGCTGGCCGCCAAGGGCATTCATACGGTCGAAGACCTGCTGTACTACCTGCCGTTTCGTTATGAAGACCGCCTGAATCCGCGCGGCATTTCCGAGTTGCGCGAAGGGGAAATGGCCAGCGTGATTGCTGAAGTCCGCAACTCAGGCCTGTTTCGCACCAAGCGGATGCCCATTTTTCAGATGACGGCCTCGCAGGGCCGCGCCAGCCTTAACTGCATCTGGTTTAATGGAGCCTATCTTAAAGACCGCTTCAAGCCCGGACAAACCGTCGCTCTCTACGGCAGAGTCGAGCGCAGCACGTTCGGCAGAGGAGGGCTGCAGATCATCCAGCCTCAATTTGAGGTACTGGCCGATCCGGACGACGACGCCGAAACCCAGGCGGCGAATTCACTCGAAGTCGGCCGCATCGTTCCCATTTACGAATCGGCGGCCGATCGCAAGCTGAACTCAAAATGGTTTCGCCGGATCATTCGCGGAGCGCTGGAGCAGGTTGTGCCCGAGGGCGCGGGTAAAGGCAATCTGCCCGAGAGCCTGCCCCCGGTCACGCGTACCCGCATGGCATTGCAATCGCGGGCAGAAGCGTTGTGGGGCGTCCACTGGCCTGAGCCGGAGGCCGACTTTTCTAAGCTGCAAGCGGCGCGTACCCCGGCGCATCGCAGGTTGATTTTTGAAGAGCTGTTTTTTCTTGAATTGGGTTTGGAACGAAAACGCAGAACCATGCGCGCACAGCCGGGAATCGCCTTTGAGATTAACGACCGCGTGCGCGCCGCGCTGAAGCAGATTTTACCTTTTCATCCTACGGAGGCGCAGAAGAAGGTTCTCAAAGAAATTGCGGAGAACATGCAGCAACCGGTTCCCATGCGCCGTCTGCTGCAAGGCGACGTAGGTTCGGGCAAAACCATCATTGCGCTGCAGGCGGCGATCATCGCCATTGAAAACGGATACCAGGTGGCGCTGATGGCGCCCACCGAGATCCTGGCCACACAACATTATTTAAGCGCACGACGCATCCTGGAGCCTGCGGGATATCGCATTGTTCTGCTGACCGGGTCCCTGGAAGAGGAGCGCAAGCGCAACACCCGCCGCCATATTGCGCATGGAGACGCTCAGCTTGTGATCGGGACACATGCGCTTATCGAAGAAAAAGTTGAATTTTCCAAATTGGGATTGGTGATCGTGGATGAGCAACACCGCTTTGGCGTACTGCAGCGCTTCAAGCTGATGAAGAAAGCTCCGGAAAATGCCGTCGAAAAGCATGACGCCGAGCCCGATACCCTGGTCATGACAGCCACTCCCATTCCGCGCACCCTCGCGCTTACCCTCTATGGCGATCTGGATATCAGCATCCTCGATGAGCTTCCGCCCGGGCGCTCGCCTATCGTGACCCGGCGGGTCTCCGACGAGCGGTCGAGCGAAGTCTGGGCCTTCTTGCGAAAGCAGGTGGCCGCCGGGCGGCAGGTTTACGTTGTCTACCCTGTGATCGAGGAGAGCGAGACCCTCGACGTCAAGGCAGCCACCAAAATGTATAACGAGCTCAGCAAGCGCATTCTTCCCGATTTGCGCGTCGGCTTGCTGCACGGGCGGCTCGACCCGGACGAAAAAGATGCGGTCATGCGTTGTTTCCAGCGCGGCGAACTTGATGTGCTGGTGGCCACCACCGTGATCGAAGTCGGTGTGGATGTTCCCAACGCGAACCTGATGATTATCGAGCATGCCGAGCGCTTCGGCCTATCGCAGCTTCATCAACTGCGCGGACGCATCGGCCGCGGCCCGGCAAAATCGTTCTGCGTGCTGATGACCGGGGGAAAAGTTTCCGAAGAAGCCGAGCAGCGCCTCGATGCCATGGTGCGCACCACCAACGGTTTCGAGATCGCCGAGCTTGACCTGCAACTGCGTGGCCCAGGTGAATTCTTCGGCACGCGACAGGCGGGAATGCCCAGCTTTCGCGTAGCTAACCTTCTTCGCGACCGCGATATTCTGGAAGAAGCCAAGCGCGAGGCCGCCCTGGTGGCCTCCGCTCCCAATGCCGAGGTCACGGCTGAAGAGTTTTCCCGCACGCTGAATTATCTGCAGACCCACTGGCAGAGAAGATATGGATTAATCGAAGCGGGATGAAGGAAAGTTTCGAATTTCAAGTTTCAAGTTGTAGCGGCGGCGTCCCGCCGACTGTGCCTGTGGGGCATCCTGCCCACAGGTGGGCATGGTCCAGTGTGGCCGAACTCGTACTAACTTGAAACTAGAAACATGAAACTCGAAACTACTCAGGGCAGTCCACCGCATCTTTCGCGTACAAGACAACCAAAACCTCCCGGAACTGGTGTTCGCACGAGTGCGGATAGATCAATGCGAGCTCATTACTGAAAAGCGGCGCTTTCGGATCCAGATCCGGCGTGGTTAGAAGGAACCAGGTGCGCGGCGGCGGCGCCCCTTTTACCGCTTCGATGGCTGACTCAGGGCGCTGATGGGCGCCGGGCAAGGTGAAGCCTGCCCCGCGCCCCGGAAAGACGATCTGCGGCATTGGCTGTTGCTGCTGCCAGTACCAATTGAACGGCGCTCTGCCTATGTCCGGCAAAAAAAGCGCGCCGTCGCCGGCCATGGCATGTGCCGCCAAATAGCGTCCTGCGCCTCGCCAGTCCTGGTGAGGTTGCTCGAAGCTCTTGCTCGCCAGCGTGGCCTGCAAGAGAACCAATGACAGAAGAACGGCCAGCGCCGATGCGGCAACCGGTTTTAATTCCGCGAGCGCAGTGGCAACCACCATCACCAGCGCGGGAAGCACTAACAGCAAATATCGGGTGACCAGCATGGGTTTGACGATGCTTACTGTCAGCAACAACACGGGCATGAACAGCAGCCAGACGATCGGCGCCCCCGCATTCCAGGCGGAAATCGAGCGCCCGCTTGCCGCCACTTTTTTTGCCGCGCGCCAGATTGCGAATGCGGCCACCAGTGTCAATACGGCGGCCAGGACCCCACTATTGCCGCTGAATACCAGCGCCGAATGCAGCAGCCGGGCAGAAGTCGCCGGTGGAACCCAGTTGATGCCGCCGCGGTGCGCAAACCCATACAGGACAGCGGGCGCAACCATGGGCGCCGTCATCAACGAAAGCTTGCGAAGCCTATGCACCGCCTCGCGCGGGGCAAAGCAATAGACCGCGATCCATTGCGAGATGAGCACCAGTCCGGCGAAAAAATGGCCATACGTTGCCAGCGTGGCGGTGATCAGATACATCCAGCGCATCCGCCGGCTGTCGCTTTCGACCAGGCGCGTAAGCGCAAGCCATGATAGGCAGAGCATGAAAACCACCAGGCTGTAACTGCGTGCTTCCTGCGAATAGCTCACGTGGAAGTCGTGGAAGGCGAGCAGCCCCGCCGCCATCAGGCCCGCGAACGCACCTGATAAGCGCCTTAGAAGCATGTAGACCACCGGCACCGTGGCAGCTCCGAACAACGCGGAGGGCAGACGCACCATGAATTCGCTGTGTCCGAAAAGGAGCCAGCCGCGCAGTAGAAGATAATACGGCAGCATGTTGGCTTCCCCGTGCCAGAGGAAGCGCAGCCAATCGGGCAGAGGCATGGTGGCAAACTGCACGCTGGCGCCTTCGTCGAACCACAGGCTGCGATCCCCGAGATGCCGCAGCCGAAGCAGAAGAGCGAGGATGGTCAACAGGGTTATGGCCGCAGTCGCCCAATCGATTTTGCGACGCGATATTTGATCTTCGTTGATTAGCGTGCTCGGTTGGTTGGCCAGGACCATAGGGATGATTTGGTGAAGCCTAACATCTTAACAGCCGTCGCAGCGGTTTTGGGCTGGCAGATTCGCAGTACACGACCGCCGGCGGGACGCCGCCGCTACGTCAAATTAGAATGTGTGGCAGACTATGAACGTGCCCACCAGCGGAAAATCCGATCTTTACCGCCTGCTTCCTTCGCTGGACGAAGTTTTGCAGGAGATGGCCGAAGTTGTTCGTGCTGACGGCCATGCCGCCGTTGCTGATGCCGCCCGCAGTGTATTAGCGAGGCTGCGGACTGAAATATCTTCCGGTCATCTCGACAGCAAAGGCGTCGAAGTCGCGGTGCAGGGAATTCCCCAGGCGGTAGAGCGTGAGCTGCGCCTGTCGCTGCAACCTTCTTTGCGCGCGGTGATTAACGCCACTGGAGTCATTCTGCATACCAATTTGGGACGTGCGCCGCTGGGCGATGCCGTGCTGCAGAGAATACGGGAGATCGCCACCGGCTACTCCAACCTGGAATTCGATATCGAACATGGCGAGCGCGGCAAACGCGATTCGCACACCGACAAATTATTCGCCAAGCTCTTTGCGCAGCAGTCAGGAGAAGCCGCCAGCGGCACTTCCACCGTAGTGGTCAACAACAACGCGGCTGCGGTCCTGCTGGCGCTCAACACCCTGGGCGAGGGTGGGGAGGCAGTGGTATCGCGCGGAGAGCTGGTGGAAATTGGCGGCAGCTTCCGCATTCCCGACATCATGGCCAAAGCGGGCGCCACCCTGCGCGAGGTGGGAACCACGAACCGCACTCGCATTTCCGACTACGAACGCGCCATCAGCGAGAAGACGCGTCTGCTGCTGCGCGTGCATCGCTCCAACTTTGCCATGGTCGGTTTTACCGAGCAGCCGGCGCTGGCGGAGCTGGTAGCGCTGGGCCGCAAGCACAAGATTCCCGTTTTGGAAGATTTAGGCAGCGGGGCGCTGTTTGACCTGCGCAGCATCGGAGTGAGTGGCGAGCCGGGGGTAACCGACAGTTTGCGCGCCGGAGTGGACATTGTGACCTATAGCGGCGACAAGCTTCTGGGCGGCCCGCAGGCGGGAATCCTGAGCGGAAGAAAAGAGCCGATCGCACGCATTCGCCAGAATCCGCTCTTCCGGGTGTTGCGTGTGGATAAGCTCACCTATGCCGGGCTCGAAGCCACGCTGCTTGCCTACATTCGTAACGACAGCTCGGCGATTCCCGCGTTGCGCATGATGCATCTGCCTGCGGATACCCTTCGGCAGCGAGCGGCGGAAGTGCAAAAAGCCCTGGCCTCTGCTTCCAGTTTGAAAATTGAAATTGTTGCAGGCGAGTCGGTCATCGGCGGCGGAGCTGCCCCGCAGGCCGCCCTGCCAACCTGGCTGCTGGCGCTTACCTGTCAACAATTGAGTGCGGATGCCTTAGCCGGCCGCCTGCGCGCCACCGAACCCACGCCGATTATCGCGCGCGTGGAAGAGGGAAGAGTGTTGCTCGACTTGCGCACCGTCTTCCCGGAACAGGATTCGCTGATTGTGCAAGCGTTGTCGCAGATTGATGCCATATAAACATCCGGATGATAGTTGGATTGGATTGTCATTCCCAGGAGCGAAGCGACGAGGAATCCCTATACGCTTGAGCAATCTATGAGGGGAAAAGGCCGTACCTTCCCGCGCTATGTATGAGACGAGTTCCAGGTGATGCTGCAACGCAATGACTTTGTACACCATAGGCCACTCCACCCGTCTACTCGATGAATTTCTTAAAATCCTGCACGCGCATTCCATCGCGACTCTGGTTGATATCCGCGCCTTTCCCATGTCGCGCCGCCTGCCTTACTTCAACCGCGAATCATTGCAAGAATCTTTGCAAAAAGAAAATATTGAATATGTCTGGATGAAAGAGCTTGGTGGACGGCGCAAGAAGCTGCGAGACGATTCGCCTAATACTGCATTGCGCAACGATTCCTTCCGCAACTACGCCGATTACATGCTCACGCCTGAATTTCAGCAGGCTGCGCAACGCGTCTCCACATTTGCCCAACGCGCTCCCACTGCCATCATGTGTGCGGAGAAAGTGTTCTTTCACTGCCACCGTATGCTGGTCTCTGACTATTTCGCGCTGCACGGAACCCAGGTTTTGCATATTCAGGATGTAACCCCGCCCCGCCTGCATGTGGTCACCAAAGAAGCCCGTCTCATCGAAGGGCAGGTGATTTACCGCGGCGACATGCTGTTCTAGAACGGTACTCGTATAGAATCATGGGTTATGTCCACGGTTGAACTGCAACAGGTGCGCAAGAGCTACAACCGCATTGTCGCTGTGGACGACCTTTCTTTCACCATTGCCCCCGGTACGATCTTCGGGCTGCTGGGGCCGAATGGCGCAGGCAAAACCAGCACCATCCGCATGATGATCGGCATTACCCTGCCCGATTCAGGCATAGTACGGCTCTTCGGCGAATCTTTTTGCCGCAAGCACCTGCAGCGCGTCGGCTATCTGCCGGAAGAGCGCGGCCTATATAAGAAGATGAAGGTGCTCGAGCATCTTGTGCTGCTGGGAAGGCTGCACGCGCTCAGCAACGCAGAAGCCACCAAACGCGCCCGGCACTGGTGCGAGCGCATGGAGATCGCAGAAAAGTTAGAGAAGAAGGTGGAAGAGCTTTCCAAGGGCATGCAGCAGAAAATTCAGTTCATAGCCGCGCTGATGCACGATCCTGATTTCATCATCATGGATGAGCCTTTCAGCGGGCTCGACCCGGTCAATACCGTGCTGCTCAAAGATGTCCTGCTGGAAATGAAGCGCGCCGGCAAAACCATTTTGTTTTCCACCCACCAGATGGAACAGGTGGAGCGCCTGTGCGATTCCATTACGCTCATCAATGGCGGCCGCGCTGTGCTGCAGGGAGACCTGAGGCAGATCAAGTCGCGCTACGGACGCAACAACGTGCACATTGAATACGACGGCAACGGCGATTTTCTGCAAAAGAATGCGCTGGTCGGCTCTTATAACAATTTTGGGAATTATGTGGAAGTCCACCTTGCCCCCGGCGCCGATGCGCAGGAATTGCTGCGCTCGGTGGCGGCGCATTCGCGCGTGAACAAGTTCGAGCTGGTCGAGCCGTCGCTGGAACAGATCTTTATCGAGGTAGTGGGGAAAAATAATGCCTGAAACCCTGCGCAATATCGGGCTGATTATTCGCCGCGAGTACCTGCAACGCCTGCGCACCCGCGCCTTCTGGGTCATGACCTTTCTCATCCCCGCCATGATGGCGGGCTTCACGCTGCTGCCTTCCAAGCTGATGACCATGAAAGTCGGTGGTGTGAAGCGGATCACCGTAGTCTCCGACGATCCACAATTGACCGAGGGTTTCCAAGGACAATTCGCCGGCAAGGGGAACGATAACAGCGGACAATACTCGGTGGAAACCGATTCTGCTGCCACCGACGCCGAGCAACAGCATTTAAAAACTGAAGTAGCCAATAAGAAACTCGACGGCTTTGTGTGGCTCACAAAAGATGCAGTAACAAGCGGCAAGGTAAATTTCTATACGCGATCCATGGCTGATTTTGACATGCAGGAGCGCCTGAGCCATGCACTTTTCCGCGCCGTTGTACGCCAGCGTGTGTTGAGTAGTGGCGCCACCCATGTAGACCTGGATAATCTGCTGAAGCAGGTGCAACTCGATGCGGTCCCGGTCGAAGCGGGCAAATCAACCGGCGGCGCGCTGTTTTTTACCACGCTGCTGCTGGTAATGGTGCTCTATATGACGGTGATCGTGCACGGCGTCGCCGTGATGCGCTCTGTTCTCGAAGAAAAAACCTCACGCGTGATGGAAGTGATGTTGGCAACGGTCACGCCCAAAGAGCTGATGGCCGGCAAGATGATCGGCGTGGGCGCAGTGGGGCTTACACAAATTGCCGTCTGGGCGATGGTAGCTGCAATGGTTGGTGGCTACGCTATGGGTGTAGCCAGTGCTATGGGCGAAAGTATCCATCTCTCGCCTGCCATGGGTATTTACTTCACGATTTTCTACGTTCTCGGATTCATGCTCTACAGTTCCATGTCCGCAGCGCTTGGGGCCATGGTTAACTCTGACGAAGAGGCGCAGCAGCTCAGCTTTGTTGTGGTGATGCCCATCGTGATTGCGGTCATGTTCATGATGTTCATCTTTCGCGCGCCCAGCGCTCCGCTTTCGGTAGCGCTTTCCCTTGTGCCCTTTTTCGCTCCCATCCTTATGTTTATGCGGATCATGGTGGAGCAGCCGCCCATGTGGCAAATTGTTTTGTGCATTGCCTTAATGATCGCCACAATCTACGTGGTCCTGAGCATATGCGCGCGCATCTATCGGGTGGGGATTCTCATGTACGGAAAGCGGCCGACGCTGCCCGAGATCATAAAATGGGTGAAGTACGCCTGAGGTAACGTGGCCACCCAATCCACAGCGATTGCCGACGAGAGCACCCGGAGAAAATTTACGCTGCGCCAGCGCCTCCTGCTCTGGCTCATCAGTTGGTGCGGATACCTCGCCATCCGCCTGATCGGCCCCACTCTGCGTTACCACATTTCCTACGAAGAAGGCGCAATTTCACAGGAAGGCGTCTTCCCGGGAATTTATGTCTTCTGGCACCGTTGTGTTTTTCCCGCCGGCTATCGTTATCGCAATCGCGATATCGCGGTGATGACCAGCCGAAGCTTTGATGGCGAATACATTGCGCGCACCATTGAGAAGCTGGGCTTTCGCGCTGTCCGCGGCTCCAGCAACCGCGGCGGCGCCTCCGCCCTGCTGGCTATGCACTCGGAACTCGAGGCCGGCCGCGGCGTGGCATTTACTATTGACGGTCCGCGCGGCCCACGTTACGTAGCCAAACCAGGCCCCGTGCTTCTGGCCCGCAACACGCAACTGCCGCTCACTGCTTTTTATGTGGCCGTGGAACGCGCCTGGGTGCTCAATACCTGGGATGCTTTCGTGCTGCCCAAACCCTTCTCCCAGGTTGAAGTGCGGATCAGCAAGATCATCCGGGTGCCGCCCGATGCTCCGCTCGATGAATACCAGTCCATCATGCAGGCTGCGCTGGAGCGGGTTACAGAATACGCAGAAAATCAATTTGCAGATAAAACGAAAAAATGAGGCCCGTCCGCCAAAATTTCCGTTTTACCGTCACTATTCTGAGTACTGAGTACTGAGTACTGAGTACTGAGTACTGAGTACTGAGTACTGAGTACTGAGTACTGGGTAATAATTTACTTGACTCATCCATGCCTGTAAGCGCATGATAAGCCAAGACGATTATTGCCGAGGAAAGGTACTCGTGCAACCGTCTTACATACCAGTTAAAGAACTGTGGCTGAAACATAGCTCACAAGAGATTGCCGTTGTGCTCAATGGATTCATTGACGAAAGTTATGACCATGCTAAGGTGCCGAAGGTTTTTAGCATGAGTTGTACCGTAACGAGCGTCGCAGGCTGGTGTTATCTGGAAATAGATTGGCTGAAACTCCTAGCGCGAAAAAACGAGGAACTCAAAAAGCAGGGGAGAAAAGAAATTTCGCGCTTTCACGCGGCGCCTTTCAATAACTTCAAAGGAGAATTTAAAGATTGGACTCCCGATGAACAAAAAGAATTTTCACGCGAGATAGTCGAAGTCTTTAATAGAAATCCAGTTCATACTCACGGTTATTGTATGCCGTTACAGCTCTTGGTTCAGGAATTTCCAGAAACCAAACCTAATCCCATTGGGTTTGCATACATCACACTCCTGACTCGCTTGATGCAGCAGATCGGTGAAACCACCCTGGCCTTATATCCACGGGACGTAATTAGTCTGCATCACGACCATTGTGATTATGATGCGGCATTACAGGAACAATTTGGGTCTTTGTTGGAAGATTCGTCATTCAAATATCGAAATCGTTTTACATCTCTTACCGCAGAGCATTCGCAACATTGTGCCTTGCTGCAACCCGCTGATTTCGTGGCCTACGAGAATTTCAAAGAAGCAATGCGGGAATATTCAAAAAGGAACCGAAGACAAAGTTTAGAGCGTCTGCTTAGCCTGGACGCAGTAAGTGGACGCTTAAAAGGTTTCACTGTAGACGGCATTCGAGAACTAAAATCAAATATTGACAGACTGAGCGTTAAAGCTAAAAAAATCTTATTTGCAACCGTGGGGATACCTTACGTGAATGATGCTGAAAAATTCGATACAACAGTACGAAAGATACTCTCCGTTTCCCATGATGAATTGAAACGACGGGAAAAAGAATGGAAGCGAAAGCGTGCAAAGAAAAAGCGGGTTAGGAAACCCGCTTCCCGCGCCCCTCGCGCTTAGGTTTGCGATAGTGCTTAGAAGGCGGCTGTTTCTGCCAGCTTACCAGTGAGTTGGGCAAACGTAAGGCGCTTGCCAACGATCTTGGAGATGGCAAGATTGAATCGGTCGGCATCGGTTACTTTGTTTTTCTTAGTGGCGCGATGATTAAAACGGAACACTTGCTCATCGAGGTAACGGAATAGATGGAATGGTTCGACACTGACGTAAGTACCATGAAGCCCACGCTTCAAGAGACTCCAAAAGTTTTCGAGTCCGTTCGTGTGAACCTGTCCACGCACGTAGCCCTCGGCATGGTCAATGACTTCACGAACATAGTCGCCTTCCAGTTCTTTGTAAGAGAGCAGCTTGTCGGTGAATACTTTGGTTTCTGGTACAACATGCTCCCGCACGATGTCGCAAACTGCCGAAGCACTGCGGTCTTTAGCAACGCGAGCGCGAATGTTCCCGCCACGTTCGAGGACTCCCAAAACCATAGCTTTGTTCGCCATTCCGAGTTTATGAGTACGTTTATTTTTGTGGATGTTACGGGCCTTAGCTCCAATGAAAGTCTCATCCACTTCGATGTGCTTTCCGTCACCGCCGAGTTTGCCAAAGGATTCATCCTGCACAGCGAGACGGATGCGATGCATCATGAACCATGCAGTCTTTTGGGTGACTTTCACATCTCGCGCGATTTCGTAGGAGCTGATTCCGTTTTTGCAGTTCGTAAGCATCCAAGTTGCGGTAAGCCACTTGTCCAACCCAATAGCGGAATCCTCGAAGATCGTTCCGACTTTGATAGAGAACTGCCGTTTTGCGTGATGACTTGCACATTGCCAGATACGGCGCGATGCGTTGAACTTCACACTGTCAGAGCCACAAGTCGGGCAAACGACGCCTTTGGGCCAGCGCCGGACTGCCAGATAATTAATGCAGTTGTCGGGGTCTGCAAAATAAATGATTGCTTCTTGAAGGCTCTTAGGTTCGGGCTTCATACCGTTCTCCATGCCCAAAACTATAGCCTAAATAGGTGGATGAGTCAAGTAAATTATTACCGAGTACTGAGTACTGAGTACTGAGTACTGAGTACTGAGTACCGAGAACCGAGAACCGAGAACTGAGAACCGAGAACTGCAGTCACGATGCTCGTCTCCGATTTCAACTACCATCTGCCGGAAGAGCTGATCGCGCAGCAGCCGCAGGCTGACCGCGCCGGCTCGCGCATGCTGCATCTGGATCGGGCTTCAGGGCAATGGCGAGACTGTAACTTTCGCGAGCTGCCCGATCTGCTGCGCCCAACGGATTTGCTGGTCTTCAACAACACCAAGGTTTTTTCCGCCCGGCTATACGGCCACCGCGCCGGATTGCGCTCGCAACAGGTGAGCCCGCGCAACCCGGCATCGAAGGAATTTTTACAAGGGAAGATTGAGGTGCTGCTGACCAAGCAACTCTCGCCAGATTCGGCTTCTGCTTCGTTTTGGGAGTGGCAGGCGCTGGTGCGGCCGGGAAGAAAGATCGGAGTCGGCGAGAAGATTCATTTCGACCAGTCGCTGCGAGCCGAGGTGATTGCCCGCGGCGAATTTGGCGAGAGAACGTTGCGTTTTATGCCGGTCGATAATTTTTTTGCAATGCTGGAAAAGATTGGCCACATACCCTTGCCGCCCTACATTTCGCGCGCCGACAGCCAGGCAGATCGCGACCGCTACCAGACCGTCTATGCCCGTGAGCGCGGCTCGGTTGCCGCTCCCACCGCGGGCTTGCACTTCACGTCTGAGATACTTGAGCGCATCCGCGCTCGCGGCATTGAGACTGCTGAGATTACGTTACATGTGGGTCTGGGAACATTTCAGCCCATTCACGCCGACCGTGTGGAAGACCACAAGATGCACCGCGAGAGGTTTTCCATCTCGCCTGAAGCCGCGCAGAAAATCAACTCTGCTCTGGACTCTGGAAGACGGATCGTCGCCGTGGGCACAACCACAGTCCGGACCTTGGAATATTGCGCTGCCCAGGTTTCGCAAGGCGAACCGCTACGCATGGAACCGCACTCGGGAGAGGCCGAGCTGTTTATCTATCCTGGATTCCAGTTCCGCGTGGTCCAGGCGTTGCTCACCAACTTCCACCTGCCGCAATCCACATTGCTCATGCTGGTGAGCGCATTTGCGGGACGAGAACGTGTTTTGGCTGCGTACGAGCATGCCGTTGAGCAGCGGTACCGGTTCTTTTCTTATGGCGATTGTATGCTGATTGAATAATTTGGTGATTTTCGATTTAAGATTTACGATTTGCGATTGAAAACTAAACTGTTGATTGTCAGCTCTTTAATTATCAAAACACTCAAACAAATCGTAAATCGTACTTCGTAAACCGTAAATTGCCCAATTCTTCCTGTTAAACTTTTATTCGACAGTGACTTCGCCCACTCCAACCAAGCCCCCGGTCTTCCTGATTGACGCCATGTCATTCATCTTTCGCGCCTATCATGCCATGGCGCGGCAGAGGCCAATGTCCACCAAGACCGGTGTTCCCACCGCCGCGACCTACGTTTTCGTCAACATGCTGCGCAAGCTGCGCGCCGATTTCTCGCCGCAATATCTTGCCGCCGTCTTCGACGTGGCCGGCCCCACCTTTCGCGATGAGAAGGGCGGAGCGGTGGCTTCCATCCGCAAGTTCGACATTAAGACACAGATCTTCAAAGAAGAAGCCTATGGAGGTTACAAGGCCAACCGCGCCGAAATGCCGCCTGACTTGGCGCAGCAGTTGCCCTATATACGGCGCGCGCTCGAAGCTTACCGCATTCCTATTTTGGAGCTAACGGGGTTTGAGGCCGATGACGTGATTGGCACCCTGGCCGGCAAGGCCGCGGCGGCCAGCCATCCGGTTTTTGTCGTCTCCAGCGACAAAGACATGCTGCAGCTCGTCAATGAGAAAATCTGCGTGCTCAATCCGCCCAAAGATAACCTGATCTGCGATGCCGCCAAGGTCGAGGAAATTCTGGGGGTGCGTCCGGAGCAGGTCATTGATGTGATGGCTCTGCGCGGCGATGCCATTGATAACATCCCCGGCGCTCCGGGAATCGGCGACAAGGGTTCGGTTGAGATTATCCGTCGCTTCGGAACCCTGGAGAACGCCCTCGAGCACGCCGCTGAGGTCGAAAAAAAGACCTACCGGGAATCGCTGCTGAACCATCGCGACCAGATTCTGTACAGCAAGCAGCAGGTGACCATTGATAACAATGTTCCGGTAGAGTTGAATCTCGATGCCATGATCGCCCGCGAGCCCGATGCCGAAGCCTGCCGCAAGCTTTTTACCGAATTGGAATTCACAACGTTGATTGGTGAAGTGGCCGCGCCCACCGCCGATTGGGGCGAGACCCACTACGAGAAGACCGACTCAGCCAAAGAAATCGAAAAACTGCTGAAGAAGCTGAAGCAGGGAGCTTCGCTCGGGGTTGCGCTGCAGGCGCCTCAGACAGAAGATACTGTGGAAGAAGACGAAGGGGAATTGAGTGGGGCGGAAGAGACCGGAGGCCTTCTGTTTGCCTCCGCTCCATCGCCGGCAGCTAAAGCTGCCGCTGTTTCCACCATCGCTATCTCGGCGCTGCCCGGCGAGGCATTGGCCATCGAGTTTGGTTCGAGTGCGGCAGCGCAGGCGGTTTCCACCGCGCTTGAAGATCCGTCCGTTCCCAAAGCGATTCACGATTCAAAAGCTGCCATGCGATTGCTGATGTCGTCAGGCACCGCGCTCGCCGGCGTCAACGACGATCTGCAGATTTATTCTTATTTGCTGAACCCCACGTATTCTTCTCATCGCCTGGCTGAGATTTCGCTGCGCCGCTTCAATCATAAGCTTTCGGGAGAAATTGCCGAGGCCGCCGATGTTACTGCACGACTGGCGGGCGACCTGCGCCGCGAGGTCGAGCAGGCTGGATTGATGAAGGTTTACAACGAACTCGATCTGCCGCTGGTGCCCGTGCTGGCGCGCATGGAAGAGGCTGGAGTGAAGATCGACAGCAAAGTTCTGGCGGAAATGTCATCACGGTTGGAACGGGAGTGCTGCGCCAAGGCAAAACAAATCCATAAGCTCGCCGGGGTTGAATTCAATATCAATTCGCCCAAGCAACTGGGCGATGTCTTATTTAATAAGCTGAACCTGCCCAAGCCGGTCAAATACGGCAAGGGCAAAATGATCTCTACCGCCGTCGATGTGATGGAAGAGCTTGCGCTTACCCATGAAGTTCCCAAATTGGTGCTGGAATACCGGCAACTTTCTAAGCTCAAGTCCACATACGTGGATGCATTACCCGTGCTGCTCCATCACAGCACGGGCCGCCTGCATACGACTTTCAACCAGACCGGCACCGCGACCGGGCGCCTCTCTTCCACCAACCCCAATCTGCAGAATATTCCCATCCGTACCGAGCTGGGGCGCGAGATTCGCGCCGCTTTTATTGCCGAAGAGGGCAACGTGCTCATGGCCGCGGACTATTCCCAAATTGAACTGCGCCTGCTGGCCCACTTTTCCGAAGACGAGTTGCTGGTAGAAGCCTTTCGCCGTGGGGACGACATTCATGCGCTCACCGCAGCGCAGGTCTTCGGCGTGCCTCCCATGCTGATTGATGCCGAGCACCGCCGCCGCGCCAAGGCCGTGAACTTCGGCATTGTTTACGGGCTATCACCGTTCGGCCTAGCGCAACAGTTAGGCATTGAGCAACGCGAGGCAAAAAAATTCATTGATGCCTATTTTGAAAAATACAAGGGCGTGCGCAAGTTTATTGACTCGACGCTCGACCAGGCGCGCCGTGACCAGTGCGTGAAAACACTGTTCGGCCGGGTGCGGCCCATTCCCGACATCCAGAGCAAGAATCCCAACATGCGCGGCTTCGCCGAGCGCACCGCCGTGAATACACCCTTGCAGGGCACCGCTGCGGATCTCATCAAGATTGCCATGATCTGTATTGATAGTGAATTGCAGAAACACAAACTGAGAACCAGAATGACATTACAGGTCCACGACGAGTTGGTCTTCGAAGTCCCCGAAGCCGAGGTCGAGCCCGTGCAAGCCATGGTCAAAGAGCAGATGGAAAACGTCTATGCTTTGCGCGTGCCCCTGCTGGTTGAGGTGGGAGTAGGTAAGAATTGGCGGGACTTGGAGTTTGATGATAAGGATTTGTGAATGGTTTTGAAATGCTGATTTGATTCCGGACTGCACAAAATCTAATATTAACCTTATGGATCCTGTAAACGTTAAAGAAGAAGCCAGAAAGCTGATTGAAAAGCTCCCTGATGACATGAGCTGGGATGATCTGATGCATCAGATCTATGTCAGGCAGTCAATTGAACAAGGCTTGGCTGATCGTGATGCCGGTAGAGTGACTGATGTAGCCGAAGTTCGCTCCAAATTCGGACTGTCCCGGTGAAAGTTGTTTGGACCGATATTGCAGTAACTCAACTGCAGGTTATTTATGACTTTATTTCTCAAACCTCAGAAGATTACGCCCTCCGAGTTGTAGACCGTCTCACCAGGCGCTCTCAACAAATTGCTGCATTCCCGCTATCGGGTCGAACCATCCCTGAATATGAAGCAGATGAAATTCGCGAGATTATTGAAGGTGCTTATCGCATTATCTATTTTGTAGCGGCAGAGCAGGTCGAAGTATTAGCTGTTATCCACGGTGCTCAAAAAATACCGCCTCGCGCTTAGAACATTCGAGAACCCACTATTCTCGCGGTGGAAAACTATGCAATCGGCGCTCTTCTCTAATCTCTCGCAATATTCGGTCATGCCTAATTCGTCCAATGCGCCGCGCGCGCAACGGCGCTTTGAGGAATGTCCTGTAGAAAGACCAGAGCGGCAATACCAGGCCGGCGGCAAACAACAGCATCAGGAACAATTGCAGCACCGCCATGCTGTCGAACACCGTGATCTTCATGATGAGCTCGGGCGCAATCAGCAGGCACACCGCCATGAAAATGAAGAATGCTTCTTGCGGCTTCGGCCATTTGAAGGTTGTAGGCATCACGCTCCCAATGTTGTTTGCAGCGCCGTGGCAATTGCATCCGTCCACTTCTTCATTTTCTCTTCCGATTCTGCTTCTACCATCACGCGCGCGAGCGCCTCGGTGCCGGAGTAGCGCACGACCACGCGTCCATTGCCTTGCAAATCGCTTTCCGCCTGGGCAATGGACCTGGCGACTTCCGGAATCTCAGAAAATGGTTTTTTCTCGCGCACGCGCACATTCTTGATGCTTTGCGGAAACACCTTCAGGTCTGCAACCAATTCTGCCAGGGTCTTGCCGCTGTTGGCGATGATTTCGATCACGCGCAGCGCGGTCAGCAATCCGTCGCCGGTGGTGGCATCCCCATCGCGGAAGATGATGTGGCCCGACTGCTCTCCGCCCAGCACGGCGCCGCTCCGGAGCATCTCTTCCAGAACATATTTATCGCCCACCGGCGCTCGCAGCATCTGGATGCCGGCGCGCTGCAGCGCAATCTCCAGTCCCATATTGGACATCGTCGTAGCCACAACTACATTGCCAGTGAGCTTGCCCTGGGATTGCATGTGACGGGCCGTCAGCAGAAGCACGGCGTCGCCGTTGACGATATTGCCGTGATGATCGGCAAACAGTGAACGATCAGCGTCGCCATCGAAGGTGATTCCCAGTTCGGCACTCTCATCGAGGACCTCGCGCGCGACCAGTTCAGGATGAAGCGCGCCACATCCTTCGTTGATATTGCGTCCATCGGGTGTGTGGTGAATGAATATCGCATCGCATCCGACCGCAGCAAAAACTTCGGCAACAATCTGGCTGGCGGCGCCATTGGCGCTATCGAAGACTACTTTCATGCGACGGGTCTTCTCATCGAGCTTGCGGTTGATCTGGCGAAGGTTGACCTGCTGCTTCAGCCAATCTACATAAGACGTATGCAGTGCTGTGACGTCTTGCAGAGGTGAGGCGGCAGGCGCGGCGGAATCCGGTTTTTCGATCAGGGCAAAGATTTCGCGCTCGATTTCGAGTTCCGCGTTGTCTGAGAGTTTATAGCCATCGTGTCCGAAGATCTTGATGCCATTGTCGATCCAGGGATTGTGCGAGGCCGAAATCACAATGCCGGCGTCGAACTCCTGCGTGCGGGCCAGGAAGGCGACACCCGGAGTGGTGACCACTCCCGCATTCTTCGCCGGCACGCCCGAGTGGGCAAGACCGGCGGCAACGCACTCAGCGATCCAGCGGCTGGATTCGCGCGTGTCTTCGCCAATGACCACCTGCGCCCGCTTGTTTTTCTGGATCAAGTAGTGGCCCAGCGCCT
>Ga0070741_10007176_pt1 | contig 23294 bp, 23 predicted proteins | sample Coa_R1_4_FD_66440 | JGI IMG/M metagenome (GOLD analysis project Ga0070741, IMG submission 66440) | Surface soil microbial communities from Centralia Pennsylvania, which are recovering from an underground coalmine fire - Coalmine... | ecosystem: Environmental > Terrestrial > Soil > Unclassified ... | reverse complement strand
GATCTCGGAGATGTGCACGAGCCCGACCTTTCCGCCCTCGAGGGTGAGGAAGGCCCCGTACGGGGTGATGCGACTGACGGTCCCCTCGACGACCGCCCCGACCTCTAGCTCCGCGATGTGGACTCCTTTCGCCCCGGTCGACGCGCCCGTTGCCCGCCGATGCCACCGGGAGAGCGCCACTATCCCATCGGCCCGAATCGGCCGTCAACAGGGGCCCGGGGCAGGAGCGCGTCTCGCGAACGGGCGACGGAGCCGGCGAGTCAGCGGGCGAAGAAGTGCAGGCCGAGCCACGCCCAGCCGGCCATGACGCCGACGCGGCCGGCCCGGGTTCGCATGATGCGGCTCATCACCTGCCCGAACGTGGGGATGCGCAGGTGCCCGCGCCAGGCGAGGAGCTGCATCACCACTCCCGTGCCGGCGATTAGCAGGTAGCCGGCGATCGTGACGGCCCGGCTGCTCATCCGACCTGCCCCCGCGCGCGCATCACCGCTCCATCAGGAACGCGCCGAACGCCAGCCACAGCGCGAGGAACACCGACCTTCCCAGATGGGAGGCGAGGATCGGGTCCGTGAGGACGCTGATGGTCGGGTGGGCGTTCGAGCCCACCGTGAGCGACGGCTGCTGCAGCAGGTTCGCCAGCTCCCACAGCCCGAGCACGATGAACACCGTCGCCCAGGCGACGGCGCCCGCGGGCTCGATGCGGGGTGGTTCGGGTCCCGGACGCGCCGGCGCCTTCCACGCCGCGGCCACCGCCGCGAGGCCCGGAACCGCGACGGCGAGCGTCATCGGCCACGAGAAGCGAGCGAACGAGCCCACCACCGCCGCGTACAGCACTCCGCCGATCACCGTGACCGGCGTGAACCGGATCCGCGGGGCGACGTGCGCGGCGGCCATCGCACCGCCCGCCCGAACCGGCTCGACCGCGCCGGCCTCGGCCTCCTCCGCCAGCCCGAGCGCCCGGGCCCGGCGCCGCCGCCGCAGGCGGTCAAACCCGAGCAGGATCGCCACCCCGACCAGCAGCGCGCCGTGGCTCCACGGTCCTCCCGAGAGCGCGTCCACCACCCCGGCGAGCACGAGCACGAGCACGACGGGCTCGCGGACGGTTCTCCGAAACAGCGAGCCCACCGCGGCTGCGCGCAGGAGCGACCTGCCGACGAGGGACCGCTCGTGGGACGTCATCGGCTGCACTCCAAGCTTACGCCGGGGCCGCGCCAACGGGGCCCGGCGCGGCCGGTCGCTCAGGCCGGGCGCTCAGCAGGCGGCGGGTCCGAGATCCCCGGTACGCGGGGTGGTGACGAAGGCGATCTCGCCCGGACGGACCATGCCGAGACACGCCCGCGCCAGGCGCTCGAGCTCCGCGGGATCGTGCAGGCGCGCGATCCGCTCGGCGAGCCGGCGGTTCTCCTCCTGGAGGACCCGAGCGCGTCGCTCGAGCTCGGCGATCCGACCGCGCTCGGCGAGGAGCTCCCTGGCCGGCACCACCGCGAAGACCGCCAGCACGGTGACGATCACCAGGAGGACGGCCGCGCGGCCGGTGAGCCTGGGCCGCGGCCGGGCGCGCACGGCGCGGGCGCGCGGCGCGCCGGCTCGGGCGCGCACGGCGCCGGCTCGGGCGCTCACGCCTGGCTCCGGCGGATCGCGCTCCGGCCGGCGTAGCGCGCGGCGTCGCCGAGCTCCTCCTCGATCCGGAGCAGGCGGTTGTACTTGGCCACGCGCTCGCTCCGCGACGGCGCCCCCGTCTTGATCTGCCCCGCACCCATCCCGACCGCGAGGTCGGCGATCGTCGTGTCCTCGGTCTCGCCCGAGCGGTGGCTCACGACCACGCCGAACCGCTGGCGGGCGGCGGTCTGCACGACGTCCACCGTCTCGGTGAGCGTCCCGATCTGGTTCACCTTGATGAGGATGGCGTTCGCCGCGCCCTCGCGGAGCCCGCGCGCCAGTCGCTCTGGGTTCGTCACGAAGAGGTCATCGCCCACGAGCTGCACGCGCGAGCCGAGCTCCGAGGTCAGGCCCGCCCACCCCTCCCAGTCGTCCTCCGCCAGGCCGTCCTCGATGGAGATCACAGGGAACGAGTCCACGAGACCGGCCCAGAACCGCACCATCTCCTCGGCGGTTCGTTCCTTGCCCTCCAGGCGATACCGGCCGTCGTGGAAGAGCTCCGAGGCGGCCGGGTCCATCGCGAGCGCGACCTCGTCGCCGGGCTCGAGACCGGTCTTTCCGATCGCCTCCACCATGAGGGAAAGGGCCTCGGCGGCGGTGGCGATCCTCGGGGCGAACCCGCCCTCGTCGCCGACCCCGGTTCCGAGCCCGCGCTCCTTCAGCAGCGCCTTCAGCACGTGGTAGATCTCCGCGCACCAGCGCAGGGCCTCGGAGAACGACGCGGCGCCGACCGGGGCGAGCAGGAACTCCTGCGGCTCGAGCTCGTTGTCGGCGTGCACGCCTCCGTTGATCACGTTCATCTGCGGCAGGGGGAGCAGGTGCGCGTTCGACCCGCCGAGGTAGCGGTACAGGGGAAGCCCCACGCTCGCCGCGGCCGCGTGAGCCGTCGCGAGCGAGACCCCGAGCAGCGCGTTCGCGCCGAGCGAGGACTTGTCGGCGGTGCCGTCGAGGTCGAGCAGGCGGGCGTCGAGCCCCCGCTGGTCGAGCGCCTCGAGGCCCACCACCGCCGGGGCGATCACCGAGACCACGTTGTCCACGGCTCGAAGGACGCCCTTGCCGCCGTACCGGCCCGGGTCGCCGTCGCGGAGCTCGAGCGCCTCGTGCTCGCCCGTCGAGGCACCGCTCGGGACCGCCGCTCGCCCGAACGCGCCGTCGTCGAGGGTGACGTCGACCTCGACCGTGGGATTGCCGCGGGAGTCGAGGATCTCGCGGGCCGAGACCGAGGCGATCGCAGGCATGGGGCCCGATTCTAGTTCCCGCAGGAGGCCGGAGAACCGGATTCGACTACGCGGCGGCGGGGCCCTCGGGGTGGGGATCCACGTCCGGGAGCACCACGACGCGGTCGCGGCCCATCCCCTTGGCCTCGTACAGCGCCGCGTCGGTGCGGCGGAACAGCTCGCTCGCGGACTCGACCCCGTCCCACGTCGACACGCCGACCGAGCACCCGGCCTCCGGCACAGCACGGCGCAGCCGCTCGGCGATCGTCGCGGCCATCTCGAGGTGGCAGCCGGGCAGCAACACCCCGAACTCGTCCCCGCCGATCCGCGCCAGCACGTCGCTCGAGCGCAGGAGGTTCTGCCAGGCCGCCGACACCTCCTTGAGGAGGATGTCGCCCGCCTGGTGTCCGTTGCGGTCGTTGTAGCCCTTGAAGTCGTCGAGGTCGAGCAGCGCGACCGACAGGGGCCGTCCGTCGCGCGCGGCGCGAACGAGCGCCGACTCGAGCTCCTCGTCCCAGGCGCGCCGGTTGGCCGCGCCCGTCAGCGGGTCGGTGCCGGCGAGGAACTGGAGCCGGCTCGTCTGGTTGCGGATCGACGCGAAGAAGCGGTTGACGACCAGGCCGAGCCCGGCTCCCGCCGCGAGGATCGCGCCCAGACGCGTCCACCCGTCGGCGACCGCGACCGGGTCCGAGCCGACCAGGGTGGCCCCGAGCGCGGCGCCGGCCGCGACCACGGCCAGCGCGAGCTCCACCCAGCTCCCGTACACGGCGACCCACAGGACCGGCAGCAGCGCGAGCTGCGCGTAGCTCGAGCCCACCCCGCCGGTCGCGCGGCAGGCGAGATAGGCGACCACCAGGTACACGAGCGGAAGCGCCGTGTGGACGAACGCCGGCAGCCGGTGCCAGGGCACGAGGAGCGTCGCGATCACGGTCGCCGCCGTGAGCGTGGAGGCCTGCAGGACCAGCGAGGCGGAGCTCTGCGGTACCTGACGGATGGCCATCGACAGCAGCCCGAGCAGCACGGCGCCGACCAGGCTCCCCACCTGACGGAACAGCGCCTCGCGGCTGAGCGGGTCGGTCCGCCCGCGCGTCGAACGTCCCGCGGGCTGCGAGATGGTCATCCGGTTCCCTCCGCGTTCGCCATGCCTGGACGGTCACTTCCGGTTATCGGCGCATCGGACGCGCCGACTCGAGTCCTCATCCGGAGGATTTTCGGGGCCCGGAAGCGGCCTACGCCGACGAGTCCCCCGCTCGGGGGAGCGCGGGGCCGCCCTCCGATCCGATCCGCGCGTCGGGACGGCGGATGAACACGTGGAAGCGGTCGATCCCATCGAAGCCCAGCCTCGCGTAGAGCGTTCGCGGCCAGTCTTGCGCGTCGGCGACGAGGAAGACGAGGTCGCATCCGAGGGCGCGGGCCTCCGCGGCCGCCCGCAGGACGATGGCGCTCGCCATGCCGCGGCCGCGGTGCTCCTCCAGGGTCTGCACGTCCTCGATCTGCGCTACCCCGTCGTGGACGTAGAGGTCGCCCGTGCTCGCGACGCGGCCGCCGGCGCGAACGGCGAAGAAGCGCGCGCCGACCTCGGCGAGCGCCCGCTTGTGCTCGGCGAGCGCGCGGGCCACCTCCTCCGTCTCCGTGCCGGGCGCGCGCCGGTACCCCTCGCGGGCGGCGAGGACCATCTCATCGGCGTCGACCTCGACGACGGCGGAGAGGTCCCGCGTCCGGTCCGGCTCGCGCCGGAGCGCCATCACCTCGCAGTCGTCCCGCTCGTAGCCGAGCGCGCGGAGGCCGGCGGTCAGCCGCTCGCCGTCGCGCTCGCGTTCGACCAGGATCTCCCGATGCCCGAGCCCCGCCCCGCCGAGGATCCGATCGGCTTCCGCCGCAAGCCTCGTCGCGTCGCAGCGGTCGGCCGACGGGCCGACCCACAGGACGTTGCTGTCGTAGCGGAGGGGGTGGCGATCGTCGAGGAACGCCGTCCCCCAGGCGAACGGCTCGACGCAGGTGGACAGACGCTCCGCGAGCGAGCGCTGGAACGAGCGCGCGCGCTCGGCGTCGCTGGCCGCGGTCATCGCGCCTCGCGGAAGAGGCGACGGATCTCGACCTCGGACATCGCGTCGAGGTCGAGGCCGCGCTCGCGCAGCAGCCGCGTGAAGCGCTCGTACCGCTCGGCGAACCTCCGGGTGGTGCGCCGCAGCGCGCTCTCGGCGTCGACGCCGAGCAGGCGCGCGACGGCGACCGTCGCGAACAGCACGTCGCCGATCTCCTGCTCGGGGTCGGACGTTCGCTCGAGCTCGTCGACTTCCTCGCGGAGCGCCTCGAGCGCGCCGTCGCGGCTGCGCCATTCGAACCCGCGCCCGGCGGCTCGGCGCTGCACCTTGGCCGCGCGGGCGAGGGCCGGGAGCGTCTCGGGCACGTCCTCCTCGAGCCCGTGCTCGCCCTTCTCCTCCGCCTTGATCCGCTCCCAGTTCACGAGGACCTCGTCGGCCCCGGAGACCCGTACGTCCCCGAACACATGAGGGTGCCGGCGGATCAACTTCGCGACGATCCCGCGCGCGACGTCGTCGACGTCCCACGCGCCGTCGTCGGCGGCCATCTGGGCGTGGAACGCGACCTGGAGCAACAGGTCGCCGAGCTCCTCGCGAAGGCGATCCCGGTCGTCGGCGTCGATCGCGTCGAGGACCTCGTGGGTCTCCTCGAGCAGATGGCGGGCGAGGGTCCGGTGCGTTTGCTCGCGGTCCCAGGGGCATCCGCCCGGGCCGCGGAGTCGCGCCATCACCCGCACGAGGTCGAGGAGCCGCTGGCCGCCCTCGGACGACGGCACCGGGCCCGGCGGGACGTGGGCCAGCAGGTCGCGCTCGGAGTCGCTCACGGAGACGGCGGCGCGGAGGCCGCGGGCGACGGCGTCGACGGCGCCGACCCGGCCGCGGTGCTCCGGATCGGCACGATCTCGCCGGTCGAGGGGTCCAGACGCCCGTACTTCGGGTTGACCGAGATCTCCGCGTTCGCGAGCCTGTCTCGCAGCCACGTCGCGAAGGCCTGCCCCGCGAGCTGCCGGACGAGCTGGTCGCGCACCTGCGAGAACGGCTGCGTGACGTTCAGCTGCCGGTAGAGCTGCCGGAGCTGGGCGTCGGTGACGCCTTGCTCGCCGAGCGCCGTCTGCACCTCGTTGAACAGGAGCAGGCGCGACGCGAGCTCGTTCAGGTCGCTTCGCGTCATCCCGCTCGCTTCGAGCCGCTGGTCGAGGGCGGCCGCGCCGCCGAGGCTCGCCTCGAGCTGCGCGATCGTCGAGGTCACCCGCGACGGCGGAACCGTGATGTGGTTGGCCGCGGCGTAATGCTTGACGAGGTCCTCCTGGATCACGGTCGCGAGCGTGAAGCGGGCGCACGCGGCCCGCTGCGTCTCGCCGCGGACCGGCGTGCCGCACGCCCGGCGGTTCAGCGAGGCGAGGAAGGTGAAGAACACCTCGTCGTGGGCGAGCTGCTGGTCGGTGATGCGCTCGCCGTCGACGACGGCGGCCGGCGGCCTGACCGCGCCGCAGGCCGAGAGGCCGAGGGCGATCACGGCGAGCAGAACGGGCGGAACGAGGGCGCGGAGCGCGTGACGCATCTAGCCGGCGATGCTAGCAGAGGGCACCTTCGAGCCCGCCGCGGCGAGGAGCGCGCGCTCGACCCACCGAGGCAGGTCGGCCCCCGCGACCCGGCCCGCCGCGAGGTTCAGAGTCGACGTGGTCCGGTGGTAGGAGGCGCCCGGAACCCTCCCCGGCAGCTCGGCCTCGCGCTCTGGAGGAAGGCCGAACGGGCGGACCCGCACCTGGTCGCGGTAGGTGGCGACCTCCGCGACGCCGAGGCGCTGGCACGTGATCCGGAGCGACGCCACGTCGAGGAGCGTCTGGACCTCGGGGGGGAGCTTCCCGTAGCGGTCGATCGCCTCCTCGCGCACCTCCGACAGCCGCTCGTGATCCGGCGCCGTCGCGATCCGACGGTACAGGTCGAGGCGGAGAGCCTCCTGCGCGATCCAGCCGACCGGGACGTAGGCGCGCACGGGCAGGTCGATCCGGATCTCGCGTTCCTCCTCCAGCTCCTCGCCGCGAAGCTCCGCGACCGACTCGCGCAGCAGGCGCGCATACGTGTCGAACCCGACCGCCGCGATGTGCCCGTGCTGCTCGGCGCCGAGGAGGTTGCCGGCGCCGCGGATCTCCAGGTCGGCGAGCGCGATCCGGAAACCCGAGCCGAGCGCGGTGTGCCGGCTGATCGTCGCGAGGCGCTCGTGCGCCTCCTCGGTGAGCTGCTGCGCGGGCGGGAAGAAGAAGTACGCGAAGGCCCGCTCGCTCGATCGTCCGACGCGGCCGCGGAGCTGGTACATCTGCGCGAGCCCGAGCCGGTCGGCCCGGTCGACGATCAGCGTGTTCGCGTTCGGGAGGTCCAGGCCGGACTCGATGATCGTCGTGCACACGAGCACGTCGGCGTCCCGGTCCCAGAACCGGAGCATCTGCTTCTCGAGCTCGGCCTCGTCCATGCGCCCGTGCGCGTGGACGATCCCCGCCTCGGGGAGGCGCTCGGCGAGCCAGGCCGCCTGCCGGTCGATCGTCGCGATGCGGTTGTGGACCCAGAAGACCTGCCCGCCGCGAAGCAGCTCGCGCCGGACCGCGCCGAGCGCCAGGTCCTCCGCGTACGGGCCGACGTAGGTGAGCACGGGCTGGCGATCCTCCGGGGGCGTGTCGACGACGCTCATGTCCCGGATGCCGGTGAGCGCCATCTCGAGGGTCCGCGGGATGGGCGTCGCCGTCATCGTGAGCACGTCGACCTGCGCGCGCAGCCGCTTCAGGCGCTCCTTGTGCGCGACCCCGAACCGCTGCTCCTCGTCGACCACCACGAGCCCGAGGTCCCGGAACCGCACGTCGCCGGAGATCAGCCGGTGGGTTCCGATCACCACGTCGACCCGCCCGGCCGCGACGTCCCGGACGACCGCCCGCTGCTCCGATGGAGAGAGGAAGCGCGAGAGCATCGCCACCCGAACGGGGAAGGGGGCGAACCGCTCCGAGAACGTGACGTAGTGCTGCTCGGCGAGCAGCGTGGTGGGGACCAGGACCGCGACCTGCTTGCCGTCCATCACCGCCTTGAACGCCGCCCGCACGGCGATCTCGGTCTTGCCGTAGCCGACGTCGCCGCAGATCAGCCGGTCCATCGGCTTGGGCCGCTCCATGTCGCGCTTGACCTCGTCGATCGCCGCGCGCTGGTCGCGCGTCTCCTCGAACGGGAACGCGTCCTCCATCTCGGCCTGCCACGGCGTGTCCGGTCCGAACGCGTGGCCGGGCACGCTCATGCGGACCGAGTAGAGGCGGACGAGCTCGCCGGCCATGTCGCGGACCGCGCGCTTCACGCGCGCCGTCGTTTTGACCCAGTCGTTCGTGCCGAGCCGGTTCAGGCGCGGAAGCTCGCCCCCCACGTACTTCGCGACCATGCCGACCTGGTCGGTCGGAACGCTCAGCCGGTCCCCCTGCGCGTACTCGAGCACCAGGTAGTCGCGCTCGGCGCCGGCCACCGACCGGCGACGGATCCCGACGTAGCGTCCGACCCCGTGGATGCGGTGGACCGCGTAGTCGCCCGGCGTGAGCTCGAGGGCGACCGCGTCGGCCCGCCGGGCCGTGATCCTCGGCCCGCTCCGGGTGTGCCGGCGGCTGCCGAACAGGTCCTCCTCGGTCGCGACCGCGAGCCGTCCCGGGGCGAGCACGAACCCGCCGGCGAGCTCCGCCACGGCGGCCCCGTCGTCCCCCAGCGAGAGCCCGTGCTCGGCGACCACCTCCTTCGCCCGATCCAGGCTCCCGTGCGCCGAGGCGGCCACCACGACCCGGTACCCGCGCCCCGCGAGCTCCGCGAGCCGTCCGGCGAGCTCGGGCGCGTTGCCCTGCGCCGTTCCCCAGCCCTCCAGACCGAGGTCGATCCCCTCCGCGAACTCGGACAGGTCGAGCCGCGTCCGCCCGCCGAGCGCCTCCTCGAGCGGCCGGAGCACCGGGGGGCCCGGCCACCCCGACGCCTCCGCCAGGGCCTCGGCTTCCTGGACGGCGTGCCGCGCGCGGTCGAGCGTGCGTCGTGCGCGCGCGAGGACCACCCACGAGCCGGGCGGCAGCAGCTCGGCCACCGACGGCATCCGGTCGAACAGGAGCGGGGCGAGCGCCTCCATGCCCTCGAACGCGAGCCCGTCGGCAAACCGCGTGAGCGCGTCGCGGAAGCGACCGAGGTGGTGCGGCGCAAGGCGTTCGGCGAGCGCTCGAAGCTCGGGGGTCGGACGGAGCTCGCGGACCGGGTACAGCTCGACCGCCGGCACCGCCCCCGTCGAGAGCTGCGTCGAGGGCACGAACTCGCGGAGCGAGACGACCTCGTCGCCGTCGAGCTCGAGGCGGACCGGGCGCCGGGCCGTTCCGGGAAACAGGTCGACGATGCCGCCGCGGACGGCGAACTCCCCCCGGTGCTCGACGACGTCCGAGCGCGTGTACCCGAGCTCGACCAGCCGCTCGGCGAGCCCGTCGGGCTGGGTCACGGTGCCGCGGACCACGGCGAGGGGCTCGAGCTCTCCGAGCGTCGGCACCACGCCCTGGAGCACGGCGTGCGCGGGAGCGGCGAGTACGAACGCGCCGTCGGCCCGGCGCATCGCGCGGGTCGCGAGGGCGCGCCGGGCCGCGGTCTCTGGCGAGGGGCTGATGCCCTCGACCGGCAGCGCTTCCCACGCCGGGAACGCCGCGGCGCGTCCGGGCCCGAGGTACGCCGCCGCGCCCCGCGCGAGCGCCTCCGCGTCGCGCGGCTCCGGCGTCACGACGAGGACCGGCGACTCCAGCGCCCGGGCGAGCGCCGCCACCAGGAAGTCGGCTCCCACGGCCGCGCGGGCGAGGATCGGCCGGGCGCGCTCGGTCAGGAGCCGCTCGAAGGGCTCCGAGCCGATCAGGCGATCGAGCAACCGGGAGAGATCCACAACCCCGCCTTCCGGGCATGCCAACGAGGCCTCGTTCGGCAGAACCAGGCCTCGAGCGGCGGATATTCGGCGTACGCCGCGAGCTAGGCTCGCGGACCGGAGCGATTGTAGCGATCCCGCGCCGCCCCCAGTCCCTCGCGGACGAGCGTGAGCACGGCGTCGGCCGCGTCGTCGACGAGCAGGGCCACGTCGGGTTCCTCTCGCGCGGCGAACGGCTCCAGGACGAAGTCGACGGGGTCCCGGCGGCCGGGCGGGCGGCCGATCCCGAGGCGCACCCGGTAGAAGTCCGGCGTTCGGAGCGCGCCGACGAGCGAGTCGACGCCGTGGTGTCCGGCGGTCGAGCCGCCGAACTTCACCCTGAGGGCGCCAAACGGCAGGTCGAGGTCATCGTGGACGGCGATCACGTGGTCCGCGGCGACCGCGCGCTTGGTGGCGAGCGACGCGTAGGCCGGGCCGGAGTCGTTCATCCACCCGTGCGCGCGCGCGAGCACGACCCGCTCGCCGTCGACGGAGATCTCGGCGACGTCGGCCGGGACGAAGCGGGCTCGTCGAAACCGCTCGCCCGAGCGCCGCGCGAGCTCCTCGGCGACCATCCGGCCGAGGTTGTGACGAGTTCGGGCGTACCGGTCCCCGGGGTTTCCGAGCCCCGCCACGAGCCAGGTCATGGCCGAAGCCTAGGCCTTCCGAGTCGGGGATCGGTCCGCGGGCGCGGCGGTCAGCCCTCGGAGCCCTCGCCGGCGGCCGCCTCCTCGGGCGCCTCCACGGCCCCGGCGGCCGCCTCGCCCTCGGCCGGGACGGCGACCTCCTCCTCCACCACCCGGGCCTGCGGCGTGACGACACCCACCACGCTCTCGTCGGCCGCCGTGAGGATCGTGACCCCGGCCGGCGGTACGAGGTCGCCCACGCGCAGCGACTCGCCGACCTGGAGCGAGGAGATGTCGGCGTCGATGGCCTCGGGGACGTCGCCGGGAAGACACTGCACGTGCAGGTCCCACAGGTGGTGCTCCAGGACACCGCCCGCCCTGACGCCGGGCGACTCGCCCACTACGCGGACGGGGACCGTGACCTCCACCTTCTCGTCGCGCCGGACCTCGAGGAAGTCGACGTGCAGGTACTGTCCCCGCACGTGGTCGCGCTGAACCTCACGAGGCAGGGCGAGGTGCTGCTTGCCGTCGACCACCAGGTCCACCAGGACGTTCGCACCGGCGCTGCCGTGCAGCGCGTGGAACAGCTCCTTGGAGTCGAGCGAAAGCAACAGGGGCTCCCTGCCGTGACCGTAGAGGACGCCCGGGACGCGGCCGGCGGCGCGCAGCTTGCGCGCGACGCCCTTGCCGGCGCCCTCGCGTCTGGATGCCTTCAGCTTGAGCTCCGCCATCGGTGAACCTCCGGGCGCACAGTGTACCGGGCCGCGGTCCTCCCCCGACCCGCGGCCGGACGATGGAGCCGGCCACGGCGCCGACCGCCGCATGGCGGATGGCTCGCCCCCGGCATCGGGGTTACCATCCGCGCATCCGGGAGGAGGGGTTGGACGACCAGCCCGCGATGCTGGGCAGGAACGCGGAGCGCGAACGCCTCGAGCGGTTCGTCGCGAGCGCCCGGCCGCGCGTGCTCCTCATCGAGGGCGAATCCGGCATCGGCAAGACCACGTTGTGGTGGTTCGGCGTGGCCGCCGCCGCACGAGCCGGGTCCCGCGTCCTCGCCTTCCGCGCGGGTGAGACCGAGCGGTCGCTCACGTTCGCGGGGCTCACCGGGCTGCTTCCCGACGCGGTGATCGACGAGGTCCTCCCCCACCTCCCCGAGCCCCGCCGCCGGGCGCTGGAGACCGCCTTGCTTCGAAGCGACGAGACGCCGGTGCCCGCCGACCCGCGAACCGTCGGGCTGGCGCTGGTCTCCGCGCTGGTCGCGCTCGCCGAACGCGGGCCGCTCCTGCTCGCGGTCGACGATCTGCAGTGGCTCGATGAGCCGACCGAGCGGGTCCTGGCCTTCGCGCTGCGCCGGATCGGGGAGGCGAACGTCGGCGTGCTCGCCGCACGCCGCACCGACGCCGCCCACGCGACCTCCAGCATGCTGGAAGCGGCCGTCCCCGAAGGACGGTGCGAGCGCGTCGTCGTCGGCGCGCTGTCGGCGGGCGCGCTCGGGCGACTCCTGCGCGATCGCCTCGCCCTGTCACTCCCTCGCCTCGTCTCTACCCGGCTCCACCAGGAGTCTCGCGGCAACCCGTTCGTCGCCCTGGAGCTCGCGCGCGCCGCCCAGGTCCGTGGATCGCTCCCGGCGCCGGGCGAGCCGTTCCCGGTCCCGGCCGACGTCCTCGCCCTCGTCGGCGACCGGATCGCCCGCCTGTCGCCCGACGCCAACGACGCGCTCCTTGCGATCTCCCTGGCCGCGCGCCCCACCGCGGAGCTCGTGGCGGCTGCCATCGGGGAAGCGGTCGCGGAGGAGGCGATCGGGGAGCTCCTGCGGGGGGAGCTCGTACGTGTCGATGAGCACGAGCGCCTGTCCCCCTCACACCCGCTGGTCGCCTCCGTCGCCCGCGCCGGGGCGCCGGCGCCCCGCCGACGCCTGTTGCACCGCAGGCTGGCGGCGCTGATCGACGACGTGGAGGAGCGGGCCCGGCACCTCGCCCTCGGCGCGGAGGGGCCGGACGAGGCGACCGCGCACGCGCTCGATGCCGCGGCCGAGCTCGCGAGGCGCCGAGGAGCGCCCGAGGCCGCGGCGGAGCTCGCCGAGATGGCGGCGTCGGCGACACCGGCGGCGGATGTCCGGGCTCTGGCCCGGCGCGAGCTCGCCGTGGCGCGCCACCGGTTGCAGGCCGGCTCCCTCGTCGAGGCCAAAGAGGCGGCTCTCCACGCAGTTCGGCTGCTGCCCGAGGGACCGGGCCGCGTCGATCCCCTCCTCCTCGTGGCCAAGATCGACGTTCAGCTGGGTGACGTCGCCTCGGCACGCGGGCTCTTCGATCAGGCGCTCACCGAGGCCGGAGACGACCGCGACGGCCTCCTTCGCGCCCACATCGAGGCCGGTCACTGGGCGGACGACGTGGGCGACGCGGACGGGACCCGAGAGGCCGAGCACGCCCGCGCGGCCCTCGAGCTCCTGGCCGGACGCGAGGACGAGGACCCGGGCTCCGCGGCGCGGGCGCTCCTCATGCTCGTCGAGGCCCGCTTCCGCGGTGGGGGAGGTCTGGACCTCGAGCTGCTCGACAGGGCGGTCGATCTCGAGCAAGGCGCGAGCCTCCCGATGATGGACCGCCCCTCGACGCAGGGGGCGATCGGGCTGGGCCTCGCGGGCAGGCACGCGGAGTCGATCGATGCCATCCAGGCGTGCCTGGAGCGGGCCGAGCGCGAGGGCGAGTGGGGGTACCGGCCGACCCTGCTTCGATCCCTTGCCTGGACCCACTGGTGCATGGGCGACCTGGAGGAGACCACGCAGGAGATCGAACGGACCCTGGAGCTCTCGGAGGAGCTCGGCGTGGAGGACGGGATCAGCCTGGCGATGTCGGGTCAGTTCCTTGCGGCCAGAGGGTTCCTGGAGGAGGCGCGTCCGCGCTTGGAGCGGGCGCTCGCGAGGTCGAGGGAGGTCGGCTACTGGTGGTGGGAGCTGCGGAGCCTCGCGGGGATGGTCTTCCTCGCGCTGACCGAAGGCGATGCCGGGGCCGCGGCAGCGGTCGCGGCGGAGACGGCGGCGCTCGGTGAGCGGACCGGCACCTACGAGCCCGGCTGGAACCGGGTTCACGGCGACGTGATCGAGGCGCTCCTTGCGGGAGGGCGCAGGGACGAGGCCGACCGGCTGACGTGCTGGCTCGAGGAGCGCGCCGCGTCCAGCGGGCACCCGTGGTCCCTCACGGTCTCGGCCCGCTGCCGTGGGCTCCTCGCGGCCGCCGAGGGACGCTCGCAGGAGGCGCTCGAGCGCTTCGAGCGCTCGCTCGCCGAGGCGGCCGACATGCGCTTCGAGCGCGCTCGAACCCTGCTCGCCAAGGGGGAGTGCCTGCGGCGGGCCAACCGCCGGCGCGCCGCCCGCGACACCCTGGAGGAGGCCCGCCGGCTCTTCGAGCGGTGCGGGAGCCCGCCCTGGGCGGGGCGCGCGACCGCCGAGCTCGGCGCCGTGAGCGGGCGGGTCCCGAGGCCGACCGAGCTCACCGAGATGGAGCGGCGGGTGGCCGAGCTCGCGGCCGAGGGCCGCACCAACCAGGAGATCGCGGCCCGCCTGTTCGTCTCGATCCGGACCGTCGAGAGCCACCTCTCGTCGGTCTACCGCAAGCTCGGCATCCGCCGGCGCGCCGAGCTCGCCGCCCGCCCGCATGTCCCCACGGGGCAGCTCCGGTAGGGGTGGCGTATACTGTAAAGCGTCATGCGCCGCCGAACTCAGCTCTACCTCGAGGAGGACCAGTACCGCTGGCTGAAGCAGCAGGCCGGCCGAAAGGGCAGCATCGCCTCGGTGGTGAGGGATCTCATCGATCGCGCGCGGAACCGCCCTCGGGATGTCGCCAGGGATCCCCTCGTCCGGTACCTGCTGGACGAGCCCCCGGCGAGGGGGAAGACCCGGTCCTCCGTCGAGACCCTGGACCGGGACCTCTACGGCGCGTGAGGAAGGTCTTCGTCGACACCAGCGCCTTCGTCGCGCTGCGCAACCGCTCGGAGCGGGAGCACGCGGCGGCCCGCCGGGTATTCCGCGAGCTCCTATCGGAACGCGTCTCGCTTCTGACCTCGAACTTCGTCTTGTCCGAGACCTACACCGCTTTGCTCGTCCGGGTGGGCCGGGACGAGGCCATCCGGTGGGGCAGGGCCTTCCGCGCGGGCGAGGCCGTGGAGCTCGTCCGAGTGGACGAGGAGGTGGAGGAAGAGGCCTGGTCCATCCTGGAGTCCCACGCCGACAAGGCGTGGAGCTACGTCGATGCGACCTCCTTCGCCCTGATGCGCCGGGAGAAGGTGGGCGAGGCCTTTACCTTCGATCGGGACTTCCTCCAGCGAGGCCTGCTCGTGATCCCGTCGCCGCCGTAGGGGGTCGCTCGTCGGCGGCCTGATCCCAGGAGCGCGATCCCCGCGCGCGATGTCCGGAAGCGTCCGGTTCCGTCGTCCAGCACAACTGCTCCGACGACGCGCCCGTCACCGTCGCCTCGCCATCTCCGCCCCTCCTCAGAACACCCGGTACTGGAACCGCACCGTCGGGGAGGCCCCCTTGGCCAGGGTCGTGAAGACGTAGGCCGCCTCGCCCACCCAGGTATCCGGCGTCGACGGGCCCGACGGCTGGGGGATCGAGCAGGGCGGGGGCGGGTTGATCTGCCCGAACTGCTGGAAGGTCGTCACGGCGAACCGGCCGAGCGTGGTCGCCGTGAGCCCGAGCGCGTCGACGTCGCGTCCCCAGACCGAGCGGATGGAGGCGTCGAAGACGTCGTCGCCGCCGTCGCCGTCGATCTTGCCGAGGAACATGCGGAGCAGCCTCACGTCCTGCAGCGCGCCGCCGGACGTGTTGGTGAGGGTCGCCGCGATCGTGATCGTCCGGGTGCCCGGGCTCCAGGAGAAGTCCTGAGCGAGCCGGAGCGAGCCGTCGGTCGTCGAACGGATGATCCGCAGCGGGAACGTACCCGTGCCGTTCGGCTGGACGATCGTGGGCGGGCCGAACCCGATGCCGCCGGAGATCCCCTGCCGACCGACGACGGAGTTGTTGACGCAGGCCAGGTAGCCCTCCTCCGGCAGCGGGGGCACGTTGATGTGCTCCACGCCGTCGGGAGACCGGATGCTCGTGATCGCTCCCTCGTCGGAGACGCAGAACCCGAACAGTGTGAAGCCCGAGCCCGAGGTGAAGCAGTTCGTGGGAGCAAGCCCGTCCGTCCTGACCCGGGCTGGCCTACCGGGGCGGACCCGCGTGCCGGGAGCGCCGGCCGCCGGACCGATGCCGAGCAGGGCGGCGAGCAGGGCAGCCGCCACAAGCGTCAAGATGTTCGAACGCCGACCCATGGACACCCCCTCTTCCCTCCTTCTGCGTCTTGTCGGTAGTGATCAGGACACCACGGCGCAGACGGCGTAGACCGACACATTGGTCGTGACGGGGGCGCCCGACGTGTTCGCGTAATCGACCTCCCAAAGGGTGGTTCCATTCGGCTGGCTCGCCTTGAGGACGATCTCGACCCCGCCCGCCGAGTTTCCTCCTCCGCCGAGGACCGTCTTGCCGATCGGGCAGGCCGCCTGGACGCCGGCGATACCTCCCGACCCGGGGATCGTCACCTGCTGCAGCACGGTGACGACCTCGTAGCCGGACACGCCCGGAGCCCCCGCAGGACCCTGGGGGCCCGCAGGACCCTGAGGACCCGCGGGGCCGGCCGGTCCTTGAGGGCCCGCGGCTCCCGCGGGGCCCTGCGGTCCGGCCGGGCCCGTCCTGCTCCACGTGAGCGCGCGCTCGCGGGTCGCGCAGGTCGCGCCCTTCGAGGGGTCGATCACCCGAAGCGCGCCGGTCCTCTTCGCGTAGCACCCGTGCACGACGCCGTTCGGATCCGGGATGGCTCCCCGCGCGACGCCGGCGGCCGCCACCACCACGAACCCCACGGCCAGGGCCCTTCCGATTCGCCCGCGCATGCCGCACCTCCTTCTCGGCTCGGTTGCAAGACTCCCCCGACCGTAGGCGCGAGGCCGCCGGCGGGCATCCGTGGTTCCACGGATCTATGAGCACGCGAACCCGCACGTTGGCGCGGAGCACCGGGGCCGGCGGCCATTGTTCCGTGGTTCCACGGATGCGGGGCCCGGACGCCCCTTCCTACGCTCACGTCCGGTCGTTCGATCGGTCCACCGAGCCGGAGGGATCAGAGATGGATGCTTGGCGTCTGGCCGCAACGCTTGCCGTCGTCCTCGCGCTCGCGTCGTGCTCGAAGGGCACGGCGGCGGCTCCACCGCAGGTGACCTCCTCGGCCGCCGAGCCGAGCATCGAGGTCACGGCTCCCCCGGAGGAACCGTCGAGCCCCGCGCCACCGTCGAGCGGCTCCTCCGGCGGAACCACGACGGGGGTCCACTACTACGACTGTGCGCGCCTGCTCTCCGACGCGGAGGCGCAGCGGGCGACCGGCCTCTCCGACGCGTCCCTGTTCACCGAGGGCAACGCGAAGGAGGCCGGGGGGCACACCTACTGCCAGTTCTTCGGCGGAGGTGTCGAGTGGGCCGTCAACGTCTACACAGGTCCGTCCTACCAGCAGATCTTCCAGCCGACGTTCGAGGCGGCGGCAGGAGTGTCGGAGATCCCGGGGCTCGGCGACGAGGCCAAGTGGAGCGACCAGGCGCACATCTTGGGGATCCGAGTCGGGGGTCTCGGGATCTCGATCGACTTCGGCGCCCTCGGGGGCTCGCTCTCGCAGATCCCGGACCTCGAGGGTGCGGCCGTCGCGATGGGCAAGCTCGTCGCCTCCCGGGTCTGAGGCGGCCGTGACCCACTTCCTCGTCGAGCGCTACGTGCCGGCCGTCGACGGCGAGCGCCTGCCGACGCTTGCCGCCATGGCCGCCGCGGCCGCCGAGGAGATGCGAGCGCGGGGGACCGAGATCCGCTACCTCTGGTCGGCGTTCCTTCCCGCAGACGAGATCTGCCTGTGCCTGTTCGAGGCCGGCGACCGCGCCGCGGTCGAGGAGGTGAACCGGCGCGCCGGGTTCGCGTTCGAGCGCGTCGTGGAGGCCGTTCGCGTACGAGGCGACTGACCCGGATGGGGCTGCTCGTGAGGCATCGGTCGAGAAGATGCCGAACGAGGCATCGGGGCGGACCGGACGAGCAGGAACCGCGGCGATATCGCGACCGGCATCGCCCGGCACTCGCCGGCCATCGGGTGATCCGACACCGCGTCACGCGATGCCGCTCCGTCCGGGCGCGCGATGGTCCCGATCCCTACAGCTGGTTGTCGCCGCGGAAGATCTCGGACACGCTCGTGTCCTCGAACACCGCGCGGAGCGCCGACGCGATCAGCGGCGCGATGGAGAGCACCCGGAGCTTGGCGAACGCTTTCTCCTCGGGGATCGGCATGGTGTTCGTCACGACGACCTGCTCGATCGGCGCCTCCTCCAGCAGCTGCACGGCCTTGCCGGAAAGCACCGGGTGCGTCGCGGCCGCGTAGATCGGGCCGGCGCCCTGCTGTGCGAGCGCCCTGGCGCCCTTCGCCACCGTTCCCGCCGTGTCGATCATGTCGTCGACGAGGACGCACGGACGCCCGTCGACCTCGCCCACCACCGCCATCTCCTCGATCTTGTGGGCCTCGTGCCGGGAGCGCCGCTTGTACAGGAAGGCGAGGTCCGCGTGCAGGTACTCGCGCAGTCGCTCGGCCGTCTTGATCCGGCCCGCGTCGGGCGCGACCACGACGACATCCTCGTCGTGGAGCCCGAGCTCGTTCGTGAGGTAGTCCGACAGGATGGGCAGGGCCGTCAGATGGTCGAACGGGAAGTCGAAGTAGCCCTGGATCTGCCCGCTGTGCAGATCGACGGAGACGACGCGCTGCGCCCCGGCCGTGGAGAGCAGGTCGGCGACCAGCTTGGCCGAGATCGGCTCGCGCGCGAGCCCCTTCTTGTCTTGCCTCGAGTACCCGTAGTACGGGACGACGGCCGTGATCCGCTTGGCCGACGCGCGCTTCATCGCGTCGAGCATCACGAGCTGCTCCATGATGGACTCGTTCACCGGGTCGGCGTGCGTCTGGATCACGAACACGTCGCACCCGCGCACGCTCTCCTCGGGGCGCACGTAGATCTCGCCGGAGGCGAAGCGGGAGATCTTGCAGGGCGAGACGTTCAGCCCGAGGTGCTCGGCGATCTCGGCGGCCAGCGTGGGGTGCGTGGTCCCCGAGAACAGCATCATCTTCTTCTTGGTGACGATCTCCACGAGCGGCTCCCCCTCGTACTAGCCCTTCCGCCTCGCCCCGCGGGATTCGCGCGGCGTCCCACCCCTCCTCGCCGCATCGGCGTCCTTCCGCTTTCGGTAGCCGGGGACGATCCGCTGCTCGGAGCGCTCGACGGCGAGCGCGCCCGGCGGCACGTCCCTCGTGATCACCGATCCCGCTCCCGTCACCGCCCGGTCGCCGACCTCGACCGGCGCGATCAGCATCGTATCCGAGCCGATCCGGACGTCGTCGCCGATCACCGTTCGGTGCTTGCGGTACCCGTCCCAGTTCGCGGTGATCGTTCCCGCCCCGATGTTGGTGCCGCTCCCGATCCTCGCGTCGCCCACGTAGGACAGGTGCGGGACCTTCGACCCCTTGCCCACCACCGCGTTCTTCATGTCCACGAACGCGCCGGCGAGCGCGTCGTCCTCGAGCACCGTCCCGGGGCGGATGCGGACGAACGGGCCGACGCTCACCCGCCTGCCGATCCGGGACCCGAGCACCACCGCGAACTCGATCGCGCTCCCCTCCCCAACCAGCGTGTCCTGCAGGCGAACCGACGGGCCGATCCGGCACCCGGGTCCGATCCTCGTCGAGCCCTGGAGGAACGTGTTGGGCAGGATCACGGTCTCTGGCCCGATCTCGACGTCGACGTCGATGTACGTGGCGTCGGGATCGACGATCGTGACCCCGCGCTCCATGTGCCGTTCGTTGATCCGGCGCCGGACGACCCGCTCGACGGCGGCCAGCCCGCGTCGAGAGTTGATCCCCATGACGCCGCCGGTGTCGACCTTGATCGCGGTGACGCGCTCGCCCTTGTCCATCAGGATCGGGAACACGTGGTTCAGGTAGTGCTCGCGCTGGCGATTCTCGCGTCCGACGAGCGGCAGCGCCTTGAACAGGTCCTCGCGGCGGAACGCGAACACGAGCGTCGAAACCTCCCGGACCGGCCGGAGGGCGGGCGTGACGTCCTCGACGATCCGCAGCCGGCCGTCGTCACGCACGATGCGCGCGTAGGACCCCGGATCGTCGAGCTCGGTGGTGAGCAGCGTCGCGGCGCTCCTCGTGCGCCGATGGGTGCGGAGCAGGGCGCGAACGTCCTCCGGCCGCACGGGGTCGTAGTCGCCCCCCATCACGAGCACGTCGCTCGCGCGCCCCACCGCGGACTCGGCCGCCAGCACCGCGTGCCCGGTCCCGAGCGGCTCGCCCTGATCGACGAAGACCGGCTCCGGCCGGATGCGCCAGGACCGGACGGCCTCGCGCACCTGCTCGCCCCCGTGGTTCACGACGATCACGATCCGCGACGGCCGAACGGCGCGCGCGGTCTGCAGCACGTGCCAGAGGGCCGGGCGCCCGCAGATCGGCTGCAGCACCTTGGGTACGGAGGACCGAAATCGCTTGCCCCTGCCCGCGGCGAGGATCACCGCGGCCACGGTCCGGGCCGGGCTCGTTCCGGGCACGTTCTCCTCCGGTTCGGGGAACCCTTTGTACCGGTGGGCGGCCGGGGTTGACAAGCGCCGGCCGGGAGCTGCCGGGCGCGTGGGTTCCGGGGGGAGGAGTCGAACCTCCATCGAGGGCTCCAAAGGCCCGCGTCTTACCGTTAGACGACCCCGGATCGGACTCGATTATCGTCCCATCGGACCGCGCCCGCCCCGGCGGAGCGGGGGCTCCGGCGGACCGGGGGGTCCGACGCAGACGATCGCGCCGTCCCAGCGCCTGGCGAGCGCCTCGGCGTGCCGCCGGTCGCGCGCGAGCCCCGCGACCGAGGACCCGCTGCCGCACATCACCGCGCCGAGCGCCCCGGCTCGCAGGAGCCGGTCCCTGGCCCGGCCGATCCGCGGATGCCGCGCGACGACCGGGGGCTCGAGGTCGTTGAACAGCAGCCGCCCGAGGGCCTCGGCGTCGCCTTCCTCCGCGGCGCGAAGCACCGGCGCCGGGTCGGGCCCGGAGGGCCCGCCGTCCTCGTCCCACCACCGGTAGGCGTCGGGCGAGCGCACGCCGAACTCGAAGGGAACCACGACCCACCAAAGCGGCGCGACGCGCGCGGGCCGGGTCCGGTCGCCGCGGCCGGAGACCAGCACGGGTCCGCGCGCGAGCATCGCCGGCACGTCCGAGCCGACGCGCGCGCCGACCTCGGCGAGCGCGTCGTCGTCCAGCCCGCAGCGCCAGAGCTCGTTCAGGGCGAGGATCGTCGCGGCAGCGTCGGCGCTCCCGCCACCGAGCCCTCCCGCGACGGGGATCCGCTTGTCGATCTCGATCAGCGCGCCGCCCCCGTGCTCGCACACGTCGGCGATCGCGAGCGCCGCCACGAGCGCGAGGTTGAGACCGCCGGCCGGCACCGCCCCCGCCAGCCGCTCGGCGCCCCTCACCTTCACGTCCAGGCGATCGGCCGGTCGCACCGTCACCCGGTCGGCAAGCGAGACCGGAAGCACCAGGCTCTCGATCTCGTGGTATCCGTCGCGCCGGCGGCGGACGACGCGCAGGAACACGTTCAGCTTCGCGTGCGCCTCGCGGCGCACGGCCCGCCCGGCGGCGCCCGCGCGGCCGGCCGAGGTACGGGGGGCGCTCACGGGACGGAGCCCCCCAGGACGCCCCGGGCGACCAGCTCCTCCGCCAGGCGCACGAACTCGCCCAGGCCGAGCCGCTCGGCGCGGACGTCCCTCGCGAGCCCCCGGGCCGCGAGGAGGTCGGCGGCCTCGCGCGCGGACAGGCCGAGCCGGCGGAGCGCGTTCGCCACGGTCTTGCGCCGCTCCGCGAACCCCTCCTCCACCAGACGGAAGAGCGCCGCCTCCGGCACCGCCCCGTTCGGCGGCTTCGGCGAGAGGCGCAGCAGCACCGACTCCACCCTCGGCCGCGGCCAGAACACCGTGGCCGGAACCCGACGGACCAGCGCCGCGTCCGCGCGGTAGGCCACGCGAACGCTCACCGCCCCGTACGCCCGCTCACCCGGGCGAGCGACGATCCGCTCGCCGACCTCCCGCTGCACCATCAACAGGTAGGAGCGGACCTGCGGGAGCGTCCGGAGCATGCGCAGCACGATCGGCACGGCCGTCGCGTAGGGAAGGTTCGAGACGCAGGCCCAGGCCCGATCGTCCAGGAGCGACGCGAGGTCGAGCCGGAGCGCGTCGCCGAACTCCAGCCGCGCGTTCGGGCGCCCGCCGAGGACCTCGCGCAGGGCCGGCGCCAGCGAGCGGTCGAACTCCACCGCGACCACCTCCGCCCCGGCCTCGGCGAGCGCCACGGTGAGCGAGCCCAGCCCGGCGCCGATCTCGAGCACCGGGTCGCCCGGCCGGACTCCCGCGTCGGCGACGATCGCCCGCGCGAGGTTCGGGTCGACGAGGAACGTCTGACCGAGCGCCTTCGAGGGGCGGATCCCATGGCGCGCCGCGAGGTCGCGAACGGCCCCCCGCCCGAGCCCCGGCTCACCAGGTGAGCCGGACCTGGATGACGCCCGCCCCCAACGGGGCGAGGGCCGAGAACGCCTCCGGGGAGAGGTCGATGATCCGTCCGCCGAACGGGCCACGATCGTTGATTACCACCTTCACGCTCTTCCCGTTCGCGAGGTTGGTGACCGTGACGACGGTTCCGTACGGGAGCCAGGGGTGGGCGGCGGTCATCCCGGACCCCGGCGCGTAGTACCACGACGCCTCACCGACCTCGGTCCCCGAGGGCGTGTCGGCCTTGCCGATCTCGCGCCGTTCGTCCACCGCGGGGCGCAGCACCTCGCGCGTCACGAGCGTCCGGGCCACCACGACGCCGTCGACGCGCTTCACGCGAAACAGCTCGAGCACCGAACCGGTCTGGCCGCGGCGGAGGATGCGCACGACGCCGGGCGGCAGGTCGCTCGAGTACGAGGTGAGAGTCCGGTACGCGATCGGGGCGATGACCCGCTGCATGCCGAAGTCGACGCGCACGTACCGGACCGTCGAGCCGGGGTGGATGGGGGCGCTGGGTGATGGATGGACGCGATCGTCAGAATCGGGCGTGACCCCCATGGCCGAGAGGAGCTCTCCGACCGTGCCCGCGTTGGTGACCACGTCGTGTTCCTTCCCCATCACGACCACGCGCGCGTACACGATCCGAGAGGGCCCGACCCCGGTCCCCGCGGAGAACGAGTCCTCGGTCGGCTGGACCGCCAGCTTGGCCGACGGTCCGCCCGCCCCCTCCATCACCCAGACCCCCACGTCTTGGGTCTGCGCGTTCGGCGCGGCGGACCCACCCGTGTCCACCACGACCGTCATCCCGTCGGCGAGCGGGGTCGCCGGCGGCGGCTCCACGACGTCCCCGCCGCCCAGCACGATGCCCCGCGTGTCGAGGAGCTCCCCGACGTTCGTGCTCAGGGTTCGAACCGCTTGCGGCCGCCCGTTCAGGACGAGCGTGACGTTCTTCTCGAGCGCCAGGTAGAGCGTGCCCACGGTGAGCACCGCGGCCGCGAGCGCGGCGTTCCCCATCGCCTTGCGGATCCGCAGCCTGCGGACCCGCGTCGGTCGAACCCGCATCCTTCCTCCAGTCGAAGGAAGGCCTCGGGGGGAAGCGGCGACGGGGCCGATCCGAAGCCTCCATGAGCACGGGCCCGCACCGTATCAAACCCTCAACCCTCACTGCAAACTTGAAAGCGAACG
>Ga0070741_10007175_pt1 | contig 23295 bp, 22 predicted proteins | sample Coa_R1_4_FD_66440 | JGI IMG/M metagenome (GOLD analysis project Ga0070741, IMG submission 66440) | Surface soil microbial communities from Centralia Pennsylvania, which are recovering from an underground coalmine fire - Coalmine... | ecosystem: Environmental > Terrestrial > Soil > Unclassified ... | reverse complement strand
AGTTCGCCGGTCTTGGAGATGCCCTCGCCGTACATGATGTCGAATTCGACGGTCTTGAACGGGGGGGCCAGCTTGTTCTTGACCACCTTGACGCGGGTCTGGTTGCCGACGACCTCCTCGCGCTCCTTGATCGCGCCGATGCGTCGGATATCGAGGCGAACCGAGGCGTAGAACTTCAAGGCATTGCCGCCGGTGGTCGTCTCCGGGCTGCCGAACATCACGCCGATCTTCATCCGGATCTGGTTGATGAAGATGACCATGGTGTTCGACTTGGAGATCGACGCGGTGAGCTTGCGGAGCGCCTGGCTCATCAGGCGGGCCTGAAGACCGGGCAGCTGGTCGCCCATCTCGCCTTCGATTTCCGCGCGCGGCGTGAGCGCGGCGACCGAGTCGATGACAAGCACGTCGATGGCGCCCGAGCGGACCAGCGTGTCGGCGATTTCCAGCGCCTGCTCGCCGGTGTCGGGCTGGGAGATGAGCAGGTCGTCGAGCTTCACGCCGAGCTTGCGGGCATAGCCGGCGTCGAGCGCATGCTCGGCGTCGATGAAGCCGCAGATGCCGCCGGAACGCTGCGATTCGGCGATGGCGTGCAGGGCGAGCGTGGTCTTGCCCGACGATTCCGGGCCGTAAATCTCGATGATGCGGCCGCGCGGCAGGCCGCCGATGCCGAGCGCGATGTCAAGACCGAGGGAGCCGGTCGGGACCACCGAGACCTCGGCGACGCGCTCGTTGACGCCGAGGCGCATGACCGTGCCCTTGCCGAAGGCGCGCTCGATCTGACTGAGCGCCGCATCGAGCGCCTTCGACTTGTCCACTGAATGCCCCTCGATGACCCTGAGATTGGCTACGGCCGACATGATTCCGCGCTCCTTATTTCATAGGCGATGGTGAGGCACAAACCGCCCCGTCTGGAAGATAGCGTACTCGTTTTGTTCTCATGGTTCAAGCGGAGATATTCCCGGCGGTCCGGCCTACAGATCGAAGCGTTCGTGGAGCTGCGGCATATACACGTCCGGGCCGCCAATCTGGGCGGCGAGGACGCGCATCGCCGGTTCTTCGCCGTGGACCAGGAAGGTGCGCCTGGCCGCGCTCGCCCGCTGCCAGCGGAGCAGCTCCGACTGGTCGGCGTGAGCGGAGAACCCGTTGATCGTATAGACCTTGGCCCTGACCGGGATTTCCTCGCCGAAGATGCGGACCACGGGGGCGCGGTCGACGATCTGGCGGGCAAGGGTTCCGACCGCGGCGAAGCCGACGATGATCACGCCCGTTGAGGGCCGCCCGATATTGTGCCGGAGATGGTGGACGACGCGCCCGCCGGTCGCCATCCCCGACCCGGCGATGATCACCGCGCCGCCGTGGATGACGTTCAGCTTCATCGAATCGGCGGTTTCCCGGACGAGGCGCAGCCCCGGCAGCGCGAGCGGATCGTCGCCCTTTTCGAGCATGGCGATCGTTTCCGGTTCGAGGCTTTCCGGGTGCCGCCTGAAGAGTTCGGTGGCGGAGACCGCCATGGGCGAATCGAGAAATACAGGGATCGAGGGCGCCAGCCGGTTCAGGGCGATCCCGGCATGGATGTAAAAGAGCAGCTCCTGCGCGCGCTCGATCGCAAAGGCCGGAATGACGACATTGCCGCCTCGGGCGAAGGTCTCGTTGATCGCGGAATAGAACTCCTCGATCGAACTGCCGACGGGCTTGTGCAGGCGGTCGCCGTAGGTCGATTCGAGAACGACCACGTCCGATGGCGGCGGCATTGCGGGGTCGCGGAGGAGCGGGCGGCCGATGTTGCCGACGTCGCCGGACATGGTGAGGCGCACGGTGCGCCCGTTCTCGGTCAGGCGAAGGACGATGCTCGCCGAGCCGAGGATGTGGCCGGCGTCGATGTAGGTCGCGACGATGCCGGGCGCGACTTCCAGTTCTCGGCCGTACTCCGTGGTCCGGCCGAAGAAATCGAGACAGTGCATGGCATCGAGCATCGAATAGAGCGGCTCGGCCGGCGGCAGCCCGCGCCGCTCGTTGCGGCGGGTCCGCCGGGCGTTGTCTTCGCTCTCCAGGCGCGCCGCGTCGAGAAGGACGATGCGGGTCAGCTCGCGCGTCGCCGCCGTCGCAATGATCTCGCCGTGGAATCCGCGCTTGACCAGGAGCGGCAGGCGTCCGCAGTGGTCGAGATGGGCGTGGGTGAGCAGGACCACGTCGATCGCGGCGGCGTCGAAGCCGAACGGCGCGGCATTCATCTCGTCGAGATCGCGGCTGCCCTGAAAGAGCCCGCAATCGACGAGGATTCGCTTCCCGGCGCACTCGATGAGGTGGCATGAGCCGGTAACGACGCGGTCGGCGCCGTGGAAGGATATCTGCACCTGAAGCTCCGGCGAGGAGTAAGCTTGAGTCGGAACCGGCCGACCATCCAGGCGGACATTAAGGGCGGTCACCGAGGTTGCAAGCCGCGACTGGCCCATGAATGATCGGCCAGCCCAGATCCGGAAGAGATGAACACGCGCTTCGGCCCCTTCCAGGCGATAACGGTTTTCGGCGCGGCGACGGTCGACCGCCTGGCGGCGACCTTCGCGCCGCCGGTCCTCGCCGCCTCCAATCCGGGAAGCTCGAAGACGCTCGTCGGCGGCGTCGGCCTCAATGTCGCCACCGCCCTCAGCCGCCTCGGCCAGCAGGTCCGGTTCGTCGGACGAATCGGCGCCGACCCGGATGGCGAGGCGATCATCGCTACGGCGCGCGCCGCCGGCCTCGACACGGAGTCGATCGCGGTCTCGCCCCACGCCAAGACGGCCACCTACCATGCTGCGTTCGACGATACGGGCGGACTGATCCTCGGCGTCGCCGACATGGCGATCAACGACGAACTGACGCCGGCGGCCGTGGCTGCGGCGGTCAATCAAACGCCGCGAAGCGGCTTCTGGGTCGTCGACGCAAACCTCCCAGCCGACACCCTCGACTTCCTCGTCGGCGAGGCGGAGGCGGCTCGGATCCCCATCGCCGCGCTCGGCGTCTCGCCGGCCAAGGCAGTCCGCCTCGTACCCCTCCTCGACCGGTTGAGCCTCCTATTCGTCAACCGGCGCGAAGCGGGCGCGCTTCTCGATATTGCCGTCGACGATCGCCGCCCGCCGGCGAGCGAACTCGCCCGCGGCATGGCGCGGCGGCGGACACGGAATTTCGTCCTGTCGGACGGCGCCGGTCCGCTCACGGTCTTCGCCGGGGAGGAGATGCGGTCCTTCGCCGCGCTGAAAGCCAAGGTGCGGAGGGTCAATGGCGGCGGCGATGCGCTGGCGGCAGGAACGATCCACGGACTGGCGCGCGGGGAGAGTCTGTTCGAGGCGGCGCTTTCCGGACTAGCGGCGGCGGCGATTGCGGTTGAGAACGACAGGACGATCCTGGCCGACCTTGCGCCGGATGCGCTGAGGGCGCGGCTGGCGAGGGCTGGAGCCGCCACATGATGCCGGCCCTTGCGGTTTCCGCCGAGGTTTCAAGCGCCCTGGCGGCGGGGAAGCCGGTGGTCGCGCTGGAAACCACGATCGTCAGTCACGGCATGCCGTGGCCGGAGAATCTCGAGACGGCGCTGTCAGTCGAAGACGTCGTCCGCGATGCCGGCGCGATTCCGGCAGCGATCGCCGTGCTTGACGGCAAACTCCGGGTTGGCGTTTCGCGAGCCGAGCTGGAACGCCTCGCCAAGGCGAAAGACGTGCTGAAACTGTCCCGTGCAGACCTTGCTTTCGGCCTGGTTTCCGGCCGTCCGGGGGCGACGACGGTGGCGGCGACAATGATCGTCGCCCGGCTGGTCGGCATCGGCGTCTTCGCCACCGGAGGCATCGGCGGCGTTCACCGCGGGGCCGCGACAAGCTTCGACATCTCGGCCGACCTTCAGGAACTGGCCCGGACAGATGTCATTGTCGTCGCCGCCGGCGCGAAGGCCCTCCTCGACCTGCCGAAGACGCTCGAGGTGCTCGAGACGCTGGGCGTCCCGGTCGTCTGTTACCGGAGCGACGTGTTCCCTGCATTCTGGTCGCGCGACAGCGGCCTCCCCGCCCCGATCCGCATGGACGATCCGGCGGCGATCGCCGCGTTCGCGGGCGCCCGGCGCGGACTGGCGCTGGGCGGCGGGCTGCTCGTCGCCAATCCCGTTCCGGTCGACGCAGAAATCCCCGCCGCCGATATGCAGGCAGCGATCGAGGCGGCAAACGATGAGGCCGCGGCGCAGCGCATCAGCGGAAAAGCGGTGACCCCCTTCCTCCTCGACCGGATTTTGAAACTTACCGGCGGACGCAGCCTCGCCACTAACGTCGCTCTCGTCCGCAACAATGCCAGGCTCGCCGCCGAGATCGCCGTCGCGGCCGCCGCAGGGGCCGGGAAAAGCTGACGCGCCGCACTTCTGTTTCGATCCCGCGACGCCATATCGGGAACATCGTCCTTGACAGGTTGCGGGACGAGTAGAATGAATGTTCCGACGACCCCAAAAATGAGCTTGGATATTCCGCCAAGCCGACCGGGAGGAGGAAGCCGGGTGGAGTCCTCGGGGACGCCTCTACGCGAGCCGCCGCTGCTGCAAGCGCGAGGCATCAGCAAGTACTTCGGCGCGATCACCGCCCTCAACGGCGTCGACTTCTATCTCGCGCGCGGCGAGGTGCTCGGTGTCGTCGGCGACAACGGCGCCGGCAAATCGACGCTGATGAAGATCCTGTCCGGCCTGTTCATGCCAAGCGGCGGCGAGATCATCTTCGAGGGCCGGCCGGTGCGCTTCCAGAGTCCGCGCGACGCCCGCGCCGTCGGCATCGAGATGGTCTATCAGGACCTCGCGCTCGCCGGGAACATGCCGATCTTCGAAAACATCTATCTCGGCCGCGAGCCGGGCCGGAAGATCGGCGGCATCACCATCGTCGACCGGGCGCTGGCGCGCCGGATGGCAAGCGAGCACCTCGACCGGCTGAAGATCCATGTGAAATCGGTCGACCAGAACGTCGAGGAACTGTCCGGAGGACAGCGGCAGGCGGTCGCGATCGCGCGCGCCACCGCCTTCGATGCACGCGTCATCATCATGGACGAGCCGACGGCGGCTCTGGCGGTGAAGGAGGTCGGGAAGGTGCTCGACCTGATCAGGAGCCTCAAGGATCACGGCGTCAGCGTCATCCTCATCAGCCATCGCATGGACGACGTCTTCTACGTCTGCGACCGCGTCATGGCGCTCTTCCACGGCCGCAACTTCGCCGAAGCGCCGCTCAAGGGCACCAGCCGCAACGAAGTCATCGGCTGGATCATGGGAACGAAGAACCACACGGAAACGCTCGCCCATGACCGAGTCCAGTAGCGAAGCGATCTCCCGTCGGTTCGAGGTCGGGCGCGTCGTCGAGCGCTACGGCATCATCGGCGTCGTCATCATCATGGCCCTGCTGCTCTATGCATTGCAGCCCGAATATTTCTTCAGCATCCAGAACGTCACCAACATCCTTCGCCAGATCGCGCTGAACGCACTTCTGGCGATCGGCATGTTCCTCGTCATCCTCACCGCCGGCATCGACCTTTCCGTCGGCTCGGTGCTGGCGCTCGCGATGATGTCGCTGACAATGGCGAATGCCGACGGCGTCGCCTGGCCGATCGTCGTCCTCATCGGGCCGCTTGTCGGCATCGCCTGCGGGGCGGTGAACGGCCTCGGCCTCACCCTCCTCCGCCTGCCCCACCCGTTCATCATGACGCTCGGCACGCTCAACGTGGCGCGCGGTCTCACCAACCTCATTTCGGGCGGGCGGCCGATCTCCGGGCTCTATCGGGAAGTGCGCTATCTCGGCGCCGGGCAGATTCCGGTGCCGGGCCTCGGCGAGTTCGGCGCAATCCCGGTGAGCGCGGTCGTCATCCTCCTCGCCTATGTCGGCATCGCCTACTTCCTCAACCGGACCTCGATCGGCCGTCACATTTTTGCGATCGGCGGCAACCCGCAGGCGGCGCGGGTGAGCGGCATCAACGTCGATCGGATGCTTGTGCTCGTCTACACGCTCTGCGGCTTCTTCGCGGGACTGGCTGCGCTGCTCCTCGCCGGACGAACCGACTCGGGCTTCCCCAATGCCGGGATCGGCGCCGAACTGGACGCGATCGCGGCCGTGATCATCGGCGGGGCGAGCTTCTTCGGCGGGCGCGGCACCGTGCTCGGCGTATTCGCCGGCGTGCTCATCATGGGACTCCTGCGCAACGGCCTCAACCTCATGGACGTCAGCGTCTTCTGGCAGCAGCTACTCATCGGACTGATCATCATCCTGGCCGTCTATATCGACGTGCTGCGGCGGCGGGCGGCGGTCCGAACCTGACACCGGCACGGCACTCAATCTCCGGTGCCGCGCCGTTCGGTTGACGGAGAGAAGGAGAAAACAGGGAGGACTTACATGAAGAAAGTGATTGCGCTCACCACTGCGATGCTGATGGGCAGCGTCTTTGCCGCCAACGCGACGACGGTCGTGGTCGCCATGAAGGGCCCGGGCTCGGGCAACCCGTTCTGGGCCGCCGTCCAGGCTGGCGCCGAAGCCAAGGGCAAGGAACTGGGCGTCAACGTGGTGGTTGTCGCTCCGCCGGAGGAAAGCGACATCCAGGGCCAGATCAACCTGGTCGAGGACCAGCTGGCGAAGAAGATCGATGCACTCGCCATCGCGCCGACCGACCCGAACGCGCTGAAGCCGGTCGTCGACGAGGCGATCAAGCAGGGCGTCGGCGTCGTCTTCATCGATACCAAGGGCATCAACGAAGGCGTGACCTTCATCGGCACGAACAACGAGGTCGGCGCCAAGCTCGGTGCGGACTACATCTGCAAGAACGTGCCGAAGGGCAGCGAGGTCGCCATCCTCCAGGGCATCATCACGCAGTCGACCGGCAAGGCGCGGGCCGACGGCGCGCACAACGAACTGACCGCTTGCGGGATGAACGTCGTCGCCGAACAGCCGGCCGACTGGGATACGGGGAAGGCGCAGTCCGCGACCGAGAACATCCTCACCGGCCATCCGAAGCTCGCCGCGATCTTCGCCTCCAACGACAACATGGCGCTCGGCGCCGTGCAGGCAGTGAAGGCGGCGAACATGGCGGGCAAGGTCACCATCGTCGGCTTCGACGCCAACCCGAACGCCGCCGCGGCGGTGCTCGCCGGCGACATGGCGGCGACCGTCGCGCAGGCGCCGAAGAACATCGGCGCCTTCGGCGTCGAGAATGCTCTCAAGGTGAAGAAGGGCGAGAAGATCGATCCGGTGATCGACACCGGCACGGTGCTGGTCACCAAGGAGAACGCCAAGGACTACAAGTAGGCGAGCGTCTTCGACGGAAATTGCAGCCGGGGCCGCAATGCGGCCCCGGTTTTTCGTCGGCTGCCTTCAGTTCTTCCGGGGCCGCTCGACGGGCACGATCGTGAAGCTTTTCGGCTTGCCGAGGCGGAGGACTTCCACTTTCACCTCGCGCCCGATGCGCTCCGCGGCGAGGAGACGGATGAAATCGTCGACGCCGGTGACCGGTTTCCCGTCGAGCGCGACGACAATATCGCCACGAAGCAGACCCGCCTGCGAGGCCGGTCCGTCCACCTCGACAGAGCGGAGCATGGCGCCGGTGGCGTTGCCGATGCCCGCGGCAAGCGCGTGGCGCCGGGGCACCGGCACCGTTTCCGCGCTGACGCCGACAAAGGCGCGGCGGACGCGGCCATGGCGGACCAGTTCGCCAAGCACGAACCTGGCGGTGTTGGAGGCGACCGCGAAGCAGATGCCCTGGGCGTCCCGGATGATGGCGGTGTTGACGCCGATCACCTCGCCGCGCGAGGAGACGAGCGGCCCGCCGGAATTGCCGGGATTGAGGGCAGCGTCGGTCTGGATGACGTCCTCGATCATTCGCCCGGTGCTGGCGCGGATCGAACGGCCGAGCGCCGAGATGACGCCGGCGGTGACGGTCGACTCGAAACCGAGCGGATTGCCGATCGCAACCACCAGTTGCCCGCGCACCAGCGCCTTCGAATCGCCGAGCGCCGCCAGCGGCAGGTCGCGGGCGGCGTTGGCGCGGATCAGCGCGAGGTCGGTGTCGGGATCCTCGCCGATGAGCTGGGCGCTGGTCGTCCGGCCTTCCGAGTCGGCAAGCCGGATTTCGGCGAAGCCGTTGACGACGTGGCTGTTGGTGAGAATCAGGCCGTCCGGCGAGATGATGAAGCCCGAGCCGACCCCGCCGCGGCGGCCGCCCTTCTGCCGACTGTCGACCCGCACCACGGCCGGACCGACCTCGGCCGCGACCCGGGCGACCGCGCTCGAATAGGCGTCGAGCAACGCGCCCTCATCGACGGCCGCGTGGGGCGGGCTACCCGCAGGCGCCCCGTTGTCGTCGAGCACGAACTGAAAAGACTCGTCCAACATTCCCTGCCCTCGCATCCGAAGACCGGAAATGTGGGGTGGCGATCGGCACGACGGAAGGGGCCGCGTTTCTACAGGCGATAGAAGCGGCTGGCGGTCTCGCGATAGAGCTTGCGCAGGTTGCCCGGGCTCTCGCCGCTGGTGATGCGGTCGAGCGTGGCCACCCAGTCCGGATAGCGGATGGCGAGTTCGGCGACCGACCAGTCGCTGCCGAAGGCGCAGCGGTCGTAACCGAAGCACTCGATCGCATGGGCAACGTAGGGCGCGATCTGATCGTAGGTCCAGGCCTTGTGGTCCGCCTCCGTGGCGACGCCGGAGACCTTGCAGACGACATTGGGGAGCTTTGCCAGTTCGCGCATCTGCCGCCACCACGGTTCGCGGATGCCGGCCTTAATTCCCGGCTTGCCGATGTGATCCAGGATGAAACTGACCTCCGGACAGCGGCGGACCAGTTCGATCGCGTCGCCTAGCTGCGGATGATAGATGCAGATGTCGAAGCCGAGATTGTATTTCGGCAGAAGCTTCACGGCTTCGACGAAGTCCGGGCGGATGCACCAGCCGGGCTCGTCGACGTGGCCCTGGATAAGGCGCCGGATGGAGCGGACGAGCGGGATCTTCGCGAGGTCGGCGACGAGGCCCTCGACTGCCCTGGCGCCACGCTCGAGCGGAGCCGAGGCGACGATGCCGGAGAGACGCGGATCCGCCTTCGCCTGGGCCGCGACCCAGCGGGCCTCTTCGAGCTGATGGCCGTCGCGAACATCGACCTCGACGAAGACGTATCTGTCGATGGTGACCGGGGCGCTGCGCTCCTTGAAATACGCGGGCAGATGCGGTTTGCCGAGGAGCGGTTCGCCTTTCATCCAGTCATACGGCAGCGCGTTCGGGTCATAGACGTGGACATGGGAATCGATGATCGGAAAATCGGGCACGGCGTCCTCCTCGCTGCCTGTCCTGGGCACACTCTAGCCGCGGCACGCGTGCGCATAAAATGGGCCGGAACGCGCGGTACAATAGCTGGACAAGGCGGAACGGCCATTCTACTGTCCGCGCCGGATGGAAAACGCCATCCCAAGCGCAATAAGAAATCCAATCGGGAACGCTCGGTGGCAGTCCTTTCACTTCGAAAGATCTCGAAGAGCTTTGGCGCGATAAGAGCCCTGACGGACATCGACCTGGAGCTGGAACCTGGCGAGGTTCTAGGGCTCATGGGCGACAACGGGGCGGGCAAGTCGACGATGGTCAAGATCATCGCCGGCAACTTCCCGCCGACCTCCGGGGAGATCGTCCTCCAGGACACGCCGGTCCATTTCCACAAGCCGCTCGACGCGCGGAACAGCGGGATCGAGATCGTCTACCAGGACTTGGCGCTCTGCGACAATCTGACCGCGGCCGCCAACGTGTTCCTCAGCCGTGAAGTGAGCACGCCGCTTGGCTTCAGCTGGCGCGCCAAGGACGGCAGGCGGTTCAGCTTCCCGCCGCTCAAGCTCCTCAATTCGCGGGCCATGAGCGAACGTGCGGGCGAGCTTTTCGGCGAGCTCAAATCGGAAACCCGTCCGCATGACGTGGTGCGCCGCATGTCCGGCGGACAACGCCAGGCCGTCGCCATCGCACGCACCCGCCTGTCGGAAGCCAAGATCGTGCTGATGGACGAACCGACCGCGGCGATTTCGGTTCGCCAGGTGGCTCAGGTGCTGGACCTGATCCGCCGGCTGCGGGACCGGGGCATCGCCATCGTTCTCATCAGCCACCGCATGCCCGACGTGTTCGCGGTCGCCGACCGGGTGGCGGTTCTGCGCCGCGGCCGCAAGGTCGCCGAAAAGCCGATCGCCAAGTCGAGCCCGGAAGAAGTGACTGGCCTGATTACCGGAGCGATCCAGCATGCCTGATCCGGCCATTGAAACGGGCACTCATGAGATCGGCGACGTCCGTATCCAGGACGTCGTCGGGATCAAGGAACTCACCCCCCTCGAGCGGCTGGTCTCGAACCAGTCGTTCTGGGTGACGATCGCGCTCATCATCATTGTCGCGCTGATGAGCTACCTGCAGCCGCAGGCATTTTCGACGACCGAGAACTTCTTCAACATCACGCGCAACTTCGCCTATATCGGCATCATGTCGGTCGGCATGGTCTGCGTGATCATTACCGGCGGCATCGACCTCTCCGTCGGCTCGACCATGGGCCTTGTCGGCGTCATCTGCGGCGTCGTCCTGGAGGGCGGCAACCATTGGGCACTGGCGATCGTCGCCGGCCTCGCCGGCGGTCTTCTTGTCGGGCTGATCAACGGCCTCCTCATCGCCTATGCGGGCCTTTCCGCATTCGTGGTGACGCTCGGCATGCTGTCGTTCGGGCGCTCGGTTGCGATCGTGCTTTCGGGCAACAAGATGCTGTACGAGTTCGGCCCCTACAAAGCCGGCTTCAAGGCGATCGGGGGCGGCGAAATGCTTGGCACCTCGAACATGGTCTGGGCGCTCATCATTCTGGCGGTCGCGATCGGGCTGGTCCTCAAGTACACCACCTGGGGACGGCATCTCTACTCCATCGGCGGGAACGAGCAGGCCGCCCGCCTGACCGGCGTTCCCGTCAATCGCGTCAAGCTGGAAGCCTACATGCTGACCGGGTTCACTGCGGCGGTCGCCGGCATCCTGGTGGTCGGCTGGCAGGGTTCTGCGATCAACGCCCTCGGAACCGGGTACGAATTGAAGGTGATCGCCTCGACGGTGATCGGCGGTGCGAACCTGATGGGCGGCGAAGGCGGCACCTACGGCGCGTTCATCGGATCGGCGCTGCTCGAGGTGATCCGGAACTCGCTGCTCATGCAGGGGATAGATTCGAATTGGCAGGGCGCCTTCGTCGGCGTCTTCATCGTTCTCGCGGTTCTTCTCGAGAAGATCCGCGGGCGGCGGCGCGCATAGCCCGGCCAAGGGGCGATGGCGCGTCATATTGGGAGGAAGAAGAGTATGCTGAAATATCTGACTACGGCCGCGTTCATCGCGGGTTCCATTGCCGTCGGACTCTCCGCGACGACCGCGGCGAGTGCGGCGGACAAGAAGCTCGTCATCGCGGTGGTGCCGAAGAACCTGAACAACCCGTTCTTCGACCAGGCCAAGCTCGGCTGCGAGAAGGCGGTCCAGGAAATCGGGGCCGACAAGGTCGAGTGCTTCTTCACCGGCCCCGGCGAGCACGGCGGCGGTGACGAGGAAGCGCAGATCGTCGCCGACCTGATCGCCAAGGGCGTCGACGGCATTGGCGTGTCGCCGTCCAACGCCGCCGCGATGGCGAGCGTTCTTCCGGCGGCGAAGGAAAAGGGCATCCCGGTCCTGACCTGGGACTCCGACCTTCTGCCGGAGAACAAGGACCTGCGTCTCGCCTACATCGGCACGCACAACTATGAGATCGGCGTGAACATCGCGAAGCTCGTCCAGAAGATCAAGCCGAAGGGCGGCAAGATCTGCATCCAGTCGGGTGGCGCGGCTGCGGCCAACCACAACGAGCGCATGCAGGGCATTCGCGACACGCTCGGCGGCATGACCGGGACGACTTCGCCCGGCACGCGCCTGACCGGCCAGAACGGGTGGACGGAAGTTGACGGCTGCCCGCTCTACACCAACGACGACTTCCCGCTCTCGGTCCAGCAGATGGAAGACATCCTCGGCAAGTACCCGGATCTGGATGCCTTCACTCCGACCGGCGGCTTCCCGCAGTTCGTTCCGGACGCCTATCGCGCAGTCGCCAGCAAGTACAAGGACAAGATCGCCTCCGGCGCTCTCGCTCTCGTCGTCGCCGACACGCTGCCCGTCCAGATCCAGCTGATGAAGGAAGGTCTCTCGGCCGGCCAGGTTGGCCAGCGGCCGTTCGAGATGGGCAACAAGGTCATTCATGCCATCTATGACATGAAGGTGAATGGCAAGCCGGCCCCGGCGGATCCGACCTACACCGGCCTCGACGTCTGCACGCCCGAGACCGCGGATACGTGCGTCGGCAAGTAACGGTTCGCCGTTGCTAAGCTAGAAGATCGACGGGCGGGGACTTCGGTCTCCGCCCGTTTTGCATCGGCGGAACGGTTCGTTCGCTCCGCCGGGGAACGTCCGTTCCGCTGTGCCACGAACTGGAGGCCGGCATGTCGGCGCCGCAGCCGCCGCGCAGTTTCGAGGGCCTGAAGGATCTGCTGCTCGCGCGGCGGGATGAGCTGCCGCGGCGGCTGGTTCAGGTCGCCGCGTTCGCGCTCGAGAATCCCGACGAGATCGCCTTCGGGACGGTCGCCAGCGTGGCCAGCCAGGCGAAGGTCCAGCCATCGACGCTCATCCGTTTCGCCCAGACCATCGGCTACGCCGGCTTCACCGACCTGCAGGACGTGTTTCGTGCGCAGCTCAAGTCGCGCTGGCCCGATTATCGCGAGCGCATCGCCCGGTTGGGCGACCGAAAGGTCAAGGGCAAGACGCCGGCCGGCGATCTGCTCGAAGGGTTCACCGAGAGTGCTCTCGCCTCGATCGAGCGGGTCCGGTCGAGCGTGTCCGACGAGGAGCTCGACCGAGCGGCCGCAATCCTGGCCGCGGCAGACACGATCCTGCTTCTCGGACTTCGCCGCGCGTTTCCGGTCTGCGCCTACCTGGCCTATGCGCTCGGCAAGCTCGGGCTCCGCGCCCATCTCGTCGACCAGGTCGGCGCGCTCGCACCGGAGCAGGTCGGCGGCGCCGGCAAGAACGACGCGCTGGTCGCAGTCAGTTTCACCCCCTACTGGCCGATGACGGTCGAACTCACCCGCCAGGCGGCGGAGCGGAAGGTGCCGGTCATCGCGATCACCGACAGTCCCTTCTCGCCCCTGGCGCCGAGCGCCACGGTCCAGCTCGAGATCGTCGAGGCGGACTATTCCGGCTTCCGTTCGCTTTCCGCGACGCTCTGCGTCGCCATGGCGCTGGCGGTCGCGGCCGGAGCAAGGCGTGGCGTTTCGAGCCCGGCCGAATAGCCTAGGCGCCGCCGATCGCCTGCCGGAACTCGGCAAGCAGCCGCTCGTCGCTCCAGTGATTGGCCGCGAGCCAGTCCGGCGCCGTCGCGACCTCCTCGACCGAGGCCGGGACCCAGCCGACGCGGATGACCGTGGCGCGCCGCGGCGGCACGCCGTACATCGCGGCAAGCGCTTCCAGCACCCGCCGCGAGTGACCATAGACGCTGACCGGCAAGCCCTCCCCCGGCCCGGCCCAATCCGACGAGGCGACGATCAGGTGGCCGATCCTGGCCGCCTGGGCGGCCAGGAGAAGCCGCAGCGAATAGCCAATCGCCTGCCAATGGACCGCGTCGGGGGCGTCGATCCCGGATCCCGCAGCAAGGTGGATGAGCGTCGTTGCCCCCGCGAGCGCACCGCGGAGGGGCTCCGCGCCGTAGTCGGCATCGGCAAGGTCGACGACGACGTCGGCGCCGGGCCTCCGGTCGATGCCGATCGCACCGGGAAAGGCGCGCATCAGGCGCGCGCCGATCCTGCCCTGCGATCCGACGACGACGACCTTCACCGCCGGATCAGAATTTCACCGGCTGCCCGGTCCTGTGCGACTCGGTGGAGGCGTCGGCGAGGCGCTGCGCCATCAGGCCGTCCTCGCCGGACGGCGACGGCTTCTTGCCTTTGGTCACCGCGTCGATGAAAGCGGCGAGCTCCATGCGGTAGGCGTCGGCATAGCGCTCAAGGAAGAAGTTCTGCACGGGATCCCGGGTGAAGCCGCCCTTCCCAGCCACTTCGAGCGTGGTCTCGTGGATGTTGCCGGCGCGCAGCATGCCCTCGGAGCCGTGCACCTCGATGCGCTGGTCGTAGCCGTAGGTGGCACGGCGCGAGCAGGAAATCTGGCAGAGCTTCCCGGAGGCGGTCTTCAGCATGACCATGGCCGTATCGACATCGCCGGCGGCGCCGATCGCCTTGTCGACCATGACCGAGCCGACGGCGTGAACCTCGGTCGGCTCTTCGCCGAGAAGGAAGCGGGCCATGTCGAGATCGTGGATCATCATGTCGCGATAAAGACCGCCGGAGCGCTCGATATAGGAGACCGGCGGCGGGCCGGGATCGCGCGAAATGATGGTGACCATCTCGACCTGGCCGACGGCGCCCTTGTCGAGCCGCGCCTTGAGGGCGGCGAAGTTCGGATCGAAGCGGCGGTTGAACCCGATCATCAGCGGGATGCCGGCAGCCTCGACGACCTTCAGGCACGAGACGATGCGCTTGGCGTCGAGGTCGACCGGCTTCTCGCAGAACACCGCCTTCTTCGTGGCCGCGCATTTCTCGATGAGGGTCGCGTGCGTATCGGTCGGCGTGCCGATCAGCACCGCATCGATGTCGCTGGCGGCGATGATCTCGGCGACGGTGCGCACCGAAGCTCCCGTCTGCTCGGCCAGGCTCTTGGCCGCGGCCGGATCGGCGTCGGCGAGCGCGACGAGCTGCGCGCCGGGCGACCGCGCAATATTGCCGCCGTGAATCTTGCCGATGCGCCCGGCCCCAAGCAGTCCGAAGCGGACCATAACGTCCTCCCTCATGGAACGAAAATTCTGAATTGACGCTGGTTTAGAACCTATGTTTCATGGCTTGTAAACAGCGTCGGCGCCGAAGTCCGGCGATCATACCCCGGGAGGAGTGGGAAGCGAATGTCACGGCCGGAAACGGCTCTCGACGTCATTGCCATCGGCCGTTCCTCCGTCGATCTCTACGGCAAGCAGATCGGCTCGCGGCTGGAAGATATTTCCTCCTTCACCAAGGCTGTCGGCGGCTGCCCGACGAACATCGCGATCGGCGCGGCGCGGCTCGGTCTCAAAGCCGGCGTGATCACCGGGGTCGGCGACGAGCCGATGGGCCGCTTCATCCGCGAACAGCTCGAACGCGAGGGGGTGGTCACGCGGGGCGTCAAGACCGACAGGCAGAGGCTGACCGCGCTGGTGCTCCTTTCGGTCGAGAGCGACCACGCCTTTCCGCTCATCTTCTTCCGCGAGAACTGCGCCGACATGGCGCTTTCCGAGGCCGATATCGACGATGGGTTCATCGCCTCGGCGAAGGCGGTGCTGGTCACCGGCACGCACTTCTCCAAGCCGAACACCGACGCGGCGCAGCGCAAGGCAATGCGCCTCGCCAAGGCCAACGGGTCTCGGGTCGTCTTCGATATCGACTATCGCCCGAATCTCTGGGGTCTTGCCGGGCATGGCGCGGGCGAGTCGCGCTACATTCGTTCCGAGCGCGTATCCGAGCACCTGATGACCGTGGTGCCCTCCTGCGACCTGATCGTGGGCACCGAAGAAGAGGTCCTGATCGCCGGCGGGGGGGACGACATTCTGGCCGCGCTCCGCCGCATCCGGGCGGCGTCCCCGGCGACAATCGTGCTGAAGCGCGGGCCAATGGGCTGCGTCGTCTTCGAGGGCGCAATCCCCGATACGATCGAGGGCGGCGTCATCGGCAAGGGCTTCCCGGTCGAAGTGTTCAACGTTCTGGGCGCCGGCGATGCCTTCATGGCGGGGTTCCTGCGCGGCTGGCTGCGCGGGGAACCGGTCGCAACCGCCGCGACATGGGCGAATGCCTGCGGCGCTTTCGCCGTCTCCCGGCTCCTCTGTTCGCCGGAATATCCGACCTTCGAGGAGCTGTCGCATTTCCTAGCCCATGGCAGCAGCGAGCGCGCGCTGCGCAAGGACGAAGCCCTCAATCACATCCACTGGGCGAAGACGCGGCGGGCTCAGCCGGCATCGCTCATGGCGCTTGCCATCGATCACCGCTCGCAGCTCGAGGTGATCGCGGACCGGGCCGGCGTCCCGCGGTCACGGATCAACGGCTTCAAGACGCTGGCCGTCGCTGCCGCGGCGGAGGTCGCCGGTGGACGGCCAGGCTACGGCGTGCTGCTCGACGAAACGTATGGCCGGGAGGCTCTCTTCGCCGCGGCGCGGCAACCGTTCTGGATCGGGCGGCCGGTGGAGCTGCCGGGGTCGCGTCCGGTCCGGTTCGAATTCGGCAACGACATCGGTGACCGCCTGGCGGAATGGCCGGTGACGCACACGGTGAAATGCCTAGCCTTCATCCATCCCGACGACGACCGCGCGCTGATGGAGGATCAGATCGCGACGCTGAGGACCGTCTATGACGCGGCGCGGAAGAACAATCTCGAACTGCTCATCGAGATAATTTCGAGCCGGCACGGCGTTGTCGGCGACACGACTACCGCGGGCGTGCTCCATGCGATCTACGCCGCCGGGATCAGGCCGGACTGGTGGAAACTCGAGCCGCAGCCCTCGGCGGCTGCGTGGCGGAACGTCGAGGCCGCGATCGTCGACAACGACCGCTGGTGCCGCGGCGTCGTGCTCCTCGGCCTCGAAGCGCCGGAGGAAGAGCTGGAGGCGGCATTCGCTGCCGCGGCGGCTGCGCCGATCGTCAAGGGCTTCGCCGTCGGCCGGACGATCTTCAACGATGCCGCCGAAAAATGGCTCGCCGGTGCCATCGACGACCGCGCGGCCATCGCCGATATGGCGTCGCGGTTCGGCCGCCTCACACGCGCCTGGGAGCGTGCGGGCGGCGCCCGAGCGGCGTAGGATTGCTCCGCCCCTTCACCAGCGCAGCGCCAGAGCCATGACCCGTCTCCACATTCGCCCTCACCCGCCCGACCGGGGCCATCGCGTCGTCAGCGTCACGCCGGCCAGCGCGGGCTGGGAATATGTCGGCTTCGACCTCTACAGGATCGCGCCGGGAGAGACGGCGGCGGCCGAGACCGGCGAGCGCGAGCATTGCCTTGTTTTCATCGGCGGCAAGGGCGCGGTTGAGGCTGGAGGCGAGCGATTCGGCGAAGTCGGAGGTCGCCCTGATCCGTTTGCCGGCAAGGCGGACGCAGTTTATGTCCCGGCCGGCGTATCCTGGAAGCTACGGGCGACGACGCCGGTCGAACTGGCGGTCTGCTCGTCGCCCGGAAAGCCCGGCAGCCGCCCTCCCCGGCGCATCGGACCCGACAGTCATGCGGTGATGACCCGCGGTAAGGGCAACAACGTCCGCTACGTCACGGACATCATCAACGAATCCGACCCGGCGGACAGCTTGCTGGTCGTCGAAGTCATCACGCCGGCCGGCAACGCTTCCAGCTATCCGCCGCACAAGCACGACCGGGACGCGTTTCCCGAGGAGACGCGCCTGGAGGAGGTTTACTACCACCGGCTCAACCCGAGGCAGGGCTTCGGCTTCCAGCGGATCTACACGGACGACCGGTCGCTCGACGTGTCGATGACCATCGAGGATGGCGACGTGACGCTGGTGCCGCGCGGTTATCACCCCTGCGCGGCGCTGCACGGGTACGACCTCTACTATCTCAACGTCATGGCGGGGCCGCGGCGCCAATGGCGCTTCTTCAACGATCCCGCCCACGAATGGATGCTGAAGGCCTGACGCGCCAACCATGCCGGTCCAAAGCGCCGGGTTGCTCCTTTACCGTCTGACGCCCGGCGGGCCCGAGGTTTTCCTGGTCCACCCCGGAGGGCCGTTCTGGGCCAAGAAGGACGCCGGCGCCTGGTCGATCCCCAAAGGCGTCTGCGGACCCGGTGAGGATCCGCTGGCGGCGGCCAGGCGCGAATTCAGGGAAGAAACCGGGGTCGCGCCGCCGGAAGGGCCGTTCCTTCCCTTGGGGAGCTTTCGGCAGCCGGGCGGCAAGGTGGTCACCGCCTTTGCGGCACAAGGCGACCTCGATCCGACCAAGCTGACCAGCAACATGTTCGATCTGGAATGGCCGCCGAAGTCCGGACGAATCGCGCGCTTCCCCGAGGTCGACCGGGGCGCATGGTTCGGCCTGAAGGAGGCCGAAATCCGCCTTCTCAAGGGCCAGACGCCGATCCTCGCCGCACTCAGATCGGCGGCTTTTTCACGAATTGGTTAAGAAAGCGTCAGCTTTTCTGCCGCATCGCAGCAGAAACGCGCAGTTTTTATTGCTCTGCACAAAGCGGGCGGCAGATATGCATGATTGGCGCTCCAAATGACTGAGCTATGCACTTACCTTTCGCGTCGGCAATGGTCGTTCCCCATAGCCACGAGATTGCAGAAAGGCTGCCACCATGAACAACGCACTTGTCCGCACCTACAAGAACTGGCGGAAGTACCGCGACACCTACAACGAGCTGATGCGGCTGACGACCCGCGAGCTCGAGGATCTCGGGATCAATCGCGCCGACATCCCCGCCATCGCGCGCCAGCACGCTCGCGCGTAGCACGCATTCGCCTGGGGCTCCCTCCTCCCGAGCCCCGACGATAAGGGCGCCGGTTTCCACTCCTCCCGGAAACCGGCACCCGCCCATAGGAAACGCCCGCCATCCTCCTCCCCTGGCGGGCGTTTTCTTTTGAGGAACGGCCTGACAGGCCAAGGCCGTTCGGCTAATCCTCCGGCCATGAAACCCGTCCATGTCATCGGCGGCGGCCTTGCCGGCTGCGAGGCGGCCTGGCAGCTCGCCAGCCGGGGCATTCCCGTGGTCCTCCACGAGATGCGTCCGGCGCGCTCGACCGAGGCGCACAAGACCGACCGGCTGGCGGAACTCGTCTGCTCCAACTCATTCCGCTCGGACGACCGCGAACTCAACGCCGTCGGGCTCCTGCACGAGGAACTGCGGCGTTCGGGCTCGCTGATCATGCGGTCCGCCGATGCGCATCAGGTGCCGGCCGGCGGGGCGCTGGCGGTCGACCGCGATGGATTCGCCGATGCGGTCACGGCGGCGATTGCCGGGCATCCGCTGATCATCCTTGACCGGAGCGAGGTCGCAGGCCTGCCGCCAAGTGACTGGGACAGCGTCATAATCGCGACCGGACCGCTCACCTCGGCGCCGCTTGCCGCGGCGATTCGCGAACTCACCGACGAGGACGCCCTCGCCTTCTTCGATGCGATCGCGCCGATCGTGCATTTCGAGACGATCGACATGGACATCGCCTGGTTCCAGTCGCGCTATGACAAGGCAGGACCGGGCGGCACGGGCGCCGATTACATCAACTGCCCGATGAACCAGGACGAGTACGAAGCCTTTGTAAATGCTCTCCTTTCCGGCGAGCAGCACAAGGCGCATGACTGGGAGAAGGTGCCCTATTTCGACGGCTGCCTGCCGATCGAGGTGATGGCCGAGCGCGGGCGGGAGACGCTTCGTTTCGGACCGATGAAGCCGGTGGGGCTCACCAACCCGCTCCGGCCGGACGAAAAACCCTATGCGGTAGTGCAGCTTAGACAGGACAATGCGCTCGGCACGCTGTTCAACATGGTCGGCTTCCAGACGAAGCTCCGCTATGCCATCCAGGCTGACATTTTCCGAATGATTCCAGGGCTGAAGAACGCCCAGTTCGCGCGGCTGGGCGGGCTGCACCGGAACACGTTCCTCAATTCTCCGAAGCTCCTCGACCGGACGCTCCGGCTCAAAGCCTTGCCGCGCCTCAGGTTTGCCGGACAGATCACCGGCTGCGAGGGGTACGTGGAATCGGCGGCGATCGGGCTGCTGGCCGGCCGGTTTGCCGCTGAGGAACGGCTGAATCAAGCCATTTCGCCGCCGCCGGCAACCACCGCGCTCGGCGCGATTCTCGGCCACATCACCGGCGGCCATATCGCCGACGAATCCGCGCCCAACCGCTCGTTTCAGCCGATGAACGTCAATTTCGGCCTGTTTCCGCCGATGGAGCCGGTCGAGCGGAAAACCGGCGGGAGGAAAATGTCTTCCCTCGAGCGGGGACAAGCGAAGAAACGCGCCATCACGGCAAGAGCTCTGGAATCGCTCGACGGATGGCTCGGGATCAAGGCGGAATTGGCTGCGGAATAACCGGACAGGGTCAGATCGGAGACGCCGATCCGGACGCTCGCCAGAGCCGCCACTGGCGACGCCATTGGGGGATATCCGGCCCGGCGGGCCGGGGATCGAAGCCGGCTTTGTCCACGCGCGCGAGATAGGGCTCGACCAGCACCAACGGCAGGTAGGACGGGCGGACCACGGAGTCGCTTGAGGCGAGAAGCGCGCGCGCCGCATCGAGGTGCCGGCGCGCGTTGCGGACGAGATCGGCGACGACGGCCTTGAGCTGCGGCGAGGCCGCGCCCGGAACCACGGTCGCCACGTCGAGGCCGTGATGCCCGGCAAGATCGGCGGGAAGGAAGCTCCGGTTCCCGACCGGATCGCGCGCGAGACTGCGAAGGATCGCGGCCGTGGCGAGGGCGACGCCGGCATGGCCGGAGAGTTCCGCGGTGCCGGGATTGCGGCCACCGGCAAGGATGATCGCACCGAGCTGGAAGAGCGCCGAAGCGGTGTCGCCGGCGTAGCCCTCGAGATCGTTCAGGCTCGGCATCGGGTCGTCATAGAGGTCGAAGACGCGCGCTTGTAGAAGCCGCTCGAAAGCATCGAACGGCAGATGAAGGGTGGCGATGGTTTCGGCGAGCGCGACGGCGACCGGATGGCCGCGTCCGCCGTCGGGCAGCGCCTCCCGCCACCAGGCCAGCCGGATCTCGCCGAGCCGCGGGTCGCTGACGCGGTCGCGCACGGCCGCGACCTCGGCGTTGAAGGCGTGAAGGGCGAAGAGATGCTTGCGCGTTGCCTCCGGCGCGAAGAGGTCCGCGAGGTAGCGGTCGCGGTCGAGATCGCGCAGGACATTGGCGCATTCGGCAAAGACGTCCATCGGCGGAGATATGGCCCGCGCCGATGGGGCAGTCCACCGGGATCGGGACGGAGGCGCATGCCCACCACTTCCCGCGGGAACCACGGACCGTCATCCCCGCAAAAGCGGGGATCCAGTATCCGCGAGATTGGTTGATGTGTCGCGCCCAGCGGTTTGATCCGTTCTGCACCGACCGCGGATACAGGGTCCCCTTCCCTCGCCCCTCCGGGGCTCGCCGGGGATGACGGGTAGTGCGAGTTGCGTCAGGTCACCGCGATGAGCGCGGCGGCGACGGCGCGTTCCTCGGCCAGGAGCACGTTGAAGGTGCGGACGGCCGCGCCGGTCGACATCGGCTCGGCGACGATCCCGGACGCGCGGAAGCTCTCCCGCAGCGCCTTCGGCAAGGGGACGAGCGAGATGCCGGTGCCGACCAGAAGCACGTCGATGGCCTCGGCCTCGGCGAAGACCGCGGCCAGGCCGGCCTCGTCGAGCGCCGGCTCCTTCCAGCCGTGAATGCCGCTCGGCAGGCACAGCAGCGAGCCGCGATGGGACATGCCGGCGAAGCGGAAGCCGCCGTTGCCGTAGGCGTCGATCGGGGCGCGTCCGGGGTAATGCGCGTCCCGGACGGTGATCGGCATCAGGCCTTGGCGGCGCCGGCGTCCGCGTCTTCGGCGGCCGGCGCGACGGTCTTCGGCCGGATGTTGAAGTAGATGAGGATCGGGCCGCCGATGAAGATCGACGAGGCGGTGGCGACGAAGATGCCCCAGAGCATCGCGGCGGTGAACGAGCGGATGACCGGGCCGCCGAAGACGAACAGCGCGCCGAGCGCAAGGAGCAGCGTCAGCGAGGTCATGATGGTGCGCGCCAGCGTCTGGTTGGTGGCGAGGTCGATGACGTCGCGGATCGGCATCTGCTTGTACTTCCGCAATATCTCGCGGATGCGGTCGAAGATGACGACGGTGTCGTTCAGCGAATAGCCGATGATCGTCAGGATGGCGGCGATCGAGGACAGGTCGAAATCGATCTGCGTGAGGGCGAAGAAGCCAACCGTCAGGATGGCGTCATGGACGAGCGTCGCCACGGCGGCGACACCGAACTGCCATTCGAAGCGGAACCAGATGTAGAGCATGATCCCGATGATGGTGACGAGCACGGCCAGCGTGCCGGTCTGCGCCAGTTCGCCGGAGACGCGCGGGCCGACCACCTCGACGCGGTCGAATTCGTAATCGGTGGTGCCGAGCGCCGCCTTCACCTTCTCGACGACCGCCTGCTGGGCCGCCTCGCCGCCTTCCTGCGCCGCGACGCGGATGAGCACGCTCTTCGCGTCGCCGATCGTCTGGATCTGGACCTCGCCGAGGCCGAGCGAATTGGTCTTCGCGCGGAGGCCGGCGACGTCGGCATCCTGGCCGTTGGTGGTGCGCACCTCGATGACGGTGCCGCCCTTGAAGTCGATGCCGGCATTGACGCCGACCGTGAAGAAGAGCGCGAACGAGACGACGATGAGGACGAGCGAAATCGGCGTCCTGATCCGCGCCCAGTCCATGAACGGGAGATTGGTGTCGTCGGGGATGAGGCGGATGGGGCGCCAGCGCATGGTGCGAGCCTAAAGCGGGATGACTTTGGGACGCGCGACGCGCACCCAGATCGAAACGATGAACCGCGTCACCAGGTAGGCGGTGAACAGCGTGGCGATGATGCCGATGGCGAGCGTCACGGCGAAGCCGCGGATCGGACCCGAGCCCAGCCAGAACAGCGCGATCGCCGCGATGAGCGCGGTCAGGTGCGAGTCGATGATGGTGGCGAAGGCGCGGCGGAAGCCGATATCGAGCGCCGAGATGGCGGTGCGCCCGGCGCGCTGCTCCTCGCGCATTCGTTCGTAGATGAGCACGTTGGCGTCGACCGCCATGCCCATGGTCAGGATGATGCCGGCAATGCCTGGGAGCGTCAGCGTCGCCCCGAGCGCGGTCAGGATGCCGAGCATCAGGAAATTGTTGCCGACCAGCGCGATATCCGCGAAGAGGCCGAGCAGGCCGTAGCAGACGACCATGAAGACCACGATCGCGACGGTGGCGACGACGGTGGCGATGATGCCGGCGCGGATCGAGTCGCGGCCGAGGCTCGGGCCGATCGTGCGCTCCTCGACGATGGTCAGCTTTGCCGGCAGCGAACCGGCGCGGAGCAGAATCGCGAGGTCGTTGGCGGTCTCGACGGTGAAGGAGCCGCTGATCTGGCCGGAGCCGCCGAGGATCGGCTCGCGGATGGTCGGGGCCGAGATCACCACATTGTCGAGGACGATGGCGAAGGGCCGGCCCACATTCTTGGCGGTCACGTCGCCG
>Ga0070741_10007174_pt1 | contig 23297 bp, 25 predicted proteins | sample Coa_R1_4_FD_66440 | JGI IMG/M metagenome (GOLD analysis project Ga0070741, IMG submission 66440) | Surface soil microbial communities from Centralia Pennsylvania, which are recovering from an underground coalmine fire - Coalmine... | ecosystem: Environmental > Terrestrial > Soil > Unclassified ... | reverse complement strand
AGGCGTCACGTGCACGGGCAACGACGCGGCGGCGGCCACAACGCGGGCACCTGGGAAACGATGCCGACGCCGCGGCAGTTGCACGTGCGTGCGCCGCAGGCCGAGGGATGCGCGCGCTTAGAACGAAGCGTCGAAGGGCGAGGCGCGCCAGCGCTGAGCCCGAGCACCGATCGTTTAGGGAATCTGTCTCACCCCCGCAGCGTGGTAGCGGAGCAGGGCGTCGAGGTTGCACGGCGCGTGACGGCCGCTTTAGCGCGAGCGCGAGCCGGCGCGCGGCGTGCACGACCACGGTCCGGGACATCCATGAATACAGGTCGCCTTAGTTGCGCAGCTTCCTGATGCGGTGGTGGTAGCCGCATTTCGAGCACACGGCGCACATCCGGCGCGCGGTGCATTTCCTGATGATCAGGGGTTTTCCTCCGCAATGGACGCAGGTGTCCATCCTGGCGCTGCGTCCGGTGCCATGCTCGGGGTAGACGACAATTCGAGTGTCGACGGGGAGGATGCGGAGAGGGTTGGTTTTTTCTGCGGTTTTTTCTGCGGCGTTCGTGGTCATTAGGCTCCTTTCGTGTCAGCGGAATCGGCGGTGGTGAGGGTTTGCAGGTGCATGAGGTGGCGCGTCTCCTCGTGCGGATCGGGCGCGACGGTTTCGGCGACGGCTTCGAGCTGCAGGCGCTCGGGAAGGGCTGGCTCGGGGTCGTTGGTCATGGTCATGCGCAAGGCAACCAGGAGGGTTTGCAGGGCGTAGAGGCGGGCACGCGCGGCGGGTGGGTCGATCTCTCCGGCCTCGATTTCGGAGACGACGTCGCCGATAGCGCGGATGACATCTTTCGGTGTGCGAAGCCGGCGGCGGCGCGAGCGGCGAGGTGGGGAGGAGGCGCGCTCGGCTTCTTCGGGGTCCATCAGTCCCAGGCGGACCAGGAGGGTGGAAGCGAGGTCGGGACCGTTGTAGTGGGCGCGTGCGTCGTCGGTGAGGGTCGAAATGGGAATTCCGACAGAATTTTTTTTGGTGTCCACCGTGGGGGCGGTGGATGATTCACAGGCTGCGGATTGTTTTTGCTGATCGGTCGGCAGCGTTGCCGAAACATCGGCGGTGATGTGGGTCACGCGTCGAACTCCTTTCTCTCGCAGAGGCGAGCTTCGGAGGTGCAGTGAGTGGCGGCGGCGCACGTGTTGCAGTTGCCGTCTGAGTTGACCTGGCTGGATTCGCGGAGAGCGCGGAGTTGCTGGACCTTGCGGAGAATGGGCTGGAGATCCTGTAGCGAAATGCGGTCGGCGAGATAGCGGGCGGTGGTGGTGGGGCTGCGGTGTCCGAGTTGTGCCTGGACGGCGCGCAGATCGTGAGTGGCGGACCACACGTCTTCGGCGACGGTGCGGCGGAGATCGTGGACGCGGAGATCGGCGCGAATTCCGGCTTTGCGCTTGAGGGCGTTCCACTGCTTGGTGAAGCGCGGGTTGGGACCGGGCTTGGTGCCGGGGCGGTCAGGGCGGAGGAGGTTGACCACGGGCGTGTGGCGGTCCGCATGACGAGGGAGGGCTTCGAAGATGGCGGCGATTTCGGCGCTTACGGGCAGCGTCTGATGAACGTTGCCCTTGGTGTAGAAGCTGACGGCGCGGAGATGGGGATCGTAATTGGCGGGCGTGATGCGGGCCGCGGTGCGGTGACGGAGACCGAGATCGGCGCAGAGCAGCAGAAAGAAACGGAGCGAGGGACTGGCGGCTTCGAGGAGCTGACGGCGTTCCTGATCGGTGGCGATGGTGGTGCGGGGTTGGGGTTGATGGACGCGGGGGACGGCGTCGCTGAGCGTGGGGGGAGCGGCGGCGACGCGTTCGAGCCAGTGGATGAAGCGGCGCAAGCACTTGGTGTAAGTGGAGCGCGTGTGCTGGGCGAAGCGCGGGCGCCAGGTGGCGACGACGCGATGGATGCAATCGGCGGTGAGCTGCGACGGCATCAGGCTGCCGTAATCGGCGACTAGCGCGGCGAGCGCGGCTTTGGTGTTCGGATTGTGAGTTTGCGCGCGGGTCCACTCCGCGGCGGCTTGCGCGATGGTGGCCGCCGGGCCGATGGGTTTGGGAGTGCACCCTGGGCGATGCTGTGGGCTTCGCGGTGGGCGAGCGTGCGCATGTGCTGGGCGAAGTCGTTGGCTTCCTTGATGGTGTCGAAGGCCTTGCGATGACGAGTGCCGGCGGCGTCACGCCAGTCGGCGAGAAATTTCCCGTAGCGTTTTTGCAAAGCAGGTTGTCCTTTCGAATGGGGAGCGAGGCGGGCAAACGGGTGCCTCGGTGGCTGGTGCGATGTCCGGAGCACGGGGAGTGCCGAAGGGGAGAGGGTGCGAAATGTGAGGTTGCGTTCCACCGCTCTGGACACCGTGAGCGATGAAACCTGCATGAATGCTGGGGAATCGACTAGGGTGAGATTACCGCTGAGTTAAGCGCCCAACCCTTAGCAGTCAATCATTTGCGGTACTCGATTTTAGCATCGCCGGGCGTTTTCAGGCCAACCCACGAGCGACCACAGTCCGCGCGATGATGTGCTCACGCACGACGAGCCCGCCGTAAGTGTCTATCACGAAGTCTTTATTTGAGGACGGGTGATGATGGATGGATTCGGGTTCCGCCCGGCGGAGACGCTCCGAAACCACCGCCTTCCCCCTCTTGAGCGGTCACGGAGCGTCGGGCAGGCACATCGCCATTCTGATATGCGCGATGGCCATGAATATACGTCGTGGAATCGATATGGCCGAAGCGCCGAAATGTGCCAGAGTTGCCGCGTCCCGGAGTAGCCAATCGATTCAGATTCCGGCGGCTTTGGAGCCCTTCAGGATTTGCGTCACAAGCGCGAGCAGGGGCTCGGGATCACGCTTTGATCTGGTAGTCGGCGTCGGCAACCAGCGGGTCACCGGGATGCCTGCGCAACGCGATGACAGGGTGGGAAGGCACTTACGCGGCGATCTGGCCAGCCCGCTACCTACCCGGCACCAACGCCAGAGACGCACGGCGCTGCTCCCAGGCACTTCCGTGGCTCCGGCATCAGCTCTGCGGCGAAAAAATGTTGCGGTACTCTGGCGTTTGTACCTAAAATGGGGCAACGGTGGGGGTCAACCTTTCATGCCTGAGCAGAAGATCGCGAGGACGTGGGAAGAGATCGCTGCGCTCGCCTCGAACGAGAAAGATTCCCAAAAGCTGTACGACTTAGTCAAGGAATTGAACCTTGCTCTCGAGGAACGTGATCGTCGCCTGAACAAGAGCAGCGAGGGGAATAAAACGGGAACTGGGGTAGCGTAGGATGGCGCTTCTCTGAATTCTGACGATGCCGCCCGAAGTTCGCAAGTGAGTGAGACGCTGGCATCTCGTGTCGTTGTGTGTCTAATCTATTTTTCCCCGACTCCAATTTCGCCGATATGACGCGTGTCGCGGCGTTGATCGTGCGTCCCCGTAAGCCTCTCTCCATAACGCGACGCTTTAGCTGCTCTTCACCTTTTTTGTAGTTGTACTTTTTCCAAGCACGGAATCGGCGAGAGCCAGCCAGCGACGGCGATCTTCCAGGGCGTTGTCATCAGGCCTGGTCTCCATTTCGATTACTTCCGCAAGGCCGTCGCGACGGTCGCGCTGCTCTGGCTGCGATTTGCCCTGGTTTTCTCGCTTCGGCATTTTGAGGATTTTCGCCACGGCAGCGATCTGCGCGGCGTTGAGATGCCGCGAATGATAAATCGGTTTAGCAGAATGTTCGATACAGGTGGAACTGTATTGACGGCGTTCCGGGTACGTGGTTACGGCACAGGCAGGCCACGCGCTGTTTAGCATTGTTCACCGTCAACAACGGAACGGCTAACACTTTTATGGGCGGTAGCTATATTTGCTAATGGCGTTGGCCCTGCATACAATCCGTCCGCTCAGGAGGAGCCATGAGACACGCGCTTGCTATTGCATTTGCAGGTTTACTTTTCCTGTCGCTCGCCGCCGGTCAGGATGCGGATACATCCAAATCAACCAAACCGAAAGCCATGAACGGAAGCCACTCCGGAAGCAGCATTCAGAACCAGATTGAGAAGCTTGAACAAGACTGGGCGCAGGCGACCATGAAGAAAGGTGCGGCCGCCGTCGATGAGTATGAAGCCGACGACATTATGACGACCGACCCCGGCGGCCGCGTAACCGACAAGGAGCAAGACAAGAAAGATCTGAGTTCAGGCGACTTGAAGTTCGAGTCAATGGAGTTGACTGACCTGAAGGTGCATGTTTATGGCAACACAGCCGTAGCCACGGGAGCTAACACACTGAAAGGCACGTATAAGGGTCAAGACATTGGCGGCACCTACCGCTTCACGGATACATGGGTGAAGCGAGATGGAAAGTGGAGGGTCGTTTCCTCGCAAGCCACGAAGGTTCAGCAAGGAGGATAGCGGCACCGAGTGACTCGGTAAATGCGTTGCGACCTTCAGATCGAGAAAGGGTTAAGAAGCCGCTGTTTCTCACAAGTAATGCCTGGAGGCGTCTGGGGAACGCCGCCTCCGGGCGTTCAGGGCTGTTTCCTGCGGGTCCGCTCCGTGATAGCCTTTACGCGAGCAGGGGCGCCGCCCTGGGCGCCCCGGATTTCCACACTCCATGGCGTTCCGTAAGATACCCGGTAAACCGTCTGCAGATAGCTCATCTATAAGGAGTTCGGAGCCCAACTCCGACGCAATTTCCGCGCAACTTTCTCCACCGGACGGGGTTAACCCTAGTGTGAGCAGCGTGGCCATGGATCGGGGATTGCTCTCGATGGTACCCGTGCAGCCATCCACCGCCGGGATCGACTCCCCCCTAAATAGTGCATCCGATGGACTTACCGATGCCGACGTCATGCTGCGCGTTAAAGAAGGCGATGAGAGCGCCTTCGCATACCTGGTGCAGAAGTATCGCCGGGCGATGGTGAATTTCATGTACCGCACCTGCCGCAATGCGGCAGCAGCGGAAGAGTTGGCGCAGGAGGTTTTTCTTCGCGTATACCGCTCGCGAGAGAGTTACGAAGCTAGCGCGAAGTTCACCACGTGGTTGTACCGCATTGCTACGAACCTGGCGGTCAATCATGCGCGCGACACGCGGCACGAAAGGCCAGAAAACACAGTCAGCCTCGATGAACCGGACCAGGAAAGCGGAACCACGATGGATCTGCCGGACTCCTCCGCGTCGGTCGAGGAGAACCTGGTACGCCGGGAGCGTATGGCAGCTATACGGCAAAGAGTGCAGGCACTGCCGGAAAGGCAACGCATTGCGGTGGTCATGCATAAGTACCAGCAGATGGACTACCGCCAGATTGCCGATGTGCTGAAGTTGAGCGAATCTGCGACCAAGTCGCTTCTGTTTCGCGCATACGAGACTTTGCGCGAGCAACTGAAAGAGTTTGTTTAGTTTAAAAAAAAGCCTTAATGACACTTTATTGGTTGGTGAAGTCATGAACTGCAAAGAGATTTACGAAATGCTGCCGGACGTGGCCGCTGGGCTGAGCGGGGCGTCGCCTGAACTGCAAAAGCATCTCGGCACGTGCACCGCTTGTTCCGCGAAGCTGAACGATATACGCGAGACCATGGCGTTGCTCGACGAGTGGCAGGCGCCAGAGCCTTCGGCCTACTTCGATACGCGTGTGATGGCACGCATGCGCGAAGAACAGGCGCGACCGGCGTTCAGCTGGCTGCAATGGCTGCGCAAGCCCGCGCTTGCGCTATCGCTAACCCTGTTGATGGCGTTTGGAGTCACTTTCGTGACGGTGGAACACCGCGATCTGCTGAAGGGCAATGACGCAGCCGTTGCGCATGCTGAGCCAGGTACCGCGGTAGGCGATCTGCAGGCACTGGACAAGAACCACGATATGTACGCCGATTTTGATTTGCTGGACGATTTGCAGGTGCAGGACACTAACACAACCGCGAACCCGTAATTTCGGGTCGCGCTTAGCGAGGGCTGGGAAACTGTTTCAGTGACAGATATGAAGTTCCGTCCCATTGCGCTGTGGTTCACGCTGGCTGTGCTGGCGTTCGTACCGGGGGGAACTCTGCGTTGCGTGGCCCAGCGGAACCGGGTCGACCAGCAGGAACGCCGTCAGCAGCAGCGGCAGCAACAACAGCGGCAGCAACAACAACATCACGTGGGCGAGTGGCTGCGCCGGTACAAGGATATGCCTCCCGACCAGCAGCAAAAAGCGCTGCAGAATGATCCGCAGTTCCACAAATTGCCGCCGCAAATGCAGCAGCAGCTTCAGCAACGGCTGCAACATTTCAGCAGCTTGCCGCCTGAGCAGCAGCAGCGCATGCTGAACCGTATGGAAGTCTGGGAGCACCTGACGCCCGAACAGAGGCAGCAGGCGCGCGGGCTGTTCCAGCAGTTACAACAGCTACCTCCCGAGCGGCGCCAGATGATCCAGAGAGCGGTGCACGACTTGCGTCAGATGCCACCGCAGCAGCGGCAGCAGGTACTCGAATCCGACCGCTTCAAGAGCACCTTCTCGCCGCAGGAACGCGATTTGCTCAACAGTGTCACCAAGCTTCCGCTTGCGCCAGCGGAAGGCGGGCAGAACGAGGCTGAGCCCGCCGAAACCAGCCCTGAGCAGTAGCGGCTCTCTTCGGGTTCAAGGTCCAGATCGCGCCGTGCGCGATTGTTCCCGTCCATCTGGCTCGGAAATCTCTTTCACCCTCGAAAAAGAAGCCACCGAGATTTAGCGGGGCGGTTTACGCCAGCTCGGAATTAGTGTTTTCCGAACACCAGGTAGGCAATATAGAAGAGTTGCACGACGGTGACGGCGACAACTAAGTAGCTGGCAATTTCCATCCGACGTCCGGACTCGCGAGTCCCCTGCATTAATTCCGAAATTTCGGTAGTCACCTGGAGCAGCTTCTCGGTAGAGCCATCCTGGCGCTCGGTCAAAACCTGTATCTTGCCCAGTGCCCGTGAGGTTTCGACCACCGCCTTCATCATCTGCTCGCCGTTACGCGCATCGAGCTCCGTCTTGCACGCGGTCCACCAGACGGTTCCGGGAGGATTGTCGTACATGCGTTGCCGGATCTCTTCCGAGGAGCGGGTTCGAAGAAGCTGGACCAGCGCATGGACGGGGTCGGGCCGTTGCAAGCCGGCGTTCTCGGATGGAGTCGCCGCCTGCGGAGAGTTTGCTTTTCTGAGCGGCGGAGACATGGTTGGGGGGAGACTCATATCGCACGTCATTATGTTCGAGCTTCGGGGTAAACGGCAGATTACGGATGGCCTTGGCCCAAATCCTTTTGGCTATATGAAATTAGCCCATCAAGCCCTCGCCTTTCAGACCGAAATCCTTGTCTCTCCGAAACAGAAACAACGGTCATCTGCGAGTCAATGCGGCCATTTGCCCACCCAGCTTTTCTGTCCTAAAATCAGCGATGCTATGTCGTCCGAGCCGCTCCAGATCGAACACTCCGACGAGGGTATCCTACGGCTGAAGGGTCCTCTTACGACTGAAAACCTGCCATCGTTCCTGAATGCTATGCGCCGCGAGGATGCCCTCACCATGATCCTGGACCTTTCGGAGGTCCCTTACATTGACTCGGCGGGGCTGGGCACGCTGATCAGCACCTACGTATCCTGCCAGAAAGCGGGGCGCCGCATCGTCCTGAGCGGCGTAAATAAACGCGTGCTCAAGCTCTTCGAAATCACTAAGACCGAGCCGCTGTTCCTCATGTTCCCCACGGTTTGGGATGCGGTCGAGACGTTGACGAACGCCGGGCGAGCGTGACTCGCCAAAGGAGCCGGGAAAAATACACAAAAGCGCGCCTTAGCAGCGCTGTCAGCCGCTGATGCGCGCTTCGGTTCAGTGTTTCGGTAACGAGGCTTCGACGGAGGTAGTTCTCAATACTTCTTTTTCCGCCTTCAACCAGTCTTCGAGAGCCTGTCCATCGCGAAATCCGCGCTGTTCAAAAATCTCGTACGCGCGGCTGCGGATCCGATGTTCGAGCATTGCATCGGGGAGCCCGCTGCTCGTCTTCTGGTTGACCCCGGGTCGGGCTGTGCGGTTCAGTTCCGCCGACTCTTCCATCCTATGCTGCGACTGCATAACGCTCCGGGTGACTCTCAAATTTGTCCCGACATTCTTCGGAACAGAAATAATATTCCTGGTTGCCATATTGGGCGGTGTACTCAGCCTCCTGTTCACTCACTTCCATGTTGCAGACCGGATCTTTCGCCATGGGAATCTGTCCTCCTGAAGCTTTGTCGTGCATAGTTCTCCCGTGCAAATGGCGGTCCTCTTGAGAGTTGCGGAAAAGGATGAAATGGCGCGGAGTCGTTTCAATGACCCGTGAGCCTTGAATTGACTGGGTGGAAGATTTTTCTCTTTCCTGTAATTTGAACACGGCTGCGATTGAGAGAAGCAAAAATGGGCGCATCTGAAGATGCGCCCAGAGTGCCTTAGGAGGTTAGGCTTCTTCTACCAATACGTGAAATTGAGCTGATCCAGATAATCGGTGTAGCCGTTCTGGTACTTGTTGCCGTCCATCTGGTAGTTGATTGTGACACCGTACCAGCCCACAGCCGATCCAGGTGTGCGCGTGATGTTCAAAGTGTTGGTCACACCATTTAACGTGATGGACTGGAACAGTAGCTTGTTGTCGGACGTGCGCTGGGCTTGAATGGTCAGGTGATTCCAGGCATTACTCTTGGGCCAGCAGCCGACGCCTGTAGCCACCCACTTCTGGTTAACATTGTCCCATGTATCCCACTCATGGCCGCCAGCTATGCGGCATTCGTGGCCCCAGATGAATCCCTGGTTGTTTACAAACTGGTTGATGTCAAATTCCAGGGCTTGTGAGAGTTCCAGATTGCTGCCGTAGAATTCGACGTCGTAGGTGAAGTTATGCAGGGTGGGAACCAGCGTGTGATTCGAATCCGGCAGGCCTTGAGAGGAAAAATCCCCGATCAAATGGTTGTTCCATAGGGCATCACCGTATTGCGTGGTGCCGCCAATCCAGAACTGAGTCGAATTGCCGCTCAGAGAAGGCGACTTGATTCCCTGGGTCATGGAGAATTGAATTCCAGGGCAGTTGTTGCAGATCTGATAGGAGGGCGGGCTCAACGCGTAGCCGGTCCAACCACCGCTCTTCTGCAGATTATAGAAAGTGCTACCACCGCCACCACCACCGGATCCGACCGTGATGGTCACGTTCGTGGTTGCGGCTCCGCCGCAGTTGTCCCATTCTTCCACGGTCGTAGTGTACTTACCGGGGCTTAAGGTGATGAGTGTATTGAGACTGGCGCCGCCAACGGTATAAACCAATACGCCGGGCGCGGTGTATATACCCATTGCGGAGACGCCCTTCGAGCAACTCGTCCATGCAGTCGCTACATATTGAATCGTCTGTGCCACCGTACTGTTGTTTTTGGGCGCGGTAACGGTTACCGAGCCTGACGAAGCGAATGCTGATGTCGTCCATAGCGCAAGGAGCACAAAAATAGGCAGAAACCTTTTCATTAATCATTCTCCAGCTTTTTTTTGAACGCAGTGGCGCGACTGCGAGGCTGCACGAATCCTCTGGACGCAACAAACGCGTGCCAAACGGCGGTCGAGCGAATCGCCTACTAAAAGTTTTTAGGTTTGCTCTTTACGCAATCTTCCGCCGGAGGAAAATTGCGCGCCTGGTACAGGAACACCCAACTGCGAGACTTACTTCGGCTGAGAGGCGGCGGAGAGATCGCATCTCATGCGCAGTGGCGCAACTGCTATTTCGTTTTTGATTTCTGGTGATCTTAGGGAGGCATCTACTCGCAAGCAACCGTTTTCGTAGAAATCAAGAGGAAAAGCTGCATTTTCATGGCGAATAGCCTACTCGAGCTAAGGGGTTCCCCTTAGAAAAAGGGCGAAGCAGGCCAAATTTAGCGGAGTGCGCAACGTCGCTGTGAGCCCGGGACTTGGTGTTGGGTGAGTGTGTTAGACCGCCGCCAGATGGCGTTTATTGTGGTTGCGCTTTATTTCGGCCCCTCAAAACGATAGCCGGTGCCTCGCAATGTAGTCAGGTAACGGGGGCGCCGAGGATCGGATTCGATCTTCTCCCGAAGCCGGCGAACGTAAACATCTACGGACCGTGGAGTAACAAAGGCGCTCTCTTTCCACACTGCATCAAGTAATTGATCGCGCGTAAATACGCGGCCCCGGTGAGCGGCAAAATACTCCAGCAGGCGGAATTCGCGAACCGTGGTGAGCACGGTTTGTCCGCCTACCCGGATCGTCATGGATGCCACGTCGATTTCCAGGTCTCCAACTTTAAGCATCTCCGGCCTGGGGGCTTCACGAATTCCGCGCAGTACAGTTCGCACCCGGGCCACCAGTTCACGCGGGCTGAATGGTTTCGTGATGTAGTCGTCCGCTCCCTCTTCCAGCCCTTTCACGCGATCGCTCTCTCCCACCCTAGCGGTCAGAAAAATGATGGGAATGTCCGCTAGCACCTGCAGGTGCCGGATTTGACGGCATAAGTCCATGCCATCGGTACCTGGAAGCATGATGTCGAGGAGAAAAAGGGCCGGCTTTTCGCGCAGGGCTTCCGGAATTACAGAGAAACCATTGTCAAAAACCCGTGTGTCGTATCCGGAGAGCTGGAGATGGTGTTGCACGAGCCTTGCAATGTCCTGTTCGTCCTCAACGATGTAGATCACGGGCATAGCCGCGTGACCTGGCGAGAGGGGGCTCGAATCCGCGCTCGGCTGCGTGGTCATACTTGCGTGTCGTGGGGAGTTGCGAGACCGCATCACGGGGACGTCGTCAACCCCGTTCAAAACTCTACCTGCCCAATGTTTCTGGGATGTTGCCCGATTGTTAAGCGACTGTGAATTTAAGGATGATCTGGTGATTTGGCTGGAAACTTACGGGATTTCCTATGTGGGCTTTCGCTTGGGCGGATGGCGGCGCGTGTGTCCCTCGATCAGACTGTAGAGCTCTTCAGCAAGATTTTTGGTGTGATCGCCCGCGCGTTCAATGGCTTGCGCCATCAGGAGAACCTCGAACTTAGGAGATCCATCTGCGCATTGCGTGCGGGCCACATCCTGGAACATGGCATGGCATATGGCATCGATCTTGGCATCGGCCCGTAGCACCTGCATGGCGCAGTCCAGGTTGCGAGTTGTGAAGCCTTCGTGTACCTGGTCGAGCATGGCGCGCAAAATGTCTAGCATCTCGAGCAACTGACGCGCTTCTTCTTCCGGAGGCGGCGCTCCCCGCGCATGTACCCGTTCGGCTACGCCCCTGAGCAGGTCGCCGATGCGCTCCAGGTCAGTGATGAATTTCAGACAGCCCAATAACTCGCGAGCCTGATCTTCGTTCACCCGGGTGATGGCCTCGGGCATGCGCTCATCGATGTGGCGCTCTATTTGATCGAGTTCTTGTTCGCAATCGCGGACCGTGAGGAATGCCATACGCGAGAAATTGGTCAGCAGATCGTTCAGATTAAACGCGGCATCGCGAGCGATCAGGCAAGACTTCACCGACAATTGAGTCAGTTCATCCTGAATGCCAACTGCCTTGGTCCGCTTGAGACGACGGCCTTGAACCTTGGCACCTGCGGAGGTCGAGCGCGCAGCCGCGCTCCGGCTGTCTTTAGTAGTTGGCTTTCCGGATTCGGCACGGGTGGCCATATTATTGGAGAATCTGAATCAGCGCGCAAGCGGCGCTCGCCCGTATTCTGGGATGATACTCAACTGCTTGGCCTGCAATGTGAACGGAATGTTAAAAACTTTCAGGCAATCCTGTTCATGGTTCTTCACGCGGTACGGCCGCACAGAACCGTTCTTCCAGCCGGCAAGCCTCCGCGTACTCCTGCCGCGCATTAGCATCGCGGTTCAGGCGCTGATAGGCGTAAGCCAGGTTGAGGTGCGCCTCCGCGAGGTTCGGGTCAAGCTTTAACGCTTCCTGGTAAGTCTTCACAGCTTTGGCCAAGCGATCGGTATGGCCATAGCAGATGCCGAGAAAGTTATATATGGGCGCTTCGTTCATCCCCAGTTCAACGGCTTTCGAGAGCTGCCGAGCGGCTTCAGCATAGTTCTGTTGTTCAAACTCGAACATGCCGAAGTCTCGGCGCACGGGGGCGAAGTTGGGCTGGATCGAGATTGCCTTGGCAAAGTCGTTGGCGGCAGCCGCCTTATCAGTCTTCGCCTCGATCATGGCGCGGCTGTACCATGCGAGATGATTTTGCGGGTTGTACTCCAGGGCCTTGTCCACCCATTGTTTCGCTTCCACCGGGTTTCCCGCCATGAGCAGGGCATGTGAAAGTCCGCTCATCGCCTGGTCGAAGTGCGGGTTTAGTTCCAGGGAGTTCCGGAAACTCGTAATCGCCTGCTCCCAGTCCCTTTCTCGCAAGGCGCCTTCCCCCAACATGAAAGGGACAATATAAATCTGCGGATCTTTCTCCTGCACGGCCTGCAAAAGACGTTTGCCCGTTGCAAAATCGTGCGCGTGGAATGCGTCACCAGCTTTCAAAATCGACTGGAACTCCCACAGCTTGCTTTTCGGGTCCGGCAATCCAGCCTTGATCATTTCCTCAGAAACCGGCGCTCGGTAAGCAACGTATCCCAGCGCGCGCAAACGTGCGATGGTGTCGGGATTGAGGCCCGCGGCCTGGGCATCCCCGCGAGTAAACGGGTTATCTTTTAGTCGCTGCTGCAACTTGTCCTTCAAGACCGCGACGGTTGCGGCTTGTTGCCCTGCCAGGTTGTTTTTTTCATCCGGATCAGCGATCACGTCGTACAGTTCCGGTTCAGGCGCCTCGATGTACTGGAAGCGGCTTGTCTCGAGCGAGTGAAGCGGGTTCCATCCGAAAGAACTGAAGGGGTAAAAGGTCTCGCTGTAGGCGGCGTCAGCGCGACTGACATCAGTCTTGAACAGGACACCCGCTTGAAATTGCTTTTCGATCACGTCCTTCATACCGGCAACGCTCAATAAAGTCGGGGCCACGGCAACAGTTTCAACGGGCGTGTTCACGCGGCCAGGCTTTATGTTGCTCCCGGCGGGTAACTTCACGATCAGGGGGATATGAATGGTGGAGTTGTAGATGAAAAATCCGTGCTCGTTTTCTCCATGATCGCCCAGCGACTCGCCGTGGTCACTGAGAAAAACTATCAGGCTACGATCGTAAAGCTGATGCTCTTTCAGCCAGGTAAAGAGTCGACCCAATTCGTGATCGGCATAAGCAATCTCCCCGTCGTAGGGATGATCGCGATATTGCGTTCTGTACGGCTCTGGGGGATCGTATGGGCTATGCGGGTCGTACAAATGCAGCCAGAGAAAAAATGGCCGGCGTGGTGTCTTCTGCATCCAGCCGATTGCGTGAGAAACACTGTCCGCTGCCTTGCGGTCCACCAGGCCGACATCTTTCTTCTGGAAAGTTTCCGCCTCGAAGGCGTCATCATAAAAGTCGAAGCCCCGCGCCAATCCCCAACTGCGAGACAGCACGAACGCGCTGACCACAGCGCCAGTTGCATATCCATGTTGTTTGAATGCTTGCGTGACGGTGCGAAACTGAGGCGCCAACGGCTGTCCCGTGAAATCCTGTACGCCATTCTGAAAAGGATACGTGCCGGTCAGGATAGCCGCGTGGGAAGGCCAGGTCAGCGGCACCTGCGAGAATGCCCTTTCGAAAACCACCCCTTCGCGGCACAAGGAATCCAGAACCGGCGTCTGCACCTGCTGTGCGCCGTAGCACCCGACATGGTCAGCCCGAAGCGTGTCCATGGTGATGAGGATGACATTGGTGGCGGACTTCCTCTGGCTTGCAGCAGAACTTTTGCGCGCGGGAGTATTCTCCGCGAAGCTGGCGATCGCGAGAAACGCGAGAGTGATGTGAAAAAGTCGCTTCAAGAAATTCCCAGCCGCTACGCAGGCTGTCGCGCGCTTGAGTTCATTGTGGCTGAGCTTCTTGCGCCTTGCGCATCTCTTCGCGGGCATCCTCATTCAGGCCTTTCGCTTCGAACGCCTTAGCTAAAGCGGCGTGAGCGGCCGCATCCTGGGGAGCTAACTCTGCCGCCTTGCGCAACTCGGTAATAGCGGGATCGACTTGCCCCTGGTAAAGCAGCACTTCTCCCAGCGCGCGGTGGGCAGGGGCGTACTGATCTGTGATCGCGATCGACTGTCGGAAGGCCGCGCTCGCCTCGGGCACCATGCGCTTCTGCATGTAAGCCGCGCCCAGATTGTAAGCAGCCGCGAAATTGGTTGAATCCAGTTCCAGCGCGTGTTTCAGATTGGCAATGGCATCATCGATCTGGCCCGTGTGTCCATAGGCCATGCCCAAGTAGAAGACCGCCAACGTGTAATCGGGACTAAGGCCGAGCACCCGCTGAAATTCAGCAACAGCATTACCGAAATTGCGTAATCGATAGTAGTTCAGGCCTTGCAGGTAATGCGCCGGCACCGAACCCGGCTCTGTTTTCATGGCACGGTTGAGTTTTTCCACTGAATCGGAATAGTTCCCGTGCTGGCTGTCGGCGATCGCGTCCGAGATCAATTCGTATACTTGAATGCGATCCTTAGGATCAGGTAATTCGCGACTACTCACGGTCGGGTTGCCGCCCCCTGAGAAACCCGCGTATCCCAGCGATTTCAGGCGCTCCATTAAGGCCGGATCCAGCCCAGTCTTTTGCGCTAATTCCTCCCCGGCACTGTACTGACGAATCAAGGTCGCGAGTTTCGCCCGCATCTCGTCGCCGACCGCTTTCTTGTCGGTAATGAGGTTCTGTGTCTCTGCCGGATCTTTGCTCAGGTCATAAAGCTCCGGCTTTGGCGAATCGATGAAATGGTACTTTTCGGTTTCAATGCCACGCAGTTCGCTCCAGTTGAAATGTAGACGCGGCAAATAACTTTCCGCGTACAGATCGCGGGGTTCGGCCGGCTTGCCGGCGATCCACGGTAGCAAGTCCCTGCCCTGGACCGGTGCGGGCACATCGATTTGTAGCGCATGCAGGACGGTCGGCATGATATCGACCAGGCTTACCGAAGCTGCGATGGATTTGTTGGCTTGGCCACGCGGGAGGTGAACAATCAACGGCACATGAAGCGTGACGTTGTAGATGAAGAAGCCGTGTGTCTTTTCGCCGTGCTCACCCAGACTTTCACCATGATCTCCGCTAAGCACGATCAGCGTGTTCTGGTAAAGACCATTCGTTTTCAGGAACTGCAGCAAACGCCCGACCTGCGCATCAGCGAAGGCGATCTCTCCGTCGTAAGGGTGCGAGGCATATTGCTCGCTGTAAGGCGGAGGCGGCCGATAAGGAAAATGCGGATCGTACAGGTGCATCCATAAAAAAAACTTCTTGTGAACGTTTTTACCCAGCCAGTCCAGCGCCTGGTCGGCGACGACATTTCCGGGCCGTTCCATCTCGTCGAGATTCGACTCTTGCAGCCGGCTAAAATCGAAGTGATCGTAGTAAAAATCAAAGCCGCGGTTGAGCCCAAAGCGACCGTCCAGAACGGCAGATCCGATTACTGCCCCGGTCGTATATCCGTGGTCTTTCAGCACCGATGCCAGCGTCGGCTGGCTTGGGCTGAGCGTGTTGCCACTGAAATCGTGCATGCCGCTGAGCATGGGATACGTGCCGGTGAAAATAGAACTATGCGATGGCAAGGTCACCGGAACCGGGGTGTAGGCTTGCTCGAAGCGCGTACCATCCGCAGCCAGGTCATCAATATTGGGGGTCTTGATGTCCTTGTATCCGTAACAGCCGAGGTGGTCTGCCCGCAGCGTATCGATTGTGATCACGACGACATTGGACGCAGATGCCGGAGCGGGTGATCCGAGTGCCTCATGAGCTGTGGAAAGGCCCACAACCGCGGCGAATGCCGCTAACACCAGAAACCGCCGGGAAAGAAACATGGAGTGCCTGAAATTATACCGCAGCGCGGATGACCCAAGTTGCCTGACGGCCGGCAACTTCGGGCGCGTACCCCCGGCAACTCACGCCATCCAGAGGCCAAGCGAGAGCACTCCCACCGCTCAGTCTGTGCTAGGCTGATGCGAAATGTTCCGGGCCTTGTTCTTCTTGCTTCTGCTGGCGACCGCAATCGCCAATGCCGCAGCCCAGCCAAGGACTGCCTCCTCGAATTCCCGTCCCGACATTTTTCTCATCACCATTGATACGCTTCGTGCCGACCACGTCCACTGCTACGGATACGAGAAGGTAGAAACTCCTGCGCTCGACAGCCTGGCGCGCGAGGGCTTCCGGTTCTCGCAGGCCTTCACTCCCAGTCCGATTACGAACACCTCCCACACCACGATTCTGACCGGCCTTCTACCCAGCGATCATGGCGTGACGGATTTCGCAATTCCGCTCTCCAGCGCGCATCTGACCTTGGCGGAAGTGCTGAAGCAGCATGGTTACCACACAGCGGCATTTATCGGCGCCGTCATATTAGACAGCAAGACGCTTGCTCCTGGCCTCGATCGCGGCTTCGACTACTACGACAATTTCCCGGAGCACGCTGACACCAAGTCACGCTGGGGGAGGGTTGAGCGGCGCGGCATGGACGTAGTGCAGCACGTTGAGAGCTGGCTCACATCGCACCAAGCCGGCCCGCACTTTGTCTGGGTGCACCTGTACGATCCTCACGACCCCTACGAGCCTCCGCCGCCATTCTTGGAAAAATATCAAGATCGTCTTTACGATGGAGAAATTGCCTATGCCGATTCGGCGCTGGCTAACTTTCTCGCTTATCTGAAACGACAAGGCTGGTACCAGCACTCACTGATTATCGCTGTCGGGGACCACGGGGAAGGGCTGGGCGAACACAACGAGGATACTCACGGCATCTTTCTTTATGACTCCACGATGCACGTGCCGCTGATTATCAAGATACCGACGCTTAAGCGAGTCAACCAGGGGGCGGCCGCGAGTAAGACTCCGGCGCAAGTCATCGATGCGCAGGTTCGCACCACCGACATACTTCCGACTGCTCTCGAGTTTGCGGGCGTTGCGCCTCCCGGTAAATTGGACGGTGCATCGCTGAAAGAGTATCTCGACCATGCCGAGTCAGCCTCACGGACTGCTTTCGGAGAAACCGATTACCCTCTTCGCTTCGGTTGGGCGCCGCTGCGATCGGTGCGAGATCGAGCCTTCAAATACATAGCGGCCCCACGTCCCGAACTGTACGACCTGCGCAGCGATCCGCGTGAAACCAGAAACATTTATGACGCCGGCAACCCTCAGGCGCAGAACTTGTCCGACATGCTCGCGCAGCTACGTTCGAAGCAGCCCGCGACGGCTCCCGCAAATGCTGAGAGCGCAAATAAGGATTTGCACGCACTCGGATATGCGGGCGATTCCGCTGGGACCGCTTCGACATCAACTTCCTCGCTGCCAGATCCGAAAGACAAGATTGAGGAGCAGAACCTGCTGCATGTTGCCATGCTTGCGTCGGAGGACAACCGTCAAGCAGATGCCCGCGCCGCACTTGAGAAGGTTCTCTCTTTAAATCCCAAATCGCCCACTGCGCTCCTGCAACTGGGACAGCTCGAATTGCAAGATGGCGAGTACGCGAAAGCGGCCGATTATCTGGGACGCGCCCGAACTATCCGCCCGGATGATGCGACCGCCGCTTGGTATCAGGGACAAGCATTGGAGAAAACAGGCGATCTCGCGGGGGCGCGCGATGCGCTCGAGACCAGTTTAAAATTTACACCGAGCCAGCCGGCCGCCCGTGTCCGTCTCGGCAATGTGTACCTGGGATTGAAAAATCCCCAGGCTGCAGACGATCAGTTTGAAGCTGCGTTGCTGGTGGATCCCAACAGTCTAGATGCACAACTCGGATTAGCGAAGGTCGCCCTGGCGTCGAACCATGCTGATGACGCTTTAAAGCAACTCCAGCCATTATCAGAATCGCAGCCACGGAACTCACAGGTGTTCGACTTGCTTGCCCAAGCCTACGCAGCGGTCGGCAACAAGGCAGCGGCCGAAAAAGCCGCCCAAAAAGCCGATTCCCTGCGCGGCTCCAGGCATGCAAAATAATCTACGTGCAACGGGCTCTTTCAGTGATCAGCGAGGCAAGGTGCGTCGGCTCTGATCTCGTGCTATTCCGCCTGGCGTTTACCGTTCTTCTCAGTAATCAAGGCATTATCGAGCAGCTTTGATGCGGCAGCGAACTTTTCCCTCGGAACATCGTCAGCATGGGGTCTATCTTTGTCGATCTCTGAGATGGCTGCACAATACGCAGGGTACATGCGCTCACACAACATGCGATGGGTTTGTTCGCCGAAGCCCCCGAACGTCACCGGCAGCATCTCCTCGAAATTATCGGCGTCATTCTTAAGGTGAAAGTGAATCATAAAGTTGTCGGTAGTAAACACCTCGCAGGTGTTCGCGTCCCCTACCTCGGTAAGTAATTCGATGGCTTCCTCCCGCGACTCGGCACTCGCGGCGGAGAAATCGCCGTTCTGCCATCGGCAAATGAATACAGGCATCGTGGACTCCTCAACCTTGATTTTACACATTGAGGCTTGCATTGCCGAGATTGCTCGCTTGGATCGAGTCGCGTTCGGCAGATGGGAGATGAAGAACGAGCAGTCTCAAGTTGCAGCTGCCAGGACTTTGTTGCCGAAGACTGAAAGCGGAGGATCGCGTGCCTGAGTGATCGGGCATATTCCAGGCGGCGGCTCAGTGGGAGCGTCACTAAGATTGTCCTGAGTGAGCCACTAATCCGCGCCGTGCACCGAGAATTCTCCGGCTGATCCCTAATCACATTCTGTCCGCGAGCACACCAAGATCGATACGGCTGACCGAAACCTTTTACGCGGCCTCGATCAGTCGCGATCCTGTTCAAACAGGAAACCGTAGACTACTTCTCCGCTTCTTAATTGCTTTCCGCGAGGCGTGCTTGCCGGCTCGCGTTGGATACCGCCTTCATGAACTCCGCCGCAACTTCGGGAGTCGCTGTTTTGCCTGAGAGCACCGTGCGGAAGGGCAGCTTCTTATGGTAAATGGCTTTGGTTGAATCATTATCCTGTTCCACAACCGCGCCCTCCAGCGTGAGCCCAGCGAATACGCCCCTGGAACGCGAGTAGGTCAGCATCTCAGTGTTCATCTTCCAGTCGGTTCCCGCTGAAGCATGGCGGCCAACCGGTCCCGCCGCCGCGGAACCTTCACCGCGCAGTTGAAACTTGCCGGAGAGCAGGTGCTGCAAACCTTGCTCGTTCATAACCAGCATTTCCAGATCGACACCTTCCACGCCAATCTGCAGACCCCTACTGGCGCCGCCGACGGAACAAACTCGGGAGCGCTCCAGCCATTTGACGTATGGCACGTCGCTATTCCTCGGCCGTGCTTGCCTCCAAAAATGAAGCCGCCCTTGATCAGATTGGGAACTACGATCAGACATTTGGCGCTGTCCGGCACCTCCTCGGGATGCCGTTATCCGGGGCTGCCATGATCGCCTTCAGAACGAGGTAGAGAGTTTGAGGCGCTCGAGCGAGTCTTGGCGCGCCGATCCGGCCCAGGCATAAGTTCCAACCATGCCCATGAAGCTGATCAACAGAACGGATATTGCCTTTCTCATGTATTGCGAACGAGTGAGAAGAATTGCTCACTCCAACAATCATAATGGCCCACACGCCAGGGAATAGCTGGTCTAAATTGCTCAGTTTCCGGGTCTGCCCCACACAGATCACTAATCTACTGTGCGGTGGGAAAGTTCCTGATCAACGAGCAAATCGGCCATTGGGAGGGCCGTCATAGCGGTACAAGGTCGTGACCGGCGCCCTGCTGGGCAAGACGTTTTCCATTCGAGATACTCTCCCCAGAGGTCTTCTTGGATTCTCACCATGTCGTTTCGTTTATCGATACTTTGGTCGCGATGTTCGACTCGGCTACCGCGGCAGAACAAGTTTCCGGCCGGTTGTCTCGGTGCGTGTTCGGACTAGTGTGGCTGCTCGTTTTTCAAGGCAAGATTAAACAAGACATTCCCGGATTGCAGCTACAGAATCTTCGTACGCCCATTCTTGAACTCTGGAGGACCTTGTGGGTCACGAAGACGGAATTTCGGAGTTGCACTATGAAATCATTCGCGAAATCGTACACACGGGTGCATGTCCGAGCAATGCAGTGCTCGCCCGGCGACTCAACAGCCCGATTTCCGAAGTCGAACGCAACCTGCGGGTACTCGCAGATTGCCACGGAATCGTACTGCATCCGTATGCTCTCAGGCCTTGGGTCGTGCATCCCTTCTCCTTGACGCCAACTCTCCATTGGGTCGAGGGCAATCAGCGAAGCTGGTGGGCGCCCTGTATATGGTGCGCCTTAGGAGTTGCAACGATCGTGGGCGGGAGGGTGAACATTCACACGAGAGTCGGTGCGGAGCAAGAGGAAGTGACGATTTCGGTGCAAGACGGACAACCGATCAGTGCACAGGAATTAGTGGTGCATTTCGCTATTCCCCCGGCACAAGCGTGGAGGAACGTGCACGAGCACTGTTCGATGGTCTTGCCCTTTCGTTTACCGAGCGATATTCCGGCCTGGTGCGCCCGGCACGGCCTGCCAAACGGGCAAGCCGTCCCGCTCCTGCAAGTGTCCAAATTGGCGCAGAGATGGTATGGGTCGTACCTGTCACGCGACTGGCACAAATGGAGCATTTCGGAAGCGCGCCAGATTCTTAAGGAAGTCGGGCTTACATCAAATTTTTGGGCGCTGGAAGCGCAGGACGGACGGTTCTAGAATCTAGATCTATGCTTTCCACGAGAGACGAGCAAGACCGGGAGTGGTCTCGTTATTATCGGTTGCCTGAACTGCATGACATCGAAGTGTTGCACGCCCGTTTTGTCGACCATCGATATGCTCGTCATAGTCATGACTATTTCGTGATCGCCCTGATGGAGACAGGAGCTGCTTCCTATTGGTATCGCGGTTCGACGCGAGTTGCGGGGTCTGGTTATGTGTTCGTAGTTAATCCCGATGAACCTCATACTGGCGATTCTGCAACGGTTGGCGGCTACATTTATCGAGTGCTATATCCGCGATCGGAACATCTCAGGCATCTTGCCGCAGACGTTGGGACGCGCGAAGCAATACCTTATTTCAAGGATTCGGTCCTGTCCGATGCCGAGCTGTCCTTTGCGCTCGCCAGATTTCATCGGCAATTAGCCGACAGAGCTCCATCAGCCCACTGCGAAGGGCTTCTGCTTCGATCACTGGCACGCCTTCTCACGCACCACACCGACCCGGCTGTGACTCCACGAACGATTGGTTGTGAACGGCCCGCGGTAAAGAGAGCAAGTGAGTATATTCAATCTCACTTTACTGACGACGTCTCCATCTCGAAACTGGCTAGCCTGGTCGGCTTGAGCCCGTATTACTTTGCGCGTGCATTTGAACGGGAGATAGGGCTACCTCCGCACACCTACGTCGAGAATGTTCGCGTTCAGAAGGCACGCGAATTCCTCGACCGTGGCTACACGGTTGTTTCTGCTGCACTAGCGGCGGGCTATGCTGACCAAAGCCATCTTACTCACCGCTTCAAACGTTTTCTGGGGATCACTCCAGGGCAGTACGCGCGCGAGAGCAAGTTTTGCGTCAGGTCGTCTGGATCTTGCGCCCAAGGGGCAATTTTTTAGGAAAGCGCAACGAATACGCTGCGCGCATATAAACACAGGCAGAAAAATGCGGAGCTTTCTACGGCGCTAAGTCCTATTAAACCGGCCGCGGCAAAGGTCAAATGACGCTATTGTCGACTACCCAAGGAGAAATGCAACAGCATCAGTCAGAAAATGAGCCAGCATGTTGCACGCCAGATCCTTCCGTATGAGGTAGATCGTGGTTAAGACGATTCCTCCGAACCCCGCAATCAGCAGGTGAGCCCACCCCCAACCATTCACGTGGGCGAGTGTAAAGGCCCCAAGCGACAGCAGTGCCGCGAGCCAGCGAAGTCGCGTTAGTTCAGTGAGTCGTTCGATCATGAAGCCACGATAGAAAACTTCCTCAAATACGGCAGCGCGCAACATCAATAAGGTTCGAAACCACAGGGGCATGGATTTGATCGAGGCTGTCATGGACTCGTTCGCTGAAACACCCAGAATTGGGAAAATGACAATATAGATCGTCGCCATCCCCGCCACCATTGCAGCCGCTCCTACAATGCCGACAACTCCCGTTTTCCAGGTTGGTCGAAGCAATCCTATAGACGAAAATGGACGGCCTTCAGCCATGGGAATGAATCCAATCAAAGCAAGAGTGCAAAGCCAATAGATTCCCTCTCGGCCAACTTGAGCTGCAAAGCTATGTCCGGGGCACAGCAAACCGACAAACGGCAGCGCAAGCACAACCATGATCAGCAGGTCGGCCAATGGACGTTTTCGTGTTCTTGGTGATGCCCCTTGCACTAGTGCGGCACTGCCAGATGTCATAGTTCCCCCTTTATAAAATGAGACGTCCCCGCCAGCAGGGTCGCTGTCCAGCCATGGCAGTACGTCTCCGCTAAATGGCAGACTCAAAAAGTACTGTAACGAGTGTTTCATTTTTTGACTGTAACGACTGTATCATGGCACACTCGTTTTATGTCAACCCGGAAGGAGGAACTCCTCAACGGTGCCGTTTCTTACCTGCTGGAAAATGGTCTGGCGAATGTTTCTCTGAGGCCGATGGCGGCTCAACTCGGGACCAGCCCGCGCATCCTTATGTTCCACTTCAAATCGAAGGAACGACTGCTCCAGGAGGTGATGCAGGCACTCCAAGCGCGTCTGCAATCGTCTTTTGCCCGCGTCAGCAAGCGGGAGCGGAAAATGACCCCGCCACTAAAACTCTTTTGGGCGTGGGCTACTGAAAAGAGAAACCTGCCGTATTTGCGGCTGCTTTATGAGGCACAGATTATCGCAACGCAAAATCCAAAGGTATACGGACTTTATCTGCAGAAGGTCTCGCTTGATTGGCAACACGTCGTCCTCGAAACCTTATCGCCGTCCCTGCGGAGTAAGGACCTGGCCACACTTTGCATCGCAGTTTTCGACGGGCTCTTCCTAGAAATGATCATCACAGGGGAGCGTTCTCGTTTGACGAACGCTTTGGATAGGTTCATCGCCCTCGCGTCTTCTGCGAAAAGATAAATGTGCGTTGGAACGTGCTCGTCCAGAGCATCAGCGTTGGCCCTTCCTCCTTTATCGGCTTCGATTTCCTGCAAATCAAAACTTTGCGAATTCAATGAAACAAATCAGCAACTTGGACCGTGAAAGCCAGGCACGAGAAAACTAACCTTGTGCACTGCCGTGATTTGGGCTTTCACGCAGCGGCAGCTTGGGTAAGGAGTTCCAAACTCACTCTCTCCTGGATCGTTCGCATGCGCGCGCGCG
>Ga0070741_10007173_pt1 | contig 23298 bp, 25 predicted proteins | sample Coa_R1_4_FD_66440 | JGI IMG/M metagenome (GOLD analysis project Ga0070741, IMG submission 66440) | Surface soil microbial communities from Centralia Pennsylvania, which are recovering from an underground coalmine fire - Coalmine... | ecosystem: Environmental > Terrestrial > Soil > Unclassified ... | reverse complement strand
GGCGAGCGCCGGGAATGCGGTAGGTGAGATCGATGCGCTCGAGCTGGATCGCCTGCGCGAGGAGGTTGTTCTGCAGCTGGATCCACCCGCCGCACGGATTCGTGAACGGATTGTTGATGTCGGGGAAGTAGAGGGTCTGGACCCCGTACGTGTTCCAGAGGCCAGCGGCGAACGCGCCGTCGGCGATCGCGTTCGCGATCGTCGGGACCTCGCACTGGATGCTGTCGGAGGTGATGTTCCCCTTGCCCTTGAACCACCCGACCGCGCGGAAGGCGGTGCCGTTGGGGTTATTGTCGGCGGATGCCGGTCGGCCGACGGCGAGCGACATCAGCACCGCCGCGACGACGGCTCCACGTCCCACGATCCACATGACTTCCTCCCCGCCCCTCCAGCCCCGACGCCTGCACGCGTCAGAGTTGGTTCACGATCTCTTGTCCAGACAGCTCGACGAACGTGGTCCGTCCGATCTCCTCCAGGCAGACGAACCGCAGACGGCCACCGGCCGACTTCTTGTCGGTCTGGATGGCGAGCGCGAGCGCCGCCGGCGAGAACTCCGGAAGCGCGGTCGGCAGCCCGGCGCGCGCGAGCAGCGCCTGGAGCCGCGCGACCGTCTCCGGACGGCAGCGGCCGAGCGTCTGCGACACGCGCGCGGCGGCGACCATTCCCATCGCCACCGCCTCGCCGTGGAGCCACTCGCGGTACTCGGTCAGCGCCTCGATCGCGTGGGCGACGGTGTGCCCGAAGTTCAGCACGGCGCGCTCGCCGCGCTCCTCGCGCTCGTCCTGCGCGACGACCTCGGCCTTGTGGCGCGCGCACGCCGCGATCACCGGCATGAGCACGTCCGTCCGTAGCTCGAGGATGTCCGGCAGCTGCGCCTCGATGCGGTCGAAGAGCGCCGCGTCGCGGATGACGCCGTACTTGATGACCTCGGCGAGCCCGGCGACGAGCTCCCGGTGTGGCAGCGTCCGCAGCACGTCGACGTCGGCGAGGACGACCTGCGGCTGGTGGAACGCGCCGATGAGGTTCTTCCCGAGGACGTGGTTCACGGCCGTCTTCCCGCCGATCGCGGCGTCGACCTGACCGAGGAGCGTGGTCGGGACGAGCACCGTCGGCAGGCCGCGGAGGAGCGTCGCCGCGGCAAACCCGGCGAGGTCGGTCACCATGCCGCCGCCGAGCGCGACCACCGGCGAGCGCCGCTCGAGCCCCGCCTCGAGCAGCCGGTCGTAGACGGCCGCGAGCCACGCGAGGTTCTTGTGCTCCTCGCCGTCGGGCACCTCGACGACGGCCGTGCGGAACTCGGCGCCCGCGAGCGACGCGACGACGGCGTCGCGATAGAGCGCCCCGACACGCTCGCTCGTCACGAGCGCGCATCGGCCCGAGAAGCCGGCGGTGCGAAGCCGCGACCCGATCTCGCCGACGAGTCCGGAGCCGATCACGACGGGATACGACCGCGGCCCGAGCTCGACGCGCACCTCTTCGCGCAATGGCTCGCCGCTCACCCGTGCCTCCGCCGCCCGTGCCCGCATCGCCTCACTGCCCTTCCACGAGCGTCCGCACGCGCTCCACGACCTCGTCGGGTGTCATCCCCGACGTGCTCACGTGGTGCGTCGCCAGCGCGTAGACCGACGCCCGCTCGGCGAGCAGCGCGCGGATGCGAGCGAGCGTGTCGTCGGCCGCGGTACCGTTCGCGAGCAGCGGGCGGCTCGGCGAATCCCCGATGCGACCGGCAATCTCCTCCGGGCGGGCGGTGAGGCAGATCACCGGTCCGGCGGCGAGGAGCGTCTGTCGGTTCTGCGGATCGAGCAGCGTTCCGCCCCCGGTCGCGATCACCGCGTCGGGCAGCGCGCACGCCTCGCGCACGGCGGCGCACTCGAGCTCGCGGAAACGCGCCTCGCCGTCGGTCGCGAAGATGTGCGCGATCGTCCGGCCGGCCGCCGACTCGACGAGCCCGTCGGTGTCGACGAAGGGGCGCCCGAGCATGTGTGCGAGCCGGCGCCCCACCTCGGTCTTCCCGGTCGCCATGAACCCGGTGATGATCACGTGCGCCATCGTCAGAACGTCCGCACGTGCTCGAGATAGCCGTCGACGTTCCGGCGGATCTCCGCGAGCGAGTCGCCGCCGAACTTCTCGAGGAAGGCGTCCGCGATGACGAACGCGACGACCGCCTCGGCGATGACGGCGGCGGCCGGGATCGCGACGACGTCGGAGCGCTCGATCGCGGCCTTCGCCTCGTCCTTCGTGTCGATGTCGACGGAGTGGAGCGGGCTCATGAGGGTCGAGAGCGGCTTGAACGCGGTCCGGACGACGATCGGCTCGCCGCTCGACATCCCGCCCTCGGTCCCGCCTGCGTTGTTCGTCCGCCGGACGAACGCTTTCTTTCCCTCGTCGAAATAGATCTCGTCGTGGACGGCGGAGCCGGGACGGCGGGCGGTCTCGAACCCGAGGCCGACCTCGACGCCCTTCGCGGCCTGGACGCTCATGAGCGCGTGCGCGAGCCGGCCGTCGAGCTTCCGGTCCCACTGCGCGTGGCTCCCGAGCCCCGGCGGTGCCCCGACGACGACCGTCTCGACGACGCCGCCGAGCGTGTCGCCCGCCTGCTTGCACTCGTCGATGCGCGCGATGATGCGGCGCTCGGCGTCGGCGTCCGCCATCCGGACCGCCGATTCCTCCGCCCGCACGAAGACGTCCTCGGCCGTGAGCCCGGCGTGATTCGCCGCGATGCCGCCGATCTCCGCGACCCACCCCATGACGCGGATGCCGAACGGCGCGAGGAGCGACTTCGCGAGGCCGCCGACCGCGACCCGCGCGGCGGTCTCGCGCGCGCTCGCGCGCTCGAGGATGTTCCGGACGTCGCGATGGTTGTACTTGAGCGCGCCGGCGAGATCGGCGTGCCCGGGCCGCGGGCGCGTGACCGCGAGATTCGGATCGCGATCCTCCGCGCGCGGCGACATCTTCTTCTCCCAGTTCCGCCAGTCGCGGTTCTCGATCCAGAGCGTGATCGGCGAGCCGAGCGACTCGCCCCAACGGACGCCGGAGCGAATCTGGGCTTCGTCCTGCTCGATCTTCATGCGACCGCCGCGGCCGTAGCCGCCCATGCGGCGCTTCAGATCGCGATTGATCGCGTCGATGGCGACCGGGACGCCGGCGGGGAAGCCCTCGACGACAGCGGTCAGCCCGGGTCCGTGCGACTCCCCGGCGGTGAAGTAACGGAGCGACATGTCACCCGCCCTGACGACGCTCCTCCCACAGACGTCCGGCGGGAAGCAGTCCCGCCGTGCCGGTGGCGACGACCTTCGGCGTCATGAAGACGAGCAGCTCCTCGTGGTGATTCGTGCGGAGCATGCGTTTGAAGAGCCAGCCGAGCCCGGGGACGCTCCGCAGGTACGGTAGCCCGGACTCGTTGTCCTGCGACGTGTTCCGGAAGATGCCGCCGAGGACCACGGTCTCGCCGTTCGGGATGAGCACGTTCGAGTTCGCCTCGCGGCTCACCTCGTTCGGGATCCCGTCGACGGTATGCGTGAAGTCGGGCTGGCTCGACTTGGCGTAGATGTTCATCAGCACGTAGCCGTCGGACGAGATCTGCGGCGTCACCACGAGCGTGATGCCGGTGTTGATCTTCTCCGTCGCGCTCGACGCCGAGCCGGCCGCGCCGCCGGTGCCCGTATTGATGACCGTCCCGGTCGAAGGCAGCTTCACGCGAAGGATCGTCAGGCTCTGAATGGTCGCCGCGACGTTGTTCATGGTGATGACGCGCGGGCGGCTGATGACCTTACCCTTGCCCTCCTCCTCCAGCGCGGTCAACCGTGCAGCAAGTGAGTGGGCCCCGTCGATCGAGCCGAGGGCGAGGTCGAGCGCCGAGCCGGTGCCCGGCCCGAAGCCGGAGCCGAATCCGGACGGCACCGGGAAATCGGCGAGGAACGGGACCGGGAGGCGCGGGGTCGACCCGAAGGGCGGCGCCGCCGTCCCGGCTCCGAGGCCGGAACCGCCGAGACCGACGGTCCCCGGGAAATTCATACCGGTCGGGTTGCCAGTCCCCGGGCCCGCCTGGAAGTTGTAGCCCCACTGGATGCCGAGCGCGCGCGCGAAGTCCTCGGTCGCTTCGACGATGTTCGCCTCGATCAGGACCTGCGGGCTCTGCACGTCGAGCTCGCGCACGAGGTCGGTCGCGTCGGCGATGCCGCGCGGGATGTCCCGGACGATGATCGTGTTCGTACGGTCGTCGAACGTGACGCTCCCGCGATCGGTGAGGACGCCCTTCACCTTGTCGATGAGCGCCTCGTCGGCACGCGCGTAATTGACCCGCACGTACTTGACGCGAAGCGGCTCGAGCTCGCGCTCGGCCTCCTCGGCGGCACGGAGCGCCTCGCGCTCCTCCTTCAGCCGGGACACCGTCGAGATGCGGACGACGTTCCCCTCCTGGGTCTTCTCGAGACGGTTCGAGCGCAGCACGAGATCGAGGGCCTGGTCCCACGGGACGTCGTTCAGGTGGAGCGTGACCTTCCCCTTCACGTCGTCCGTCGCGATGATGTTGAGCCCGCTCACGTCGGCGAGGACGCGGAGGACGTTCTGGATGTCCGCATCTTTGAAGTCGAGTGAGATCCGCTGGCCGCTGAAGACGGTCTCGCTGCCGGTCCGGTGCTCGTGTTGGGTGTGCGTCCGGGGCGCAACCGGCTCGGGCGTCAGCGCGGGCGGACGGGGCGCCGCGACCGGTGGCGGCTCGGCGAGCGGCGGCGGATCCGGCGGTGACGCCTCGGCCGGCGGGGGCACCTGCGCCGCGGCCGGCGCATCGGCGGCGACCAGCTTCACGTCCGGCGCGGGCGCCGCGGCCGGGGACGGGTCGTCCAGCGGCTCGACCGCGAGCGCGGGCGCGAGCACCGGCTCGGACGCGGGATCGGCGTCCGCCGTCGTCGTGTCGCCGAGGTCGAGGACCAGCCGGCGCCCGTCCGGGCGCACGAGATGCGACGCGCTCTCGCGCAGGTCGGCGACCACCCGGAGCACGGACCCGTTCGAGGCCGCGCGCACGCGGGAGACGACCGCGTCCTCGACCGGGAACTTCGCGAGGCCGCGCGGCGATGTCGGCTGCGGGCCCTGGACGTCCATCACGATGCGCGGCGGCCCGTCGAGCGCGAAGTCGCGTACGTTTTCGGGCGCGCGGCTGAGCTCGATCGTGAGACGCCGGCCGGCACCGACCCGCTCGACGCGGACGCCCCGCACGTCGAGCCACGGCGCATCGGGCTCGGCGGCTGCCAGCGGCTCGGCGGCGGGCGCGGGCGGCGGCGGCGATGGCGAGGGCGTGGCGGCGCTCGGCGCCTGCGACATGCCCGCGGTCGGAGACGGCGACGAGGGGGCGCTCGGCGGCTGCGACGTGCCGGCCGTGGGAGCCGGCGGCTGAGGCGTCGTGTTCAGCTCGACGACGAGCGTCGTCCCGGCCGGACGGACGGTGTGGCGCTCGGGTACGCGGCGGAGATCGAGGACGGCGCGGAGCGCCCCGGTGTGCGGACCGACGCGGAGCTCCGAGACGAGATCGTCCGAAAACGGGAACGACGTCGGCGGCTGTGGCTCCGACGCCATCGGGCCGGCGAGATCGACCACCAGCCGCGGCGGCGTCTCGAGGATGGTCTCCTTCACCCCCTCGGGGGCGCGCGTGAGCGCGATGGTCAGCCGGCGGCCCTCGCCGATCGGCTGCAGCTGCACCGTGCGGACGGCGAGAGGAGAATCCGCGGGCACCTGCGCAGGCGCCCGCACCGCTGTCGGCTCCTGCGCCGTCTTCAGGGGTGCACAGCTGAGACCGACGAACACGAGGACCGAAGCCGCCCACCGCCTCATTTCTTTTCCCTCTCCGCCGTCCGTAGCTCCATCGTCACCTCGGTCGTCCGATGCTCACCGTAGAAGTCGACGGAATCTTCGCTGATCATCACGCGTCCGCGCTGGATCGCCCGTACCAGTCCACCGTTCGAACCGATGGGCGTGCCGACCTTCACGATGTAGCCGAGCCCCTCGGAGTCCTCGACGACCGCGCGCGGGTCGCTCGTCTCGTAGATCACCGCGACGAGCCGCAACTGTCCGAGCTGGTAGCGCTGGAGCGGCGTCCGCGGCTCTTCCTGCCGGACGGGGCTCCCCGCGCGCGGCGGACGGAACGGGTCGCGGCGACCGGCGGGGTCGTACGGGACGTCACCGCTCGGCTCGACCGCGCGCGCGAGCTCCGTGTCGGAGTGGGCGGGGTCTTCGGCGTGCACCGGCACCGCGGCCACCGCGAGCAGCACGAGCCCGATTCCACCCCCGCGCCATCGATTCATGCCGGCTTCCCCGCCTTCTCCTTCTTCTTCTTCTCCTCGATGAGTCGCTGGCGCTCGGCCTCGTCGAGGAACCGGAACGTGGTCGCGGTGCACGCCGCCTCGAGCATCATGCGCTCACCCTCGATCTTGGGCTTCGTCAGCTGGATGTTCGTCACGTTGACGATCCGGTCGAGCCGCTTCACGCGATCGAGGAAGAGCGCCACGTCGTGGTAGGTGCCGCGCATCTGCATCTCGACCGGCACCTCGGCGTAGAAGTCGTGCGCGACCTCGGGCTTCTGCCGGAAGAGCGTGATCTCGAGGCCCGACGAGCGTCCGCTCGCCGCCACGTTCGAGAGCAGGTCGGCGATCTCGCGCTGATCGGGCAGGCGCGCCTGCGCCCGCTTGAGCTCCGCGCCGAGCTCGCGTAGCTCGCGCTCGGCGGCGCCGCGCGCGTCGGTCTTCGCCTTCTTCCCGGCGAGGTCGGCGCGCTTCTGCGAGACCTGCGACTGGACGTCGGCGAGCTCCGTCTGGCGCGGTCCGAACCAGTACGTCCAGTCGAGAACGGCAATCGCGACGATGATGCCGCCGAGGATCAGGGCCTTCTGCTGAGCCGGGCGATCGAGGAGATCGTCGACGAAGCTCATCGGGCTCCCCCCGCCGGCGCCGGCTTGTCGCCGCGCGCGACCGCGGTGCTGGACACGCCGTAGTCGATCTGGCCGCGGATCACGAACTTCTTGAGCTTCGCGCCGTCCTGGTCGACCTGGCTCGTCTCGTCGAGGTCGACGCTCTGGAAGAACGGCAGCGTGCCGAGGCGACGGAGGAAGTCGGCGACCGTCTGCTCGTCGACGCCGACGCCCGTGAGCTTCAGCGTCCCGCCCGTGTCGGCGAACTCCGTGAGCCAGAGCTTGTCGGGCGTCGCCGTCGAGAGGTCGGCGAGGATGCGCACCGGGCCGACCTTCTTCGCCTCGAGCTGGCCGATCACGCGGAGCTTCTCGCGGAGCTCCTGCTTCTGCTGATCGATGCGGAGCGCCTCGCCGTACGATCCCTCGAGCGCCGCGAGCTCTTGGGTCACGCGCGCGAGGTCGCGGCGGGCGCCGGAGACGCGGACGCCTTGCCAGAGATGGCCCGCGATCAGCGCCAGCGCCGAAAGCGCGAGGACGAGCGTGCCGAGCGCCAGCTCCTGGCGCCGGCCGGCGGCGCGCTCGGCCTCCTCGACGGGGAGCAGGTTGATCCGGATCATTTGTCGCCCGGATGGCGCGTCGCGAGCCCGACGGCGACCGCGAGCGCGGGACCACTCGTGTCGATCAGCAGGCGGTCGACGCTGCGCTCGACATGGACCTTGCGGAACGGGTCCGCGACCTCGACCGCGCACCCGAGGCGCTGCGTCAGCTGCATCGCGAGCCCGGGCATGCGGGCGGGGCCGCCGGAGACGATGACGCCGCCGAGCGGCTCGTCGGTCGCCGCCGTCCAGAAGAAGCTGAGCGCGCGCTGGATCTCCTCGACGATGAACTCGGTCACCGACCCGAGCACCGGCTCGGCGGCCGCGACCTCGACGCCCCCGGCCGCTCGCCCGCTCCGCAGCGTTTCGGCGTCGGTCGGAGAGACGCCGAGCTGGCGGCCGAGGGCGTCGGCATACTCCGCGCCTCCGACCGGCACGTCCCCGGTGAACGTCGACCGGCCCTGCTTCAGGATGTTGATCGACGAGTAGCGCGCTCCGATGTTGACCAGCGCGATCGGATGGCCCTCGGCAACGTCGTAGTTCAGCTCGTACATGTTCTCGAGCGCGAAGTAGTCGACGTCGACGAGGACCGGCTCCAAGTGCGCCGCTCGGATCGCCTCGGTGTAGCTATTGATGATCTCCCGCTTCACCGCCACGACGAGGACTTCCATCTTGTTGCCGTCCTCGATCCAGTCGATGACCTGGTAGTCGAGGTTGACGTTGTCGAGCGAGTCGGGGATCAGATGCCCGGCCTCGGCGAGGACGGCGGTCTCGATCGCCGCGCCGGCGTGCGCCGGGAGGATGACCTTCTTCACGATGACGGCCGGGCCCGGCACCGCGGTGATGACGTCGGTCGCCTCGGCGCCCGTTTGGGCCACGAGCTTCTGGATCGCTTCGACGACCGGCGCTTCGTCCTGGATGACGTTCGACTGGACGACCGTCGGCGGAAGCGGCGCCATGCCGAGCGCGGTGAGTCGCGGACCGCTCGCGCCGAGCTCGACCTCGACGAGCTTGATGCTGCTCGAGCCGATGTCGAGGACGAGGTGGCCGCGCTTGCGACGGAACGGGTTGGAGAGCTTCGCGGCGAGCAGCCGCTTGATGAGCGGCTGGGCGCTCAGCCCGTCTCGCAGCGCCACGGCATCCTCCTCCTCATCCCTGTTCCGCCTCCACCCGCTGCAGCTCGGTGGCGACGTGGCCCGAGACGCAGAAATCCAGAAAAAAACCGTCGCGAGTATGCGCCCGGGGAATCACGCTGTCAAAGGATAACCGTCGAAAAGTTTCGGGTTCGACGTACTCGACTATGCAGGCGTGTCCGGTGGACATACGCTCCCTCCAGAAACGAGAAGACCCGGTCCGCGTCTTCGCCAACCGGGTCTCCTCGTGTGCAGAAAGGAGGGGCTGTCCGGGACGGTGCAAGCGAGGTGCCACGGTCGACACGCAGATTTCCGCCGCGCCCGAGTTACCCGGCGCAACGCGCCGTTCATTTCGTGTCTCCGGAGACGAAATCATAACGGCGGGCGGCGTCGCAGGAGACACGAAATTGACAGCCGCGCGCTGTGGCAAGTAGGGGCGACTCGTGAACCGGCTGGTCGAGATCGCGCCGCTCCCTCCCGTGCCCCGGCACGATCTCCTCACGTACGGCGTGCCGGACGCTCTGCGCTCCCGCGTGACGCCCGGGATGCGGGTGCGGGTTCCGCTCGGCCGGCAGACGCGCACGGGCGTCGTCGCCGGATTCGCCGATGCTCCACCGCCGGGCGATCTCCGCAGCATCCTCGACGTGCTCGACGCCGACCCGTTCCTCCCGGCGGATCTCCTCGAGCTGTGTCGCTGGACGGCGCGGTACTACCTCGCACCGATCGCCGAGGTGATCGCGACGATCGTGCCGGCGCGACTGCCCGAGGCGGCGCGCGAACGCGTGGTGCGGCTCGTGCGGCGGCTCTCGCCGGAGGAGGAGACCGCGCTCGCGCGTCGTGCGCCGGCGCGTGCCCGCGCGTACCGCACGCTCGCCGCGGCGGCGGACGGCGAGCTGCCGGCGGCGGCGGCGCGCGGCGCGGGCGTCGGTGCCGGCGTCCTCCACGGGCTCGTCCGCGCCGGCATCGTCGCGGTCGACGTACGCTCGCGGATCGATGTGCGCGACCCGGAGTCGGCGACGCCATCGCCGCGGCCGACGCTCACCGCCGCGCAGCGCGCGGCGGCCGACGCGATCGCGGCCGCCATGGCGCCCGGCGAGGCGCGGTCCTTCCTCCTCCACGGCATCACCGGGAGCGGGAAGACCGAGGTGTTCCTCGCCGCTGCCGAGGCCACGCTCGCCGCCGAGCGCGACGTCATCATGCTCGTCCCGGAGATCGCGCTCACTCACCAGCTCGTCGAGCGCGTGCGGGGTCGCTTCGGCGACCGCACAGCGATCCTCCACAGCGGCCTCGGTCCACGCGAGCGCTGGGCGGAGTGGGCGCGCATCGTCCGGCGCGAGGCGCGCGTCGTCGTCGGCGCGCGCTCGGCCGTCTTCGCGCCTGTGCGCGCGCTCGGGCTCGTAGTCGTCGACGAGGAGCACGAGGCGGCTTACAAGCAGGAGGAGGGTCTCCGGTACAACGCGCGGGACCTCGCCGTGGTTCGCGCGCGGCTCGGCGGAGCGGTCGTCGTCCTCGCCTCGGCGACGCCGTCGGCGGAGAGCTACCAGGCGGCGCTCGACGGCCGCCACGCCCTGCTCACGCTGCCCGAGCGACCGACCGCGCATCCATTACCCGACGTGACGCTCGTCGATCTGCGCGGCCGGGGCGACCAGGGATCGAATCGCCTGTTCTCCGACGAGCTGCGCCACGCGCTCGAAGCGAACCTCGCCGTCGCCGGACAGACGCTCGTCTTCCTGAACCGCCGGGGGTTCGCCGTCTACCTCCAGTGTGCGGCGTGCGGCGCGGTCGTCACCTGTCCGCACTGCAGCGTGACGCTCACCTGGCATCGCCGGGCCGGGTCGCTCGTCTGCCACCACTGTCGGCACACCCGCGCGACGCTGGCGGCGTGTCCGGACTGCGGCCAGGGCGCGCTCGAGCCGTTCGGGATCGGCACGGAGCGGATCGAGGCGGCGCTCCGCGCGTGCTACCCGCTCGCGGTCGTCGATCGCCTCGACCGGGACGCGGCGCAGCGGCTCGGGGCGCAGCGTCGCATCCTGCGCGACTGGCGCGCCGGCGACACCGACATACTGGTCGGCACCCAGATGGTGAGCAAGGGACACGACGTCCCGGGCGTCACGCTGGTCGCCGTCCTGCTCGCCGACCTGTCGCTGAACGTGCCCGACTTCCGAGCGGCCGAGCGGACGTTCCAACTGCTGGTCCAGGTGGCGGGACGCGCGGGCCGGGGCGAGCGCGCCGGCCACGTCGTCGCGCAGACGTTCCGTCCGACGCATCCGAGCCTCGTCGCCGCCGTCCAGCACGACTACGCCGGATTCATGGCCGGGGAGCTCGCCCGCCGACGAGCGCTCGGCTATCCGCCGTTCGCGCGCCTCGTGAATCTTCGGCTCGACGGTCGCGACGCCGCCGCCGTCGAGCGTGCTGCACGCGAGCTCGCCGCGCGCCTCCGGCGCCGCGCGGCCGCGGTCGGCCTCGGTGACGACGCCGTCCTCGGCCCCGCGCCCGCGCCGCTCGAACGCCTCCGCGGACGCTACCGCTGGCAGGTCCTGCTACGCGGCGCCGACGTCCGCGCGGTGCGCGCGCTCGCTCGCGCCGCGCGCGCGGAGATGCCGTCCGACCGGCGCGCGCCGCGTCTCGTAATTGATGTGGATCCGTACTGGATGTTATAAATTCCTTCCCGCCGTCGCGTCCTCATGGCTCTCCGCACCATACTGAAGTACCCCGATACGCTCCTCCGCGAGCCGGCCCACCCGGTCTCGAACATCGACGCCGAGGTCGCGCAGCTCGTCGAGGACATGGCGGAGACCATGTACGCTGCGCCGGGCGTCGGCCTCGCCGCGACGCAGGTCGGCGTCGGCAAGCGGGTGCTCGTCCTCGACATCCACGACGAGGGCGAAGCACCGGGAAAGCGGCTCCTGAAGCTCATCAATCCGGAGATCATCGAGCAGGACGGCGAGATCGTCTGGGAGGAGGGCTGTCTCTCGGTGCCCGACCTGACCGCGCCGGTGAAGCGCGCGCGCCGGGTGCTCGTCCGCGCCTGGACGCCGGAGGAGCGCGAGATCCAAGTCGAAGGCGAGGAGCTTCTCGCGGTCGCGCTCCAGCACGAGATCGATCATCTCGAGGGCCGGCTGTTCCTCGATCGGTTGTCGCGGCTGAAGCGCGACCTCTACCGGGCGCGCCGGCGGAAGCTCGACCGCCAGGGACGCCCGGCCGGGACGGGGACGCGCCCCGTCCTCATCTGAGCGTCGGCTCTGTCGACCTGGCGTATCGTCTTCATGGGCACGCCGGAGTTCGCGTGTCCGACGCTCGAGGCGCTGCTCGCCCGTCCCGATCCGGTGGTCGGCGTCGTCTGCCAGCCCGACCGCCCGCGCGGACGCGGCCTCGCCGTCTCCGCACCGGCGGTGAAGCAGCTCGCAGAGCGCCACGGGCTCCCCGTGCTGCAGCCGGAGCGGATGCGCGACCCCGCGTTCCGGGACGCGCTCCGGCAGCTCGCGCCCGATCTCGTGGTCGTCGCCGCGTACGGCAGGATCCTGCCGCGCGCGGTCCTCGACCTGCCGCCGCGCGGCTGCATCAACGTCCACGCGTCGTTGCTGCCCCGTCACCGCGGCGCCGCCCCGATCGCCTGGGCGATCCTCGCCGGCGATGCCGTGACCGGCGTCACGATCATGCAGATGAACGAGGCGATGGACGCGGGCGACGTCCTGCTCGCGCGCGAGACGCCGATCTCGGCCGACGACACCGGCGGCACCCTCGGCGAACGCCTCGCGCGACTCGGGGCGGCGGCGATCGGCGACGCGATCGACGGGCTCCGCACCGGCACGCTGCGCCCGGTGCCACAGCCGACGACGGGGATCACGTATGCCCCGCGAATCGAGCGCGAACATTGCCGGGTGGTGTGGACGCGGCCCGCCGCGGAGCTCGACCGGCAGGTGCGGGCGCTCGCCCCGGGCCCGTCGGCGTTCACGACGCTCGACGGCCGCCTGCTGAAGATCCACCGCGCCGCGGTTGCAGCTCTTCCGGCGTCCGGCATCCCCGGCACGGTCGTGACCGCCGGAATGGAGGGCATCGTCGTCACGACCGGCGCCGGCACGCTGCGTCTCGTCGAGGTACAGCCCGAGGGGCGGCGTCGCATGCAGGCGTCGGAGTTCGTCGCCGGCCATCGTTTACCGCCCGGCACATGCCTCGGCGCCGGCTGACGTCGCGCGAGCCGCGGTCCGACGCGCGCGCGATCGCGCACGACGTCCTCGTCCGGGTCGAGACGACGGAGGCGTTCGCCGACGTCCTCCTCGCCGATCGGCTCGCGGGGGCGCGTCTCGGGCCCTCGGACCATGCGCTCGCGACGCGTCTCGTTTACGGGACGCTCGCCTGGCAGGGCCGGCTCGACCACGAGCTCGGTGCGCTCGTCCGCACGCCGCTCGCGCGGCTCGATCCCCCGGTGCTGGCCGCGCTTCGACTCGGGCTCTTCCAGCTCCGGTTCCTGGATCGCGTTCCGGCGTACGCGGCGGTCGATGCGAGCGTCGGACTCGCTCGCGCGGCGGGGCGCGGCGCGACCGGGCTCGTGAACGCTGTCCTTCGCCGGGCGGCGTCGGACGGGGCGCCGTCGCTCGCCGGGATCGCCGATCCGCTCGAGCGCGTGGCGATCGAGTGTTCCCATCCGCGGTGGCTCGTCGAGCGCTGGGCCGCGGAGATGGGCGCGTCGGAGCTTCCCGAGCTGCTCGCAGCGAACAACGTCCGCGGTCGGACGGCGCTCCGGACGAATCGCCTCCGCGCGAACCAGCATGCGCTCATCCGCGAGCTCGAGGCCGCGGACGTCGCCGTCCGGCCGAGCGAATGGACGGCGGACGGCATCGTGGTCGAGCGCGGGGCGGGCCGTCTTCGCGCGCTCGAGGCGTGGAACGACGGCCGCTTCGCGTTCCAGGGCGAGGCGTCGCAGCTCGTGACGACGCTCCTCGGGGCCGCCCCGGGGACGCGCGTCTTCGATGCGTGCGCGGCGCCGGGAGGGAAGGCGGTCCAGACGGCGGCGGCGATCGGGGCGCGCGGCGTCGTCGCGGCGCTCGACCGACGGCCCGGCGGAGCGACACGCATCCGCGGCGAAGCCGCCCGGCTCGGCGCGCGCGCCGTGCATGTGATCGTCGGCGACGCGCGTCGACCGCCGGTGCGTCCCGGGTTCGACGCGGTCCTCGTCGATGGGCCGTGCAGCGGGCTCGGAACGCTCCGGCGCCATCCGGAGCTCCGGTGGCGACGCCGTCCGGACGACGTCCCGCGCCTCGCCCAGCTCCAACGCGAGATCCTCGACGGTGTGGCACCGCTCGTGCGGCCCGGCGGCGTCCTCGTCTACGTGGTCTGCACGCTGACGCGCGAGGAGAATGAGGACGTCGTCGAGGCGTTCCGTGCCGCGCATCCCCGGTTCGCGGTCGAGCACGCGAGCGCCCTTTCCGTCCCGGCAGAGGTCGTGACGCCGGCCGGATACGTCCGCACGTTGCCCCATCGACACGGCCTCGACGGGTTCTTCGCGGCACGCTTGCGGCTGGATTCGCGTCCGGGCGTCGGCTAGACCGGCGACGTGCCGCGCGTCGCGCCCTCGATCCTCTCCGCCGATTTCGGGCGCCTCGCCGAGGAAGTAGGCGCCGTCACGCTCGCCGGCGGCGATCTGATCCACGTCGACGTGATGGACGGCCACTTCGTCCCGCCGATCACGATCGGGCCGCTGGTGGTCGAGGCAATCCGCCGGGCGACGTCGTTGCCGCTCGACGTCCACCTCATGATCGAGGCGCCCGAGAAGCACGTCGCCGAGTTCGTACGCGCGGGTGCCAACGGCGTGACCGTGCACGTCGAGGCATCGGCCGACGTGCCCGCCGTGCTGCGCGCGATCCGCGAGGCCGGTGCCCGCGCGGGGCTCGCGCTGAACCCGCCGACGCCGCTCGAGCGCGTCCGCCCGTTCCTCCACGCGATCGACCTGCTTCTCGTCATGAGCGTGAACCCGGGGTGGGGCGGGCAGCCGTTCGTCGCGGGCTCGATGGAGAAGCTCGCGGCCGCACGCGCGCTCCGCGAGGAGTCGGGCGCATCGTTCGTGATCGAGGTCGACGGCGGCATCAAGGCACACAACGCCGCCGCTGCGGCCCGCGCGGGCGCGGACGTCCTCGTCGCCGGCTCGGCGATCTTCGAGGCCGACGATTACGCGGCCGCGATCCGCGCTCTTCGCGAGTAGATCGCCCGGACGTCGCCGCATGCCCGACTGGGTGAAGACCGCTGTGCTGCTGACGCTCTCCAACGTCTTCATGACGGCGGCCTGGTACGGGCACCTCCGCTTCCGGAACGTCCCGCTGATGTTGGCGGTCGTCGCGAGCTGGGGCATCGCGCTTTTCGAGTATCTTCTCCAGGTGCCCGCGAACCGCATCGGCTACCGCGTACTGACCGCATACCAGCTGAAGGTCATGCAGGAGGCGATCACGATCGTCGTCTTCATCGCGTTCGCCGCGGTGTGGCTCGGCGAGGGCCCGCAGCTTCGCTACCTCGTTTCGCTCGCGTTCGTGTTCCTCGCCGTGCTCGTCGCCTTCCGCTGACGCGCTCGCGACCGGGAGGCCGGGGGAGACGGACCGCCCGCCCTCGTTTCGGCCCGCCCCCTGGTCCGGCCATACGCCACGGCTCAGCTGCCGTGGCCTCTCGGCGTCGCTCCCGGCTCGACCGTGATCTGGTCCTTCAGCCGATCGTAGAGCTTGTCCCCGATGCCCTTCACCTTACGAAGGTCGTCGGGCGTCTTGAACGGCTCGCCGCTGCGGTAGTCGACGATCGCCTTCGCCTTCGCGGGGCCGACCCCGGGCAGACGGGCCAACTCGTCGGCGCTCGCCGAGTTGATGTTGACCCGCGCTCCCGATCCGGCCGGCGCGGCACCGGCGGCGCCGGCGCCGCGCCCCATCCCGACCAGCACGACCCCGCAGAGGAGCCCCGCCGCCACCGCTCTCCTGATCCGCTGCATCTCACCACCTCCTTCTGGCGCCTCCGCGGCGCCGCTACGCGCGGGACAGAGGCAAGCGATGTGCCACCGCCGGACGCGCGGAAACGCGCGCGGCGCCCCGCGACGACGCAGCACGCGGTGCAACGTCGCGTCGCATGAAGCGGCGCCAGCTTTCCTTGCTGCAACGCCTGTGTTAAGCGAGCGACGCGCTGGCCGGCGCTTCACGGGGTGTAGCTCAGCCTGGTAGAGCACTGCGTTCGGGACGCAGGAGCCGCTGGTTCAAATCCAGTCACCCCGACCATCCCGCCGGCCAGACGATTGGGCGGGGGCAACAACGGTGAGGCGGTCATGGTCGGTCGCGGGAGCAACGCTCGGTGCGTTGCTCTGCGCTTCGCTCGCCGGAGCGGAGAGCGTCACCACAAAAGAGCGTGCTCGGCTTCGCGAGGGTCCGAGCGCGACCACCAATCTCGTCGGCGAGGTGCCGGGCGGCATCATGCTCCAGATGCTCGGCGAGAGCGGCGGCTGGAAGCAGGTGCGCACGCCCGAGGGACGGACCGGCTACGTCTGGGCCGAGCACCTGAACGACGCCGACGGAACCCACCACGCCGACACCCCGAGCGGTCCCCCGCGCGGCCTCGCGGACGAGGTGCACGACCTGCGCGACGAAGTGGGCGTGCTCCGCGAGCGCGCCGAGCCGGCGACGAGCGCGGACCTGGAGAAGGTGAAGCAGGAGCTCGAGCGCCTCGCCGCCGCCGAACGCGACCTGGCCCGTCGACTGGACGAACGGTTCGTCGCCGGACCCGCGGTCGACCCGCTGCCGGAGTCCACGTCCGGGCCGACGGTCACACTGCTCTTCGTGGGCGGCGCGATCGGGTACGTCGCCAGCCGGTTCGCACAGCGGCGGCGAGACAGTCGGCAGCGGAACCGCCTGCGGCTCTGACCGCGCCGGCGTGTCCTGGGTCCTCGTCGTCGTCGGCTACCTCTGCGGGTCGATCCCGACCGGCGTGCTGCTCGCGCGCCGGGTCGGCGTCGACGTGCGCCGGAGCGGAAGCGGCAACATCGGCGCGACGAACGTCGCGCGCACGGCGGGGACGGCGCTCGGCGTCGCGACGCTCGTCGCCGACGCCGCAAAGGGCGCCGTGCCGGTCGTGATCGCGCGGGCGACCGAAGGGTCCGCGTCGCTCGCCGCCGCGGTCGGGGTCGCGGCGTTTCTCGGCCACGTCTTCCCGGTGACGCTCGGATTCGCCGGCGGGAAGGGCGTCGCGACCGCGCTCGGCGTGCTCGCCGTCCTCTGTCCGCTCGGCGTGGCGTGCGCGGTGGGCGTGTTCGCCGCGGTCGTCGGCGTCCTCCGGTACGTCTCGCTGGGCTCCGTGCTCGGCGCGGCCGCCGCGCCGCTCGCGATATGGGCGGTCGGATGTCCGGTGTCCGTGCGCGCCGCCGCGCTCGTCATGGCGGCGATCATCGTCCTCCGGCATCGGGAGAACCTCGGCCGATTGCGCGCCGGTACCGAGCCGCGATTCGCGTTGCACAAAAAGCAGGCGACGCCCGGAAAATAGGCAGCGCTCCCGGCAGCGATTCGCGTGCTGCCATGTCTTCTGGTTGACCGCTCGCGCCGCGCCGTGGCACCACGGTTGCTCGCTCGCATCTTCCACCACAATCAAGGGGGATCTATGGATACGAGGCATCGTTCGTCCGGGGCGGGACGCGGATGCATTCGCGTTGGTGCGGTCATCGGCGCCGTCCTCGCAGTGTCCGCGACGGCATGGGCCGCCGACGCACCGAAGATCGATTCCGGCGACAACGCGTGGATGCTCACGTCCGCGGCGCTCGTCCTGATGATGACGGCGCCCGGACTGGCGCTCTTCTACGGCGGCCTCGTGCGCAGCAAGAATGTCCTGAATCTTCTGATGCAGAGCTTCATCCTGATCGCGCTGATCAGCATCCAGTGGGTCCTCTGGGGCTACTCCCTCGCCTTCGGGCCCGATCACGGACACGTCGTCGGCGGGCTCGACTGGCTCGGTCTCCGCGGGGTCGGATTCGATCCGAACCCGGACTACGCGCCGACGATTCCGCACCAGACGTTCATGATCTACCAGTGCATGTTCGCGATCATCACGCCGGCGCTCATCACGGGCGCGTTCGCGGAGCGGATGAAGTTCAGTGCGTTCTTTTTGTTCTCGCTCCTCTGGGCGACGCTCGTCTACGACCCGCTCGCGCACATGGTGTGGGGAACGGGCGGCCTCCTCGGGAAAATCTGGGGCGCACTCGACTTCGCGGGCGGGACGGTCGTCCACATCAGCTCGGGGACGTCGGCGCTCGTCTGCGCGCTCGTCCTCGGAAAACGGCTCGGCTACGGCTCCGACCCGATGCCGCCGCACAACATGCCGTTCGTGCTGATCGGTGCGGCGCTGCTCTGGTTCGGCTGGTTCGGGTTCAACGCGGGGAGCGCGCTCGCCGCGAACGGGCTCGCGACGAGCGCGTTCGTCGCGACGAATACCGCGACCGCCGCCGCGTCCCTCTCGTGGATGTTCGCCGAGTGGTTCGGGAAGGGGAAGCCGACGGTACTCGGTGCCGCGAGCGGCGCCGTCGCGGGTCTCGTCGCGATCACGCCGGCCTCGGGCTTCGTCGCGCCGATGCCGGCGCTCCTGATCGGCGCAGTCGCCGGCGTGCTGTGCTACAGCGCGTGCAACCTGAAGACGGTCCTCGGTCGGTACGACGACGCGCTCGACGTCGTCGGCGTGCACGGCGTCGGCGGAACCTGGGGTGCGATCGCGACCGGACTCTGGGCATCGGCGCAGGTGAACCCGGACGTGTTCGCGCCGAAGGGCCCGGCGGTGTCGCAGGGACTCTTCATCTCCGGCGAATGGGGACTCCTCGGCTATCAGGTGCTCGCGGTGCTGACGACGTACGTGCTCGCGGTCGTCGGCTCGCTCGTGTGCCTCGGTATCACCAGCGCGGTGACGGGCGGGCTGCGCGTGAACGAGGACGACGAGTTCGCGGGGCTCGATCTGTCGCAGCACAGCGAGAACGCCTACGTGTTCGCGACCGGCGGCTACACCGGCTCCGCGACGGCACACTTCGCGGCGCGGCCGTCGGAGCGTCCGCACGGACTCGCGGCGAAGGTCGCGGAGTGACGATGCGGCGCGATCATCTTTACAATCGGCGAGAGCTTGACGTAAACCGAGGGCCCTCGTTTCAACGCCCGCAGCTCGGGAGGCTTTCATGAAAAAGGTCGAAGCGATCATCAAGCCCTTCAAGCTCGATGAGGTAAAGGAGAGCCTCTCCGCGGTCGGTGTGCAGGGCATCACCGTGAGCGAGGTGAAGGGATTCGGGCGGCAGAAGGGCCACACCGAGCTCTACCGTGGCGCGGAATACGTCGTGGATTTCCTCCCCAAAGTGAAGCTCGAGATCATCGTGCGCGACGAGCAGGTCGCGGACGTGGTCGAGACGATCGAGAAAGCGGCCAAGACGGGACGCATCGGCGACGGGAAGATCTTCGTGCTGCCGATCGACGAAGTCGTTCGCATCCGGACCGGCGAGCGCGGCGGAGACGCGATCTAAAGACCCACAGAAGAGCTCGGAGGAGGGGCTCGGTATGGCAACGCAAACACCCAAGGACGTGATGAAGTTCCTGAAGGACAACAAGACCGAGGCGATCGACCTCAAGTTCCTCGACCTGCTCGGCATCTGGCAGCACTTCACGATCCCGCCGAGCGAGATGAGCGAGGACATCTTCGAGGAGGGCAACGGCTTCGACGGGTCGTCGATCCGCGGGTGGCAGCCGATCAACGCCTCCGACATGCTCGTCATGCCCGACCCGACGACCGCCGTGATGGATCCGTTCACGGCGATCCCGACGCTCAGCCTCATCTGCAACATCGTCGATCCGGTGACGAAGGAAGACTACAGCCGCGACCCGCGGAACATCGCGCGGAAGGCCGAGGCGTATCTCAAGTCGACCGGCGTCGGCGACGTCGCCTACTTCGGTCCCGAGCCCGAGTTCTTCGTGCTCGACGAGGTCCGCTACGAGCAGAACCAGCACACCGGCTTCTACATGGTCGACTCTGCCGAGGGGCAGTGGAACACCGCACGCGAGTCGGACGACTTCAACGACCGGACCGGCGCCGTGATCCAGACGAAGAACCTCGGCTACAAGCCGCGCTACAAGGAAGGTTACTTCCCCGTCCCGCCGACCGACACGCAGCAGGACATCCGCGGCGAGATGGTGCGCGAAATGGAGAAGCTCGGCATCCGCGTCGAGAAGCACCACCACGAGGTCGCGACCGCCGGGCAGGCCGAGATCGACATGCGCTTCCTGCCGCTCGTCAAGATGGGCGACGCGCTCATGTGGTACAAGTACGTCGTCAAGAACGTCGCACGCCGCTACGGCAAGACGGCGACCTTCATGCCGAAGCCGATCTTCGGCGACAACGGCAGCGGCATGCACGTGCACCAGTCGATCTGGAAGGGCGAGAAGCCGCTGTTCGCGGGTGACAAGTACGGCGGCATGAGCGATCTCGGCATGGCGTACATCGGCGGCATCCTGAAGCACGCGCCGGCGCTCGCCGCCTTCACCTGCCCGACGACGAACTCCTACCACCGGCTCGTCCCGGGCTTCGAGGCGCCGATCAACCTCGCGTACTCCAGCCGCAACCGCTCGGCCGCGGTCCGCATCCCGATGTACTCGCCGTCGCCCAAGGCGAAGCGCATCGAGGTCCGCTTCCCTGATCCGGCGTGCAACGGGTACCTCGCGTTCTCCGCGATGCTGATGGCGGGTCTCGACGGGATCGAGCGCAAGCTCAACCCGGGGAACCCGCTCGACAAGGACATCTACGCGCTCACGCCCGAGGAGCTGAAGGACGTCCCGAAGATGCCGGGCTCGCTCGACGAGGCGCTCGAGAACCTGCGTCGCGACCACGCCTTCCTCTTGAAGGGCGACGTCTTCACCGAGGACGTGATCGAGACCTGGATCGACTACAAGATGACGAACGAGGTGAGCGCGCTCCGGCTCCGGCCGCATCCGTACGAGTTCGCGCTCTACTTCGACGCCTGAGCGGCGTCGTCGCTTCCAAAAAAGAAGACGGCGGAGCGGGCTTCACGGCCCCTCCGCCGTTGTCGTCTACACGACTTGCGGCGCGATCAGCTCGACTTTGCCGTTCCGGCTTTGTGATGCTTCGCCGGGGCGGGAGCCGTACAACTCTTCACCCGAGCGGCCGTCGTCTTCAGATCCTTGGCCACGTCGTCCGCCGACTTTCCCGCCGCAATCTCATCCTTGATCTGCTTGCAGGAAACCCCAGCGTGGCGCTTCGCCGCGAGCGCGGGGGACCCGACGAGGGCGACGGCAGCGGCCAGAGACACCAGCGCTAGCCCGATCCTCTTCACCAGAGCTCACCTCCCTTCTCGCGCCCGTCTATCACGCGTCCCGACCCCCTGCCAGGGAGAGGCGCCCCGATTTGGATGAAACGGGTGCGTGCGATATAGGGCCGCCGCCAGTAGGATGGCTCGCATGAAAGGGACGCTCGGCATCCTACTCAAGTTCGCCGTCACCCTCGGTATTTTCGTCGGGATCTTCCTCGAGTTCGGCGGCGGTTATCGGCCGGTCGCGACCGCCCGGCTCGCCGAACGGGGCACCTTCGAGGCGTCCAACCCGGCTTTCCCGGGCATCGTCGGCCGCGTCCGCGCGACCCTGCGCGGGACGCCGCTCCCGCCGCCGCGCGTCCCGGTGTCCATCGACGACGTCTGCACCGCGGCGGCCGACCGGACGGTGTTCGTCCACCTCGCCGATGGCAGCGTGCGACGCTTCAAGCCGCTGAAGCACTGCGGCGAGGGTGGGCTCACGACGGTCTACGCGAAGCAGGCGGACGGGAGCTTCGCGCCGGTGCCCGTCGCCGGTGCACCGCCCGAGGTCTACTTCCGCATCCAGGGATTCCAGCTCGTGCCCGCGGAGCTGTCGGAGCTTTGGGCCGAGATCCGCGGCCTCGACCTCCGCGTCTTCCTCATCTGGTTCCTCGTCGCGATGGCCGTGAAGCTCGTCGGGATCTTCGCCAACGTCTGGCGCTGGCAGATCCTCCTGCGTGCGCAGGACATCGACCTTCGCTTCGGCTACCTCGCGAACACGTACTTCATCGGACGCTACTTCGGCATCGTCACGCCGAGCACGATGGGCCTCGACGCGTGGCGGCTCTACGAGACGATCCGGCTCACGCGCCGCCCGGTCGAGTGCACGACGGTCCTCGCCGTCGAGCGCATCCTCGGGCTCGTCGGCCTCTTCATGGTGATCCTGCTCTTCATGCCGTTCGCGGGACGCATCACGCAGGGACAGTCGCTCGGCGAGCTCGTCGCCGCGATGAAGATCCCGATCGCCGCGACGACCCTCTTCGGCGTGCTGATCCTCCTGCAGCCGGCCTGGTTCCGCGGGCTGCTCCGCCTCGTGCCGAACGGCCGGGCGCGCCGCTTCGCGAGCAGCGCCATCGATTCGGCGACCGCCTACGCCAACCGCCGGTCGTACCTGCTCCTCGCGCTGCTGCTGGCCGTCGTCGGACAGATCACCACCACGCTCATGTACTTCGCGAACGCGATGTCGCTCGCGACGCACAACGTGCACGTGAGCGAGGTGCTCTTCGCGTCGGCCGTGATGACCTTCGGGACGTTCGTCGCGCCGTCCGCGTCGGGCGAGGGCGTGCGCGAGCTCGTCTTCGTCTGGCTCCTCGGCAGCAAGGCCGGGGCGGCGAAGGCGTTCCTCATCGGGAACCTCGGCTTCTGGATCGAGAAGGTCCCCCTGTCCGTCCCGGGCGGCCTGATCCTCCTGCTCCGCCGGGACCCGTCCCTCCGGGCGGTCACCCGGGAGGACCTGGAGCGGGTCCGCCGCGAGGCCGAGGGCGCCATCGAGGCGAAGACGGCCTAGGGCCGACGACCGTGGAAAGAATGTTCTTGCAACGGCGAGCGCAGCGAGTGTAGATGGAAGCCAGCCGAAGAAAGGCGACCATGCGGATCGCGGCGTCGAATCTGAATGTCATGTTCGTGAGTCACCAGACGGTGACCCACGACGCCGTGAGCCACCACGGCCTGGGTACGCAGGCTACGAAGCGTACCCCGATTTGGCCCGGTGGCCTTTCGACGGCAGGAGGCATGAGTCCCCCGTAGCCCCTAAACCCCTCCAGCCGAAAGAAAGGCCACCGGCCCGAAAGGTCCGGTGGCCTTTTTTTTTCGGCCGGGAGCGAACCGAGAGGAGAACCGAGGATGAGCACGATCAGCGTTCCGGCATTCACGAAGAAGCTCCGCGAGGTGGTGGCCGACGAGCCGAAGGCGTTCGCCTACGACGTCGGGCTCAGCCTGTCGGCCGTCTACAACTACTTGAACGGCCGCGTGCCGGCGACCGAGGTGCTGTTCCGTATCGCACGTTACACGGGGCGGCCGATGGAGTGGTTCCTGGTCGACGAGGAGGCGTCGGTCGTGCTGACCGCCGGTTCCGGCGCGGGCGAGGTGAGCGTGCCGACGAGCTACGCCGCGAGCGGGCGCGGGACAGGCGGCACATGACCGTCGGCGCTCGTCCGGGAGGTCACGCGAGAGCGCCGATCTCCCGGACGAGCGCGTCGGCTTCACGGAGATACGCGGCGGTCGTCCGCGCCATGAACTCGGTGAGACGGCTCGCTCGCGAGTCGTCTGGGTGCGGTGCGAGCTCGGCCTCGAGCGCGGCCGCCTGGCCGGCGACCGCCGCCTCGAAGG
>Ga0070741_10007172_pt1 | contig 23301 bp, 13 predicted proteins | sample Coa_R1_4_FD_66440 | JGI IMG/M metagenome (GOLD analysis project Ga0070741, IMG submission 66440) | Surface soil microbial communities from Centralia Pennsylvania, which are recovering from an underground coalmine fire - Coalmine... | ecosystem: Environmental > Terrestrial > Soil > Unclassified ... | reverse complement strand
AACGGTGCGCCGGAAATTTTCCGCGAGGGAAGCTTGTTCCAGAGAAAATTGCCCGCGTAAAAGACCGCGAGCACGGCAATGATCAGCGCAATCCATCGCAGCACCCGCCGCCGATTGTGACGAGAAACGACCAATTCAGGTGGAATCAAAGGCGCTTTTTCTTCCGTCTGATCGGGCAGTTCGCGTTTACGCCACACGACGTAAATGACCGGGAAGAGCAGCAGCTCGAGAATTGCCGAGGTAATGATGCCGCCGACCATTGGCGTGGCGATGCGTTTCATGACATCAGCGCCGGCTTGCAGGGTGGGGGACCACATGATTGGCAGAAGCCCGAATAAAATCGCGCACACGGTCATGATCTTTGGCCGGATCCGTTGCACCGCGCCTTCCATCACGGCGGCGTGCAGGTCTTTCATATTGTTCATGCGCTGCCTGGCTTTGAACCTGTCCCAGGCATGATCGAGATAGAGCAGCATGACCACACCGGTCTCAGCGCCAACGCCCGCGAGCGCGATGAGTCCCACCCACACGGCAACACTCATGTTGTAACCAAGGAGCCAAAGCAACCAGAACGCGCCGATAAGGGAGAATGGCACCGTAAGCAAGACGATAAGTGTTCTGGTGACCGAGCGCGTGCTAAAGTAAAGAAGAACGAAAATGATGAGCAGCGTGAAAGGCACCACGATTTTGAGCCGTTGCAACGCTTCCTGCAGGTATTGGAACTGGCCGGCCCACTCAATGTAATAGCCCGGCGGATACTGAATACGCTGACTGAGATGTTGCGACGCCTTGCGTACGTAGCCTGCGATGTCGCTTGTCGTGACATCGACAAAGACAAAACCGACCAGTTTGCCGTTCTCGCTGCGGACCGAAGGCGGGCCGGTCTTGTAGCGGATATCAGCCAACATCGATATGGGGACCTGTGCGCCAGTGGGCGTAGGGACGAGAACCCGTTTGAGCGCGTCGAGGTCTTCGCGAAAGTCGCGCGCGTAACGTGCGTTCACGGGATAACGCTCGCGGCCTTCCACCGTGGTGGTGATGTTCTTCCCGCCAATGGCTGACTCGACGATGTCGTTTACGTCGCCCACTTTGAGGCCGTAGCGCGCAGCTGCCTCGCGGTTGACCGTGAAATCGAGAAAATATCCGCCGACTGTGCGCTCGGCGAACGCGCTGCGCGTATCCGGAAGCTCAGCTAGCTCTTTCTCGATCTGAACGCCGAGCCTTTGAATCTCGCCAAGATCGGGGCCAAAAACTTTCACGCCGAGTATGCTACGAAACCCGGTGGTCAGCATTTCCGTGCGCGTCTGGATTGGCATCCAGAAAATGTTCGCCATTCCGGGGGTTTTGATGTTGGCGTTAACCTCCGCGAGCAATTTTTCCCAGGTCATTCCGCGCCGCCATTGGTTAGGCGGCTTAAGAGGGATGATCGTCTCAAACATCGACAATGGCGCTGGGTCGGTGGATGTCTCGGCCTGACCAGCTTTACCGAAAACGGTCACGGCCTCTGGAATTTTCTTTAACTGTCGATCCTGGATCTGGAGAATTTTCGTCGCTTCGGTGATCGACATTCCCGGAACGGCGGTCGGCATGTAAAGCAAAGTGCCTTCATTGAGCGGAGGCATGAATTCGCTGCCAAGTCTCTTATAAGGAAAGATTGTGATGAGAAGAACGACGAGCGCAGCCAGGAGAGTAAACCAGCGATAACGTAGAACGAAGTCGGCGATTGGTTGATATGCCCGAATCAGAAAACGGTTCACCGGATTCTTCTCTTCAGGTGTGATTTTCCCGCGAATGAGCAGCGTCATCAGCACCGGCACGAGCGTGACGCCAAGAAACGAGGCAAAAAACATCGCGAACGTCTTGGTGAAGGCAAGCGGTCGGAAGAGTCGGCCTTCCTGTGCAGTCAGCGAGAAAACAGGCACAAAGCTCACCGTGATTACGAGCAGCGCGAAGAAGAGCGCGCGCCCTACTCCCTTTGCACCGGCAATGACCACTTGCACCCGCTCGAGACCGTTTGGCTCCCGCTGATTTTCCTCTCGAAAGTGCTCCAGCTGCTTGTGCGCGTTCTCGATCATGACGATCGCGGAATCGACCATGGCGCCAATGGCGATGGCGATTCCGCCCAGCGACATGATGTTGCTCGTCACGTGCATCCACCACATCGGGATGAACGAAAGAATGATCGCGATCGGCAGCGTGATGATTGCCACCAGCGCCGAGCGCACGTGCCAGAGAAACACCAGACAAACCAGCGCGACGACAATGCTCTCTTCGATCAGCTTCTCGCGCAGCGTGGTAATCGCGCGCTTGATCAAATCGCTGCGGTCGTAAACGGGCACGATGCGCACACCGGCCGGCAACGATGGCTTGATCTCTGTGATTTTCTTTTTTACAGCGTCAATGACATTGAGCGCGTTCTCGCCATAACGCATCACGATGATGCCGCCAACCACTTCGCCGCGCCCATCCAGTTCGGCAACACCGCGCCGGATATCGCCGCCTAGGTGAACATTTGCCACATTCTTCAAATAAACAGGTGTGCCGTTTTCCACTTTGAGGACGATGTTCTCAATGTCCTCGATCTTTTTGATGTAGCCGCGGCCGCGAATGTAATACTCGGTTGTCGCGACCTCGAAGACTTTGCCACCGACGTCGGCGTTGCTCATTTTGATGGCATTGACGACGTCGCTAAGGGGGATGTTGTAAGCGACGAGCGCGTTCGGATCCAGATCGACCTGGTATTGCTTCACGAATCCGCCGACCGGAGCCACTTCGGCGACGCCCTTAACTGAGGAGAGCGCATAACGCAGGTTCCAGTCCTGAATAGAACGCAGCTCCCCGAGATCGTGTTTCCCAGTGTCATCTACGAGCGCGTATTCGTAAACCCAACCTACACCGGTGGCATCAGGACCGATGGTGGGATTGACACCTTCCGGCAGCGAGCCGCGCACGGAATTCAAATATTCGATCACGCGCGAACGCGCCCAGTAGATGTCGGTGCCATCCTGAAAAATGACGTAGATGAACGACTTGCCGAACATTGATTCGCCGCGGACGAATTTCACTTTTGGCGCGGCGATGAAGACGCTCGAAATTGGATACGTGATCTGGTCTTCAACGAGATCGGGAGAGCGACCCTCCCACTCGGTGTAAACGATCACCTGTACGTCGCTCAGGTCCGGAATCGCATCGAGCGGGGTGTGGATCAGGCCATAGATGCCAGCGGCAACAGCGAAGATCGTGACAATGAAAACGAGGAACTTATTCCTCACGCTCCCTTCGATCACTCGATCTATCAATGTCTCGCGCGTGGGGAGTGTGACGGTTTTCTCCGCCGAAATCTGTTCCATTTCGGTCATGGTTTCGTTGCAGGCGCGGCGGTTTCTTCAGGCTTTTGGCCTTCCTCAAAATCCTTCAGCGCGCCTTGCACCTTCGATTCGGCGTCGATGAGAAAGTTTGCGCTGGAAACAACGCGTTCATTCTCCTGGAGGCCGCTTTTCACCTCGTAAATGGCGGCATACTTGGTTCCAAGCTGGACAATCCGCGGCTCAAGTTTTCCCTCGCCTTTATCGACGAACACGATGTTGCGCGTTCCTGTCGGCATGACTGCGCTCACGGGGATGGTGAGTGCTTTGCCCATCTCCATTTCCAGCTCGGCGTTGACGTACATCCCAGGCTGCAACTTGAAATCCGGATTAGCAACGTCGATTCGCACCTTGGCGGTACGCTTCGTTTCGTCGAGAAACGGATTGATCACACTGATCGTTCCATCGAATTTTTCGCCAGGGTAAGACTTGGTCGTGATCGCGAAGTTCTGTCCACGTTTCAACATGGACAATTCGTTCTCGTAGAACTCCGCCCAGACCCACACCACGCTCAGATCGGCAACCTCTACCAGCATATCGCCGACTTTGACGTTCTTGCCTTGCTCCACCGGCACCGACTGAACGACACCCCGGAACGGCGAAAGCAGTGTGAGCGTGTCAGAAGGCTTCCGCGTTCTCTCCAACTCGGCGATCTGCTGATCAGTCACGTTCCAAAGTTGCAGCCTGCGCTTTGCCGATTCGATCAACCGTTGCGGGGTTTCGCGCGCCTCTTTGGTTTTCGCCTGGTCGCGCATGCGCAAGAGTTCTACGAACTCGCGCTCACTGCTGAACAGGTCAGGGCTATAGATCGATAACAGCGGTGCATCTTTCTCAACCAGTTCTCCCGGCGACGTGACCTGCAGTTTTTGAACGTAGCCATCAACCCGCGATACGAATTGCCAGTTGCGTGTTTTGTCAGGCACGATGAGGCCGACCGCGCGAATGGTGTGGAAGAGCGGCTTGCGCTCAGCCTTTGCATACGTCACACCGATTTGTTGCTGACGCTCAACAGGCACCACGAATTCGCTCGGCTGAGAGGGCGCACCCGCTTTCTCTTCTTCATACACGGGCACCATGTCCATGCCCATACTGTCCTTGGCTGGCTTGGCGCTCACTTCACCGGCCATCATGGTTGATTTATAATATTTAATCCTGTGCCCGCCCTCCCGTGACTGCGACGGCTTTGCTTCGACGCTTTTTTTCATGACTGGCACGAGATCCATCGAGCAGATTGGACATTTGCCCGGGTCCTTCGAATGCACGGACGGATGCATCGTGCAGGTCCAGTAATCGACGTTGCCTGGTTTCTCCGATGCGGTCTGCTTGGAACAAGACACGGCGCCTAAAGAGAGCGCGGCCAGCGTGACCAGAATTGCTATTCGTTCCGTAAGCGTTTTCATTGCGCCTTGCTTTTACGGATCGGCGAATCGGCTTGTGGGCGGCGCGGCGACATCGCCCTTTCTCCGTTTCGCTGTTCCCCGGTTTCGCTTTGTCGTTCGTTAGGCCGCGTGTAAAGCTGCGCGCCAATTACTGCCTCCAGCTCGGCCACAGCCACTTGGTAGTGTGCGACATGCTCGCGCCCCACCGCTTCGATGTCGCGCAGGTTGCGTTGCGCGGTGATCCAGTCGAGAAAGGTCGCTTTTCCCGATTCGTAACTCAGGCGCGTTGCTTCAAACGCCTGCTGCGCCTGTGGCACGAGCTTGTCGCGGAACAGCTCGACGTGGTGATGAAACGTTTCGACCTTTGCCAACTGATCACGCAACAGCCGCAACGCTTCCTTTTGTTCGCGCTCAAGTCCCTGCTCGGCAGCTGCGAGATTCGCGCGGGCCTCCCGCACGCCGGCCGAATATTTAGCAGGATTCACCCATGGCACTGTGAACGAGACGCCGGCGTCGAGTTCACTCACCGCTTCCGCGGCATCATTGTAGCGCTGACCTTTTACCATCAGCGCCGGATCAGGAATCCAGGCGCGGTGTGCCAGCTGAAGCTTCGACTTCTCGCCCTCGATCCTGGCGCGCGCCATTTGCACTTCGGGCCGCTGCGCCAAAGTGATCGCGTGCAGCTTGCTTGTTGAAAGATTCCCCTCACTGATTGTCGCTTCCGCTGGCCTGCCGAGCGGCGCGAAAGCGTCGCGATTCATAAGCGTGTTCAGTTGCGACTGTGCGTCAGACAAATTGCGCTCCAGATCACGCCGCGCTTCCAGCAGCTTGCTATAATCCGTCTCTGCGACGAGCACATTCGCCGCGCTCTCCGAGCCAGCCTCGTATCTGGTGCTGCTGATGTCGGCGATCTGTTTCAGCGAAGTCAGATTTTTGCTGTTGATCTCAAGTTGATCGTGCGCATTCGCCAGCTGAAAATAAGTGGCGCGCGCTTTGGCGATCACATCGAGTTGAACGCGTCGGACTTCTTCAAAGACCGATAGCGCTTCGGCAGCCGCGGCACGTCCGCGAACCAGATTTTTCCCGGTGATGGGAATGAGTTGTTCGACCGACAGCGTCTGGTCTGGCATCGCATTGGGTGGCAGATCGACGAACCGTCTAAACCGGGAATCCCCGGCGATTCGAGGGTCGTCCCACGCATTCGCCTGCCGCACCCGTTCCCTGGCTGCGCGCCAGCGGTTTTCTGCTTCTTTGATTGCTGGATTATTCTCCAGCACAATTCGCGTGACTTTGCCTAACGAGAGCTGCGATGAAGCAGTGCCGTGTTCGCCGTTATCAGCGGCGATCTGATTTCGAATTGATAAAGATGTAGCTAATAAGATTAAAAAGGTTGTCGTTTTCATTGATCCAGGGCTGCGGTTGACCCCGAACACCGAACGCTTTTGCGAACAGGCGCTTTCGGGGTTGAAGACCAGGCATGCCAGCGAATGGGCACACCCCGGGCGTCAGCGTCCTCGGATCAGATCAGAAAAGTACAAAGCAGGCTAAGTCGTGGCGGCGACAACGCGCTTGGCGCGAGATCGATCCTGACTAACGACCGATCCTCCGATAATTGATACCGCAGAAAGGTAAACTCCGTCGGCGCGCATATCGTATTTGTGTCCGATGCCGAACGGCTCGTAGCGAGCGGCTGCGAGGAAGGAGCCGTATTTTTTGGCGACGTGACACAACACGTCATGTTGGCACAGCACCTTGACTGACAAGCTTTTTGACTTGGGGCGCTGGAGAGAATGCATGATCTCGCGACCAGACCCGCCGGCGCCGCAAAAAGCGCGGCGGCCGTTGCCACCGAAATTATGATCCTGCTCAACATTACTTTCCGTATAACACAAGTTAGACGACGCGTCGAGAAGCGCGTTCGTCGAAATCGAGCTAACGTTTATCGCGCTACGAAATTCTGCTGTAATCTGAATCGCGAACCAATGAGAAAATCTTCGATAGGAAATGCAAAGGTATTCCCAAGAAATGCATGGCTGAATCTCGCTTCCGTGTAATTTTTGTTTGCCATGAGTATGGAAGATTCGCCGGCTTGGGAGACTGATTGGCAAAAGCACTGTATCGTCTGTGGGAAGTCCGTTTTAGACGGCGAGGGGTTTTGCCACATGAAAGTCGAAGGCGAGATGGTGGCAATCTGCTGCCCGTTGTGCTTCGAGAACTTTGAAAAAGACCCGGAGCGTTATCTGACCTTGCGCCGGCTTCGCCGAAAGTGATCTCTGCGAATGTGAACCTTGCCGACCCCATCGGCGGTGGCGCCGTCGCCGCGATCGCGTCGCGCTCCGCGGCTCCTGCGTCAATACTCACCGAATGCTCGAGCAATACGTCCAAAAAGATTACTTCTCGTGAACACGCAAAAAACGCTTGGTGTTTAGCAATTACTGGAGAGCGGTCGAGGTTTTGGTTGTGTAAAGAGGTAACCGATTATGAATGGGCGCGAACAGACCGTGGTCGATCCAGTCTGCAAAATGCAACTTGCTCGCGAACCGATCAGAGAATCGCTCGTCGTTGACGGGCGTAGGTATTACTTCTGCTCGACCGGATGTCGAACTGAATTTCAAAGGCATCCCGAGGATTACATCCGGCGCGACGCAAAGAACGGGGGCGATGCTCAGTATGTGTAGATTTCTCTGCTATAGAGGTCCGGAAATTCTTCTCAGCGATTTGCTGTATCGACCTACCAACTCGCTGATTCGACAAAGCTTTCACGCCAAAGAACGAACAGAACCGCTCAACGGCGATGGTTTCGGCGTCGGTTGGTACACGCCTCAGATCAGTTCGACGCCCTGTGTTTTCGCGAGTCTTACTCCGGCGTGGAGTAATCAAAATCTTCACCAAATCAGCGAACACGTGAAATCAGGGTGCTTCTTCGCTCATGTCCGGGCGGCATCACCTGGAATGCGCGTCAGTGAAGCGAACTGTCATCCGTTTCAGTACGGACGCTTTCTCTGGATGCACAACGGCATCATCAGAGATTTTTGGCGTATCAAACGCCGGCTGCGTGCGTCTTTGGCTGACCAGTTCTACGACATGATTGAAGGCACTACTGATTCGGAACATGCGTTCGCCGTTTTCCTACATCTGCTTGGCGACCCCAACCATGCGCACTCAACGAGTGAAATTGGTGAAGCGCTTGTTCAAACAATTGATCAGTTGGAGCGATGGACCGCAGAGACAGGTCGTTCAGGACCGTCTTACTACAATTTCGCTGTCGCCGATGGGCAGAGTTTTGCCGCAGTGCGCTACGTCTCCGACCCTATAGTCGAACCGCAATCGCTTTACTACTCGTCTGGGGGCAAGTACGAGTGCAGGGATGGCATTTGCAAACTTTGCGAATGTCATCCGAGCGAAAGAACTGTGATCATTGCTTCCGAGCGATTGACTTCCGACCCAAAGGATTGGCTTCGAGTCGCGCCCAATCATCTTCTTACTGTCGCGCCCGACCTGACTGTGAATGTAAAGTTGGTAGACGTTACCCGGATTGGTTTGGAGGTAAGCGGAGAGTCGTCACTTATGTCAGAGCGCTTCGCAATTCCTTGAAACTGATTTAATCGAATCAGGGGCGCCGCGGCCGTCGCCAAATCTTCCCCCTCGGTTTTCGTTTGCATTTGTCCGAACATTTGCAAAGGAAGGTGATTATAATTTTGCCTACAATGACACGGAGAGAATTATGAGTACTGAAACCTTGGAATCGGTAGCAAAAAAATTGGTCGCGCCGGGAAAGGGGATCCTGGCAGCGGATGAAAGCTCGGGAACCATCGAAAAGCGATTAAAGAGCATCAGTGTTGCTTCAACCGAGGAGAACCGTCGGGCATACCGCGAGATCTTATTTACTACAAAAGGCGCAGGCGAATTTATCAGTGGCGTGATTCTGTTTGACGAGACGATTCGCCAGAAGACTCGTGACGGGCGCACGTTCGTCAAAGCGCTGGAGGAGCAGGGGATCATCCCTGGGATCAAAGTAGACAAGGGTGCCAAAGCGATGGCGAATTTTCCCGGCGAAAAAATCACAGAGGGTCTCGACGGACTGCGCGAGCGGCTGGCCGAATACCGGCAACTGGGAGCGCGCTTCGCAAAGTGGCGCGCTGTGATCGTAATCGGCGACAACATTCCCACGCAGACGTGCATCGACGCCAACGCAGAAGCCCTGGCCCGCTACGCGGCGCTGTGCCAGGAAGGGGATTTGGTGCCGATCGTCGAACCAGAAGTACTCATGGATGGCACACACACGATTGAGCGTTATTTCGACGTCACACAGCAGACGCTGGAAAGCGTCTTTCACGCTCTATACGCGCATCGCGTTTCACTGGAAGGCATGCTGCTGAAACCGAACATGGTTCTTTCAGGAAAAGAATGTGCGCAGCAAGCTTCGGTGCAGGAGGTAGCAGAAGCTACTGTGCGCTGCATGAAACGCAGCGTTCCCGCCGCCGTTCCCGGTCTTGTTTTTCTCTCGGGCGGACAGACCGATCAGCAAGCTACCGAACATCTCAATGCGATGAATCAGTTCGGTGACTTGCCCTGGCAATTAAGCTTCTCATACGGCCGCGCGTTACAAGCCCCTGTGCTTAAAGCCTGGAAAGGCGAGCAGGCGAATGTGGCCAAAGCGCAAGAGGCGTTCCATCATCGCGCCTGGTGCAATAGCAAGGCGCGGTTCGGTAAATACACCGAAGAGATGGAAACTGCGAAGGCCGCGTGACCCATCCCCCTAAAGTTGCAGTTTGCGCGGGTAACCAGCGAGCTTGTCACCCACGGCGCAGTCGGAAGTGAACCCATCACCTACTTCCCAGGAGCTGAAACGAGTAATGAAACGACATTCAGAACGGCACCGCAGTGAGAGGATCGGGTGGTTACGCGCAGCCGTCCTGGGGGCAGACGACGGCATTGTGTCTACTGCGAGTCTCGTAATTGGAGTTGCGGCCGCAGGTTCTCCGCGCCACGAGGTATTGCTGGCCGGAGTCGCGGGTCTTGTGGCCGGTGCACTCTCGATGGCGGCAGGCGAATATGTATCAGTGAGTTCTCAGGCAGACACGGAAAAAGCCGATCTGTCTACGGAACGAGGGGAGTTAGCGACGCAGCGCTCGGCTGAAGAACAGGAGCTCGCCGGCATTTATGTGCAGCGCGGCCTCGATCCAAACCTTGCCCACACCGTTGCCGTACAGTTGATGGCGCATGACGCGCTTGCCGCTCACGCCCGCGACGAACTGGGCATAACCGAACAGATGACTGCTCGTCCTTTTCAAGCGGCAGCTGCGTCTGCGGCGACATTCGCTCTGGGGGCAGCTTTACCACTGCTCGTGGTCATCCTGGCGCCACTGAGCCAGGTTTCACTGTTGGTTTCCGGCGCGTCGCTCGTCTGCCTGGCTGGCCTCGGCGCAATCGCTGCCCACACCGGCGGCGCGTCCGCGTGGGTCGGTGCTGTCCGGGTCGCGTTCTGGGGTGCACTCGCAATGGCGGCCACGGCAATGATCGGGAAGCTTTTCGGAACTACTGTTTCTTGATCGATGGATTGACTTGAACAGGCGCGCGATTCCAACAGTTCCGTTCGAACCAACAACACAGGAACGCAAAACGAGGTTGTCGGTAATCTTGCGAAAATGCGTTCTCACTGACTTGAATGACGCAAGTCGCATAATCCAGCAATGATCTACACCTGCCCAATGCATCCGGAGATCGAGCAGGATCATCCGGGGGCGTGTCCGAAATGCGGGATGACTCTGGAGCCGAAGGCCACCGGGGGAGACGACCACGAACACGGAGAAACGCGATCGCTATCGCGAAAATTCTGGATCGCGCTGGCTCTTACCATCCCAGTCTTGTTGCTGGCAATGGGTCATGCCATTCCAGGCCTGGAGATCGAGTCAATTATCCCAAAGCGAATCGGAAAATGGATTGAGTTTGCCCTGACAACACCAGTGGTCCTTTGGGCTGGCGGGTTTTTCTTCACACGCGCGTGGCAGTCGATTGTTAATCGCAGTCTCAACATGTTCACGCTCATTGCCGTGGGTGTTGGCGCAGCCTACTTCTACAGCACCATTGCGGTGGTCGCGCCGGGCATTTTTCCAGCTTCCTTCCGACGTCACGGAGAAGTCGCTCTTTACTTTGAAGCAGCGGCCGTGATTACAACCCTGATCCTGCTGGGACAATTGATCGAGGCGAAAGCGCGTAGCCGAACCGGCCACGCGATCAAAGCGTTGCTGGGCCTTGCAGCGAAAACTGCGCACCGGGTTCGCGATGGTCAGGAACAGGAAATCGCGGTGAGCGAAATCCAAAAAGGCGATGTGCTCCGTGTGCGCCCGGGTGAGAAAGTCCCAATCGACGGTGTGATCGTCGATGGTCACAGCAACATCGACGAATCAATGATCACTGGCGAGCCAATGCCAGTAAACAAACGGGCAGGCGAGAAGGTGATTGGCGCGACCGTAAATCAAACCGGGTCGTTTTTGATGCGCGCGGAGCGCATCGGCTCGGAGACAGTTCTCGCGCAAATCGTGCAGATGGTGGCCGACGCGCAGCGCAGCCGCGCTCCTATTCAGAAACTCGCCGACACGGTGTCTGGTTATTTTGTTCCGGCAGTGATCGGCGTTGCGATAATTACTTTTGTTGTTTGGTCGATCATCGGACCTGCGCCAGCGATGGCATATGCTTTGGTAAACGCTGTATCAGTCCTGATCATTGCGTGCCCATGTGCGCTCGGGCTGGCAACACCGATGTCGATCGTGGTTGGTGTCGGACGGGCTGCACAAACCGGGATTCTCGTAAAAAACGCGCAAGCAATCGAGGTCACTGAAAAAGTCACGCACCTCGTCACGGACAAAACGGGCACGCTGACAGCCGGCAAACCAGAAGTCGTTAGCCAGATCACTGCAAATACCGTCAGCGAACGCGATCTTTTGCAAATTGCAGCATCGGTGGAATCCCAGAGCGAGCACCCGCTTGCACGGGCGATCGTGGAAGGCGCTAAAAAAGAAAAAATCGAGTTACGGGAAGTAACAGATTTTCACTCCACAACCGGGGGCGGAGTGTCCGCTAAACTCGACGGCAAAGTAATCCTCGTCGGAAAGGAAAAATTTCTGGCTGATTCGAATGTCAGATTCCCCGAGCAGCTGGTACAAGAAGCTCGTCGCTTACAGGAAAGCGCACAAACGACAGTCTGGCTCGCGGTAAACGGAGATGCGGCCGGCGTTCTGGGTATCGCGGATCCAATCAAGCCAACAAGCAGGGAAGCGGTCCGTGAGCTTCACGAAATGGGTTTAAAGATCGTCATGTGCACAGGCGACAATCAGCGGACGGCTGAATCTGTTGCGCGCGACCTGGGCATCGATGAGTTCAAGGCTGAAGTCATGCCAGATGAAAAGATCGATATCGTCAAAAAGCTCAAATCCCAAAATGCGATCGTCGCAATGGCTGGCGATGGAATTAACGACGCGCCTGCCCTTGCAGCGGCTGATGTTGGCATTGCCATGGGAACGGGAACTGATGTGGCGATCGAGAGCGCCGGCATCACGCTGGTGAAAGGCGATTTGATGGGAATCGTCAAAGCGATCCATGTCAGTCGCGCCGTGATGCGAAATATCCGGCAAAATTTATTTTTCGCGTTTATCTATAACGCGCTCGGCGTACCAATTGCCGCCGGCGTGCTTTATCCATTCTTTGGGCTGCTCCTGAGTCCGATGATCGCCGGCGCCGCGATGAGCTTCAGTTCCGTTTCGGTGATAACCAATGCGCTGCGACTTCGCAAAACCCCCCTGTAAACTGAGCTGCTCCGTTTGACACTTGCAATCATGGACGCTAACAGGTGAAGGCGATGCGTTTCGCTGGCACATCCCGGTTGTTTGCATTAACTGGCCTTTTCGCCTTGTGTGCATTCGCTGGCGATATCGTTGCCGATTCGATTGCTGATTTGCGAGGCGATCATTGTGTCTCGCAAAGTTCGCAGCCGGACTCGCAGCACGACAACGCGCCTTGCACTCATTGCTCATGTGCCGTGCACAACGGCACAGTCGTAACGTCTACTGTCGCGGTGGATATCAGCGTCGTTTTTCTGGCATCTGTTTTCTTTCCGCTGGGTGAGCAATGCGCACCCGATGGGTTGCCCGCCGCGATCGATCATCCGCCTCAGCTGGCCTGACAACTGAGCACAGGCGCGGTGTGTCCGCGCAGTTTCTTTGCTCAGATTTCATTCAAACCACAACGCAGACGCATTGTGGCTTTTCCAATTTTTTTGCCTAACCAATGTCCATTTACCTACAAAACAAATCCTTTACCGCGAGTGCCATTCTGTTCGTGTGCGCGAGTGCCCTTGCCGAAACCCCGGAGGCGCTGATCAAACAGGCGCTCCAGCGAAATCCGGAACTAAACTTCTTTATCGCGGAAATTGCTGCGGCGAGAGGAGCAGTGCGAACTGCCGGTACCCTTCGCAACCCCGAATTAAACACGGAACTTGGCTACAAGAATTCGCGCGAAAATTCAGGAGGAGCGAACGGCGATGGCGCAGTATTGGCTCTCTCATTCAGCCAAACACTCGAGTATCCCGGTCGAATCGCGCTGCGCAAAGCGATTGCAAATCACGATCTCGCGCTCGCGGACCTGCATCTGCAACAGTTTCGCCTGACACTGGCCGCGCGTGTTCGTTCGCTGGCTTATGCGATGACCGGCGCTCACGAGAGAACGCAAGCGGTGCAGGAGCTTGCATCGCGAACGCAATCGCTCAACGACGTGCTGAAGCAGCGGCCACTCGCGGGGATCGCGCCACAATTGGAAGCTCAGATGGTCAGCGCAAATCTGCTGACCTTTCAGCGTCAGGAACGCGAAGCGGCATTAGCAGAGAAAACGATTGCAGCAGAGTTGAATCAGTTGTGTGGGCGGTCTGCCGACGCAGCCCTAACTGTGAGCGCAGGCTCGATCGTTTTCACCGCAGTCTCTGTGGCGAACCTCTTGGATGCGGCCCGCTCAAATGCGTTCGACATTCGCATTCGACAGGTCGAACTCGTTCAGCAGGGTTTTAAGGTCGCGCTATCGAAGAACGAGCGTTTTCCTGCCCTCGCGGTTGGGCCCTTTTATTCGCTGGAAAATGCAATCGATCGGGAACAGCGCGTGGGGCTCGGTGTTTCGGTACCGCTGCCCTTGTGGGACCGCAATCTTGGGAACATTGCGAGTAGTCAAGCGCGTCAGCAACAAGCTGAAGCCTCATTGGCTATGACGGCGCGCGAGGTCGAAAGACGCGTCGCGCAAGCCACCGCAACGTTGCAAACAAAGCGATCTGAGATCGAAGCGTGGACGACCGGCATGCTGGGGAAACTGCGCGAAGCCACAGAGTTGGCAGATCGTAACTATCGGCTGGGTGCGGTTCCGCTGACGACTTACGTCGAGATCCAAAAACAATACCTCGAAGCCATCAGTGCATTTAACGACGCACAAAAGGAAGCGCTCGAAGCTGCACAGACGCTGGAGATTTTGACTGGCCGAAAGCTGTATCGGGAGGAGCAAGCGCGATGATCGACATGATCCTGGAGTTCTCGCTTCGCCAGCGGGCGTTCGTTCTAATGGGCGCTGCTGCATTACTGTTCGCGGGGCTTTGGTCAGCAAGCAGACTTCCGATCGATGCGGTGCCGGACATCACGAATGTCCAGGTGCAAATTAATACGGAAGTCCCCGCGCTCGCGCCGGAAGAAATCGAAAAGCTCGTCACGTTTCCGCTCGAGATCGAACTCTCCGGCGTGCCAGGCATGACCGAGATGCGATCGCTGTCGAAGTTCGGCTTATCGCAGGTGACACTAATTTTCACAGATGGCACGGACATTTTCCGCGCCCGACAATTGGTCAGCGAGCGCATTCAAACGGCCAAAGAAAAACTCCCCTCGGGTTTGCAGCCGGAGCTTGCGCCCATCTCCACCGGTCTTGGCGAAATTTTTTATTACATCGTGGACTACGCGCCTAACGCCGCAAACAAGCCGGCCACGCGTCGCGAACAGCTCATGGAGCTAAAATCCATCCACGATTTCACAGTAAAGCCGCTGCTGCGCACTGTGCCGGGGCTTGCTGAAATCAATTCGACCGGCGGGTACGACAAGCAACTCGTGGTGCTGCCGAATGCTGCAAAGCTTCGCGGTGCGAATCTATCTTTCGAGCAACTCGCGTCGGTCGTCGGAGAGAATGTCGAGAACGCCGGCGGTGGTGTAGTGAATGCTGGCAGCGATCAGCTGTTCATTCGTTCCGTCGGTCGCGTTCAGAAAGCAGAAGAAGTTGCGAACATTCCGATCAAGTTCGGCGCGGGCGTCCGGCCGATTTTGGTCAAGGATGTGGCGGACGTAGGCATCGGCTCAAAAGTGCGTACCGGGGCAGCAACGGAAAATGGGGAAGAAGCAGTGATCGGCACAGCGATGATGTTGGCTGGCGAAAATAGTCGTCTTGTCGCCAAACGCGTTTCCGATCGGCTCAAAGAAATTCAAACCAAGTTGCCTGAAGGTGTGGTGATTCGCCCCGTCTATGACCGCTCCAAGCTGGTTGATCGCACGATTCACACGGTAGAAAAGAACTTGTTCGAGGGCGCGATTCTTGTTGTTGCGGTCCTGCTCGCATTGCTCGGAAACTGGCGTGCAGCGCTGATTGTTGCCTCGGCCATTCCGCTGTCGTTTCTGTTTGCAATGACCGGAATGGTCCAGGGAAAAATTTCCGGCAACTTGATGAGCCTCGGGGCAATCGATTTCGGCCTCATCATCGACGGGGCAGTCGTCATCGTGGAAAACATCGTGCGCCAGCTCGCGGGCAGGCAGCATCATCTTGGTCGGGCACTGACCGTTGAAGAAAGATTCCACACGGTCTTGCAGGCCAGCAAGGAGGTGGGAAGTCCCATGTTTTTCGGCGTGTTCATTATCACGATTGTTTACGTGCCGATTCTCGCGCTCACCGGAATCGAAGGAAAGATGTTTCACCCGATGGCACTGACGGTGATGCTCTGCCTTGGCGGCGCTCTCGTGCTGACGCTGACCCTCATGCCGGTGCTTTGTTCCTTCATCCTGCGCGGGCACCTCCGCGAAGGAGACAATCTTCTCATGCGCTTGCTCAAATCAATTTACCGGCCTTCGCTGGTGTGGGCGTTGCGCTTGCGCTGGCTGGTTGTCGCCGGCGCTATTGTTCTGCTGACGTCGTCGATCTTTGTTTTCAACAGGCTGGGCGCGGTTTTTGTACCGAAACTCGATGAAGGCTCGTTCACGGCAATGGTTTTCAAAACCAACAGCATGAACCTCGACACATCGCTGGAAATGGAGCGCAAAACCGAGAAGATGCTGCTGGAGAAAGTGCCTGAGATCACGCGCGTCTTCTCGCGAATCGGCACAAGCGAAGTCGCCACCGATCCGATGCCGGCCAGCGCCAATGATCTGTATATTTTTTACAAGCCGCGCAGCGAATGGCGCAAAATCAACGGACGCACGATAAGCAAAGATGAATTAGCCGAGATCATCATTAACGAAATCAATCGCAACGTTCCTGGCCAGAACATTCTCATGGCGCAGCCAATTGAGATGCGTTTCAACGAGCTGATGGAAGGCGTGCGAGCAGACATCGCAGTGAAGATTTTTGGTGACGATTACGACGTGCTGGAAAAAGCCGCCGAACAGGCAAAAGAGATTCTGGAAAAGATTCCCGGTGCGGGCGAGGTCGAGTTCGAGACAAGCGGGCGAGTGCCGATGTTGGAAGCGCGAATCAATCGCGACGCGCTGGTAAAATATAATCTGCACGCAAGTGAGATTAACAAAGCCATCGCCACCGCGCTGGGCGGCGAAACAGTTGGCTCCGTCATCGAAGGCAACCGGCGATTTGACATTGTGGTGCGAATGCACGAACACGCGCGCGAAAACCTGGAAGAACTTCGTAACCTGCCGGTGCGCGTCGGCGAAACGGGAATGTTACCTTTGCATGAAGTGGCGGAACTAGAGCGCGTCGACAGCGTTGATCCGATTCGCCGCGATGCCGGGCAGCGGCGGGCCGCCATCATGGTTAACTTGCGAGGACGCGACGTCGAAAGTTTCGTGCACGAAGCCGAGGCAAAGGTGAAAGAAGCGATCAAGCTGCCCGAGGGCTACATCATCGAGTTTGGTGGACAATTCGAACACCTGCGTGAAGCCCGGGCGCGGCTGGCGGTTCTGGTGCCGGCGACCCTCGCGTTGATTTTTGTGCTGGTATTCGTGGAGTTTCGGAGTCTGCGGCAGACGCTTGTCATCTACACCGGCGTGCCACTGGCCGCAACGGGCGGCGTCTTTGCGCTTTGGATTTGCGGAATGCCGTTCAGCATTTCGGCAGGCGTTGGCTTCATCGCGTTGAGCGGCGTGGCAGTTCTCGATGGCCTGGTGATGCTGAGTTACTTCAACCAACTTCGCGAACAAGGCAGACACGTCCGCGACGCAGTATTGGAGGGTTCACTCACGCGACTACGACCGATTTTGATGACTGCGCTCGTAGCAAGTCTCGGGTTTGTGCCGATGGCGATTGCGACCGGCGCAGGCGCAGAAGTGCAGCGTCCTCTCGCGATAGTCGTCATCGGCGGATTGCTCACATCCACATTCTTGAAACTTGTCTTGCTGCCGGTGTTGTACGACTGGGTAGAACGGCGCGTCAAACCCACTCCACGTTCATTACCTGACCTGTCATCGACGAAGGAACCGCAAGGAGCGGCCGTTTGAAACCGACATGGTTCATCTATCTCACCAGCGCCTTCCTGCCTCTTCTCACGCTCTATCTCCTGCGAAGGGTCCGTCGTGAATATGACTCGGAAGGCAAACTCTCCTCGACGACCGTATCTTTTGTATGGCTCCTCTATCTCGTGCAGGTACCCTGACGATCTGGAGCGCATTGCTGTCGCTCTGGCGCATTCCGATGAGTCGCCTCCTCGCAATGACTCTGGGTCCGTTTCTGCTATTGGCTGGGACGACGATATGTGCCGCCGGAATTACGGCTTTTGCTTCGTTTTCACGAATGTCGGGCATGAAAACGGATCGCCTCATCAGTGGTGGGATTTATTGCTGGAGCCGGAATCCGCAGAATGTTGGACTGAGGATCGCGCTTATCGGCGTCGCTATTCTTGGTCGCTCAGGTTTCGCTTTGTTACTGGCAGCGCTCTTCTGGGTCCTGCTCCGCATTTACCTGCCGATCGAAGAAGCATATCTCTGGCGCATCTTCGGAGAACCCTATGAAGACTACTACTGTCGCACGGCACGATTCATTGGGAGGCTTGGTTGACACAAGGTCGTCGCCACGGCCGAGACGAGCAACTCAATCCTTCAGTCCACTCCAGGACTCCGAGGCCTTGCTAGAAAGCAACAATATGTGCTGAATGACTCGTGCAAGCACCGTTCGGCGGGTACAGCTGTGGTCTTGTTCGCCTTTGAACATATACCCCAGTCGGGTATATTCTCCGGCTCGCTTCGGGAAGTTAAGTTATGGCGCATACGATAAAGGATAAAACGAAACTGCTTCACCGCGTGCGGCGGCTGCGCGGTCAGTTGAACGCGGTGGAGAAGGCGTTGGAGTCAGGACAGGACTGCTCGGCGGTCCTGCTCACACTGGCAGCCTGCCGAGGCGCCATGGATGGGCTCATGTCCGAGATCATCGAGGGTCATATTCGCTTCCACATTCTCGACCCGAGACACGAACCCACTGCGGCGCAAAAAAGGGCCGCCCAGGACGTCATCGGTGTTGTTCGCCGCTATCTCAAGTAGAAGAACGCCACTGCAGGAGAAGGAATTCGCATGCAAACACCAGTCACCGGACAGCAGGGGCATCAGCCGGACACACACGATCAGCCCCATGACCATCAGCACAGCCACGACCATGACGATTTAGAGTATGGCGATATTCATGAGCATTCGGCCGGGCTCGTGGAATACATCCGACTCGCCCTTCTCGCGGCTGTGATCATTGCCAGCCTGACCGGCTGGTGGAAAGGCGTAATGAGTCGAGATTGGCTTGCCTTTGCAGCAACGCTGATCGGCGGTTTCCCGATCTTTGCAGAGGCGTGGGAAAACCTTCGCAAGCGCCGGATGACAATGGAGCTTTCGATGACGATCGCCCTAATCGGCGCCCTTTGTATCGGTCAGTTCCTCACGGCCCTGGTCATCGCGTTCTTCGTCCTGTTTGCAGAGTTAGTCGAAGGTTACACCGTGGGAAGTGGACGACGCGCGATCGAAAAGCTCATCAACGCTCTGCCGCGAACTGTAACGGTCCGGCGCGATGGAGTAGAACGCGAGGTCGATGCCAACGAAATCAAAAGCGGGGAAACTATTATTATCCGGCCAGGCGAACGCATTCCCGCGGACGGAGTCGTGAGCAAAGGCCACAGCTTTGTAGACCAGGCGTCCATCACGGGTGAGCCGATGGCAGTTGAAAAATTCGAAGCCAGCAAGGTCTTTGCGGGAACGATCAACAACGATGGCGTGTTGGAGGTGCGGGCAGAGAGAATCGGGCGCGACACCACCTTTGGCAAAATCATCGAGATTGTGGAGCAGGCCGAGAAATCAAAGGCGCCGGTGCAGCGGATCGCCGATAAACTGGCGGCCGGCCTGGTTTACTTCGCGCTCGGCGCAGCGGTGCTGACGTTCATTGTGACGCGGAATGTCACTTCGACGATCGCGGTTGTGATTGTGGCCGGTGCATGCGGTGTCGCGGCCGGAACACCGCTTGCCATTCTCGCCGGCATCGGCCGCGCAGCCCGTCGCGGCATTGTTATCAAGGGCGGCCTGTATCTCGAACAACTCAGTCGGATCGACACGGTTGTGCTCGACAAGACGGGAACGCTGACATTGGGCGTCCCTGAAGTCACTTGCATCCGCATACATAATGGCGCGACTGAAGACGAAGTCTTGCAAACCGCCGCCATGGTCGAGCAACACTCTGAACATCCGCTAGGCGAAGCGATCGTGCGCCGAGCGCGCGAGCGCAATCTCGCCTTACGGGATTACAACAGCATTGCTTATTCGCCCGGCAAAGGTCTCGTTTGTGAAGCAAATGGAAGCAGAATTCTCGTCGGCACACGGGGTTTGCTCGAAGAGCACCGCGTCACCGTGCCCTTTGATTTCGCCTCTGGTTCGTTGAGTGCCGCCGGAGAGACCACGGTGTTGATCGCCCGCAATCAAGAGATGCTCGGATCGATTAGTCTGGCCGATCAGCTTCGTGCCGAAGCGAAGCAGGCAGTGATCGAACTCAATCATCTTGGTCTGCGTACCATCCTACTGACCGGCGACAGTTCGGAAACCGCCAGCGTAGTCGGCAATGCGCTTGGCGTCCATGAAGCCGTCGGCGACTTATTGCCGCGCCAGAAGCTTGAGAAAGTCCGCGAGCTACTCAAAAACCACCACAAGGTAGTTATGGTTGGTGACGGCGTGAACGATGCGCCGGCCCTCGCGGAAGCCACAGTGGGTGTCGCGATGGGACAAGGAACTGACGTCGCACTGGAAACCGCTGATGTGACACTAATGACGAGTGACCTTTCACGACTGGTGGAGGTACTCACAATCAGCAAACGTTGTTACGGGGTGATCATGTTCAACTTTTGGGGAACGATTGCCGTCGACACAGCCGGTATCATCCTGGCGTTCTTCGGGCTGCTCGCACCCATATTCGCAGCACTGGTCCATGTCGGTTCCGAACTAGCCTTCATTCTCAACTCGGCTCGGCTGTTTCGGCAGCGCTCCACAACAGCCTGAATCGCCGGCAGCGGGCTTTGGACATGAAACGGCGCGGAAACGATTCAAAAACAGGATCATCTATTTGCTCACAGCGGTCCTGGGAACTGCAACGGCTGCCGGTGACTTTTACTTGCTTTTTAACCCCGCTTGGCTCGCAACGCCTGCGCTGTGAAGCACTCGACAAACATGAGCCAATGATTATCGGTGGCCTGTTCTGCCTGCTCGGGTCGTGATCTTGTTCGAAAAATAGGCGACCTGATATGCCACATACACACGGTCAGTCTCACGATCATCTCCAAGCGCCGATCGACTACAGCAAGGCATTTGCGATCGGTATCGGGTTGAATGTCAGCTATGTCGCCGTGGAAGCTGGTTTCGGCCTCTTCGCACATTCCCTGGCGCTCGTTGCCGATGCTGGACACAATCTGAGCGACGTGCTGAGCCTGTTGCTCGCCTGGGGTGCGAATCAATTCGGACAGAGTAAGCCGAGCAAACGCTTTACCTATGGTTTGCGCAGCTCGTCTATTCTCGCTTCGCTCGCGAACGCGATTATTTTACTCATCGCTATCGGCGCGATCGCGTGGGAAGCATTGCGGCGTTTCAATCAGCCGGAACAAGTCCCAGGCGCAACTGTCATGGCGGTTGCCGGCTTCGGCGTGTTGATCAATGCCGCAACGGCGCTGCTTTTTATGAGCGGGCGCCATCGTGATTTGAACATCAAAGGCGCATTTCTTCACATGGCTGCCGATGCCGGTGTTTCGCTCGGCGTGGTGCTTGCGGGTTTAGCGATTAGCCTGACCCGCCTCTATTGGATTGATCCCGCGATGAGCCTTGTCATCGTGGCAGTGATCGCCATTGGCACAGGGGGATTGCTGCGCGAGTCGATTAGACTTGCGTTGCAAGCTGTCCCCGAAGACGTCGATCTCGAAAAAGTGGAGAATTATCTCGCGTCACTTCCAAATGTCACCGCGGTACATGATCTGCATATTTGGCCGATGAGCACGACGCAAACCGCGCTCACTGCACATCTCGAGATGCCGAATGGAAAGGGGGGCGACGAGTTCCTGCACCAAGTTTGTAAACATCTGCACGAGGAATTCCAAATCGAACATTGCACGATTCAAATCGAACAAGATGCGAAAGCATGTTCTTTAGCCCCAGAACGTAGCGCCTGAATAGCGCCAAAGTGTGGTGCCTGCTTGGGCTGTGCGCCGAGTCGCAGAAGCGAAGGCGAGATCCCAACCGGAGCTTGTAATGTTATCCGGTTTTATAAATCTGAGGAACGTAAGGCGAGATCCGCGCCGGGAAAAACAGTGAGGGCGACTGCAATCGCTGAGTCGCCTATCGCTTGCAATGCGGCTAACAGCTGCAACTCTTTCCGCAATTGCACGACTTACCATCGTTCATCGGGCAGTTCTTACCCGTCTTCGCGCAACTGGGCTTGTCTGCCGCGAAACCCACCGTGCAAATCGCGGCCGCCAAAACCGAAAGCAGAACCTTGAGATAATTCTTCATTGATCAATCTCGCTCCCAAGCATTGTGAAAGCGAGTGAAAAAGAACGGGACACTTCTCACGACAACCGGAGTTTTCTTTCTATTGGCCTCGATCGCCTGACCCTGATTGTGCGGCTCCCACGCGGCCAAGCTGGGCGCTTGCCCTGGAACGATCGATCCGGCAATCTCACAATGTGGCAAGCCGCTTCGGACTGTCTGTGTTGCGCGAGACGCGCATGAAAGGTAGCCACAACGTCGTGGATGGCTTTCGCATGCGAGGCCGGGAAGTCACGCGCCTTGAATCCTTCGCCGACGCGATCTTCGCTTTCGCACTCACATTGCTGATCGTTTCGCTGGAAGTGCCAAAAAGTTTCGCTGATCTCATCGGCACGATGCGGGGTTTTCCTGCATTTGCGGTCTGCTTCGTCATGCTGGCTTCGATTTGGAACACGCATTACAAATTCAGCCGCCGCTTCGGCCTGGACGACCCGACCACACGGTTTCTGACTTGCATCCTTCTTTTTATCGTGTTGTTCTACGTTTACCCGCTGAAGTTCCTGTTCACCCTAGGAATCAATGACATGATCTTTGGCCGTTCCGTTCCGGGCCCGGTGATCAAGCAAAGCGATCTTGCAACCCTGTTTTCTATTTACAGTTTTGGATTCGCTGGCATTTATCTCGCCTTTACTTTGCTCTATCTGCATGCCTGGCGATTGCGTGACGTTCTCGACCTATCGCAAGTCGAAAAGCTCGAGACCCGTTACATCATTTATCGGGTGCTCGCGGTAGCGGTCGTTGGATTAATGGCTGCGGGACTGGCGCTGATGCCTTGGTTCCCGTCATGGGGTGGGTTGATCTATCTTTTGCTTGTCCCGATCCTGCGCGGATTCCGTATTGTGCATCGAAAGCGCCGAGCGGCGCTGCTGCCGGATGCTTCGTACACATCGTAGGGCAGGCCCGAAAGCGCGTTCGGGGTTGCCCTACAACGATTCGTCCGGCAGTTTGTGGCTCTGGAACATAGACCTCCAGGTCTGTGTGCCCAGCGGAGTTGCACTCTGCTGAGATCTGGAAGCAGCAGGTTACAAACCTGCTGGGCGCACAGGCTAAAAGCCTATGTTCCAACCACAAAATGCCAAAGACATTTTTCATCACCACGGCGATCGATTATACCAATTCGCCGCCGCACATCGGACACGCTTACGAAAAAGTGCTGGCCGATGTGATCGCGCGCTACCATCGGCTAAAGAGAGACAAGGTCTTTTTCCTGACTGGGGTCGATCAGCATGGCCAAAAAGTGCAGCAATCCGCTGCGAAGGCAGGCGTTCCTCC
>Ga0070741_10007171_pt1 | contig 23306 bp, 24 predicted proteins | sample Coa_R1_4_FD_66440 | JGI IMG/M metagenome (GOLD analysis project Ga0070741, IMG submission 66440) | Surface soil microbial communities from Centralia Pennsylvania, which are recovering from an underground coalmine fire - Coalmine... | ecosystem: Environmental > Terrestrial > Soil > Unclassified ... | reverse complement strand
TCGATCGGCAGCTCCAGCTCTTCGCGGATCGTCCGCTCGACCTCGGCGAGCGGAAACGGCGTGACGTCGTCCTGGAGCGCCCGGAGCTCCGCGATGATGTCCGGCGGCACGATGTCGGGCCGCGTGGAGAGCAGCTGCCCGAACTTGACGAACGTCGGCCCGAGCTCGTCGAGCATCTCGCGCAGGTGCTGCCCCCGGGCGGTCCGGGTCGGCCCGGCCTCGAGGATCGGCGTCACGGAGCGCGGCCAGGGCAGCAGGTCGGTCAGCCGGTGGGTCTCGAGGAAGTAGCCGAACCCGTGGCGGACCGCGACCTGCGCGATCTCGGAGATGCGCCCGAGGCTGCGCTGCGCAGGCTGCGCCATCCGCTCAGTGTTGCACGGCGGCTCCGAAAAGCCTGCTAGACGGAGCGCGGCCGCTCGACGAGCCGCAGCCGGTGCTCGAGCTGCGCGACCCGGAGCTCGAGCTCGTCGAGCTCGTCCCGCGTGACGAGGCCGAGCTGACGCAGGACCCCGCCGAGCGACTCGGTCGCCCGCTCGCCGAGCCGGCCGGCGTCGCCCCGCCAGCGGGTCACCGAATCCTCCAGCACCTGGCGGGCCTCGTCCCGGCGGATCCCGCCGCGCTCGGCGAGCTCGCCGGCCAGCTCGTCGATCCGCTCGGCCGTCAGCGCGACCGCGCCGAGCGCCGCCAGCGCGAGCCTGCTCAGAGGGTCAGCGGGCTCGGCCATGCGGGCGCGTCCGGCGGCGCTGCCGGCGCCGCTCGCGTTTCGCCTGGGATTTCGAGACGGCCCCGTCGCCTGCGAGCGCAGGCGCCGGCTCGATCTCGGGCAGGAGCGGCGTCTCCGGCGCTTCCTCCGCCGCAGCCGCCTGCTCCGCCTGGTCGAGCAGCAGCTGCCCGCCGACGCCGCCGGCGATCTCGGTGCTGCCGATCAGGCGGCGGTACTCCGGCTCGCGCTCCTTCCAGAGGGTCAAGAGCGGCGCGGCGATGAAGATCGACGAGTAGGCGCCCGACGCGATTCCGATCAGGAGCGCCAGCGCGAACGTCTTCAGCGTCTCCCCGCCGAACAGCAGCAGCGCGGTCACCGGCAGCAGGGTGATGAACGTCGTCGCCAGCGAGCGGCGGATCGTCTCCCACAGCGAGACGTTCGCGATCGTCGCGAACGACGCGCGCGTGTTTCGCATCAGCGGGATGTTCTCCCGGACACGGTCGAAGATGATGATCGTGTCGTAGATCGAGTAGCCGAGCACCGTCAGCACCGCCGCGACGGTCGCGGTCGAGACCTCGCTGCCGATCAGGGAGTAGATGCCGACCGTGACCGCGATGTCGTGGAGCATCGAGACGATCGTCGGGATCGCGAACTTGAAGTCGAAGCGGACGGCGATGTAGATGACGATCAGGAGCAGCGAGACGACGATCGCCAGGATCGCGAGCCTGGCGATCTGACGGCCGAAGCTGGAGGACACGTTCTTGACGCCGGGCGAGATCGCACCGACGCGCTGCTGCAGGTCGTTGAGCAGCGTCTGCTGCTCACCCGGCTTCAGGGACTTGGTCCGGATCTGGAACGACTTGTACGCGTCTCCGCGGGAGGAGCCCCGCCCCTGGATGACGGCGTCGCTGCGCCCGATCGCCGCGGTCTGGTCCCGCACCTTGGCCAGCGAGACGTACTGGGGCGTCTTGAACGTGATCTGGGTTCCGCCCTTGAAGTCGATGCCCAGGTTCAGCCCGCGGACGCCGAGGGAGATCATCCCGATCGCCACCACGACCGCGGAGATCGCGAACCACAGGTAGCGGCGGCGCATGAAGTCGATCTGGAGGAATCGCCCGCGCTGCTGGCCCTCCGCGCCCATGAAGGCCGGGTTGTCGAACCAGCGGAACCCGGCCAGCAGCCCGAGCATCGCGCGGGTCGCCGCGACCGCGGTGATCAGCGAGATCACCGTCCCGACGAGCAGCATCAGCGCGAAGCCCTTGACCCCGGCGGTCGCGACCGCGAACAGCACGAGCGCGGTGATCGCCGTGACCACGTTGGCGTCGACGATCGTGTGGAAGCCCTTCGAGTAGCCGGCGGCGATCGCCGCGCGCACGGACTTCCCGGCGCGCACCTCTTCCTTGATGCGTTCGAACACGACGACGTTCGCGTCCGCGGCGACGCCGATCGTCAGGATCATCCCGGCGAAGCCCGGCAGGGTCAGCGTGACGTCCAGGAGCAGGATGGCGCCGTACAGGAACGCGGCGTAGATCGCGAGCCCGATCACGGCGATCAGGCCGAGGAAGCGGTAGAAGAGGAGCAGGAAGAGGGCGACCACGAGCAGGCCGATCACCGCGGCGGTCTTGGCCTGGTTCAGCGAGTCCTTCCCGAGCGTCGCCGAGACCTGCGTCTGCTCCAGCTGGTTGAACGTCACCGGCAGCGCGCCGGTCTGGAGGACGAGCGCCAGGTCCTTCGCCTCTTGCAGGTTCTTCAGCCCGGTGATACGGGCGCCGTTGACGGGGTCGATGCCGCTCGGGTACTGCTGGAAGTCGATCGACGGCGTCGACTTGATGTCCCGGTCGAGGACGATCGCGAAATGCTGGTCGAACTGGTCCTTGGTCAGCCCCGACGTCGCCCCGAACCGCGCGTACTGCGTGCGGCCGCGAACCGCCTCGGCCTTCGTCACCTCGCGGAACTTCTTCCGCCCCTCGCCGGTGAACGCGAGCAGCACCTCGGGCTGGCCGGTGGTGGCGTCGAAGTCCTGGCGCGTCCCCGAGAGCTTCAGGTCGCCGCCGGTCATCTCCGGGATCGGATCGGTGGGATGGTCGGGCTGGTACCGGAGCAGGTAGTAGTAGGTCCGCGTCGGCGGCGACTCCTGGACGCCCGCGCAGTACAGGTCGCTCGTCCCGCACGTGAGCACGACGGTGCCCGGCGGGACGTGGAAGATCGCGTAGCCGTCCGCGTCGGTCGGGTTCGACGCCTTCGGCTTCGGCGCCTTCGTCGCGCCGGCCGCGGGCCGCTTCTTCGCCGCCGCGATCAGGGCGTCGCGGCGTTCGAGGATCGCCTGCCGCGTGCTCTCGGGCCCCGCGAGGAGCCGCTTCTTCTTCGCGTCGAACAGGTAGTACGCGCTCGGCTGGCCCTTGCCCGGCCGGGACTGCTGGCCGGCGAGGAGGTTGAAGAGGCTCGGCGTGGCGACCGGGAAGCCCTGCGCGTCGATCGACGGCCCGGTCAGGTCCGCCTCGAGGTCGAAGAGCTCGAGCTGTGCGGTCTTTCCGATCAGGTCGAACGCCTGCTTCGGGTTCTTGACGCCCGGCAGCTCGATCACGATCTGGTCGGAGCCCTGCTTGCGGATCTCGGGCTCGGAGACGCCGAGCTTGTCGACGCGGTTGCGCATGATCGACACCGACCGGTCGAGGTCCTCGGAGGTGATCTTGTGCCCCTTCGGCGGGACCGCCTGGAGCACCACCTCGAGGCCTCCCTGGAGGTCGAGCCCCAGCTTCGTCTTCTTGTGCCCCGGCGACCCGGGGATCGCGAGCAGGGCGACACCGGCGAGCGCAGCGACGATCAGCGCGACGAGAGTCAGGTGGTTTCGGCGCTGGCGCACGGGTGGATCAGCTTAGCGTCGGGCCGCCCCGGAGGGCTCGGAAACGGCCTGCTCGTCGGCGTTTTCCTCGCGCGGGATCACGGCGGCGACGGCCCGCTTGGCGAGCCGCGCCTCGACCCCCGGCGAGAGCTCGACCGTCACCTCGTCCTCGAAGACGCGGACGACGTGGGCGAAGAGCCCTCCGGCGGTGAGCACCTCGTCTCCCGGCTGCAGGCTGTCGATCATCGCCTCCTGCGCCTGCCGCCTGCGCCGCTGCGGCCGGACCATGAGCAGCCAGACGACGAAGAGGACGAGGAGGATGAGGACGAAGAAGCCGCTGTTCATTCGTGGGGGGACGTGGCCGCCCGTACCTGAGCAACGTAGTGTGCCAGCCGGCCCTCCTGGATCGCTGCGCGAGCGCCGGCGGTCAGGTCGAGCAAATAGGTCAGGTTGTGCAGGCTGAGGAGCCGCAGGCCGAGCAGCTCCTGCTGGTTGACCAGGTGGCGGAGGTAGGCGCGCGAGAACCGCGTGCAGGCCTCGCACCCGCACCGCTCGTCGAGCGGCAACGGGTCGCGCGCGAATCGCGCGTTGCGGAGATTGAGCCTCCCGTGGGAGGTCAGAGCGCTGCCCGTGCGTCCCATCCTCGTCGGCAGGACGCAGTCGAACAGGTCGATGCCGCGGGCGATCACCTCGAGGATCCCGTCCGGGTCGCCGATGCCCATGAAGTACCGCGGTTTGCCTTCGGGGAGCAGCGGCGCCGCCCAGCCCACCGCCTCGAGCATCTCCGGGCGCGGCTCGCCGACGGACAGCCCGCCCAGCGCGTACCCGTCGAAGTCGAGCGTGACGAGCTCCTCGATCGAACGGGTGCGAAGCTCGCGGTCCGAGCCGCCCTGGCTGATGCCGAAGACGAGCTGCCCTGGCGCTCGGGGCGCCTCCCGCTGGCGGGCCGCCCAGCGGCTCGTCAGACGAACCGCATCCTCGAGCGCGGCGCGCGGGACACCTGCCGGCGGGCACACGTCGAGGCACATGGCGACGTCGGAGCCCAGCTGCCGCTGGACGCCGGCGACCAGCTCCGGCGTGAACCGGACGGTGCCGCCGTCGTAGATCGACCGGAAGGTGACCCCGCCGTCGTCGACGGCGGCGATCGTGTCACGCAGCGAGAAGACCTGGAACCCGCCGGAGTCGGTGAGGATCGGGCCGTTCCAGCCCATGAACGCATGCAGCCCGCCGAGCTCGCCGATCAGGTCCGCGCCCGGTCGGAAGAAGAGGTGGTACGTGTTCCCGAGCAGGATCGACGCCCCCGCACCGCGGACCTCGTCCGGGTGGAGGCTTTTCACCGTCGCCTTGGTCCCGACCGGCATGAACGCGGGCGTCGGCACGTCGCCGTGCGCGGTGCGCAGCACCCCGGCGCGCGCAGCGCCGTCGGTCGCGGTGAGCTCGAACGCGGACACCGTCTAGCCGAGCGCCCGTGCCGCGCTACGCCGGCCTGCGCGCCGGCGGCGAATCGATCCGACTCCCGTTTGGGGCACCCCGGCCCACCACCCGCTGCGAGCGTAGCGGCAAACCTGCAACGGGTGTGAAACGCGACCGGGCCGAATCCGTGCCGGTGACGCGCTCCTCACAGGACGAGCATGGCGTCTCCGAACGAGTAGAAGCGGTAGCGCTCCTCGATCGCGAGGCGGTAGAGCTTCCGCGTCTCCTCCACGCCGACGAACGCCATCACGAGCGCAAGCAGCGTCGAGCGGGGCAGGTGGAAGTTCGTGAGCAGCGCGTCGACACGGTTGAACTCGAATCCGGGCGTGACGAACAGCTCGGTCCGGCCGGAGAGAGGGCCGCCGCGGGCGAGCGTCTCGAGCACGCGCACCGTGGTCGTCCCGACCGCGAGCACCCGCTCGGCAGAGCGCACGCGCTCCCACGCCGCCGCGCTCACCGCGTAGCGCTCGCCGTGGAGCCGGTGCTCGGCCAGTTCGTCGACCGAGAGCGGCCGGAACGTGTCGAGCCCCACGTGGAGGGTGACCCGCTCGACGTCGAGCTGCTCGATCAGCTCCGGCGTGAAGTGCAGACCCGCAGTCGGAGCGGCAGCCGAGCCGAACTCGCGTGCGTAGACGGTCTGGTAGCGCTCGGGATCGGCGAGCGGCTCGGTGATGTAGGGCGGCAGCGGCGTCTTGCCGGCAGGCTCTCCCTCCAGCCGAATCCGCCATCGTCCCTCGCCCAGGTGCTCGACCAGCTCCACCGGCCCGTAGCGGCCGCCCGCACGCAGGCGCCGCGTCGGCCTCGCCAGCGCCTCCCAGGCGCCGCCGCCGAGCGGCTCGAGCAGGAGCACCTCGCCGCGGGGCCGGTCGATCGGGATGCGCGCGGGAACCACCCGCGAGTCGTTGACGACGACCAGATACTCCCCCGCCTCGGCCGGCAGCTCGTCGAACGTCCGGTGCCGCACCTCGTCCCTCGACCGGTCGTAGACGAGCAGACGAGAGGCGTCTCTGCGCTCGGCCGGATGCTGGGCGATCAGCTCGGATGGCAGCTCGTACTCGAGCTCGGATGACTTCATCCGGCCGACACGCTATCGTCGCCCCCGTGGACGAAGGCGCCCTCCAGCGGGCCAGGGAACGCCTCACCGAGGCGGAGACGGGCAAGACGAGCCCCGCCGACGTCGACTCGGCGCTCGAGCGGGCTCGCGCCCAGGTCGAGGCGCTGGCGCAGGCCACGGCCGAGCTGGAGTCCTCGCTTCCCGACCGCGTCGGCGACGCCGTCCGCGAGGGAATCCGCACCGAGGCGCGCCCGGTCTCCAGGCAGCTCGCCGAGGTCCGCGGGCTGGCCAACCAGACGATCAGGCGGCTCGAGCGGATCGAGACGGAGCTGCTCGCCGAGCGCAACTCGCGCGTGGACGACCTCGGGCTGCTCGTCGACCTGATCGACTCGGGCTGGCGCGCCGTCGACGAGCGGCTGCGCAGGATCGAGGACGCGCTGCACGCGCGGCCCGGTGCGACCGTCTACCGCATCGGCGAAGCCTCCTAGGTCAGCGCCAGGATCGCCGCCGACGTCGCCGCCCAGGCGGCGATCGTCAGCAGCAACGGCACGTCCGTGAGGAGCACGTTCTCGGGCTCCTCTCCGAGATCGTGGCGGTGCAGGAGGAGCAGGTACCGGAAGACGCCGTAGAGCACGAACGGGACCGTCGCCATCATCGCCTTCGAGTCGCGCGCGGTGAACGTGTACAGCGAGTACGCGATCACGGTCGAGGCGGCGACCACGGTGACGAGCTGGTCGACGAGTGCCAGCGAGTACCCCTCCAGCACCGGCCGGCCCCGGCTCGCCGGAGACGCCCCCGCGTCCGGCTCGGCCGACGAGACGTCGAGTCCTCGAAGCCGATCGCCTCCGACCAGCACGAGCTCGGCGCGCCGCTTCGCCAGCGCGAGGAACAGGGCGAGCAGGCCCGTGCAGATCAGCAGCCAGGGCGAGATCCGCACGTCGACCGCCTGGGCGCCCGCACTCGCGCGGACGACGAAGAGGCCCGCGATCGCGAGCACGTCGATCAGGACGACGTGCTTCAGGCCGGTCGAGTACGCAGCCTGGAGGGCGACGAAGCCCGCCATGAAGAGAACCGACCAGGGGCCGAGCGCGGCAGCTGCTCCGAGCGCCGCCAGGGCGAGGAGGACGGCAGCGACGACGGCGGCCCTGGCCGGGAGCTCGCCGGTCGCGACCGGACGGAGCCGCTTGACCGGGTGCATGCGGTCGTGGGCCGCGTCGCGGACGTCGTTGACGAGATACGCGGCGCTCGAGGCGGCGCAGTAGGCGGCGAACGCCGCGAGCGCCTCGAGCCAGCGGACGGCGTCGCCGAGCTTCGCGGCGAAGACGAGACCGGCGAAGAGGAGCAGGTTCTTCGACCACTGCCGCGGACGCATCCCGGCCAGCAGCGCACGGGCGCGCGACCGGGGCGAGTCCAGGACGGCGACGGCCATCCCGGGATCGTATGGCGGCTACGTCGGAGGTGCCGTCGGCAACACGAGGTCGAAGCGGCTCCCGGCCCCCGGCGCGCTCTCCAGGTCGATCCGCCCGCCCAGCGCCGTCGCAAGCTCACGGGCGATCGCCAGCCCCAGACCGGTCCCGCCGCCGTCTCGCGACCAGAACGGCCTGAAGATCCGCTCCTGCTCCTGCCGCTTGATGCCGGGGCCGGTGTCTGCGACGGACACCGAGACGTCGCCGTTCTGGGCTCCCAGGACGACCTGGACGCGCCCGCCGTCGGGCGTCCACCGGAACGCGTTCGCGAGCAGGTTCGAGACGATCTGGAAGACGCGGTCGCCGTCCGACACGATCACCGGGCTGCCGTCGCTTCGGCACTCGTACTCGATTCCGCGCCGCTTGGCCTCCTCGCCGAAGGCCGCGTACACCTGCTCGACGAGCCGGCCCATGTCCACCTCCTCGTGCAGGACGGTGAACCGGTGTGCGTCGAGCTTGGCGAGGTCGAGCACGTCGCCGACGAGCCGCTCCAGCCGGTCGGTCTCGGCGGCGATCACCGACAGCGACTCGGCCCGGAGCTCCGGGTCCGTGACGAGCCCCTCGCGCAGCGCTTCGACGTGGCCTCGAATCGCGGTGAGCGGAGTGCGCAGCTCGTGGGAGACGGACATCAGGAAGTTGCGCTCCTGCTCCTCGGCCTCGGTCAACCTCGCCGCCATCTGCTGGAAGCGCTCGGCGAGGTGCGTCACCTCGCCGCTTCCGGGGACGGTCGGGATCGCGACGTCGTACATGCCGGTCGCGATCTGGTCGGCCGCCTCCGACAACGCCAGCACGGGCCGTGCGAGCCGCCGCGACAGGTACCAGGCGAGGATGCCGGCTGCGACGAGTCCGACGCCGAGCGCGACGAAGAGGAGCTCGACGAGGGACAGCCAGCCCTGGGTCAGCTCCGTTTTCTTCTTCGCGACGACGAGCGCGCCGAAGTTCTGGCCTTTCAGCTGGAGCGGCTGGCCGACCGCGAGGAACGACTTGTGCTCGCCGGGAGGCGTGAAGTCGAAGGTGATCACCTTGGTGCCGTCGACGAGCTCCTGCCAGCGCTTCTGGTCGATCTGGTCGCGGGACAGCTCGTCGAGGCCGGACCCGTGCCGGAAGAAGACCGGCGCCCCCACGTAGTACAGCCGCGTCCCGGTGGCGCGCTCGAGCTCCTCCGCTGCGAACTGCGGAGCGGACCGGCCCTCGTCGATCGAGTTGATCGCCGCCTCGGAGTAGAGGTCGGTGAGGCCGCGGGCCTCGCGCTTCAGCTCGGACAGCGACTGCGAGCGGATGTGCTGCTGGAACAGCTGCACCGCGATCGCGGTCGAGACGACCCCGGCGAGCGCCACGCCCGCCAGGAAGAACGCCGGCAGGCGGAAGCGCAGCGACCGGAACATGCCCCTGCCTACGCGCGCACCGCGTCCTTCGCGGGTGCGACCTTGTAGCCGACCCCCCAGACGGTCACGATCGGCGACGCGTCGCCGAGCTTCCGGCGCAGCTGCCGCACGTGCACGTCGACCGTCCTCGTGTCGCCCGCGAACGTGTACCCCCAGACGCGCTCGAGGAGCTGGTCGCGCGTGAGGACGAGGCCGCGGTGGTCGAGCAGCTCCCAGAGCAGGTCGAACTCCTTGGGCGCGAGCTGGATCTCGTCGTCGCCCACGCGCACCTCGCGCCGGCCGGCGTCGATGGTCAGGTCGCCGTGCGTGAGCTGCTTGCTCTCGACCTGGCGTCGCTCGGGCGTCGCCCTGCGCAGGATCGACTTCACGCGCGCGACGAGCTCGCGCGGGTTGAACGGCTTCGTCAGGTAGTCGTCCGCGCCCACCTCGAGCCCGATGATCTTGTCCACGTCCTCGTCCCGCGCGGTCAGCATCAGGATCGGCACGTCCGAGGTCTTGCGGATCCGCCGGCACACCTCGATGCCGTCGATGTCCGGCAGCATCAGGTCGAGGACGATCAGCGCCGGCTGGCCGGCCGCGACCTGGGCGAGCGCCTCGGCGCCGTTCGCGGCGGTGCGAACCGCGTAGCCCGCGTTCTTCAGGTAGAGAGCGACGAAGGACGCGATCGAGCTCTCGTCTTCGACGACGAGCACTGTCTGCGTCGAGCGGACACTCACTTCGACCCGACTGTAGCCTGCGCCGGCGTGCTGACCGAGAGCTTCGTCGAGATGTGCGGGAACGGCTGGTACGACCCGCCGTTCACCGAGTAGCGGCCGGTCTGGTCGTCGAAGCCGCTGCCGTCGAGCACCGCCGACCCCCGGCCGACGATGCTGAGGTCGATGCCGTTGGCCTCGATCGTCACCTTGTAGAGCCCGCCGATGAGCCGGAAGCGCACCTCGGCCTGGGAGCTGCTGCACTCCCAGTGCCTCGGTCCGACCTGCTCCTTGAACTCGCAGCCCTTGATCACGGGCGCGGCGCCGTCGCCGGCGATCGGGTCGTAGACGTCGATCGTCCCGCCCTGGTCGAAGCGCCCGATGATCCCGCCCTTCACCCGCAGCTGGATCGAGCCCTTCGCGTTGTCGACGGCGAGCGTCCCGTCGCCGGGTCCAGCCCGGAGCGCTCCCGCCACCCCAGGCAGCGTGAGCGCAACGACCCCGATGATCAGTGCCAGTCGACGCATCGCCGTATTCCAGTATCGGCCTCCCTGTTGTGAAGGGTCTAATCGGGATGTAAGGAGAGTGTTAGAGCCGGAAGCGAATCGGCGTCAACAATGTGCAACGACCGGCGCGGGCGGCGGCCCCGTGGAAACGCCGAACCGCCGGGCGAGAGCGGCGAGGCGCCGCCGGTAGACGCTCATGTCGGCCCGCGTCCAGTCGCCGTGCGTCTGGCACCGCCAGGCCGCGACGCGCTCCCGGTGGAAGGGGCTCGTCAGGCTCTCGGCGTGGCCGATCACGTTGCGCAGCTCGATCCCGTAGCGGGCCATCAGCCAGAGCGTGAGCGAGAGCGAGGCGGCGAGCTGCCGCGGGTCGTCGAGGATCTCCCGGTCGCTCGTCCCCACGTGCTCGATCCCGATCGCGGTGTAGTTCAGCCCGACCGTGTGGCGGCAGACGACCGCCAGCGGGACGAGCTGGTAGACCGTCCCGTCCCGATCGACGACGAAGTGGGCGCAGGTGCCGGGCAGCTCGTGCAGCTCGGAATCGGGCGCGTCGGCCGCGAACGTCGCGTACGCGGAGCCGAAGGTGGTCGAGGCCGTGTAGTGCTCCACGATCACGCGCGGACGGCCGAGGCGCCAGGTGCTGCGGCCGTAGTGCCGCCCGGCGTAGGCGGCCGTCTCGGCCTTCCGGGCGGGCCCGAACGGGATCGGCTTCCAGACGATCGCGGGCTTCGGAGGCGCGGCCAGCAGCAGCCCGATCAGCAGCGCCGTCACCATCTAGGCGGCCCGCCGCAGCTGCCTCAGCGTCGCGACCGCCACCTTGCCGGCCAGGACGTCGGACGCGACGCCCACGCCGCTCCCCCACGTCATCACCGCCGCGACGAAGACGCCGCCCGGCCAGTAGACGAGGCCGGCGTCGTGCCGCGCGTCCGAGATCCAGCCGGCCTTGTGGGCGAGCGCATACGGCCCGCCGGCCAGGAACCGGCCGAGCTTGCCCCGATCCGGCACGTGCACGAGCAGGTAGAGGAGGTAGCGGGCGTCGGAGGACGTGAACCCGCGCGCGGAGGGGCCGACCAGCGGCCCGCGCCCCTCGGCGGCGAGGTGGATGTCGGTCAGCAGCCGCGCGAGGTCGGATGCGGTCGTGTACTTGCAGCAGCCGAAGGACGGCTGGCTCTCGACGCGCAGCGGGATCGGCGGCAGCGCCGCCGTCCCGCGGAGGTAGCCACCGCCCATCCAGGTGTCCCGGAAGCCGATTCCCCGGAGGAGCGCGTCGACGCGGTCGCCGCCGCCGAAACGCGACTCGGCCTCGTTCGCCGCGTCGTTGTCGGACTCGATCAGCATCCGCCGGAGGAGCGCGTCGACGTACGACCCGGGCGAGGGCTTCCGCGCGAGGGTTCGCAGCAGCTCCACCGCGATCGCCGCCTTCAGCGTCGAGGCGGCCGGGAACCGGGCGCGCGCGTTCCAGGCGGCGCCCTTGCCGTCGACCAGGTTCTCGACGAATACCGCGCTCGTCCCGGGAAACGTGCGGACGAGCCTCCCTACGGCTCGTGCGAGCGCCGCATCCCGGGTGCCGCGCACCGCCCGCGTCTCGGCCGAGCGCGGCAGGCCGAAGACGTGGTCGACGGTCGCGCTCGCACGGCGCCGCGGGCCTGCGTACGCGGTCACCCTGACCGTGACGTCCCGGCGCGGCAGCGACACCCGGAAGTCGAAGCTGCCGCCGACGACCGTGCGCACGGCCACGAGCTCCCTGTCCGCCCGGACGACGACCGCCCAGCGGCCGCGCGGTAGGCGGCCGGCGACATGCCCGAAGGAGACCTCCCGCGGCGCCGGCGCGATCAGTGCCAGGTGAGCCGGTGGCGGCGGGGCCGCAGCGACCACGCCGCCCATCTTGCCCGAACCGGTGCCAGGTACAGGTTACGAACCCGTCACGAACGATCCACAGCGGCGCGAAGTCGCTGCAAACCGGCCGTCCGGGCAGCGCCGAACCGGTGCCAGGCACCGCTGCTCGGGCGACGCCGAAACGGTGCCAGGCACGGGTGCTCGGGCGCGGGCGCGGGCCTGGTGCGTGGGGCCGGTCAGCCCGAGAGGGCCTCGCGGGTGTAGAGCCCCTCGGGGTTCCAGAGCATGAAGCCGCGCGTGTGCTGCCGGCGCGTGGCGGCAATCTCGTCGGTGACGTCGACGATCGTGTACGGACGCCCGAGCGAGAAGTCCTGGAGCCACGGGATCAGCGTCATGCCGGCGCCCTTCAGCTGCCGCCGGAAGTCGAGCACCGCGCGCGCGACCGTCCGCCCCGGATAGTCGTCCGGCTCCGTGATCCCGTACTCGCCCGGCGAGTAGTGCGACGGGTAGACCATCGGGTAGAGCGCGTCGAGGTAGGGCGCGATCCGCTTCGGAACCTGGCCGATGCCCAGGTCGTGGGTCGCGGCGAGGCCGAACACGTCCGCGGAGACCCGCACCCCGAGCGGGTGCAGCTGGGCGCCGGCGTAGCGAAGGAACCGCGCGACGGTCGTGCCCTTCGGCTCGGCGCGCCGATGCCGGTAGACGATCTGGGACAGGTCGCCGTCGCTCGGGAAGCGGACGTAGTCGAACTGGATCTCGTCGAACCCGGCCTTCGCCGCCGCGGCGCCGATCCCGACGACGTAGCGCCAGACCCGCTCGTCGTAGGGGTTCACCCAGCCGAGGCCGCCGTTCGACAGCCAGCGCGACCCGTCCGGGCGGAGGATGGCCAGCTCGGGGCGCCCGGCCGAGAGCGTCGGATCCTCGAACACGACCACGCGGCCGATCAGGTACATGCCGGCGGCGTGGATCTTCTCCACCGCGGACTCGACGTTGTAGAACGGCTGCTCCGCGCCGACCTGCCGGGCCAGCTCCGGCAGGTTCGGCGAGACGAAGCCCACCTTGCCGTTCTCGTCCTTGACGTCGAGCTCGATCGTGTTCAGCCCGTAGCTTTTCAGCGCGAGGTACTCGTCGATCTTCCCCTCGAGCCCGGCGAGCGCCATGGTGACGTGGACGCCGCGCACCTCCTGCGGATACGGCCGCGGGAGCGTCGGCTTGTCGACCATGATCGGCGCCGACCGGGCGGTCGTGGCCTGCGCCGAGTGCTTGCCGGTCATCAGCGTGGCGCCGGCGCCGAGCCCGGCGCCGAGCGCGAGCAGGATCGTGGCCGCGACGAGCCGCCTGCGCCTCCGACGGCGTACCGCTTGCCGGCGCCGCTCCCGAAACCGGTGGTTCGGATCCAGCCGCGGATGGATGTAGTTCGGCACCCGAACCCTGAACCCTATGTCCGCTCGACTAGGGCTGCAACCAGCGGAACCCGATGCGATCGGGCGCGGGAACCAGCGGGCTGCGCGGCAGCCCGGGCGGCGTCGGCACCAGGTTGTAGCCGGCCGGCGCCACGTCGTTCGGAGCATCCGGGTGGAACAGCGAGGCCAGGTACTGGATCTGGCCCCGTCCGGGCCCGAGCTCGAACTGGCCGCCGCCGTAGAGGGCGATCCTGCGCGCGGCGCACGCGTCGTAGAAGTCGAAGAGCCGCTCGAGCGACCCGAAGCGCGACGGCTTCGAGTTCAGGACGCGCGGCGGGAAGGGCAGCGAGTCGACGTCGGCGACCGAGCCGATCACGGCGTCCCAGGAGATCCGGTCCCGGTGCGGCTCGAGAATCTCCGCCTTCGCCCGGTCGGCGAGATCGGGATCCTCGACGAACGCCCGCGGAAGCGCGTCGACCACGATGCGGTAGACGGACGCGGGAGCGGTGCGCTCCGGGTCGCGCCACGTGTACGCCTCCTTGAAGTCGACCACGTCGACGCAGTCGAGCTCGGCGAGCTCGGCCACCAGGGCCTCGTCCCAGTCGCTGGTCGGGTCGAGCTTGAAGCGGAAGCCGGAGAGCCGCCTGAGCCGCGCCGCACCGTCGCCGCCGAGGGCGGTCGAGACGACGAACCGCACCGGCGCGGGTGTCCGTCCGAGCAGCTCGAAGAGCGGCCGGCCCTGCTGGCGCAGTGCCAGGTCGAGCGCCGCGCTCTCGAAGCCCCAGCGGCGGTAGGGCGGCATCCCGTCGAGCAGGGCGGAGAAGCTCGCGAGCGTGTGCTCGCCGGACACGTCGAGGGCGGGCCCGGCGGCCTGGAAGCGCGCCTGCTCCTCGGCCTCGTAGGTCACGTCCTCGCCTGCGCCCTCCTGCCCCTCGCCGCGGAGCCGGATCACGGTCGTGCGCCTGACGAACTCCGACGAGACGGGCTGCTCGAGCCCGTCGAGCTCGAGCCCCTCGACGCGAAGCGGGAGCTCGGAGACGAGGGAGTACGTGCGCACGGGCTGCGAGAGTACCGGCGTGAGCGAGCTCACCGATTTCGGCCTGATCGTGCTGATCGTCGCCGGGTCGTTCTCGCTCGCGCTCGGAGGTCACAAGCTGACCGAGCTCGTCCCGATTCCCGCGCCGGCGATCTTCCTCGCCGCGGCGGCCGTCGCCTCGGACATCTGGCCCGGCCTGTCCCGCCTCTCGACGGTCGACGTCGAGCGGATCGCCGTCGTCGCGCTCGTCGCGATCCTGTTCGACGGCGGGATGCACGTCGGCTGGGACCGCTTCCGCGCTGCCGCGCTCCCGATCACCGCCCTCGGCGTGCTCGGCACCTTCGCGACGGCCGGGATCGTCGCCGTCGCCGCCCACTGGCTCTTCGACTTCGGCTGGACGACGGCCGGCATCGTCGGCGCCGCCCTCGCCCCGACCGATCCGGCGGTGATGTTCTCGGTCCTCGGCCGGCGGGAGATCGGGGGCCGGACCGGAACGATCCTGGAAGGCGAGTCGGGCGCGAACGACCCGGTCGGGATCGCCCTGATGATCGGGATGCTCGACTACGCCACGCACGCGGGAGCGAGCTTCTGGACCGTGGTTCGCGAGTTCGCGATCGAGATGTCGGTCGGGCTGGCGATCGGGCTGGCCGGCGCCGCCGTCCTCCTCCGCCTGATGCGACACGTCGCCCTCCCGAACGAGGCGCTCTACCCGCTGCGAACGCTCGCGCTCGCCGGCGTCATCTACGGCGTCGCCTCGGTCGCGCACGGCTCCGGGTTCCTCGCCGTCTTCGTCGCCGGCCTGTTGGTCGGCGCAAGCAGGGCTCCGTACAAGGGAGAGATCGAGCGCTTCCACACCTCGCTGGCGAGCCTGGCCGAGATCGTCGTGTTCGTCGCGCTCGGGCTCACCGTCGACCTCGGCAGCCTCGACGGCCGGAGCGTCTGGCTCGACGGTGCGCTGCTGGCGCTGATCCTCGCCTTCGTCGCGCGTCCGCTCGCCTGCGCCCCACTCCTGCTCCCGGCACGGCTACGGACGGGCGAGCGCCTCTTCGTCCTCTGGGGAGGCCTGAAGGGCGCGGTGCCGATCCTGCTCGCGGCGTTCGCCGTGATCGCCGGCGCCCAGGACGCCGGCCGGATCTACGGCATCGTCTTCGTCGTCGTCCTCCTCTCGGTCGTCGTCCAGGGCACCTCGATCCCCTTCGTCGCCCCGCGCCTCGGCGTCCCCATGCGGCTGACCGAGCGTCACGGCGTCGCCCGGGTGGAGGTGGCGGCCGGCTCCCGGGCCGAGGGACACAGGATCCGGGAGCTGCCGCTGGCCGCGCGAACCTGGGTCGAGGCGGTCGAGCGCGACGGTCAGGAGCTGCCGGCACGGGGCTCGACCGTGCTCCAGGCCGGCGACCGCGTGAGGCTGATCACCGACCTCGGCGACGTCGACACGCTTCGCCGGCTCTTCGGCGGCGAGCGCCAGGCGCCCGACCCGGCGCCGACGGTCCCGGCAGAGGCCTGACCCGGGACCACGCCCCTTGGATCAGGCGACCTTGCGGGCGTGCCACGTCGCCGCGAGCGTCGTCCGCCGCTCGGGCGGCCGCTCGACCTGCGCCCAGCCGATCCGCTCGGCCTCCTCCTCGCACAGCCGGCACACGACCCGCTCGCTCCCGGCGCCGTCTGCACGCCAGTGCCCGAAGGCCTCGCCGAGCAGCAGGCTCCGCTCGCACAGAGAGCACGCGACCATGCCGAGAGCGTACGACGGCCGCCTGACGGATCCTGCTCAGGCGTAGCTGAAGAACCCCTGGCCGGCCTTGCGGCCGAGCTTGCCCGCGGCGGCCATCTCGACCAGGCGCGGCGGCGGGGCCATCCTCGGCTCGCCCAGCGCCCGGAAGAGCGCCTCCGACGCGTGGACGTGCACGTCGACGCCGATCAGGTCGACGAGCGCGCACGGGCCGATCGGCCAGTTGAGGCCGAAGCGCATCGCCCGGTCGAGGTCCTCGGGCGTGACCCGGGCCTCGTCGAGCACGCGGACGCAGTCGTTCAGGAGCGGGATCAGAATCCGGTTGACGACGAACCCGGGGGTGTCGTGGCAGCGGATCGGCTCCTTGCCGAGCGCCGCCGCGAACGCGTACGCGGACTCGTAGGCCTCCTCGTCGGCGAGCTCCGTCCGGACGACCTCCACCAGCGGGAGGACCGGCGCAGGGTTGAAGAAGTGCAGGCCGACGACGCGCTCCGGTTTCGCGGCCGCCGAGGCGATCTCGGTCACCGACAGCGCCGACGTGTTCGTCGCGAGGATCGCATCCGGGACAACCTGCGACAGCTCCGCGAACAGCCGCCGCTTCGCGTCCGCGTCCTCGACGATCGCCTCGATCACGAGGTCGCATCCGGCCAGGTCCCCGAGCTCGGTCGTCGTCGTCAGCCGAGCGAGCGCGGCGTCGTGCTCGGCCTGCGTCAGCCGCTCCTTCTCGACGCCTCTCGCCAGATAGCGGGCGATCGTCCCGCGCCCGCGCTCGCACAGGTCCGGCGAGACTTCCCGTCCGACGGTCTCGAACCCCGCCTGGACGCAGACCTGGGCGATGCCGGCGCCCATCGTGCCCAGCCCGACGACTCCGACCCGTCCGATCTCCACGGCGCGCGATCCTACTGCGCCGCGGCCTCGACCAGCGCGCGCGCCGCCTCGAAGCGGTCCTCGTCGAGGCGGATGTACGAGTGGCGCCACAGGCTCTGGGGGAAGATGCCCGCCTCCTCGACTGCCGGCGCGCGGTCGAGGTCGCGGACGACGACGAGCGGTCGGATGGGAACTCGCCAGGCCCAGCGTGTCCGCGCCGGATCGTGCTCGGGAACGCCGGTCACCTCCGCGACGCCGAACACGGCCTGCCAGACCGATGCGTACAGGATCGCGAGCTCGCCGGGCTGGAGCGAGGGCCGCCTCGACGCACCGTGCGCGGCGATCGCGGCCGGATCGACGAGCCGCGAGAGCGGCCGGTCGCCGCGACCGCGGACGAGCAGCCACCGCCCTCGAGCCATCCTAGGAGTCGGTCACGGCGTAGAGACGCCACTGCCCCGGCACGCCCTTGAGCTCGGCCGCGCCCCGGTCGGCGAAGGACAGGCCCGAGCCCGCGACGATGTCCCGCACGGTCTGCGACACGAGCACCTCGCCCGGCGCGGCATGAGCAGCGACCCGCGCGCCGATCGAGACCGCGATCCCCGTCACCTTGCCGTCGAGGAGCTCGCACTCGCCGGTGTGCACCCCCGCGCGCAGGTCGAGCCCGAGCGCGGCGACCGAGTCGCGGACGGCGCACGCGCAGCGGATCGCCTTCGCCGGCCCGTCGAAGCGGGCGAAGAAGCCGTCGCCTGCCGTGTCGAGCTCGACCCCGCGGTAGCGAGCGAGCTCGCGGCGGACACGCGCGTGATGCTCGGCCAGGAGCTCTCGCCAACGACGGTCGCCGAGCTCGGCCGCCTTTGCGGTCGAGCCGACCAGGTCGGTGAAGAGGATCGTCGCGAGCACGCTGTCGGGCTCGGCCTCGACGCCCAGCGCGTCCACGAACGCCTCGATCTCGTCGACGATCTCGGGCGACAGGAAGACGCCAAAGTAGTCGTTGCCGTCGATCCGGACGAGCTTCGCGCCCGGGATCAGGGCCGCCGATTCGCGTGCGCCCTCCTGCACGGCGACCGGTCCGCGGTACATCAGCAGCGTCGGCACCCGGATGGCCGCGCAAACGTCTCTCAGGTCGTTCTCGTGGAAGGCCTTGTTCAGCTCGTAGCCCACCTCGGGGCTCGCGCCGACGCGCATGGAGTTTGCGAACCAGAGCCGGTCCGCTTCGCTGCGCAGGAGCGTCGGGCACGCGTCGGCGAGCAGCCGATCGGCGAACTCCTGCGTGCCCCAGGTCGCTCGCAGCTCGAGCAGCTCGGCCTGCCAGTTGGGATCGTCCGCCTTGCCCAGGAACGCGAAGAACTGGAAGCCGACCAGCGCATGCGTCCGCTCCGGATACGTCGCCGCGTAGAGCGCGGCCATGTGTCCGCCGTCGTGCGAGCCGAACACGACCGCGCGCTCCGAGCCGACCGCGTCGAGGACGGCCCGCAGGTCCTCCATCCGCGTCTCGAGCGCGGGAAAGAAGGGGCCGCTGTCGGAGAGCCCGGTCCCGCGCTTGTCGAAGAGGATCAGCCGGAACGACCGCGCCAGCCGCTCGTAGAACCCGCGCCAGTACGGCGACTCCCAGGCGTGGACGAGGTTGGAGACGAAGCCCGGGACGAAGACGAGATCGCGCTCCCCGTCACCGACGACCTGGTAGGCGATGGCCACCTCGCCGTTGCGTGCGTACCGGACGTCGGGCTGCACGCCGGCAGTTTCCTACACTCTGTGTCCATGGCGACGACGACCGCCGACCGCAAGCTGCTGATCGACGGCGACTGGGTCGAGACCGGCGAGTGGATCGAGGTTCGTTCGCCCTACTCGGGCGACGTCGTCGGACGGGCGGCGAAGGGCGGCCGCGAGGAGGCCCGCCGGGCGGTCGACGCTGCCGAGCGCGCGATGCGCGACCCGCTCCCCGCGCACCGGCGGGCCGAGATCCTCGCACGCGTCGCCGAGCTGCTGCAGGAACGGCACGACGACGTGGCGCGGACGATCTGCGCCGAGGCCGGAAAGCCGATGAAGGCTGCTCGGGTCGAGGCCGCCCGCGCGGTCTCGACGTACACGATGGCGGCGGTCGAGGCCCGGAAGCTCGCCGGCGAGGTCGTCCCGATGGACGCCTCGCAGGCCGGCGAAGGCAAGCTCGCCTTCACCCTCCGCCTGCCGATCGGCGTCGTCGGGGCGATCAGCCCCTTCAACTTCCCGGCCAACCTGGTCGCCCACAAGATCGCGCCCGCGCTCGCCGCCGGCTGCGCCGTCGTCCTCAAGCCCGCGTCGGCGACGCCGCTCTCGGCGCTGCTCCTCGCCGAGCTCGAGGCCGAGGCCGGCCTACCGGCCGGCTGGCTGAACGTCGTCGCGGGCTCCTCGTCCGAGATCGGCGATGTCTTGATCGAGGACGAGCGCGTCGCCGCGCTGACCTTCACGGGGTCGGGTCCCGTCGGCTGGGGCCTGAAGGAGCGGGCGGCGCGCAAGCACGTCTCGCTCGAGCTCGGCAACGCCACCCCGGTGATCGTCGAGGCGGACGCCGACCTCGACGACGCGGCCGCGAGGCTGGCGGGGAACGCGTTCTCCTTCGCCGGCCAGAGCTGCATCTCCGTCCAGCGGATCTACGTCCAGCGGGACGCCTACGACAGCTTTGTCGAACGGTTTCTTCCACGGGTCGAGGCGCTGAAGGTGGGCGATCCGGCGGACGAGGACACCGACGTCGGCCCGGTGATCGACGAGGACGCGCGCGAGCGGATCCTCCAGTGGGTCGGCGAGTCGGGCGGCGAGCTCCTCGCCGGAGGAGACACGACCGAGGAGGGCCTGATCCGGCCGACGGTGATCGCCGGGCCCGATCCTCGTGCCAAGGTCGCCTGCGAGGAGGTCTTCGGCCCGGTCTGCACGGTCACGCCGTACGAGACGCTCGACGAGGCGATCGCACTCGCGAACTCGACCCGCTACGGGCTCCAGGCCGGGATCTTCACGGGCGACGCGAAGGCGGCGCTGCGCGCTGCCCGCGGGCTCGAGTTCGGAGGTGTCACGGTCAACGAGGCCCCGACCTTCCGCGCCGACCAGATGCCCTACGGCGGGGTCAAGGACTCGGGCAACACGCGGGAGGGGCCCGCCTACGCCGTCCGCGAGCTCACGGTCGAGCGGCTCGTGGTGCTCCAGCTCTAGCAGCGAGGTTTCGCCTTGGCCGGCAGGGGCACGCGACCCCCATGATCGGCGCTGCAGTGGCACTCGTCATCCTCGGAATCGTCCTGCTGTTCCTCTTCCCGTGGGCGGGAATCCCGATCGGCATCGCGGGGATCATCCTCTTCGTCCTGTTCCTGCTCGGGTTCGGCCGGCGAGCCGCCGCCGGGCGCCCGTAGAGCCCCGGCGAAGCGGCGTTTAGACTCGGCGGGGCCGATGCGCCTGCTCAGCCGATTCCGACGCGCCGACCGCGCTCGACCCGTCCGGCACGCGCTCCCTCCGGCGGGCGTGATCCGCCGCGAGCGGCGGGCCCTCGGGCAGGTCCGCGAAGAGAAGCTGCGCGACCTCGGCGGTCTGATGCTCGAGATGTACCGGCGCGACGTCTTCCGCGAGGATCTGCTGGCGGGTCGCTGCAACGAGCTGCTCGGGCTGGACGCGCGGCTGCGCGAGCTCGACCAGATGCTGGCGGCGGCGAGGAAACGGCTCCCCGTCGGCCGCTGCGATTGCGGCGCGCCGCTCCCCTGGGGCTCGCACTTCTGCCCCAACTGCGGGCGTCCGGCGGGCGAGCGGGCGGTGGTTGCCTGCGCCGAGTGCGGGCACCCGCTGCCGGGCGACGCGCGCTTCTGCGCGAGCTGCGGTGCGCCGTCGGCGAGCGAGGCGCAGGAGGCAGACGCAGTCGAATCGGGCGCCGGCGCCGACGACGCGGGTGCAGACGCCGCCTGATCGCTGTCCGGCCTGCGACGGGTCGATCGAGCCCGGCCAGGAGTACTGCCTTCGCTGCGGGAGCCGCACGACGTCCGTCCGCCGGCTGAGCGGCGTCGGCTACGCCTGGCAGCGCCGCTTGGGCCGCTACCCGGGCGACTGGATGTGGTCCTCGCTCCTCCTGCTCCTCGTCGCCGCCGGCTCGGCCACCGCCGGGATCGTCACCGCCCGCGACACCGGCCCGGCGCGGGGCGCGGAGACGGTCGTCGCGACCTCGCGGATCGTCACCGCACCGACGCCGGCGCCGGCCCCGCCCGTGCAGACGACGACCGCGTCCGCGCCTCCGGCCAGGCCGTCCCGCCCCGCGCCGAGGAGCGGGCTTGCCGCTTGGCCCGCGCGAGACGGCTACACGGTCGTACTGGCATCGATTCCGGACCGAGGAAGCGGGCTGAAGGACGCGAACGCCGCGGCGCGGACGGCTCTCGACCGCGGCGTGCGGGACGTCGGGGTGCTCGTCTCCGCCCGCTACGCGAGCCTGCACCCGGGCTACTACGTGGTCTTCGCCGGGGTCTACGACTCGCTCGAGGACGCCCAGACCGCCGTCGCCAGGCTGTCGTCCAGATATCCGAACGGCTACGCGCGCCAGATCACGCGCTGAGCGCCCGCCGGCGCCCCGCAGAACGCCCGTCGGGGCGGAAGAATCACGTGATCAGGGGGTCGTGCCCGTTATCGCCGCTGGCAACAAGAGCCCCGACTTTGTAACACGCACCGGAAAGGAGTAGACTGGCGCCGAGGCATCGGCCTGGGACGCTTAACAGGGCCGTAACAAAGGTTTTCTGCGAGTTAATAGGAGATCGGGATACTGGACATGGACGAGTTGAGCGCGCAGATTCGTAACTGTATGTATCAGTACTCGCGGGCGATCTATCGCTCGATCAAGGACCTCATCGACCCGTACGCCGACCCCGACGAGCAGCTCGAGTACCGGCGAGCCGTGCTGACGGCGTGCGAGGACACGATGGAGCGCCTGGCCAGCGACCCGCACTACTTCGCCAACCCGGACAAGACGCTGTTCCAGGACATTCGCCGTTACTTCCCGATCACCCAGCAGGCCCAGGTCGCCTGGGCGGTCAAGGAGGGAGTCGCCGCGGCCGTCGCCTTCATCCAGACCCAGATCGAGGCCGGGGCGTTCGACGGCGGGGTCGCACGCTGCCGCGCGACCACCCGGAAGGGGAAGCCTTGCCAGCGCACGCCGCTGCCCGACCGGGACTACTGCCCCTCGCACCAGCACCTGGAACGCTCCCGGGTCGCCGCGTAGCGCCTGAGCCCGCCACGAGAGCGACTCGATAGAGTCGCGGCGTGTCGCACGACACGGACAAGCTGATTCGTCAGCTTTCGCTGGTCGCGTTCCTGATGGCTGAACGGCGGCCGCTGACCGCCCGCGACGTGAAGAGCAACGTCGAGGGGTACTCGGAGATGTCCGACGAGGCGTTCGCCCGTCGGTTCTACTCGGACCGGGCGGAGCTGCGCGACCTCGGCGTCCCGCTCCAGTCGCAGCGCGACGAGTTCACCGGCGAGGAGCTCTACACGCTGCGCTCGGAGCGGTACTTCCTCCCCGCCCTGGAGCTGACCGACGACGAGCTCGCCGCGCTCCAGACCTGCTTCTACCTGCTCGAGGGCAAGTTCGCCTACGCGGAGCCGCTGCGGCTCGCGCTGCAGAACCTGGCCCTCGGCCGGCCGGCGCTCGCGGACGAGGCCCCCTCGGGGACGGCCGTCCGCGTCGAGATGCGCGACCCGGACTACTCCGCGGAGATGCCGGGCAGGCTGGCGAAGCTCGAGACCGCGATCTCGAAGCAGCGCACGGTGAAGTTCTCCTACCGCGCGATGACGAGCGGCAAGGAGACCGAGCGGACGCTGAATCCCTACGGGCTGCTCCACGACCGAGGCGTCTGGTACGTCGTCGGCGACGACCTCGACCGCGGAGGCGCGGAGCGCACCTTTCGCGTCTCCAGAATCCGGAGCGACATCCGCTTCGCCACGCGGCGCGAGCGCGACTTCCGCGTCCGTCCCGACTTCGACATCGACAAGCTGCGGGGGCGCGCCTCCTGGCAGTTCGGCGAGCCGGTCGGCGAGGCCCGGATCGAGGTCCGGCCGGAGACTGCCTGGTGGGTCGAACGTGCCTTCGGGCGCAGCGGGCGGCTCGAGGACGGCGTCTTCGTCACGGAGTACTCGAACCTCGCGCTGCTCGCGTCGTGGGTCCTGCGCCAGGACGGCAGGGCGGTTCCGCTGTCTCCGCCCGAGCTTCGCCGCGAGGTCGCGGAGAGCCTCCGGCGCGTGCGCGACCGGCACGAAGGCGCCCCGTCGCGGCCGGCGAAGGAGGCGCCCGTCGCCGAGCTCGACCCCGGGCTGGAACGCGCGTCCGG
>Ga0070741_10007170_pt1 | contig 23310 bp, 21 predicted proteins | sample Coa_R1_4_FD_66440 | JGI IMG/M metagenome (GOLD analysis project Ga0070741, IMG submission 66440) | Surface soil microbial communities from Centralia Pennsylvania, which are recovering from an underground coalmine fire - Coalmine... | ecosystem: Environmental > Terrestrial > Soil > Unclassified ... | reverse complement strand
ACGGCGGTCAGGGCGCAGACATCATGCGACAGACCATCGTCAACGAAGAGTTAGTGTTGGCGCGAGCGCCTGGGCTGGTTGGTGCGTCGGGGTTGCTCATGCTCGGCCCGACGTTGATTCAGTATGGCACCGAGGGACAGCGACGACGCTATTTGCCGAAGATTCTCACGGCGGAAGAGATTTGGTGCCAAGGGTACTCGGAACCGGGCTCCGGGTCAGACCTCGCGTCTTTGCGCACCCGTGCGGAGATTGTGGGGGATGAATTCATCGTCAATGGGCAAAAAGTCTGGACCTCTAACGCGCAGTTTTCCGACTGGATGTTCTGCCTGGTTCGTACCGACCCCGACGCGCCGAAACATCGGGGGATTTCCTACGTCCTGATCGACATGAAAACGCCAGGCATTACCGTTCGTCCGTTAGTGCAGATGACCGGTGACGCCGGGTTCAACGAAGTCTTCTTCGATAATGTGCGAGTGCCGCGGACGAACCTCGTCGGTGAGCTGAATCAAGGCTGGATGGTCGCCAATAACACTTTGTTCCATGAACGCAATCTCCTTGGTTCAACGACCCGCACGCAACTGATGATGCAGAATTTGATTCGCTTGGCACGCTCGCATCAGCGCTACGGGAAACCTGCGGCCGACGACCCCGTCGTGCGCCAGAAGCTGGCGAGTCTGCTCACGCGTGTCGAAGCGATGAAGTACCATTCGTATCGCCAACTCACGGACGCGATCAAAGGTCGTCCGCCTGGGGTCGGCGCGATGGTGAACAAGTTAGTCGGCACCGAATTGAACCATGACATCTGTGCCTTGGCACTCGAGATCATGAATTCGTATGCCCCTCTCAAAAAAGGGGCCGCGCACGTCATCGACCACGGCACCTGGCAGTACGAGTTTATGTTTACACTTGGTTTGGTGATCGGTGGCGGCACCTCGGAGATCCAGAAGAATATCATCAGCGAGCGGGGATTGGGAATGCCGAAGTCCGGCTAAAGCAGTTCGGAGCCTCACAGTTCGGAGTTCGGAGTCAGGAGAGTTTCTAGTTTTCGTCCAAAGTCTAAGGCCCGAAGCCCAAAGTCTTTTTTCTACTGACTACTGAAGGCTGACTACCGACGACTTTTTACGCATCACGCGGCACGTCCCACGCACCACGCATTACGTTTTAGAGGTCTCAAGCATGGATTTTGGTCTTTCTGAAGAACAAGAAATGCTGCGACAGTCGGCGCGGGAGTTCTTGACTCAGGAGTGTCCCCCGACATTTGTCCGCGCGATGTATACCGACGCGGACGGCTTCTCGCGCGAGCTGCATCGCAAAATGGCTGAGCAAGGGTGGACCGGGCTACTGATTCCTGAGGCGCACGGTGGCCTCGGCTTGGGAATGTTGGACATGGCTGTGCTGTTAGAAGAAATGGGCCGTGCGGTTGTTCCTGGACCGTTTTTGTTTTCTTCAGTTCTCGTCACACTAGCATTGATGCAGGGTGGAACGAGTCTACAGAAAAAGAACTGGTTACCGCGCCTCGCGTCCGGCGAAGTGGTTGGCACTCTGGCCCTCCTCGAAGCCGATGACCGCCTTGATGCCGCCGGAGTTCAACTCAAAGCAAAGCAAACACGCGACGGCTATATACTCTCTGGCTCGAAGATGTTCGTGCCGTTTGCCACGGTCGCCGACGTTTTTCTGACCGCGGTACGAACTAAGGGAAAGGCTGAAGACGGTATCAGTCTGTTACTCATCGAACGCGATACGCCAGGACTGACGATTGCGCCACTCGACATTTTCGACCAAACCCGGCGCGTGTATGAACTCACTCTTAAGAACGTCGCCGTGCCGAAGACCGCCGCAGTCGGAGGCGAAGGTCAGGGTTGGAAAGTTCTCGCACGTGTGATCGACGCCGCGTGCATTGCCTTAGCCGCTGACAGTCTTGGCGGCGCGCAAAAGTCGCTGGAGCTGGCAGTCGAGTACGCCAAAGTGCGCACCCAATTCAACCGGCCAATCGCTTCGTTTCAAGCGTTGAAACACATGGCCGCAGAGATGGCCAGCGAGATCGAGCCCGCGCGCTCACTGCTGTGGTATGCGGCGCACGCCTTTGACACACTTCCGCGCGAAGCCTCGCGCGCCGCATCGCTTGCCAAAGCCTGTCTATCTGAGGTCTACGCCCGCACAACCAATCGCGCTGTGCAAATGCACGGAGGCATTGGCTTCACCTGGGAACATGACATGCACTTCTGGTTCAAACGGGCCAAGTGGAATGAGTTCGCTTTTGGCGATGCGACCTATCACCGCGAGCGGCTGGCGCGGTTGGAAGGATTTTAGCGGAAAGCTCGTATCAAGGAATTGAGTCATTAGGCGATTGAGTCATCGGGTCATTGAGGAAAACCCTTCTTCAGTTCTTCAATGACCCGATGACTCAATGAACCAATGGCCAATGACTCAATGACCAAGTGGAGCGATGACCCGACAATACAACCTAACACCAACTCGCAGGCAGTTAGATCTTCTTCTTCGAGAAGTACCAATCGGTTTGGGCGACCTCGCCTTTCTTGCCCATTTCCAATCGCTCGCGTAGTGCGGTCTCGTTAGCCGGTGGCGGGACAATGACCTCTTCTCCTGGCTTCCAGTTCACTGGTGTGGCGATGCCGTGCTTATCAGCGGCTTGAGCTGCATCGATGGCTCGTAGGATCTCTTGCGAGTTCCGGCCCATGCTTAGTGGGTAGTAAATGAGAAAACGCACTTTCCCATTCGGGTCAATTAAGAAGACCGCCCGGACGGTTGCCGTGTCACTCGCCCCTGGATGAATCAAACCAAAAAGTGCGGCAACTGCCATGTTACGATCGGCGATGACCGGGAAGGGAACTTTCTGGCCAAAGTTCTTCTCAATGTTCTGCTCCCAGCCAAGGTGAGAATAAATACTGTCGACCGAAAGCCCAATCGGTTGCACGTTGCGTTTCTCGAATTCTGGTGCCAGACGCGAAAACTCGATGAATTCAGTTGTACAGACCGGGGTAAAATCCGCGGGGTGAGAAAACAGCAGCACCCATTTCCCAGCTTTGGTGTATTGCGAGAGCGTAATTTCTCCGTGGGTGCTAACGGCTTTAAAATCCGGCGCCGGGTCCCCAATACGCGGAATCGGTTGTCTCTCTTGTGCTTCCATTAAGAACTCTCCTTTCCTTGACTGATTCTTTCATCTTCCGGGTTGATATGATGTTCGTAAGTGGAGGGCACACAGCCGCCCTCTATATAGCTACTCACTTTCGTGAGCGAAAGTGGGGTTTTTCATCGGGAGTCCGCGACAGGTTGACTAAGGTATGCTACGTCTTTGCCGATCTTTTTACGCAGGTGGGACCTGATATCATCCGAGGAGGAAGTCGTTCATGGAGTCGACGCGATTGTCACTGCCCGCGCGCATTCAACGCTTACACGAGCTTGCCTATAATTTGTGGTGGAGTTGGCAGACAGAAGCACAGGCACTTTTCTCGGCTATTGATCCGACCTTGTGGGCCATTACCCAACATAATCCAGTGAAACTGCTCCGCGAGGTCAGCCCCGAGCGGTTGTCATTCCTCGCCCAAGACCCCGGATTCCTGCGACGTTACGACGCCGTCATGGTCATCTTTGACGCGGCGCTGACGACCCGCGACACGTGGATTGCGCGCACGGCAAGTCCGTTAAACACGACTACTGTGGCCTACTTCTCGGCCGAGTTTGGTATCCACAACTCTCTCCCTATCTACGGTGGTGGACTTGGTATCCTTGCGGGAGATCATTGCAAAGAAGCGAGCGACCTTGGCCTGCCGTTTGTTGGGGTCGGATTCATGTATCCGCTGGGGTACTTTCATCAGCGTCTATCCGTCGATGGCAGACAAGAGGCCGTCTATGAACACCTGGACCGTGCCGAAGCTCCAATAGTCGAAGCCTACACGCCTGATGGCCAACGGTGCTTGGTTGCCGTGCCGATTGGCGATCGACAGATCTATGTCACCGTGTGGCAGGTCAAAGTCGGGCGCTCGGTGCTGTATTTGATGGATACAGACGTCGAAGAGAATGCGCCGTGGGATCGGGAATTATCGGCGCGTCTGTACGGCGGCGACCAAGAAACTCGCATCCTGCAAGAAATCTTGTTAGGCATTGGCGGAATTCGCGTGCTGCGCGCACTCGGTCTTGCCCCCAGCGTGTGGCACCTCAACGAAGGACACGCGGCCTTCGTCACCATCGAACGCCTACGGGAGTACGTGGCGGGCGGAAAACCTTTTGACGAAGCGGTCGCCGAAATTCGGCGCACCACCGTCTTTACCACGCACACTCCGGTCCCGGCCGGCCATGACGCGTTTCCGTTCCATCTCATAGAAAAGTATCTGTCCAATTATTGGGGACAGATCGGGTTGGATCGCGACCGTTTCCTCGCCCTCGGCTACCACCATGAGCCGTGGGGGGAAACGTTTCACATGACGGTGTTAGCATTGAATATGGCCGGCAAGTGTAACGGCGTGAGTAAAACTCATGGTGAGGTATCACGTCGCATGTGGCAACGTCTGTGGCCGGATACGCCGGTCGAGCGCGTACCGATTATTGCTATCACAAATGGTGTCCATACCCCGACATGGGTCGCCCCGGAACTCGACCGGCTGTACGACAAATATCTGGGCCCGGACTGGATCAAACGTCACGACGATCCCGCGCTGTGGCTACGTATCCACGAGATTCCCGACGGAGAATTGTGGTGGGCGCGCCTGCGGCTGAAATACAAACTCATGCATTTTGTGCGCGAGCAGGCGCGGGAGTTGTGGCGGGAGGAACATCGCGACCCCGTACAGGTCCTGGCGAGTGGCGCCTTACTCGACCCGGAAGCGTTAACAATCGGGTTTGCCCGGCGGTTCGCGACCTACAAACGCGCAACCTTACTTCTCCAAGATTTAGCGCGATTACAGAACATTCTCCGGGATCGTTGGAAGCCGGTGCAAATTATCTTCGCCGGGAAGGCACACCCTGCTGATGAACCAGGCAAACACTTGATTCACCAAGTCTACGCACTGGCGAAGGAGTATGGACTCGGGGGTCAGATCGCCTTCGTCGAAGACTATGACATCCGTGTGGCAAAGTTTCTCGTCCAAGGCGTCGACGTGTGGCTCAATAACCCCGTTCCGCCTCTGGAAGCGAGTGGAACGAGCGGGCAGAAAGCGTCGCTCAATGGCGTCCCGAACCTAAGCGTCGCCGACGGCTGGTGGTGCGAAGGCTATAACGGCGGGAACGGCTGGACGATCGGCCCAACTAGTCCGTTGGCGGAGATCGAGAACCGAGACACGCACGACGCCAGTGCGTTGTACCAATTACTAGAAAGCGAGATCGTGCCGCTCTTCTATCAACGCGACTCTGACGGAGTCCCGCGTGGCTGGGTGCGTGTGGTCAAGGAAGCGATCGCCTCCATTGCCCCACTCTTTTCTGCTCGTCGTATGGTGAAAGAGTATATTGAGCAATTCTATCTCCCAGCCTCGGGCGCTCCGCCGAAGATTGCTATGACTTCAAGCGAAAGCCGACTTTCAGTTTCACCTGAAATTGGCTAACTTTCCCGTCCTGAATGAGGCCGCGCGTTTCGCTGATCTCGAACCAATCCAGGTTCTTGAGCGTCTGGTTCGCGCGGCTAATTGCATTCTGAATTGCGTCCTCAACCGACGTGCTCGATACTCCGACGAGTTCAATGAGTTTATAGATTTTATCTTCCATAATCGTCCCCTCGCTCCTCTCCGGCGTTGAGAAAATGGACACTTTCGCCACGTCCTATCGTTGCACCCACTCCCGCATTTCTTCGTCGCTCAAGTAACGGAAACCGACGTCCAAAGTCACTTGATACTGTCCGACTTTTCCGTTTACCACTGAGCCGCGCACTTCTTTGATCTCGAACCAGTCGAGCGCTTTGAGGGTTTGATTCGCTCGGGCGATCGCGTTGGCTACGGCGTGATCAATAGAATCGCCAGAGACGCCGACAATTTCGGTAATCACATACGTTTTGTCCTGCATACACATTCCCCCTCTTCGTAACGGCTAGGGCTGATGCCACGTTATACCATTAAGAAACACATACCTGGAGGAGAGCGGGGACGCAGGTTTTTCATGGCCTCATTGTCCTCTCTTGCACTACCGATGCAAGGGTCACCCTCCGAGTCCGCCCTCTCGCGCGTACGACACTATACTCCTAACTGATTGAGGTAGTGCAGCAATCGACTTCGTTGACTGCGCCCATTCAAGCCTGCCCGTTCACAGCGTTCGAGATATTCGCGAACAATTTGTGAAAGTAAGCGAGCGACGCGTTGGCCGCCGTTTTGTATTTCTGAGGGAGTGGTGCCGCCGCCGGAGAGAATCAGGAGCGGTTCCACGTACTCCGGGCTACCAAGAACACCGAGGAGGCAGTGCTCCGCGGTATCAAGATACACCTGTAATGTGGCCTCTTGCCGGGGAAGGTGAGTGAGATAATAACGTACTTGCCCACTACCGTAACTCACAAGCCGTGCGGCATCTTGCGTTGCTAACGCGAACAACTTTCGGTCTGCGGGAGAAGGCGTAACGGCGGCAACGTAACGATAGAGGCCCAAGAGAAAGCTGCCGAGCATTAAGTTACCCGCCAGTGAGCCCTCGGGGTATGTCTCGGCGCCCAAAATTTCTTTCAGCGCTTGCTCAGCAGTGACACTCGCACGCTTCAATCCTTGCCCGCCAATGAGCGCACGTTTACGAAACGCTTCAACATGCCGCGCTTGATCCAGGATCTGTGCGCACAGATAACTCTTGAGTTCGAGGAATTCCTGGTTGATTGAATAGATCCAGCGCGACGAGACGCTCATAACGGCCGTGGCGCATTCTTGCAAAAAGGTACACAATTGCGCCATCGCCGTTTCCAAGGGTTCGGGAAGAGGTGCGTTCGTCAACACATCCCAAGGAATGTCAACCGCCGGCGCCCAACGTCGCGTCTTCGCCTCTTCATACAACGTGGCCACATTATCTGACCAGACTTCACTCTTGCGATTGAGGGTATAGCCAAGGTCCGGCAGCTTGCCCCACAACTCCGAACCGCGTGGAGCCATGCTATAGTTATTGCGGATGAATTCAGGCAGACGGTCATAACTGTAAGAGCCGACATTACAGTCTTCATACGTCAGCCCGCGATTCGCGTCTTTGGGAAAGAGCCGCACCTGCTCGGTGTCGGCCTCGTACCACCGCAGTGTGAGGTCCCCCTGCATGACCTTTTGGACCATGTTGAACATCTCAACGTCTTCAAAGAAGTCTTTTTCGAGGTAGTACGCCATGATCAGTAACGAGTAATGGGTGATGAGTAATGAGGGGCAAAGGGGACACGTAACACGCACTACGCGAGACTTGGTCCGTGATGCGTGTTACGTGTTGCGTGATCATTTCACGTTCCTACGAAATGACTCCTGCTTCCTGTAGCGAAGCGCGGGTCATTTCCATCGCCCGGTGGAGTTTGCTGGTTTTACGGCGCTCGCCCAACCCGCATTTATCGAGTCGTTCGAAGTATTCTTCCATTTGTTTCAGTTGAAACATGGCGGTGATGCGTGCGCCTTGCTCGATGTTTTCTTTCTTCAAACCTTTGCCGGCGAGGATAATAAATGGCTCAGTCACCTCGAGGGCGTTTCCACCACCGAAGAGCATATTTTCTGCTTCATCGAGATGCTTGTGAATGATCTCGCGTTTTTCCGGGAAGTGGCGCATGACCCACTTGAGATGCTGCACGCCGTAGCCAACATGACGAGCTTCGTCTTGCATGACGAGGCGAAACATCTTTTTGTCGGCCTCTGTAGGCGAAATGTATTCACTGAAACGGAAGAGGGTCAACACGAACCCTTCGCCGATAAGATGTAAAGATAGCGACATCTCAGCAAACGAATCCGCATCCCGAATTTGTTTCAGGCTGATTTCGTTTTGCGGACTGGCCTTCATCAGCCCATAACCGGTGGTAAGCGCGCGTTTACGGAATACTTCCGCGTGCCGTGCCTCATCCATGACTTGCGTGGCCATGAAGTTCTTCACTTCGGTGAAATTGTTGTTAAGTTTACCCATCCATTCGGCCGGAACGTCAGTGGCGATCATCTCCACTTCAGTCAAAAAAGTGAGGAGTTGTGCGTAGGCACGACTGATTTCGTCCGGCAGCTCGGCCCTGGCCAAGTCACGCCACGGTACATCTAACGTAGCGTTCCATTGCCGCGTCATCGCTTCCTCATAATACCCTTCGGTGTTGTATGCCCACACCTCGCTTTTTTGACTCACTCCGGCTTGGAGATCTGGCAGCCCTTCGGGTAGTTCAGCGCCGCGAGGGGCAAAACTGCGGTTGAGGCGTTCGAGCTCAGGCTGATTAGTAAAACCGTACGAGCCCTGGTCAAGGTCACGAAAAGTGAGCCCTCGGCGAGGATTTTCTGGGGCCACCGCGATCTTTTCGGTCTTGGCGTTCATCCAGGAGAGATCGAGGTCTCCTTTGAGGTTACGCTTCCAGCGATCCAAGAAATCCTTGTCCTCGAAGAAATCAATTGTACTGAGGTATGCCATACGATGCTCCTACGTCGTTAAACGCGTTACGCCGGGGCCGCGGTCTGTGGTGATGAAGCGGAAAGAAATTCGAGTTCAAGTGTGTGCGTGAGATCAAAGAACTCCTGAATGCTCTCCTGAAAACGAAAGAATTTGTCGCGGTTATCGGGGTCGTCGTATTCCATGCGTAGACGTTCGCCAAAATGCGTGAGCGTATTCAACGAGTGGACCACATCTGCGCCTTTGTTTTGGTGAATATTAACCAACATTTCTGTCCAGGCGGCAAGGTCGCCTTTGAGGACGAAATCGATCGCGGTAAGATCAAAATCGCGGACTTCGTTCACTCCGCGACAGTCAAACACTTCAAAGGCCAAAAGATAGCGCCACTCCTGCCCGCTCGGACTTATGATATGTACGCCGAATGTGGTGTCGTTGAATCCTAAACGACGGAACCGCGTTTCTTCCTGCCGCATTGCGGATTGGAGCGCATGGAAGAAAGAAACAGAAGGGAACGTGACACTCATGATAAACGCCTGTGTGAGCTGAGAAGCCGCAGACGAGTTCTCAGCAAGTTCTCAATAATACACTGGGGAACAATAGTGAGGTCACTCTACTCTGCGTAGGGGAGGTGTCAACTCCGCACTCGCACAGAAACATACACCTCTCTTTGCTTCTTACGGGTTGCTTCCCTTCGGCCTTCGGCCTATAGCCTCCAGCCTTTTCCTACTCCTACTCATTGCTCGTTACTCATCACTACTCTTACGCCTGTGCTTCCGACAGCGTCGAGGTGGCCTTTGACTTCAGCAGGTGTGGCAGCTTCCGACGAATGTCATCACGCAATCGTGGGAGCACTTTCGTGGCGAAGAGGTTAGTGCTCTTCGTAGTCAGGTCGTGTGGCAGCGAACCGATTTGGAACAACAACAGCAGAATGCCAATGCCGAGTTCGTCGAGCCTGTACAGCAACTGCTCACGCACGTCTCTGGACTTCCAGCCAGAATAAAGTGTCCGTCCATCAGACCTTCCAGAGAAAGAAAATCTACTCGTTTTGTCTTTTTTTATATGTTTTAAAATTTCGCAGATAATCGAAAAATAAGAGAACACAGTGCCCTTGCCGAACTCAGCCATGACGTATATATGCCCCCGCTATGGTGGTACGAGGTTATTGGTTGGTTGGGGCCTTTATGGCTCTGGGGCTAGGGGGCTGTGGCGGGATGCGGCACGCGCAACACGCAACTCCCCTGAATGTTGTTCCAACGCCTTCTCTTCCTTCGCTTGCTCTCTCGAGGATCTCTTTCTCCTCTCTTCCATCTCTCCCCTTCCCTTCATACGCAGCAAGAAAGGCAAAAGCTAAGGATGAAAACTTGCCTATGATTCCTCCTCAAGATGAGAGTAAGATTCAGAAAGGCATGGCTTCGTGGTACGGACCCGGATTCCACGGCAAGCGCACAGCCAACGGCGAGGTGTACAATCAGCATGCTCTGACCGCGGCACATCGTACACTGCCGATGGGCACCCGGGCAGTTGTGACGAATGTCGACACCGGGGAATCGGTTGAAGTACGAATTAACGATCGGGGTCCGTACAAGTACGGTCGGGTTATCGATCTTTCATATGCAGCTGCTCGGCAGATCGGTATGTGGGCGACCGGAACCGCGCCAGTGCGGATCGAGGTACTCAACCCTGATGGAACACTTCCCGCAGAGAAAATCATTGCTCCTTCAGCGTACGCAGTGCTGTTAGCCTCCTCGCCTGATTCTGAAGAGATTGCTTCTCTCATGACTCAAGTGAGCCGACAACAGCCAGATGCGTATATCAGCTCACTCTCGTCGGGCGTGCTCCACTACTATCAGCTTCGGCTCGGGCCGTTTCGTTCTCGCGGGGAGGCGGCCACACGTGTACAAGAGCTGACGAAAACCGGAGTGCAGGCACTCATTGTTGCCGAGGATGACCGTCGTGTCGAACGGTAAGTGGTAATGATCAGGCTGTGGTCTGAGGCCTAAGCTGACCTCTCAGGATTAAATGCCCTCGACGCTGCGGATGAACAAGGGTAAGCTACACATCCTGCATACTTGTAGTTTGGAGGGTGAGGGATGACGGAGCAAGACGATCGTAACGATAACGCCTACGCTCTTACAGGCAACACTCCTTTTCATCGTGTTAGTTTGCGTAGTGCGGATGGAGAGCGCCGACTTCCGGTTGATATTGTTAGGGAGGACATTCTACCGCTTTCCACAGGTACCTGGGTGGTTTTTCACAATGATGAACTAGGTGACCCTCCAGTATATGCTATTGATCTTTTACGTCGCTTAGAGCCGCTTAAGTATCGGTGGGTTGGTCCGGCCAGTCTCACTTTTGCGCAAAGTTCTACCCTTCTTGCTCTCGCTAAGCAAAGTGGTTGCCGAGGGCTCTTGTTCGACGGGAGAACTATCTCTGCTCATTATCTGACGACAGAAACGTCCGCAACTCCAGAATCCTTACAGCAACTTGCCGCGTCCCTGCGCTCGCTTTCTCCTTACGGGATCATAAGCATCACCCACTTTGTTTTTGGGTACGATAGTGACGATGAAGGGGTGTTCGAGCGGACCGTTCGCTTTTGTCAGGAGGCACGGATTGGTTTACCTTATTTCTCTTTGCTGACTCCTATACCAGGGACGCCCCTGTTCTCGGCGCTTGAGCGCGAAGGACGAGTATTACAGACAGATCGGGTTCGCTATGATGGCGCACACGCAGTCTTTCGCCCACGTCTAATGACCCCTGAAGCCTTAGAGAATGGTTTCCATTGGGCACGGCAGCAAGTGTACAGTCGAGAAGCGATTTGGCAGCGAACTTTTGCCTGGAGAGGGGCGGCGTTCCGTAACCTCCTTGCTAACTATACGCAACGTCGGCAATTCGCCAACGCCCCGCGCGGTTCCTATACTGATGCGATGCAACTTTTGCGTCAACTCTCGCAGCCGATTCCAGTACGAGAGCAGGCGTCCTTTGTTTCGACGTTGAAAGATGCCGTGGGTGAGACCCGCCGTCAATTACAAGGTGCGCTATTGCGTACCCGCGCGATTCGCAATGAACCGTTGAAAGCACTGACGCTGTGTCTTGAGGGTGTATTAGATACCAGCGGGGCAAACGAAGTGCTCCAGCGTATTCATCAAGCCTTGCGCGCCGGGCACCAGAAGATCGTGCTTGACCTCAAAGGGTTAGAACATATCTCCCCATCCGTGATTACCAATTTCCTCGACGAGAATGCGCAAACACTGATTGCGCTCCGTGACCGCGTCACCTTCCGTCATTTGCGTTCGGTCCTTGACGCGGTAAAGACCAACCTCGGCGGCGTGCTGCCTAATGCCGAGTTGTTCGATCTCGTTCCTGAAGAGGCCTAGAGGCTATCTGAGAAAGTCAGGTGGGCTGTCATTGCGAGCCCTTCGGCTCCATTGCATTACGCTCAGGATAAACTTCGCGAAGCAATCTCTGTCTTATTTTCTGCTGAAAGTGAGATTGCTTCGTCGCCGTTGGCTCCTCGCAATGACATCGTACTTCTACGTTTCAACTTCCGTCTCGCTCCTTACCCACTCCAAATACTTTTCCGCCCCGTCCACCACCGGCAACGCGATTACCTCCGGCACTTGGTAGGAGTGTAACGCTTCGACGCGTGCTTTGACGGCGGCGAAGTGTGTCTGTTTCGTCTTAATGACTAACAACCACTCGCGATCGTCTTGAATCTTTCCTTCCCAACGATAAACCGAGCGAAGAGGATTGACGATGTTCACACACGCTGCGAGCCGTTCTTCAACGAGCGCCCGCGCAATTTTTTCGGCTTCTCCGTCCGAACCAGTAGTGACAAGAATGAGAACAACATCGGTCATAGGCTTCCGTTCTTCCTTATTCATACATTATTTCAACTGTCGCTATTTCCTTTTATCACCCCACGGCATTCTCGTCTTATGCCATGTGAACGAGTTCTTGCACCGCAGCCTCGAAATTAGGATCAGTGTCTCCCGTCAGCAATGGTTTTTGCGTTTCCTGTGCGATCACTTTGAGCTGCGTTTGCCACTGTGCGAAAGTTTGCGGATCATGGGTGATACCGACCGTATAATGTTCTTGGCAATCTTCGCTCAAAAAGATTACTGACAAGGTCTCGCGCTGTGACAGTTTGCGAAGAATCTCACTATCCGCCGCGTGTTGTGGATTAAGGTAAAATACGCCCCCCGGCGGAGGACCCGCGGGAGCGGAAAGTTGATAGCCCACTAATACGACCCATATTCCCTGCGAACTCTGCCAGGTATTCACATCGAGCGCGAGCGGCGGATACATGTCAAAGAAGAGGTCGAGCACTTCGACACGGACGACCAACGCTAATTCCTCGGTGCCCTCACGGTCAATGAATCGGGCAGAGTACAGAGGCTCTTCACGTAACAACGCCCAGCTTTCTTTGTTAATCGACACGCCGGTTGGATTCATAGGTTAGTTTCATTCCTTCCTGGTTGACCTGTGCATGCGCATGCATCATACATCGTGAGCGAGAGGAGCGCATATATGGCCACTGCGGAAATCGTCGCAATCGGATCCGAGCTACTGCTGGGACAAATCGTTGATACCAACTCGACGTGGATGGCTCAACAGTTGACCGCACTCGGAGTGAATCTGTTTTATAAATCGGTGGTTGGGGATAACCCCGAACGGATGAAAGAAGTACTGACTCGTGCACTCGAACGTGCGGATGTCGTCATTACCAGTGGCGGTCTTGGCCCTACGCAGGATGACCTCACACGCGAGGCCGTCGCCGAAGTCACTGGTCGTAAACTTATTCTTCATCAACCATTCCTCGAACAGATCATGCACCGCTTCCGCAGTCGCGGGTTCATCATGACGCCGAACAATGAACGCCAAGCCTACATGCCCGAAGGTGCGATTCCAGTGACGAATCCCAACGGTACTGCGCCATCATTTATCGTCGAAGATCCGCGCGGGTCGATTTTCGTGCTCCCGGGAGTGCCGTTTGAACTCAAGTGGCTGTTCGATCATGAAGTCGCGCCATACCTGCGACGAAAATTCTCACTCAATGAAATTATCACGTACCGGGTGCTAAAAGTGGCGGAACTCGGGGAAAGCCGGGTCGATGATCTGATGGGGCATTTTATTGCCAACTCGCAAAATCCCACGGTCGGAGTGCTGGCCCATCCTGGACAAGTGGACATCCGTATTGCGGCCAAAGCGCCCTCCAAAGAAGAAGCGATGAAACTGATCGCGCCAGTCGAAGCAGAAATGCGTCAGTTGATCGGCAAGCATATCTTTGCAGTAGACGAAGAAACGATAGAGAATACTGTCGGCAGGCTCCTACGGGAGCAAAAAAAGACGATCGCCGTGTGTGAAGATCTCACTGGTGGGATGGTAACTGACCGTCTCCAGGAAGCCGACCGCGAGCGCTTCCTGGAAGGAATCATTTATAACGGACAAACATCTCTACGTCGGTTGCTGTCCCACTCTCGACAAGCGAATCGCATTGACGAAGTCCTTGGCGATCCGCAAGCGTCGGCCAACGAACTGGCGTGGTCGGTGCGAGAACAGGCCGGGAGTGATCTTGGGTTAGCGGTGTACTCACTGCCCGACCTGACCGATCAATCGCAAAATCTTGCCCGTGGGCAGACATTCATTTCTATCACTGATGGTAAGGGTTTTAAGGCGCGACAATACCAGATGGCTGGCCGTGGTCGTCCCGACCGCACACGCATGAGCTTTAACGCACTTGCTTTAGTGCGGTTAGCATTGTTGGAGGGGATAGAATAAGACACGCTGCACGTGGAGGGGTACGATGCATCGTGCCCCTCCACAATGCATTGCTTACTATCTGTCAGGGAACACCACCAACCCGCGCCTCGGCCATTGGCGTGCGACCACGCGTCCAAGGCCCGACTCTGTGATGTACAATGTCTGATGCTCTGGTCCGCCGAAAGCGATGTTCGTCACCGCTTTGTCAGCAGAAGGGATCACGTCGGTCCGTTTTCCGGTGGGATCAAAGACACTGATTCCTCCACCCAGAACACCACAAACTAATACGTAGCCTTCTTCATCCAGACAAAAACCGTCAGGAAAATGACCCGAAGGTAACGTCCCAAATGGTTTCCGTTCGCCTAACTCTCCTGGAGCACGAACCGGAAAGGCGCACAGGGAACCGGCGAAGGTTTCCGCAACAAGTAGTGTTTTTCCATCAGGTGTCAAGCCAATCCCATTCGCGTGTTGCAGGTCAGTGGCCACACGACGAATGTGTTTACCGTCAGGAGTGGCGTAATAGACACTTGCGCGTCGTTTGGTCGGCTGACCGGGCATCTCACGAATCTGCGGGTTGCGATGGGTAGGATCGGTGAAATAGAAATTTCCCTCAGCATCAAAGACCAAGTCGTTCGGTGCACTCAGCGGTTGGCCGTCACAAGAAGTGTAGAGGCGCCGAACATTGCCGTTTTTGTCAATGCGTTCGATACGTCCGGTTTCGTAATCAGGAGCTGGACCGATTGGCATAGCGTTATGCCAATGGAACCCGCCGTTGTTGGTGACGTACAACGCACCATCCGGCCCTTTCGCCAGGCCGTTTGGTCCCCCACCCTGTTGAGCCACGACAGACAAGGTGCCATCAGGTGCCACCTTCCTCACGCGTCCGCCACGAATCTCGACAAAGTACACCGTGCCGTCGCGTTCACACACCGGACCTTCGGGAAACTCTAACCCAGTCGCAATAACGGTTTCGACCATAGCTCAATCCTCTTTCTGCTCGATCTTACAATCCACACACCTCCGCGACTAACTCATACGAGCGGACCTTCGCCGCAAAGTCGTAGACGATCGTAACCACGGTGATGTCGGTGGTCTGATATGCTTCGGCGACGCCTTCAAGTTGCGCCTTGACCTGTTCGGGCGTGCCGTCGATATTGACACGACTGAATTGCTCCAAATACGCGCGTTCTTCCGGACTGTACGGATAGGCGAGCGCTTCTTCTGGACTGGGCACTCCACGTCTGCGATTTCGCACGATATTGAGCCGTACGAGGTTGCGACTGGAAGCGAGCCGCTTTGCTTCATCTGCGGTCTCTGCGCAGACAATGTGCACAGCCACATTCACTAATGGCTCGGAAAGAAACCGTGAGGGCTGAAAGTGTTTACGATAGGCTTCGGCGATACGGGGTCCGTTTTCGGTACCGGCGCCAAAGAAATGGGCATAGCTAAACGGCAACCCACGTTCGGCTGCCATGTATGCCGAGTCGATACCTGAGCCAAGGAGCCATACTTCCGGGAAAGTATTAGTAGGGGTCGGCGCGGCGTGAATACTAGAGAACGGGTGCGAAGGGTCATGCGAATCGTGGAGATACGCGATGACGTCATCAACTTGCTCAGGAAAGAGATTGATGTCCTTGGTTTGACTTGGATAAGAGAGGGCTGCCGCTGTGCGCGGGTCACTTCCCGGCGCGCGACCAATACCGAGATCAATCCGCCCAGGATACAGCGAGTCAAGCATGCGAAAGACTTCGGCGACCTTAAACGCACTGTAATGTGACAACATCACTCCACCACTACCAACGCGAATCGTCTTCGTGCGTGCGGCGATCTGCCCGACCATGATTTCTGGACTAGTACCGGCAAAACCCGGAAGGCTGTGATGCTCCGCAACCCAGAACCGCTTGTAGCCGAGCTTTTCTGTTGCCTCGGCCAGCGCGATAGTATCGCGCAATGCCTCAGCCGCAGTACTACCTTCGCGAACCGGAGATTGGTCAAGAACACTAAGAGTGAAATTTTTCTCTGACACTCGAGACCTCAGAAAAAGAAAACGTCAAAACAGAATATGTACCATGGAATGCGTAATAATGAAGAGGCCTTTTACACCTCCTGGATTGCCGGGAGAACTTCTTTCCCAAACAGCTCAATGCTTTTCATAGCCAGCTTGTGCGGCAAGGAACCAAACTGGAACATTGCCAGCAGCGTCCCTCGTTTCCCTTCTGTGCGTTGTCGACGGATAAGTGCGCTGCAGGTATGCGGGCTTCCTACAATCAGCGTCCCGTTTTGTAACGCCTCTTCGAAGCCAAAAACCAGGGATTGTCCGCCTTTTCCAGACGTCGCTGCCAACCAGGTGCGCATGCCCTGGGGCGTCATGTGGCCGGGGATGAGAGACATGGTGTTGCTGTCAAACGCCGCCAACGCTTTGGTGAAATGCGTGTGTACGTGTTCCTCCGCCTCTGCTCGTGCCTGAGCATCGCTCTCGGCGCAGTAAATTGCACAGATGCCGGCGAACATGTCGTCAAAGTCTGAGGGTATTGCCCGTCCCTGCTGTTGCGCCATCTTATGATGTGATTCATACACAAACGCACTCTGGGTGAGGGGCACCCAAGGAGTCATCACATACGATTGTGTCTCCACGGCGAAGTCTAGGGAGTCCAGGCTGTTACAGGCCATCCAGACTTTGGGATGCGGCTGTTGCAGCGGCTTAGGCCAGAGGTTGTAGTTGCGCACGCTGTAATAGTTCCCGGCGTGGGTAAACGGTCCTTCCGTGGTCAGGATCTTCTTGATGAGATGGAACGCCTCACGAAAACGTCCTTGTGACTCACTGACATTGACGCCGTAGTGCATGTATTCAATTGCTGTCCCACGGAGCGCGCCCCATATCAAGCGTCCCCCCGAGAGCTGATCCACCATGGCGATCTCTTCGGCAATGGTAATCGGATTGTGCAGGGGGAGACAGGTACCGGTGAGCGCAAGTTGCAGACGACGCGTTCGCTGGGCGAGGGCCGCCGCCATAATTGTGGTCGATGGCACAAACGCACAAAAGATGCCGTTACCGTGGTGCTCCTGGCAGTTCACGCCATCAAATCCCATCGCCTCGCTCAGATCGATCTCTTCTAAGAAATCCTGCAGTACCTTTTGACCAGTAACCGGATCGAAGTATTTGTTGTGGACTGGATAACTACCTGGCTGGCCGACCTCGACTTCCTTAGGGAAGATTGGCCAGCCGAACAACACCATGTTGAAGATCCTCATCGTGCGGCAGTCTCCTTAGCGGAAAGTGGACGCAGAAACTCCAGCAACGTCGGCAGGCACACCTCTGGCCGCTCAACATGAGGGAAATGCCCCGCCGTCGGGATGAGTGCCACTTCAGCGTGCGGCAGCCGCATCTGCCACTCTCTCGCGTGCTCTACCGTCAAGATTTTATCCTGCTCACCCCAAACAATTAGTGTTGGCACTTTAACAAACCGTAATCGTTCTTTCAGTCTGCGGCTGTGCAAGTACGGCTGAAAGGCCAAACGCATACTCGCCTCACGGTTATGAAGAAATCGCTCGTCCCATTCGTTCGGCGGCGGAACATAACGGCGTGCCGCTGCAAGAGTGGGATCGGCAAAAAAGAGCCCCGGCAGTTTCATTGGATCGTAGTAGAAAATATTCGGCGCCTGTGTCCAATCGAGCGCAATACCCAGCGGAGCAATAAGTACCAGGCCCGCAAAATGGTCTGGTCGGAAGACTGCCGCCTCCGCAGCAATCCATCCTCCCAGCGAATGTCCGATGACAAACGGGCGGTCTAGTTCGAGTGTCTCCAGGAAGTCGATGACTAGCGTCGCCGCATCCTCGCTATCGACCATCCACTGCGGAAAGGACGAACCATGGTATCCCGGCAAGGCCGGAGCATAGACAGTATAGCGTTCGGCAAGACGTTGGTGATACGGTTCCCACCCCGGCTCTCCCCACAGGCCATGGAGCCAGACCAGAGGTGGTCCTTCGCCGGCACATAGATAGGTCCACGTCGAGTCATGACACTTCGCGACGTGTTCCCTAACTGTGGTGCTCGCCATACGCTCTCCTCTCTCGGGTTGCTAGGGTCCCTTTGGTTGTTCACCCTTTTGGTAACCCGAGCACGCGCTCGCCCATGATATTGTGTTGAATTTCGCTGGTGCCGCCGGCGATGGTGTATTGGCGTGCGCTCAGAGCGCGATTGAGCCAGCGCGGCGTATCAGGAACGACCTCAGTGGGATTCTCTAGTAAGGCGTAGCTCCCGAGCAGTTCGGTAGCGAAGTTGGCAATGCGCACTCCGAGTTCGGACCCGCATAGCTTGAGCATAGACCCTTCCGGTCCCGGCGGTTGTCCTTTCAGTTGGCGTGTCAGATTGCGTTGTGCTGTGTATTTGAGCGCTTCACACTCGATGGCGAATTGTGCCAGCTTCTGTCGTACCCAGCCCTGTTCCCATGCCGGCCGTCCGTCGATCTGCACCTGTTTTGCCAACTCCGCCAGCCGCCGGACTTGCGCGCTGTAGCTGCCGCCACCGGCGAAGCTGCGCTCGAACATCAATGTTGTGATCGCCACCTTCCACCCTTCATTCTTAGGACCAAGCAAGTTTTCACGCGGAGCCCGAACATCCTCAAAGAACACTTCGTTGAAGTGCCGGTGTCCGTTCATCAGCACCAGCGGCCGCACAGTGATACCAGGGGTTTTCATGTCGAGTAAGAAGTAGCTAATGCCTTGGTGTTTGGGCGCATCAGGGTCGGTGCGCGCCAATAGCACCATCCACTGTGCGAATTGCGCTCCAGAGGTCCACACTTTCTGTCCGTTGATAACGAAAAAGTCCCCCATGTCGACGGCGCGTGTCTGCAAACCGGCGAGATCAGAACCTGCCCCAGGTTCTGAGTACCCCTGACACCAGATGTCGTCTGCGTTCAGAATCCGCGGCAAAAAGTAGCGCTTTTGTTCTTCTGTGCCCCACTGCATGATTGTCGGCCCGGCCAAGCTAACGCCCATGTAGCCGGGCAGCACAGGAGCACGCACCCGTCCGTACTCGTCGTTAAAAATGATTTGCTCCATGAGCGTTGCCCCGCGTCCACCGTATTGCTGGGGCCAAGATAAGCCGACCCAGCCGGCAGCGTTGAGTTTCTTCTGCCAGGCGACGCGCCGCTCAAATGTCTCGCGGTCACCAGCCACGCGCTCATCCATAGCGTCATCGACACAGAGGTCGGGAGTAATGTTCGCCTCCAGCCAGCGCCGTACTTCCTGGCGAAACGCTTCTTGTTCGGGGGTGTATTCAAAGTCCATATTGTTCTCCTACAGCCGAATGTTGCTCATCGTTTATGGCTTTGCCGTTTGGAGCACGACTCCCAGTTCCTGCGCAGAGGTCTTAGGCTTGAAATATAACCGTTCAAACCCAATGACCTCTCCCTGCGCGTCTTTGATCAAGATCAGGCCGTTGCCAATCTCCTCACACACTTCCTCACGTTCCGGATCATCCCAGTACACCGTAAGAGTCTCGCCGACGGGATCATGGATCGCCATATGGCATCTCCTTCTTTGATCCTATCGCAGAGATAGGCAGTGATAATAAAGCCCTCTCAGTTCACACGTTTGACGACAGCACTAAAGACAGCGACACTGATCAGCACGGTAGAACAAATACACGGCAGGATCATGTTGACTGCAGCGGCTCTCCTCAGGAACACGCAGCACCTGCGCCACGTCCGATAGTCGTCCACAGAGCTTGGGATGTTTTGCTTCGATCAACTCCCAATAGTCTGCAGTCGTCCGGACAGAAAATCCTAAAGGCGTCAAGACTGGGAAAAGAGCAGTATCTTGTGGACTCACAACGTCCTCTTCACGCCAGTTCCTCCAGCAGCAGTTCCGCCGCTTGCAAGTCCTTGGTATCAAAGCCTTCGGTGAACCAGCTGTAGATCTCTGACAACAACGTGCGAGCTTCGTGTTGTTTGCCTTGCTGTTGCCACAGGCGAGCAAGGCTCGTGGCAGCACGGAGTTCGAGGGACTTGGCTTGCTGCTGTTGCGCAATCTCGATAGCCTTGAGAAAACACGCTTCGACCTCAGATTAGGATCTACAACTTGGGATTGAGGATTTGCAAGTACAAAATTTCGCCCCTTACTTTCCGTTCCCTGCTCTGTGCTCCTTGCTTTGTCGTTGGAGCGTTAGTTCCCCTTTCAACTGATACAGTTCTGCCTCCCGCTCGCGCTTTCCAGTTTTCTGTACTAGATCCAACGCCTCAGCTAGCGCATTGAGTCCTTCCTCGGTCTGTCCCGCTGTCCCATACGCCTCGGCCAACAAGGCCAGCCAATCCGACTTCAATAGCTCTGCTCCTGTCGCCCGGTAGGTGGCTAGGCCCTGACGCATCTGGGCAATCCCTTCCTCTGCTTGTCCCTGCTTGGCCAGCACCCAGCCCTGCCATATAGTTCCCAATGCCAAAAAGTATGGAAAGCTCTGTTCACGAGCGAGCGTCTTCAGCGCCTCCGTCCGCGCTTGGACGGCCTGCACCTCCTGGAGACCTTTATGAAGGTAGGTAGCGAGGTCAGAGCAAAAGCCAAGCTAAAGGGGTGAGACAGCTCCCGAGCCAGGGTGAGCGCCTCATTAATCCTCTGCCGGGCCTGGTCCGGATAGCCAAGAATCCACAAGACATCGTCGCATAGGAGAGGCAGACCACCTTGCGGTCCGACGTAGAAAACTGGGAGCGATCTGGACGATGCAGCTGCGGGTCATATAGGGCGATGCTCTGTTCTATGTGTGTGAGCGCAGACGTGAATTCCCCAAGATAGAACAAGGTGATCCCTAGCGCGAGGTGGGCTACTAAGAGCGGGTAAGCCAGAGGGTGCGCGCGCTGAGCCAAGCTGAGAAGCTGCTCCGCCAGCTCACGCGCCATCTGTAACTCCGCCCGGTTAAAATAAAACGTTACCAGGCTTCGCAGCACGGGAACGAGTTGTAGAGTCTCTCCTAGCTGCTGGCACAGCGCGAGCGCCCGCGCATAGGCTCGTTCCGCTTCCGGGGCGGCATAGCCTTTCGTGATCATCAGTGTGGCTCCTAGAGCGGCCTGCAGCGCGAGTTCGTGCTGGATTCGCCCTGCGGTGTCTGGCAGGGTCTTGAGTACCTCCAGCCCCTTGGTGAGGTGATTGATCGCTTCCACATAGGCCGAGCGCTGGCTGGCGCGCTCCCCAGCCTTGAGCCAATAGGGAAGGGCTTGCTCGATCGTCTCGGGAAACTGCTTTTCCAACACCTGCGCCACTGGGCGATGCAACTGCTGACGGCTGCTCTTGAGCAACGATTGATAGGCTGTGTCCTGGACGAGCGCATGTTTGAACAGATAACGCGCCTGGGTTGGGACACCATTTCGATAGACGAGTTCCGATTCTATTAATTGTTGCAACCCGTGTTGCAAGGCTTGCTCGTCGGGCGGAGACACTGCTCTGAGTAACTCGTAGTTAAATTCTCGCCCGATCGTGGCTCCCATCTGAGCGATTTCCCTGGCTGGTCCGAGTCTATCGAGTCGAGCCATAAGCGAATCTTGCAGCGTGGCAGGAATGTCGAGCGCTTGAGGCGACCGGCCGGTAGCCCCTACAGACTCCAAGACAGATTTGGTTAATTCTTCCACAAATAGGGGCACGCCGTCGGTCTTGGTCACAATCTGTTGGAGTACTTCTGATGGCAGCGACTTACCGTTGGTAACTTTCTCGACCATTGATTCGACATGTGAGCGTCCTAAACGATTGAGAGTGAGGTGCGTGAGATAGGAACGGGCACTCCATGGGGGTGTGAACTCAGGTCGAAAGGTCAATACCACAAACATCCGCGCGGTCGGAATTTGCTCCAAGAAGAGCGTCAGCACTTCCAGCGTGGAAGGATCAGCCCAATGTAAATCTTCCCAGGCACAGTAGACCGCTGCCTTCTGCGCTTCTTCCATGAGCCACGCCACCAACGCCTCTTGTGTCTTCTGCTTCTGCTTCTGCGGACTCAGCGTTAGTGGAGGAATACCTTCAGACTGGGGTAACGAAAGGAGGGTTGCGAGGAGTGGCAAAGTATCGGTCTGGGGAAAACGGTAGGCAACAAGGGCTTGTTGGAGTTTGTTGAGTTTGGCCTGCAGCGTCTCCTCGCGCTGGAACTGCAACAAGCGCTGTAGGTGCTCAATGATGGGATAGAAGGCACTGTTCTGATGATACGGCGAGCAGCGAAACTCGATGCGGGTTGCCCCCTCGGCCAGCACCTGCTCTTTGAGTGCTTGCACTAAACGCGATTTGCCAATCCCTGGCTCGCCACTCAGCAACACCACTTGACCGGCTCCCTCTTTGGCCTGCGCCCACCGTCGCTGTAACAATCCCAGCTCCTCATCACGCCCCATCAGGGGAGTTAAGCCAACACCAACAGCCACCTCAAAGCGGCTCTGTGCTGTACTCTGTCCTATGACTCGATGCACCGTCATAGGAGTGGCAATGCCTTTAAGCGTCTGCGGGCCTAAGTCCTGACACTCAAACAACCCTTGCACCAGGCGCTGGGTCACCGCACTCATGACCACAGTGTCAGGCTCGGCCACGCCCTGCACACGGGCGGCCAGGTTGGGCGTCTCGCCTAGTGCCAGCCTCTCTCGTTTTTCACTGCTGCCAATCTCGCCAATCACGACTAACCCGGTGTGAATACCAATACGGACTTGAATAGGATCCGGTAACTTCTGGTGCTGGAGAGGGGACGTATGCAAGGTGTTGATGATATCGATGCCCGCACGAACGGCACGCGCGACCTCATCCTCATGCGCCACGGGATAGCCGAAATACACTAACAACCCATCGCCTAAGTGTTGGGCGATATAGCCATCATAGTGTCGGATCACTTCTGTGCAGGTCTCTTGATACTGCTGCATCACTTCCCGTAACTCTTCCGGATCGAGCTGCGCGGACAACGCCGTCGACCCCACCAAGTCACAGAACAACACCGTCAACTGTCGCCGTTCGGCTTCGGGCAATGAAGGGCGAGCCCCTGCAGGGAAGTGAGGCTGAGCGCGGCTCCGCTTG